>Ga0335071_10006593_pt1 | contig 11977 bp, 10 predicted proteins | sample Lox_Sample_15_FD_206724 | JGI IMG/M metagenome (GOLD analysis project Ga0335071, IMG submission 206724) | Soil microbial communities from Loxahatchee National Wildlife Refuge, Florida, United States - Lox_Sample_1.5 | ecosystem: Environmental > Terrestrial > Soil > Wetlands | place: USA...
TAACCTAATCCCGACCTTACGGTCGGGCCTATTCTCTGCCGGCGCTTCGCGCCTCAATGATTCCGATTTTGGGATGGCGCCGGGTTTTGAGACAGTCTCATTTCAGCCGTCGCTGACCGCGACGGACTCTTTTTGTGCCGCCCTGCTCCGGGCCTTGAAAGGCCCGGCTACATTCAGACGGCCGCTGCCGCGGCCAACTTCGGAATCGAGGACCGGCAAAGAGCAGGCCCGACCGTAGAGTATATTGACCGCTGTCAAACAGGCATCGGACATATTCCCCACGAGTCCGCGATCCGTATCCCGAGTGTCAAGCACCAGATTGAATTGTTGACGCAGATTCTGGATTCGCAATCTTGAGCGGGATCTTTGCGGTGATCCGCGTGCCGCGCAATGATTTTGATTCGATGAACATTGTCCCGCCTACGAGTCGCAATCGCTCCCGCATGCTGAGCAATCCCATTCCATGTTGTCGCGATGCTGCATCAGGCTTAAACCCCACGCCTTCGTCCGTAATGCACAACTGGATTTCGGACGGAGATCCATGCAACTCCAGCGTAGCGTCGCACGCTCCGCTGTGCTTTACAATATTCTGCAGGGATTCCTGGATTATGCGATACAGGCAGAGAGCAATGTCGCGCGGCAGATCATTCGGGATGTTCTTGAAATCACAATCCACCTGCAAGCCCTGCTGGCTATACACTTCCTTGCAGAGGCTCAATGCCGCTGCGGCCAATCCCAGCCTGTCCAATTTGAATGGATGGAGTGCATAGGATAAGCGGTGAACTTCGGATGAGATGTCGTGCACTCTATCGAGCGCTTTGGACAAACCTGCATTTACTGTCGCAAAAGACTGCGTAGGAATTTGCGTAAGTTGCTCTATTTCTATCGACAGCAATGCCAGTTTCTGGCTCAGACTGTCATGGAGCTCTCGCGCAACTCGACTTCGTTCCTCTTCCCGGGCGTTGATCAGCCGTCCGCTGAGATCCGTCAGTGTTTCCTCGATTGCCCGACGGTGCGTAACGTCCCTGTGAGCGATGATAGCACCACCATCACGGCTCAGCAGCGGCCTGACGGTCATGGAAAACAAGCGCTTCCCGTCCGGCGAAGAACAACGATAGTCCAGGTAATAGGAAAGCATGGATCCGTTGCAGACACCTTCAATGCCCTTCCGCGCATCGTCGGCCAGCTGGACTCCCGCAGCAGCTGCCCGGCTACACACCTCCAGGTAGTTATCCCCAAGAGCTATTGGAATATCGCCGAGGATTCCGTTTCGCCAAACGGGTTCCGTCCACCACTTATTGATGCAAACAATCTTGCCCAGCCGATCTACGACGGCTATGGGGAATGCAAGAGAGTCCAGGATGACTTCGGTCGATTTGAAAGGCTTGCCTGATGCAAAAGGAATCATTCGCAAAAATTTTTGAAGCAATTGAGGTGAGCCTGAGTCCGCGCCCATGGAAACTCCTCCAACCAATTTATCAAGATCAGGATCCTCCGCTCCTCGCGAAGACCAACCCGCATGGAGATCGCATATAGCATGGTCGCGAGATCAAAAGAATCCCGAAGAGAATGATGAAACGACATCTGTCTCGATTCGAGTCCATCCGGGCTGCTACGCCCTTGACGAATAAAAATCGGGGCTGCTACATCAACAAGTTTCTCCCGTTTGCATGACTCGGCAAGTCAGCCCCTTTGTAAGGGGACATGCGATGGAATTGACTTTCGAAGCTCCGATCCTGCAATATCGTGGAAACAGCTTCCAGACAGATATCGCAATCGCGCAAGTGCGCGGCAACATCGTGATTCTGGTTTTCGCTCAATTCACTATTCAGGTATGCAATCAGTCTATTAAAATTACACTTCATAATCCGGCCTCCTTCCGAATCGCTATCTCAATTGAGTGTGGCCGCTTCAGCGAGTCCAGCAAAATCGCGTGATGACAAACGCATTTGTTCATCTGCTACTCTGACGGAAAATATCTCTTCCGTGCGATGAACATAACTGTCAAAAAGAACAGTCCCGGCATTGAGCAGTTAAGCTAGAGCACATTCGTCGCCTTCAACCTGCAAAAACATGTATAATGACGGCCGATTTCGGGTCTCGGATCCGAAATCGACTGGAGGCTGTTGATTGCTGGTAACGAAGAGGATGCGCAACCGTTGTGCAACGCCGCCCTGCTTTATTTCAGGCACAGTCTCTCTCCTGCTCCTTTCCATAGCATTTCTTTCGGCTTCTCCCGCATCATGCCAGGATGCCGGGACGAACCAGGGTCTTGGCGCCGAGGTGCAAACCGATTCACACTTGCGGAATCACCTGTTCGCTTATCTGAATGTGGCGAATGAGGGTCAACCTTTTGAGTTCCAACCGCGTACTCAAAAACAACGGAATCGGGAGTTCGCAAAAATCCTGACAAATCCCCTTTGGATCGCCAATGCAGCTTTGTCCGCAGGCGTCAACCAGTGGGCCGACACACCCAGAGATTGGGAACAAGGCGCATCCGGTTACGGAAAACGGTTTGCCGATTTTACGGGGCAGTATGCGATCCGGAAAACAGTCACCTTCGGCTTCGAGAGTCTGCTGCATGAAGATAACCGGTACTTGGGTTCCGGGAAGAAAGGGTTCTGGTCGCGCGCGGGATACGCTCTGTCGAGCGGCGTAATGGCTCGCCATGACAATGGCAGGCGCTATCCGTCTGCGTCGTTGTTGCTCGGGTTTGCGAGCGCCGCTGGTCTTTCGCGTTTCTGGCAACCGCCAAGCGATCGTTCCGCTGCAGATGCGGCAATCCGATTCGGAATTAGCATGGGCGGGAGCATCGGCTTCGGAGTAATGAAGGAATTTCTGCCGGACTTGCTGAAGCGGGGACCCAAACAAGGCAAACCCTGATCTGCAACTTGCAACCTGTAACCCGCAACCTGTAACCTGTAACCCGCGATCGATTGCATCGGCATAAACTGGGACGGCAGGCGAGGCTCGCTTCCGGTCCATGAAGGAGATGTTCCGTGGCACATCAATACATTTACGTGATGAAGGATTTGCGCAAGGTCTATCCGCCGAACCGGGAGGTTTTGAAGGGCATCTGGCTGTCCTTTTTCCCTGGCGCCAAGATCGGGCTGATCGGTGCCAATGGCGCCGGAAAGAGCACGCTCCTGAAAATCATGGCCGGCGTTACCAAAGATTTCCTCGGCGAAGCCTGGCCCGCCGATGGGACCCGGGTCGGTCACCTGCCGCAGGAACCACAACTCGATCCTTCCAAAAATGTGCTGGGAAATGTGGAAGAAGGCGTCCGGGCTACGCGGGATTTGCTTGAAGCATTTGACAAAATCAATGCCCGCTTTGCCGAGGAAATGTCTCCGGAGGAAATGGACAAGCTGCTGGCGGAGCAGGCGCGCGTGCAGGATGCAATCGACGCGTGCAACGGGTGGGAGATTGACCGTACGCTCGACATCGCGATGGATGCACTAAGGCTTCCGCCGGGCGATGCAGATGTGACAAAGATTTCCGGCGGCGAACGCCGGCGCGTCGCTCTCTGCCGTCTCCTGCTCGAGCGGCCGGATCTGCTGCTGCTCGACGAGCCCACGAACCATCTCGACGCCGAATCGGTGGCATGGCTCGAGCATTTTCTCAAGGATTATCCGGGGACGGTGGTTGCCATTACCCATGACCGCTATTTCCTGGACAACGTTGCCGGCTGGATTCTCGAACTGGACCGCGGCGAAGGAATTCCGTGGGAGGGCAATTACTCCTCATGGCTCGATCAGAAACAGGCAAGGCTCGCAGCGGAGGAAAAGCAAGAATCTGCGCGACGGCGCACTCTGCAGCGGGAATTGGAATGGGTACACATGTCGCCCCGAGCCCGACAGGCCAAAGGAAAGGCGCGCCTGAATGCCTATGAGCAGCTTCTCGCAGACGAGCAGGAAGCCGAGAAACGCGCTCAGGCTACGGATCTCCACATACCTCCCGGGCCCAGGCTGGGAGATCTCGTAGTGGAAGCCGGCGGCCTTCGGAAGGGTTACGGAGAAAATTTGCTGATTGACGACCTTACCTTCAAGCTGCCTCCGGGCGGCATCGTGGGGGTTATCGGCGCGAACGGCGCGGGGAAAACGACGCTGTTTCGTATGATCGCCGGCCAGGAAAAACCGGATGGCGGAACCCTTCGAATCGGGGAGACAGTCAAAATCGCCTATGTCGATCAGAGCCGCGATACTCTGGACGGCGAGCGCCAGGTGTGGGAGGAGATCAGCGATGGCCGGGACATCGTCGTCCTCGGGAAACGCGAAGTCCCTGCCCGGTCCTACGCCGCGGCTTTCAATTTCAAGGGTTCCGATCAGCAGAAGCGTGTGAAGGACCTTTCGGGGGGCGAACGGAATCGCGTGCACCTGGCCAAGGTTCTGAAAAGCGGAGGCAACCTGCTTCTCCTCGATGAGCCCACGAACGATCTGGATGTGGATACGCTGCGGTCACTCGAGGATGCTCTGGTTTCCTTCGCGGGCTGCGCCGTCGTGATCAGCCACGACCGGTGGTTCCTCGACAGGATTGCCACACATATCCTGGCTTTTGAGGGAGACTCGAAAGTCGTGTGGTTCGAAGGAAATTATCAGGATTACGAGGCGGACAGGAAACGCCGTCTGGGCGCGCTCGCAGACCAGCCGCATCGAATCAAGTACAAGCCACTCATCCGGCAGTAAAGACAACGGCTGTCAGCTGACAGCTGTCAGCCGTCAGCAAAAGCAAAGATACACTAATCGGCTTCGCCGAGGTTCTGTCCTCCGTCGACGATCACTTCCTCTCCCGTGATGTAATCCGACGCGTGAGAAGCGAAGAAGAGCGCCAGCCCCTGCATGTCTTCCGGAAAGCCGACGCGGTGCATAGGGATCGTCCTGGCCACGGCTTTCTGTTCCGCCAGGTTATGCGCATGTCCATCGCCGATGTTGGTAACGATATAGCCCGGCGCTATTGCGTTGACCGTGATGTTGTAGGCAGCAAGCTCCAGCGCGACGCTTCGCATCAGATTCTTGATCCCGGCCTTGGCCGCCATGTATGCGGCGCCGATCGCCGGTTCAACGCGGGTGGATGCGACAGAGGTCGTGATGATGATGCGTCCCGATTTCTGCGGTTTCATGTGGCGCACTGCCGCCCGGACGGTCGCAAATATGCCGTTCAGATTGACGTCGATCAAGCGGTTCCAACGCTCATCGGTGTAGTTCTCAAATGCTCCCTCAGGAACGCGCGGTCTTTCGCATCCGGGCCAGCCGCCGATAAAACCGACTCCCGGGTCGATGCCGGCATTTGCGAACACGACATCCAACCTGCCATACAGGCGCGCCGCCCCGTCGATCGCCGCGTCGAGGGCTTTGTGATCCGTTACGTCGACGACTTCTCCTCGCACATCCAGTCCTGCACCCCGCAACCGTCCAGTCTCATTCTCCACACGCTGCGCATGAACATCGAGGATTGTCACGCGCGCGCCGTTTGTGGCCATCGCTTCCGCATAACCCAGCCCGATTCCACTGGCTCCGCCGGTGACAACGACTCCATACCCCTTGACATTAAAAAGATCCGCAATCTTCACAGTATCCCCTCCATCCCTGATAAATTTGCCCGCCATTATACGGCAATTGCTGTCAGGTTAGAATTATCCCGATTCAGGGCATCAGCAAGCCTGTGAGGGATTGAGGTAATTCAAACCTGACATCAATTGCGCGCGGAAGAAGTTTTATATAAGATTGAACAAGATATGGCCATGAAACATCCATTTATTCACACGCTGCGCCAGCCGGCGCAAGAAATGGAATGTTTTGTTAATTTTGGGTATATGCCAGGATGACGAAACTTCTTATTATTCAGCCAACACATTATCTGTCCCCTTCCAATCGATCACTGCATAAGACCAAGAAGAGAAGCGTGGTCAATCTGACGCTTCCATATCTCGCGGCTCTGGCGCCGAAAGATTGGGATGTATCGATCGTCGATGAGCAGTTGAGCGACGTGGATTTTAACGCTCCTGTGGACGTGGTCGCCATCTCCACCTGGACCATGAATTCGCTGCGCGCATACGATATCGCGGACCGGTTCAGAGAACGTGGCATCCCGGTATTGATGGGGGGGCCGCATACATTTTTCCACGATGAAGAAGCGGCTGAGCACTCCGACGCGGTCGGGTCCGGCGAAGGCGAGATGATATGGCCTCAGATGCTCGAGGATGCCGCAGCCGGCCGGCTCAGGAAGTTCTACCGCGCCGAGAGCTTGCATAATCTGGAAAACTTGCCGATGCCCCGATACGAGATGATCAATCCCCGGCATTACGGCTGGTTCAAAACTTATTCGGTTCAGTCCTCTAGGGGGTGCCCTTTCAAGTGCGAATTCTGTTCCGAGCGGCTTTATCTTGGACACAGCTACCGCTATCGCCCAACGCAGGATGTTGTTGAAGAAATCCGTTTCACTAAATCGAGGGACATACTGTTTGCCGACAGCAACTTTGCCGGAAACATGTCCCATACGATGGAATTGATGGAGGCTCTCATTCCCCTGAAGGTGCGCTGGTCGGCGTTGTGGTCCGCCCATCTTTGCATGAACGACCGCTTCATGGACCTCGCGAAAAAAAGCGGACTGCTGCATCTGAATATCGGGATGGAGAGCATCGATACTAAAACTCTAGCTTCCATGAACAAGCGAGCCAACAAGGTCGAGGAATACGAACAAATTCTGAAGGGTTTGAGAAAGCGGAATATCAGCTATTCTCTGAACTTTATCTTTGGGTGGGATACGGAAACCCCGGATGTCTTCGACGCAACGCTCGCATTTCTTCAGAAATACAAGGTGCCCGCGGCTTATTTCAACATCCTCACGCCGGACAAAGGGACACCTCTGTATGACCGAATGAAGCAAGATGGCCGCATCACCGATATAGATGCCATGGGACGCTATCCAGGCGACAAGTGCTATATCAAGCCTCTGCACTTTTCCCGCGAGGAACTGGAAAATGGAGTGCGGGATTTGTACGCGCGATTCTACAGTTATCGGTCCATTGTTTCCCGTTTGCCGCTTCCCTTCACCATGGCGAATATCGCCTCATGGATCGTCAATTTTTCGCAGCGCAACGTCCTGCAAGCCGATTCGATGGAAAGCTTCGACGCATTCTGAGCTGTCCGCGTGAGAGAATAATTCTCGCCTTCGCCATTTATTGGCTCTAAGATCTAACAAACAACAGAAAGGTGTGTGTCCTATGTCGCTTTCGCGTCGAGACTTTTGCCTGCGTGCAGCGGTTTCAGTCCCCCTGCTTTCCCTGCTCAAGGCCCGGGCTATGGCGCAGGCCCTTCAGGAGACCGGACTAAAGGATCTTTACAAGCATGACTTTCTCATTGGCACGGCCGTCAGCAACCGGACTCTGCAACAGAAAGACGAGGCGATGCTCGCGTTGATTGCCAAAGAGTTCAGCGCAATCTCGCCGGAGAATTGCCTGAAATGGGGCGAGGTTCATCCGGATACGGACCGCTGGCAGTGGGAATTGCCCGACCGGTATGTCCAGTTCGGGCTGGATCATAAAATGTTCATCCTCGGTCACACGCTGGTCTGGCATTCGCAGATTCCGAGAAATCTGTTTATGGAGGCAGGCAGCGCGGTATCGCGCGATATTCTGCTCAAGAGATTGGAAGATCACATCCGCACTCTGGTCGGGCGCTTCAAAGGAAAAATCACGGCATGGGACGTCGTGAATGAAGCGGTGGATGAGGACAAGGGCTGGCGCAAGAGCGGGTGGTTCAACATCATCGGACCGGAATGTCTGGAAAAGGCATTTCACCTCGCGCATGAAGTCGACGGAAAAGCGCAATTGCTCTATAACGACTACAACCTGCACAATCCCAAAAAGGCGGAATTTGTCGCCGAATTCGTGCGGGACTTCAAAAAGCGCGGTGTGCCCATTCACGGTGTGGGCATGCAATGCCACGAAGGCATGGATTACAGCAAAATAGAAGAACTGGAGGCGAGCATCCTGCTGTTTGCGAAGGCAGGAGTCCGCGTGCATATCACTGAACTCGACGTCGATATTCTGCCGCGCAAGGAACAAACCAGCACCGCGGAGGTTTCTACCCGCTACGAATACGCCGATACGCTGAATCCCTGGCCGAAGGGTTTGCCGGAAGAGATGGAAAAGAAACTTGCGAAACGCTACGAGGAGCTATTCCGCCTGTTTTTGAAACACCGCGATAAAATCGATCGTGTCACTACCTGGGGAACCAGCGACGATGAGTCCTGGAAGAACAGTTTCCCGATTCCCGGACGGACGAATTATCCCCTGCTCTTTGACAGGCAGAAACAACGGAAGGCCGCCTATTACGCCGTCGCCGCGTTGAAAGGGTGACCTGCCTCGTCAGATTCAAAATGCGCTCTTCTCGGAAATGGGAGGACATGTAAGAGAGGAAGTAAATCGAAGCAGAAATGGCACAGATATCGACGATTGTGCCATGAAGCGCTGCAAGCGCGATGCAGTAAAGCCCAGGGTGGAGGACGCGGAGCGGCCGAAACCCTGGGTGAGCATTCCGATTCATGGGAGGCCTGAATGGCCGATACAGGCATTCGGTGCCGTTATCCACCTGGGCAACAAATAAGCCTGTCCGGTTCCGCAAAAAGAACTGATCGAGGACGGAAAATTTCTGTCCCGTTCTAAATTTTTTCTACAATTGCAGCGGTTCCGTACGCCAGGACTTCCGTGACGCCGGAGGCGATTTCCGTGGCGTCGTACCGGAACGCCAGGACCGCGTTCGCGCCCCGCTCTTCCGCGTGCCGGATCATGAGTTCGTAGGCATCGCTGCGGGTCCGCTCGCACAGCTCGGAATAGAGGCTGATGTTTCCACCGAAAAAGATCTGAATCCCCGCACCAATATTGCCCAAAACGGACCGCGATCGAACGATAATTCCGCGGACGACGCCAAGGTTCTTCACGACCCTGTATCCATCGAGTTGTATGTTGCTCGTAACCAGAGAATGATCCATAAAGATTCCTTTCATGAACCGCGTTTGCACAAATGAGAACTATTTTTTGCCACTATCCTGTCAGCTGAATCGGATCGTGAACGTGGCCCCCGCATCGGGCACCGACTTCGCGCTGATTGTGGCATTATGCAGGCGCAGAATCTGGCGCGAAAGGCTGAGGCCAATGCCGGATCCCTGTTTGTTCGTGGTGAAAAACGGGATGAATATCTTCTCCAGCGCTTCTTCAACGATCCCGACTCCATTATCTTCGACCGAAATAGTCACCTTGCCTTCCGGACTCAATACCGCCGAAAGCCTTATGCCGGGATTTCGCCGCCCGGCCACAGCGCGAATGGCATTCAAAATGAGGTTGATCATCACCTGTTCCATCAGGTCCGGATCTGCCGTCAGCTCGAGGGTCTCCGGATCCACGGACCACTGGAATGCAATGTCCTGAGCCCGCAGCTTATGACTCATGAGATTTTCCACGCGCCTGAAAAATTCCGATACCGACACCAGCCTGAATTTCGGCTTCGGGATGAGCGTCATGTTGCGATAGCTGTTAACGAAGTTCATGAGACCCTGGCTCCGCCGGTGAATGGTCGTGAGAGCTTCAGACATCTCCGCGATCTCATCCAAGCTTAACGGGTCGCTTCGCCTCTCTTCATTGCCCAGCATGTCCAGCAATGTCGCGGTCATCGAGGATATGGGCGTAATGGAGTTCATAATCTCATGCGTCAGGACCTTGATCAGGTTCTGCCATGCCTCCATCTCCTTTTCCTCGAGTTCCGCCTGGATGTTCTGAATGGAGACGAGGATATATTTCTCTTCCCGCATCAAAAATGTTCGGGCAAAAATCGAGAGGTAGCCGGTCTCGCCTTCGCTGTGAAATTTTTCCAGCTTTTTATCGCCATGCTTCAAATTCAGCAGGGTGCGCACAAACTCCGGAGATGCCGGGCTCAAATTGTGAACATCGCTGAGGCCTGCCACCTTGAGAAGCTTCTTGGCTGCACTGTTGATCAGGATTACCGTTCCGTCCGGCTTATAGACAAGAAGACCGATGCCCAGGTGTTGGATGATCGTGTTCAGATATCTGGAGTGAACTTCCGTATCCGACCGCGCCTCCTGTAGCTTACGAACAACCTGGCTGAAGGCGTCGTTCAGCTCCCTGAAAGAAGATCCAAGCCCCTCGCTGGTGAATGTCTGGGAAGTATCGTCGTATCGGATGGAGAGAAGAAACCTGCCGATATCTCTGTTCGTCTTTTCCGTGAAATAAATCAGGGAATAAACTTCATACCCGACCAGAAAGCCCACGGCGATCGTCACAAACAGGAATTCTCTATGAACGATAAGGAAGGCCAGCAGCGTTACTGTTGCGGCAAGCAGCATCACCCGGACTATGAGACGGAATTTGAGGGTTTTCATCTATAGCCCGTATTTTTCCAGCCGGCGATAGAGCGACGCCCGGGTCAGTCCCAGCTCGTCCGCCGCGTGGCTGATATTTCCCTTATGCTTGTCGATCGCCCGGCGAATCACGGTTTTTTCAACCATTTCGAGGTTGTAGTTGTCAAAAACGATCCCATCCGCTTCCGCCAGTGCAGCCGCAAAAAGGAAATCGTCCGGCTGGAGCATCTGGGATTCGCTCAGAATAACGGCCCTTTCCATGCAGTGCTGCAATTCCCGGACATTGCCGGGCCAGTGGTACTTTGCGAGCTTGTTCATCGTTGCAGGACTGATGCCCCTGGGCGGTTTGTGATACTTCCTGCAGTAATTCTGCAGGAAGTGCTCCGCCAGCAAACGCAGATCATCGCCCCGCTCCCGAAGCGGCGGCAGGTGAATCTCAACCGTGTTAATCCTGTATAAGAGATCCCGCCGGAACTCGCCTTTCCCCGCCATCTCGAAAACGTTCATGTTTGTGGCGCAGATCAGGCGGATATCCGTCGGAACGGTCTTGCTGGATCCTAACCGCGCAACCTGTTTCGTTTCGATGGCTCGGAGTATTTTGGACTGCAGCTGCAGTGTCAGGTTGGCGATCTCATCCAGGAAGAGCGTTCCGCCGGCGGAGACCTCGAAACGGCCGGCCCGATCCGACACGGCGTCCGTGAATGCGCCTTTTACGTGGCCGAAGAGTTCGCTCTCAAAAAGGGATTCGCTGATCGCGCCCATATCGACACTGATGAAAACTTCCTTGCTCCGTGCGGAATGGCGGTGAAGCGACCGTGCGACCAGTTCTTTGCCGGTTCCGTTTTCGCCGAGGATCAGGACATTCGCGTCGGTATCCGCAACTTTCAGGATGGTGTCATATACCTTCTGCATGGCAGGAGAAGCCCCGATGCATTCGCTGAACGGCTGATTCATGTCGGCGCTCAGCTGTTCCTGCCTGGACCGCAGGCTGGCAACCTCCCGCCTGGCCTTGTGCAGGCTGCCGGCGGCAAAAATAGTTGCGAGCAGTTTTTCGTTCTGCCACGGTTTGAGCACAAAATCCGTAGCGCCCTGCTTGATCGCAGCCACGGCCAGATTCACGTCGCCGAATGCGGTGATCATGACCACGACCGCTTCGGGGTCGATGGCCATAATCCTCGACAGCCAGTGCAACCCCTCCTGCCCGCTGGTGACGTCCCGCGTGAAATTCATGTCCAGGAGAATTACGTCATAGGAATTATTATCCAGAATTCCGGGAATGCTTTCCGGATCTCTCTCGGTATGGATGGATTCCACGTGTTTTTTCAGGAAAAACCGAGCTGCTTTCAAAACGTCTTCATCGTCGTCGATGATCAGGATTTTGCCGATCTTATCCGTCACGGAGGATCCCTCTCGAATGCTGTGCGTCGTCGTGTCGATTCCCGTCCTTTATAACTCTAAGTGACAAAGACTCAAAGATGCAATTTCAGGGCCGACCACCCTAGAGCTATCAGCCGACAGCGATCAGCTATCAGCAAACTTTGTGGGTACCATCCGCCAAGTACGGGTTCAAGGAAAAATGAACGCCAAGCTTCATTGAATCAAT
>Ga0335071_10006595_pt1 | contig 11977 bp, 6 predicted proteins | sample Lox_Sample_15_FD_206724 | JGI IMG/M metagenome (GOLD analysis project Ga0335071, IMG submission 206724) | Soil microbial communities from Loxahatchee National Wildlife Refuge, Florida, United States - Lox_Sample_1.5 | ecosystem: Environmental > Terrestrial > Soil > Wetlands | place: USA: Florida...
GCTTCTCAGCCCGATAGCTACCGAACTGCCGGAAACGATGAATGCGCTGATCTGGGTTCGCCAGGGCAAGGAACGGCTGGCGCTGGCCAACATCTCCGGGGCAATGATGATCCAGGCCACCATCCCCAGCGCGCTCGGGCTCCTCTTCACTTCCTGGCGATTCGACCGCTCCCTGCTCATCTCGGGCGTAGTCACCATGGGAGCGATGGCGTTTCTCTGGCTGATCTTCCGGCGCGGCTCCGTCCAAGCGAGGGCGCTCGTGCCACTGTGTCTCCTCTATGGCCTTTTCGCGGTATCGATCGCGTACTATTTTGTCCATCGCTGGGAACAAGTTCCCGCCGCCGACCACTGGCGCGTCAATCCGGTGGAAGGCCAGCCACAAGCGGTTGCTGCCGGCGCCGCGGGTTACCGCCAGCATTGCCAAGCGTGCCATCATGCCGGCGCGCGTGGCGACACCGAAGGACATCCGTCGTTGCGCAGCGCACGGCTGAAAAAGGCTACGGACGGCGATATCGAATGGTTCCTGCGCCAGGGAGAGGCAGGCAGTGGGATGCCATCCTGGGCATCCTTGCCAGAGTCCGAACGCTGGCAGATCGTGACCTACCTGAAATCGATTCAATGACAGGGACCGACACGCGGTTTCTTACCGTGAACCAGCTACTTGTTGCAATCCGTGCCACGCTGCGATGACGAATGCTGTCAGAACCAATGTGGCTGTCAAGGCAAGGCAGGTTGCAATCCGTCTGCGGACATGGCTGTCTGGAAACAGTCTACGGTGCAGCTTCCAACCCCTCGGCCACCAAGACCAAATTGACACACGCGGGGTTCCAGAGTCGGAATTGACCTCGCGTACGAGTTGGCGAATGTAAGCCCAAGTCAGAACGTAAGGCACAAACGCAACGATAAATATGATTTCTGCCGGAGTCGTCATAACCTAAAGAAAATCGCAGACGTTGTGGCATTCCTCCTAGGGGCCCGGTGCGCCGTCCGCGACAAGTCAAGCGGGCAGGCACGAGGCCTGCCCCTACGATCATTCCTCTACTGTCCCTCCGGCATCTGGTCCGGCAGGTCGAGATACGCGCCGGAAAAGACCAATCCCCTTTGAATAGGCAGCGTAATGCTCACCGTGTTGGCGCCGCTCTTCGTCTCACCGTCGAGGCTGGCGAAGTAGCACCGGCTCACGCCCGGCTGTTGGGTGCGTCGAGTCTTAAATGCGTAGAGGTTCTTCGGTACGCCGTTGATGATGGCCGTCAATGAAACCGGCTGGGAAGCCACGCCGAATTCGAACGAAGGCGCCGACCGCACATCCGTCAAGAGGTGATCGGGAACCCACTGGTTGTTCTGCTCCACCGTTTCGTCTTTCATCAGCAATACCAGATACGCCTTGTCGAAAGCCCACGGGTCGGCCGACCACGCTGCCGGAGCCGCAGGATTAGCGAGGTACGCGCCGCCAGTGCTGGGAAAATCAAAACTCGCCTCGAGCGTGGCCGATTCCGAAGTGGATTTCGTGATGTTCCAGTTGGTAATGTAACGGCGCGACTCCGCCACGCGCGCGTCCTCCGGCTGGAAACTGTGCTGACCACCCGCCGACTCCGGCGCAATCCACAATATCCGCACTTGCTTGCCCGGCACCGTCACGCGCAGCTTGCCAGCCTGCGGGTAGAAGCCATCCGCTGGCCCCTTCAGAGACATCCCCCCCGGGTACACTTCATCCACCGCGAAGCGAGTGGATGACGGCGCATCGAGTGCCAGCGTCAGTTCGCCCACCTGCTCCGCCGCTCCAGGGTTGATCAGGAAAACAAAACCCCGGTCGCCGCGAATATGGGAATAACCCGTCAGCGACTCCGCGTCTCCCTGCAGAATGTCCTCGAAGTGGACTGATCGCTCGAACAGCTTATCGTTCTGTTTCAAATAATCCTTGTTGTTCCTGGCCCACTCCTCCCAGTGCTGGGTGAATTGAATCTCGCTATCGGGAACATTGTCCGGAGCGTCGGCGAAAGCCAACTGACCCGCCAAGGCCAGGGCGCTCAGCACGCTGTACCGGTATCCGGCGCGATCGTGCAGGTGTGTTTCCATGCCGAAATGATTGACGTTATTCAGCTCGTGGTACCAGGGCCGCAGCAGGTTCTCATGCGCCAATCCGTAGAGGTAGGCGCGGTTCATATCGGCGTAGAGCCGGTCGAGATGGATATCAGGTTCGATGGCCGGATTCGCATCGAAGCCGCCGCCGTGGTGGCGACTGTCCGCATAGCGGCCATATTGCGGATTGTCCAACCCGCTGTCGGCGCCCAGCATCAGCCCCGGCGCCGCTTCATGCATCTCCTGCGCGAACCGCACCATGCGCTCGCCCTGAGCATAGATCGAGTACTTCCCGGGCATGTGACCGTGATTGGGGTTGTCGCAGGCAAACACCGTCCAGAAATCGGCCCAGTGGAAGCCGCGCAAGTTATATTTGCGAACCAATTCAACTGTCTGACGGAAGTAGGTTTCGGCCTCGGGAGAGAGCTTGCAGAAGGGTGTCTGCCAATACGGCGCTACGTAACCCCAACCGTACTCGGAGCCGAAATCAACCCACCAGCCGGTCTTAATATCGTATTTGTTCGCCAGATCCATCCAGCGCTCGGTCAGCTCCACGGGCGCCAGCAGTTGAATGTTGGTAGGTGTGTAGCTGTCCATGTACTGCACGCCCAGCTTGTGCGCGGTGGCAAAGAACCTCTCCGTCCACGCTGGATCCTTCTGCAGTTCCTCCGTGCCCAGCTTGGCGTCCCAGCCCTCGAGATAAACGTCCGGAAATTGCTTGCTCACCGGGCTCACTTGCGTGTGGTATTCAATCACCCACTCGCGCACGCCCCGGTCGAAGCCTTCGATCTGTTCGCCGCGATTGTGATATACCCCCACCACAGCCCTGTCGGTGTCAAACGTGCCGCCCGGGGCCACCGTCACGCCGGGGTAAAACGTCATAGTGTCGCCCTTGTGATCCCAATAAACGGTTTCGAGAGCTTCGAAGAAGCCGCCTTTCTCCATGCGCGCCACGGGGTAGGTGAGTTCCGGCCCCGCAAACAGGTCCAGCAAGCGCGGCAACCCCAAAGCCGAGACCGTCACATCCAAGACCTGCAAGCCTGCGTCACCCTTGTTCTTAACCGTAAGCCATTTGTGATAGAAGTGATCCTGCCGCCGGAGTTCGTAATGTACCGACACATCCGCGCTTGGCGACGTCAAATCCACCCGCATACTACTTGCGTCCGCCCCAGACCCGGCAGTGTCCTCTCCCGCCACCTTGAAGTCCGCGGCGGACAACACTCCTTTCGAGGTCCGGATGAAAAATGCTTGCGAGCTTGGCGTCAGGACGTTTTCGCCCGACACCAAGTTGCGCAGTTGCGACTCTTTAAGCCCTGCGGCGGTTGAGAGCTCGAGCCGCATGAACCCGTTGGCCAGAACGGTAGTGCCTTTGCGCGGCTTCTCGACGGTACACGCTGCCTTCGCCCATTGGCTCTCCGCAACAATGAGCGTCGGAGAAAGGGTATCCGTCACGATGCGGATCGGTTTCGCCTCGAGCACCAACGCTCCGGCCTGATCCCACGGGTTGTCACTCGGCCATTCGTTGTAGTACGCCTTCTCCCACTGCCCGCCTTCCCTCACCTTCACCTGGCGCGGTCCCGGGTTCACGGCTACGAATGGCGCTTCGCTGTAAGCTTCGAGCTCGCAAACGTAAATACCCAAACGCTCCGGCTGCCGGCGCGACTCCGGGTCCGGCGGTTCGGTGTAGAGCATACGCAGTCGAGTGGTGGTGACGGGAGAAAAACTGTAGCGCACCGAGGACGTTTCCTGACCCACCACTTCGGCCTCAACGTCCTTCCAATTGCCTTGATCCCAGTATTGGAGGCGTGCCCATTGTTGCGTCCTCGCCATCACCGGGCCGCGCACCATGCGGCCGTCCCAATAGCGGATCACCACGCTGGAAACCGTCTGCGCTTTGGGCCACTCGACGCCGATGTCGGCCGGCAAGTCGGTGCCGCGCACGGCCCAGTAACTGAGCAGGCTGCCATCATTCACTTTGCCGGCCTCGTGCTCGGCAACAACGGGCACGCCCGGCTCCCAGGATTGTGCCCGCGCACCGAATGCGCCCAGGGCCAGATTCTTCACAGAAGCTTCCTGGCCTGCGCAGGGAATGCACAAGACGCACAGAGCGGCCATCACAAGCAACCCCTTCGCAATTTGGGCAGAAGTCGCTGCCGATATTTGCTTCAACATAGAAATACCCCCGGTCGTTTTAGAGTGTACGGACGCACGTTTTCCGAGCATGGTCAAAACTGTTGAGGAGCCAACCGGAAAGACCCAGGCACGGGTCGCTCGCAAGCTTAACTCACTCACGATTGTTCAATTGCGAAGCACGGCTTACGGGTTCGCCAAGCGCCGCGCGTGAAGTCCGGGAACGGCACCGGGGCGCTGCCTCTCGCGATCGAAAGTTCTGACAGTCCCACCGGCGCACACATTACCACCGAGTCGTAGATGTCCAGGGGAAGGGGGGTCTTGTCCCGGGCCGCTTCGACGAAGAGCTTGATTTCAAGATAGTCGGGAGCGCCGTGCGACACCACGTCCCGATGCAGCGTGCTGGCGATCCGGTCGGCTTCGCGGTGCCACGTGTGATCGTATTTATCCTGGTAAGACCCAAAGGGTTCCCACCACTCATCGACGTGGGCGGCATTCCGCGGCGGTAAGGGGTGGGCCGAGGATGTTGTGCTGGACGCTTCTCCCTGCCTGGAAGGAGGCGGCGGGGTGACCCCGGCAATGAAAACAGCATTGTGCTGGTGGCTGTAAATACCGTTCGTTCCTGACAACTGCCACTGGTTATCGTAGGGCCGGGGCGAGACCATGTCGTTCCAGACCACGATGGTTCGACCCTTAAATGTCTTGATGACGGTAGTCACGATATCGCCCTGCATGACGGGTGTATCGACCATCGGATTCTTGGGGAACTTCCGCTGGAACCAACGGTTGACGGCGATCGCTTTGGTGGCGGTCGAAGTGAGATACTCCGGATAATCGCCACAGTTGATGTCCAGCCAGCTCAGGATCGGCCCCAGTGCGTGCGTGGGATACTGGTCGCAGTTGCGGTTCATTAAATGATCGCCCACCCAGGTGTTGGTGCCATCGGGATTGAAAAACCACTCGTCGTTGCAATCGTGGGCGTAAGCGCCTTGCACATAGGTGATGTCGCCGAACATACCTTTGCGAACCATGTTCAGGACTGCGAGGTTATCCCGGCGGAAGCTCCAGTTTTCGAGCATCATACACGGGGTCTTGGTTTCCTCTTGCGTGTTGATGATTTCCCAGCACTCTTCGGTGTTATTGGCGATGGGGACCTCGCAGCCGGTATATTTCCTGGCTTTCATGCAGTCCGTCGCCATGCGCACGTGCCACTCCCAGGGCGCGGCAAAGAGCACTCCATCCAGATCGTCGCGTTCCAACAACCGTTTGTAGTCAACTTCACTCCGGGAGTAGCCTTCAGGTTTGGGACGGCCGGAGTCCGTCACCACCGCCTGCGCCTGCGCCAGATGATCCGGATTGATATCGCACAGGGCCGGGATATCGACGAAATCAAACACCGTCATGAGGCGCGTCAGGCTGGTGCCGCGGTGCCCCGTGCCGACCACGCCGATCCGCACGCGTTTTTGCGCTCCCAGACTACTCCCGGCCAGGGCAATACCCGCGCCTGCCGCACCGATGAATTCTCTTCGATTCATAAACCCTCCGTTACTCGCTAATCTCTTCCTGAGAAGCCGTTATCGCCGGTGGCGTTTACATCGCCCTGCCGGCACCAGCACTTGACTATGCCGCAGGAGCAAATCGACCGCAAGTTAGCCCTGTTCCTCAAGCCTTGATCAGGATCTTGTTCTTGTACATCCAGCGCAGCATCAGCCATTCGACGGTCAGAATCACGACGGCCCGGATAAGAGGTTCCAGATTACTCGAGCCTCCCGTCGCCAGGTTTCTCGTGAAGATCCTCACCCATTCGTGCAGCGGGACGATGCTCGAGAACATGTAAATGAAAACCGCATTGCTCCCGATTATTACAAAGAACATGGAACCCTTGCGATGACCACGGACATCGATAAACCAGTAAAAGAGCACAAACATCAGGCACGCCCAACCCGCGGTGAGGAGGCCATAGGTGGTGGTCCAGATTTTCATGATCACCGGCACGATGGGGCTTAGGGCATAACCGACCGCGAGGCATCCCAACCCGGTGCAGGCGATCATCTTGGCCTTGTCTTCCCGGGAGCGGGCGCTCATCAGCCATTCGCCGATCAGCAAGCCGAGGATGGTTGTCGAAATCGTGGGCAGAGTGCAGAGCACCGTTCCCCAAGGCTCCGCCGGGTCGGGGTAGAACCTTCCCAGCACCATGAGGTCCACGGACTTTACCAGGTTGTTTTGAGGGCCGAATGTTCCTGCCGGCACTCCCGGCGCGGGAACAAACGCCAGGATGAGAGCATAGACGACGAGAATCGACGCCGCTACCCCTGCCTGGAAACGCTGCGAGCGCCGTACTAACAGGAATGCCACAAGGCTGGCAATGGCAATGGGCTGGAGTGCGCTGCTCAGTTCAACCCAATAGGGCGCGCCGAAGTGGATCGACTCGCGAATTGATCCCAGCAGGAAAAGGACGCCAAAGCGCTGCAGTGCGTGCGCGAGCATCTGGGGGTAACTTTGGGTGCGCGCCCGCTTGGCGAAAGAGAAAGGCACTGAGATCCCGGCCATCAGCATGAACGACGGCCAAATGCAGTCATAAAACCTCAATCCCTGCCAGGGGGTGTGATTGAGTTCGTACACTATCGAGTTGAGAAGGAAGTTCGGCTTGAGCGCCAGCAGACCGGCCGCCAGCGCCTCACCCCCAATAATCCAGAACATGATAAACCCGCGAAACGTATCGAGCGACACCAGCCGTTCTGTCCCCGGCACAAATGGCGGGGACACTCTTGCGGGCTGCTCGCCCACAACTTTCGCTTTAACTGTATCCGCCATGATGGAATCTCACCGCCTTTCACGCCGGGCTAAAAGTCGAATCGGCTTCCCCTATCGCCACAGCCATTGCTATTACTCTTTGTTTCCGGAACCGGAGGCAATCCTCCAACCGTGATGTCCGAGCCCAGCAGGCAGCTCAAACTCCAGTCTGCCTCGTGCCAAGTCGGTAGCTTTGAGCGTAGATTGCGGTTTCCCATCGACCGATACTGCCGCCGGTGCGGATTGCAGTTGCTCGCGCACCGCGTCCGAAACCCACATCCGCCAACGCGAAGGATGCCCCGCGAAGTAGGGGCAGTAATGCTCGTCGTAATCGAAGCTGAGCGCCCAGCCCTCGGCAGATGAAGACTCGATCCGCGCATGCTCGTAGGCGACGAGCTGATTTGCACTCACGATCTCGTAATTCGGCGGCAAGCTGGCCAGCAGCCGTTCGACGTAATCGGGCTGTAGAGAGATATCCCGATCATGGAACACCGCCATGAAGGGGCCGTCGGGATGCGCCGGCAACTCCTCCACCTTGAAGGGACGATCGTAGCTGATCGTCGCATGCGGAGAGATGCCGTTCATGTCCAGCACCAGGTTCCGATCCAGGTAGTAGTAGCAGCTCGGCTCGGCGTGGAACAGCCCAAAGCCGGCCCGTGCCGCCACCAGCGCCGTATTATTGGCGTAAGACTTGGACCATCCTCCTCCGCCTTCCCTGAACTCCAGGGGCCGCTGGCCGAAATCCTCCTGCAAATATTCCAGCGAGCGCTGCAGGCGGAACAGTTGCACGATGGCGGGAATCTCCACCCCGCGGCGCTCGTCGGCAAACTCCTTGTACCAACCATCCACGGAAGCTTCGCCCTGAAGGTCCGCCGTCCACCAGGGGCCCGGAGGCGAGTACAGATCGGGCTGCACGTGCGTCCAGCCGTGGCTTTGAATTTCCAGCACACCAGCAGCTACAGCGGCCTTCAGACCTCGCTGCGTTGAAGCGAAATCCTGATGCAAGCCGAAAGCGTCGGTGAACTGCTGGCTCCAGGGGGAGATGATCCTTTTGTTCTGCCGATCGATGTACCCGCTGATGACGTTGGCAGACACCACCGCATGGCGTTTCGCCAGCGGCGCAATCAAGTGGTCGTGCAACGAATGCTCGTCCGGTTCGCGGTAGTGCCAATAGGACAAGTACCCCTTATCGGAGCTTCCCCAATCGTCAATCTCGAACTCGACGCTGCGGGCATAGTCGATGTTCGGGGCCACCACGTATCCCAGGCTCCAGACCAGGGTGCGGAAGAACAGGCCGCGCCAATACGGTGCGTCGCGCAGGTCCACGAGGTTCGGAACTCCCATCCAAACGACGGAAGCACCCGGAGTGGGAGCGTTCACGCTAAGTATCGGATGCGTGCCTTGGACAATCAGGGCTTGCGCGCTTGTGGTCTCGACCCACGGCCGGACGGCAAAATCCCAAGGCGCATCCAGGGGATCAAATTTCAGGCTGGCCAATTCTCGCGTGATGAAATGTGGAACGGTGGTGCGCAGCGGGTCGGTGGCCGTATAAAGCGAGTTGAACTTGAGACCCAGGAGTTGTTCCAGCGTGGGATCAAGGAATCGGGAGTGGGCAACCACGAGGCAAGTGCCGCGTTCAATCGCGCTCTGCAGGAAAATCAGACCCTGGTTCCGGTAAGAAGGCGCATCCGCCAGCCAGATAACCACGCCATAGCGGATTCTTCCCTCGCGGTCGAGAAGGTAGGAATCGTCCAGATGTTGCTGATCGAGGCGCAAGATGTCGAACGGAATGGCCCAGGCTTTGAGCAGCGCGGCGACCGGCTGGAAATCGTCTTTCTCGTGATCGACCAGAACGCTGGCTGGGTCGCTCCAGTGCTCGACGACTAGCAGCGCTCGATAGGGCCGGCTCGGCCAGGATGCGGAACCCCATGCGGCTCGGCCCGCCATGAGCCCAAAGAGAAGCAGTAGCAACAACCGTGGTCCGGCTTTCATCTGCGGCCCTTTTTGTACCGTTGCTTCGAGGCGACGCTATTGCACGCCGGCCAATTGATGGCCTTTGCGCATCATGGCCTGCATGTTCTCCACCGGCACGTCGCGCGGGATCATTTCACCGCTGTCGAGAATGAAGCCCGTACTGCCGCGGCCGATGGCCATGATGCGCTCGACTTCCGCCTCCACCTGCTGGGGCGCTCCGCGCATCAGTACTTCAATGGGGTCAACGTTACCCATGATGCAAGTCTTGCCGCGGGTGGCATCGAGCACCGCTTTAAGATCGGCCCCCGGCCCCACGCTGATCACATCGGGGCGAATCTGGCATTCCAGAAGAATGTGCGGAATCGAAATTTCGCTATTGTGCAGAAAGACCAAGCCGCCGGCTTTGTGGCAAGCCTCAATGACCTTAGCGCAAGGCTCGGCGGCAAATTCCTCGTACTGCGCGGTGGATAATAGACTGGAGAAGGCATTGCAATCACCTACCCAGATCGCATCGGCGCCCGCCTCGATCTGCGCAACGGCCCAGTGCGACTGCAACTCCACGAAGAATTTCATGGTTTCGTGCAGCAGGTCCGGATCGTCATACATCAGCAGCATGGGCTTTTCGAGACCGAATAACAGACCGGCGGAGGAGTAGGGCGCGGCGTTGCTGCCCACTACGCAGACGGTGTCGCCAAACTCGGCTTTGAGGCGCCGAATGGCTTGGAGCTTCATGGGCATGCGGCCGTCGCGAGCGGGATCGGGCAACTTCAGGCCCTGCACCGTCTCGCGCGTGGCGGGGAGGTAATCGTGCGTGGCGCGCAGGATGTTGCCTTCGCCTACGCAGCCCACGCCCAGCACTTCGAACTCAACGCAGTCGTCGAGCTGCAGCCAGGCCCAATCGTAGTCAAACTCGCGCACCGCCGCGCTCCACACCTCCACCAGCCGGTCGGCGTCCGACACCACCTCGTTGTAAGTGTACTTGCCGTACCACTTGACGTCGAACTCCTCGCCCATCGCAAACACCGGGATGCGTTTGGGCCGCCGTAGCGCCACACAAGCCCGGATGTCGTCCATTACACCTTGATAAGCCATCGTTTAATCTCCTCGGATGGTTTCGGCGCTGCCTTACCGCAGGGCGTCAGGGAGGGCGCCGGTAGAGTTGTTGGCCCAGGCGCGCCGCTGCGCCGCGACGTCATCGATTACCGATCGTTCCACCATGAAGTGGGGCGGTTTCAACGCGGGTATCTCAAAAGTCCGCTGCAGGACATTCAGCGCCGCACCCAGCAGGGCCGCATCGCTGCCCAGCTTGGCAAAACGAAATTCCAGATTCGCCGTGGAGGGTCCGAGCGCCTGCTTCTTCACCACCCACGCGATCTGGTCGAGAAAGCCTTGACCGGCCATGCTCAATCGGTGGTCCAACACCACGACCGAAGGATTGAAGAGATTAACAAGCGTGGAAATGCCCAGGCCCAGATACTTCACCAGGTCCTCAATGATCGCGATGCAGGTCTTGTCGCCGAGCTTTGCGGCTTGCAGGACCGTCCAACCCGTGATGTTGCCCACTTTGCCGTTGGCCAGCTCCAGCGCCCGCGATTTGCTGCCCTCCTGCACCGCCTTGCGGCAGCGAGTAGCCAGCGCCGACGCACCCACCAGCGCCTCGAGACATCCGAAGCTTCCGCAACTGCACGGCGGCCCGTTCTCGAGCATGGGGATATGGCCGACTTCGCCCGCCACCCAATCGTTCCCGTGCAATATCTTGCCCTGCACCGCAATGCCCGCACCGATCCCGGTCCCATAATCGATGAAAATCATCTCTTCGGCATTGCCGCCTGCACCCAGAACGCGCTCAGCCAACGCTTCGGCACGCGTGTCGCTCTCCAACATCACCGGGATCTTGAATTGATCCTCGAAGATCTTGCGCAGCGGCACATCCCTCCAGAAGTCCAGAGTAGAGGAAAGCACGGAGATGCCTTCGCGCACGTTCACCAGTCCAGGGTCGGCAATGCCAATGCCCGCCAGCTTCTCCGGCGCAAGGTGGGATTCCTGAATCGCCGCCTGCACGGTCGAGAGCAGTTGCTGCACCAGGCCGTCCACACCCCCGTGAATACAGGTGGATTCGGTGACCCGAGTCTTGATCTGCGGCCGTAGATTCGTCACCGCCGCCACGACTTTTTCCAAATCAAACTTCACCACCGCGATGAAGCGATGCTCCTCATTCAGCCGCAGCAATACCTGCTTCCGTCCCAGGGGATTGGTCGAACGGCCTACTTCTCGCAATTTTTGTTCTCGTAGTAGCTCCTTCACCGTTCCCGAAATCACACTCCAGCGCAACTGCGTGAGTTGGCGAATCTCAGCGCGCGACATGGGGCCGTAGCGCCAGAGCAGAGCTTCAACTACGGAGCGGTCCCTCTCTTTCTTTTCGGAAACGTGTTTCATCGGAACTTACACCCAACTAGCCGTTCGCTGGATTTTCCCGCCAGCATGCCTACAATTTCGATGGTAATAGAGCATAGGTTGCGGCTCGAAGGCAAGCACAAAGCTGCAAAATGACAAGAAATGCTTGACGCGGGGCGCCAGCTTTGTTAGAACGCCCCCCTTGACGATTTCGGTGGAAGTGGCGCGCCTTAGATTCCATGCAGCCACACACCCGGTGGGGAGCAGCGATGAACAGATGGGTATGGGGATTGCGCGGCACGATCTTTCTGCTTCTATTGCTTTGGCCAAGCTACTCCGCCACCGGCGGCGCGGCGCCAGCGTCGTTGATTTTCCCGGAGCCACGGGAGGTGGAGGTCCGCAGCGAGCGCTTCCTGTTGGGCCCCTCCATCCCCATTTTGGTCCCCCAAACAGCCTCCCCTGGGGATCTTGCCCTGGCGCGGTTATTAACGGCGGAACTGAGCGATAAGTACGGATTGGCCTGCAAGACGCTACGAGCCGCAGCGCCTCCTGCCGGCGGGCCATTCATTTTGATGGGGACGGTGGGGAACCCTCTCGTCCATCAATA
>Ga0335071_10006598_pt1 | contig 11975 bp, 10 predicted proteins | sample Lox_Sample_15_FD_206724 | JGI IMG/M metagenome (GOLD analysis project Ga0335071, IMG submission 206724) | Soil microbial communities from Loxahatchee National Wildlife Refuge, Florida, United States - Lox_Sample_1.5 | ecosystem: Environmental > Terrestrial > Soil > Wetlands | place: USA...
GCGGGAAGACTTCCATTCGGGCATCGGAAACTGGGAAGGGCTGAGCGCGATTGCTTCGGATTGGTCGTCGCAGGCCGGGGAAGTGCGTCCGGCGTCTCTCAAGCTGTGGAAGCCTTCCACTTCACTCTCCAACTATGAGTTGGAGTTCATGGGGCACATTGACCGGAAGAGCCTGGACTGGGCGTTTCGCGCCGCGGACCTGCGCAACTACTACGCCACCAAACTCGTCATGACCAAGGCTGGCTCGCTGCCCAACGCGGGCCTGGTGCGGTTTGTCGTCCTGGACGGCCGCGAGCGGGAGCGCGTGGAGTTACCCCTGCCGCTGACTCTGGAGCGCGGCGTGGACTACCGGGTGCGCGTCAGCGTGCGCGGCGACCGGTTCCTGACCTCGGTGAACGGCCAGCTCATCAGCTCCTGGACCGACAACCGGATCAGCCGGGGCGGCGTCGGCTTCTTCTCGGAAAGAGACGAATCGGCCGTGCTGAAGTGGGTCAGCGTGTCCGAGCGTGACAGTTTCCTGGGCCGCATCGCCTCGCACTTCTCGCTGATCACGTTCCCCACCGCCGCCATGGCGCCCCTGCCGTAGGCCGCTTACTGCGCCTCCTTCCGGCTGTGGTACGTTGAAACATAGTTGGCGCCGAATGTGTCGTTGGGGAGCGTGGCTGCTGCTGATGACGGTTGCTGCGCCGTTGTTCGCCTCCAATCCGAAAGCAGAGAAGGCTCTTAAAGACGGACTGCGCTACGAAGCGTCCAGTCAATGGAAGGAGGCCGACGCCGCCTTTTCCGACGCGATCCGTAACGACACTTCCTATGCCGAGGCTTATCTGCACCGTGCGCGCGTGCGCTATTTTGCCGGCGACTACAAGTCCGCCTTGGAAGATACCGACGTGCTGGTGCGGCTGGATCCGAATAGCGCGAATGCCCGCCAATTGCGCGGCGACATCTTCCTGAAGCTGCCGGACCCCCGGAAGGCGGTCGCGGAATTCGATCGCGCGATCCAACTCGGAGCCGACACGGCCACTGTTTATAACAGCCGGGCCGCGGCGCACGCCGCCCTGGGAGAGAACGAACAATCGCTGGCGGACTACACCGCCGGAATCAAGCTGCGGCTCGACAATCCCATTCCGATCCGGGAGCGCGGCAACGTCAACGCCGCGATGGGCCGCTATAGCGCCGCGATCGACGATTTCGACCAGGCCATCAGCTTGAAAGCGGACTACGTGGACGCGATCCTGGACCGCGGGTTCGCTTGGGGTCAACAGGGCGATTTCCATCGCGCCATCCAGGATTTCGATCGAGCGCTAGCGCTGCGGCCCGACGAGGGGCGCGGGTACCCATCGCCGATTTCTCCGCGGGCATCCAGATCACGCCGCAGGATCCGTATTTGTACCTGGCGCGGGCGGTGGCGCTGGTGCGGCTAGAGCGGCATGCCGAAGCCCTGGCCGACCGCGAGCAGGCGGTCAAACTGGCCCCCAACCTGGCCGAGGCCTACCTGGCGCGCGGCGGGTCGTATCACCAGATCGGCATGCACGCAAAGGGCTTGGCGGACCGCACCAAGGCGATCGAGTTGGATCCGAAGATGCCGGAGGCCTGGTTTGCGCGAGGCAGCGCATATTTTCTGCTGGGAGACTACAGGAAGGCTCGGGACGATCTTGCCCAAGCGGTGCGTTTGCGGCCGGATTATCGCGAAGCCAGTGATGTTCTGAAGAAGGCCGAAACGCAACTCGATGAGGCCAAGGTCGCGGAAGCGAAGGTCGCGGAAGCGAAGGCGGCACCGCCGCCCCCGATTGCGGACCGTCCCGTGGTGCCAACACTTCCAACGCCGGCGCCCGAGCACCTTGAGCCGCCACAGCCAAAGCCTCAGCCGCGTCCTGTAGCGCCAACCCTCAAGCCGCAGCCAGGAATCTCCGCCGAAGAGCACAACCAAAGAGGGCGAACGCTCACGCAGTCCGGCAAGTACGTCGAGGCGATCGCGGAGCTATCGGCGGCCATCGAGATGAAGCCGGACTTCGCGCTCGCTTATAACGCGCGCGGTTACGCTTACCTGCTCCAGCGCGACTATCCACGCGCTCTGGCGGACTTTAACGAAGCGATCCGGATCAATCCGGCTTACGCCAACGCCTATCAAAACCGAAGCGTCACCAAGAAAGCCATGGGCGATGCGGCGGGCGCGGCAGAGGATCTTGCGAAAGCGAAATCGCGCTAAGATCCCAGCCAGCGGCCCAAGTCCGCAGCAGGGCAGCGGATGCCGATGAAGAACGAACCAAACAGTGCATAGTCGGCGCTCACTTCATCGAAGCGCATTTCGTAGATGAGCTTCTTGAACACCAGCGGATCGTCGGCGAACAGATCCACGCCCCATTCCCAATCGTCGAAACCGATGGAGCCGGAGATGATCTGCTTCACTTCACCGGCGTAGCGGCGGCCCACCATGCCGTGCTCGTGCATCTGCCGCTGGCGCTCGGCCATCGGAAGGCGGTACCAGTTCTTCATCTCGCCGCGCTTGCGATCCATTGGGTAGAAGCACAAGTATTTGTGCGGAGGCATGTCGGGATAGAGCCGCGGCGCCATTGCTTCGCGCTGCCGCGCCATCACGGATTCAATCTCGGCAGTCCATTCGGGCGAGAAGGGTGCGATGCCGCGCTCGGCCAGCCCGCCGTAGGTCTTCAAGCTGGATTCATACAGTCCCAACTCGACCACCGACAGATATGATGTTGTCGGCTCCAGATATTCCCAAATCTTCAAACCGACTAGCCGCCGCTCCACTTCACCCAGTTCGTCAAACGAGCGCCGGAAGTGGACCAGGATCAGATCGCCTTTGTGTCCCAGCAACGTGAAGGCGGCGCTCTGCCCGCCGGCGTTGCTCTCCATGGCAGCCAACGCGGCGGCCGCCTCTTCGGCCAGTTCCATGCGCTGGATGTCCGGCAAAGCTTTCCAGGCGGTCCAACGGACGCGCAGCATCTGGTGGAGCATGCTCGATCCTTCGAGCGTGAGGGGGACGGCCGGCAGGCTCTCGACGGCGGGCTCGGCAGGTGTGTGGGTGGTGACTGGCATAAGCGGATTTCCTTGTGCTATTTTATTACTCTCGCACGGTCTTATGAGTGTTTCTCCACAATCCGAACCGCAAGCGGAAGCTGCGTCCGCCGGCATTTTAGAGTTGCGGCGGCAACACCAGGTGCGCGTGTTGCGGCCTGAAGAAGATGGCTCGTCTGTCGAGGCATTGCCCGCCGGCGTCTATGGATTCGCCTACGCGCCGGGTCATGACCCTCTGCCGCTTTTCGGCAAAGAGTCGTATCACAGCTTCGAAGTGCACAAAGCGGCGGACGGGACGGCCTACCTGCTCGGCTTCGTCACCACCGCTGAAACCGCTGATTTGGATGCGGCGAAAGAAGGTGCCACGGTCCGGCTCTTCCCCGCCCCTTGGGGGAGTTCGCAAACCCTGGTGAGCGTGCCTTATTCGAAGATCAATCCGCCGAAGCGGATGCCGCGCGAAGACGGCAACCCGTTGCCGTTCACGATTGCGTAATCTTGCGCAGCGATTTTTCGCCGCAGGCACGCACTGATAGGGCATGAGAATTCTTATTTCCAGTCTTCTTGCGTTAGCCCTCGGCGTTGGTGCCGCCTCGCCGGTCTTCGCGCGCGCGAATAGCGTCGAGAACAGGTCGAGCACTCACCGGACGCGCTCGGTCAACCGGCATCGCACCGGAACGCACCGAAGCGGCACGAACCGAGGCACATCGCGGACGCACAGCAACATCCCGACCAGCTAAGCGGTCGCGGTTTCGGCGGGCGTCCTGCGCGGGCGTGGTAAGGTATCTAGGCCTTATGTTCTCGTCCCGGCTCGCCTGGAATCTGGCTCCGAATCCGCTCTCGCGATTGCTGGAAGAAAAGCGAGCCGCCGGCGTGCCGATCCTCGACCTGACCGAATCGAATCCGACGGCTGCCGGGTTCACCTATCCGTCGGATCAGATCCTGGCCGCGTTGGCCGATCCGCGGTTGTTGCGATATGAGCCGGCTGCGGCGGGAATGGCCTCCGCCCGAGCCGCGGTCGCAGAATACTATGCGGGCGCAGTGCCGCCAGACCGCATTCTGCTGACCGCCAGCACGAGTGAAGCGTACGCATACGTGTTCAAACTGCTCGCCGACCCCGGCGATGAAGTTCTCGTTCCCCGCCCTTCCTATCCACTATTTGAGTTCCTGGCTTCGCTCGAATCCGTGCGCGTGGTCCAGTATCCGCTGGTGTATCACGGCGGCTGGGCCATCGATTTCCACGCGCTCGCGCAGTCCATCTCGCCGCGCACGCGGGCCATTGTGGTGGTGAATCCCAACAACCCGACGGGATCGTTTGTAAAGCACGAGGAACTGGCGCAGCTGATCGGTCTCGCCCGGAATCACGGCCTGGCGTTGGTTTCCGATGAAGTTTTCTGCGACTACGTCTTTGGGGACGATCCGCGGCGCGCGCGATCGCTGACCAGCGTTGATGAAGTGCTCACATTCTGCATGAGCGGTCTGTCCAAGATCGCCGGCCTGCCGCAACTGAAGCTGGGCTGGATCGCTGCCGGCGGCCCGGCCGCAGCCTGCCGGGAGGCCTTGGAGCGGCTGGAACTGATCGCCGATACCTACCTGTCCGTCGGCACGCCCGTGCAGTGGGCCGCGTCCGCGCTGCTGGCTTGCCGCGAGCAGATGCAAGGACAGATCCTCGCGCGGATTCGCAAAAACCGGGAGTATCTCGCCTCACAGTTGGGTCCGCAATCCCCCTGGCGGATCCTCGATACCGAAGGCGGCTGGTACGCGATCCTGGAGGCAACCCGCATCCACAGCGAAGAGGAATGGGTGCTCAAGCTGCTCTCCTCGGACGGCGTACTCGTACAGCCCGGTTTCTTCTTTGACTTCGAACGCGAGGCGTTCCTGGTGCTCAGCCTGCTCACGCCCCCTGACGTCTGGCAAGAGGGCGTGCGGCGGATTCTAGCTCACGCGCGCTGACCGGAACCCCGGAATCCTGACCGGAAGACGCAATCCGGGCGTTCGCCAGCTCCATTAGTTTGGGGCAGCAACCACTGAGAGAAATCGTGATATCACGCAGGGAAGCACCGCGAAACCGGACGCGGGGGGGCTGCTGATGCTCGGGGCAACGGACGCCTCGCAGCTTTTCTTGGGTCGCTCGCTTGAAACGTTCGACCCGGACTGTGTCGAAGTCCGGCGGCACCGGAAACATTTTAGCATGAAATTGTTGTGGTGCGCCCAGCTTCGCATAGTACTTGTTTCCCGGAGGGCCTATGGTTCGCCCTCCGCTGAGTGAAACCAGGGAGCGGAAATAAGGCTTGTGGCAGTGCCTCTGGGGGCTTGACAACGAAATTGGCGTGCTTAGAATGGGGATAATCTGTAATATTTCCTATGCAGCCCTGCAAGCATGATCGAACCGAGATCCTAGCCAGACGCGATGGGGTTGACTACGTGCGGTGCCTGGATTGCGACCAGGTATTCGAAGCCGAGGACCTCGAATCAGTGCCTGTCTACGAAGAAGACGACCAACCCGCCGCGTAGCGCGAAGTCCGCCACCCCCCAAGCTGAGAATTCCCCAGCCATACTCGTACTGCATTCCCAGCGCTGGTTCCATCTCAATTAGTAACAATGGCCTACGCCATTGGAGCCAGGGAACCTGCGATGCTAGTAAGAGAATGGAGCCGCTTCGCATCGTCGCCATCGGTGGAGGGACCGGGCTGTCCAGCGTCCTGCACGGGCTGAAACGCTACGCCAAAGAGCCGCGCGAAGTGGAGATCACGGCCATTGCGACCGTCACTGACGATGGCGGCAGTTCCGGACGCTTGCGGCGCGAGTTTGACGTGCTGCCGCCGGGCGATATCCGCAATTGCATGGTGGCGCTGTCGGAAGACGACGCCTTGCTTTCCCGGCTGTTTCAGTACCGCTTCTCTGATGGCCGCGGTCTGAAGGGCCACAGTTTTGGCAACCTCTTTTTGACCGCGCTAACGAATCTGACGGGCGACTTCGTGGGTGCCGTCAAGCAGTCGTCGGAGGTTCTAGCCAGCCTGGGGCGAATTTATCCTTCCACCGCCGCGAATGTCGTACTGGAGGCGGAGTTGGAAAACGGGCGCATCGTGAAAGGCGAGACGCGAATCGGCAAGAGCCGTTCACCGATCCGGCAGATCCGGATCCGGCCGAAAGGCTGCAAGCCACTGCCGGAGGCGCTGGCGGCCATCCAGGAAGCGGATCTGATCACGCTGGGTCCGGGGTCGCTGTTCACGAGCGTAATTCCCAACGTGCTGGTGAAAGGCATACCGGAGGCGATCCGGCGCAGCCGCGCGCTGAAGGCCTATTTCGTCAATCTGATGTCGCAGCCGGGCGAGACCACAGGATTCCGCGCGTCCGACCACGTCGCCGCCATCCACCGCCATGCCGGAATGCCTTTGCTGGATATCGCCGTGGTCAACACGCGGCCCATCAGCCCGCGTCAGAGACGCAAATACGCCGCCGAGCAGGCGCGGCCGGTGATCAACGATATCGACCGGCTGGCTGAGATGGAGCTGCAGGTGATGGCCACGGATCTGCTGAGTGAAGGGGCCACGGTGCGGCACGATCGGCGAGCGACGGCCGAGGTGGCTATGGAGCTGGCCCGGCGCGGGCGTACCGCGCGTCGCAGAGTCCCGATCCTCGCCCGAGCGGAATGAAATCCCCAACCAACGTAGTGATCCTGGCCGCGGGGCTGGGAACCAGAATGAAGTCGAAGCGCGCCAAAGTGCTGCATCGCGCGGGCGGCCTTTCTCTTATCGAGCATGTCGTGAACGCGGCGCGTGCGGTGACCGATCCCGCCCACATCACAGTTGTGGTGGGCCGTCAGGCGGAAGAGGTTCGGGCTCTGCTGGCACCCGCGGGCGTCCGGTTCGTGGATCAGAAGGAGCAAAAGGGAACGGGACACGCGCTGCGGATGTGCCGCAAGCCGCTGGCTGCCCAAGGCGGGCAGGTGGTGGTGTTGTACGGCGATTGCCCGCTGCTTTCTCAGGCCACCCTCAAGGACCTGGTGCGGCGGCAGGCCAGGAGTAAAGCTGCCGCCACGCTGATCACAACTCGGCTGGACGATCCGGCCGGCTATGGCCGTGTGATCCTGGGCACGCGTGGCGAAGTGCGCGCGATCGTCGAAGAAAAGGCGGCCACGCCGGAACAGTGCGCGATTCAGGTCATCAACTCGGGGATTTATTGCTTTTGCGCGGACCTGCTGTGGGAGCATCTTGCGAGAATCCGGCCCAACAACCCCGCACACGAGTACTACCTGACTGACATCGTCGAGCTCTTCCACCGCGCCGGCCACGCGGTGGCCGCAATGGACGTGCCGAATCCCGCAGAGCTGCTGGGCATCAACACGCGGGTGGAGCTGGCCGCCGTGGATCGGATCTTCCGCGAACGGAAGGTGAAGGAGCTGATGCTCCAGGGCGTGACCATCGAGCGGCCGGAGACCGTGACCATCGATGGAGCAGTGCGCATTGGAGCCGATTCCGTCGTTGAGCCGTTCGCGCAGATTCTGGGGCGCACCGAAATCGGCGATGATTGCCGGATCGGAGCCTGCTCCATCGTCAGCGACTCCCGGCTGGAAGACCGGGTGGAGGTCCTGCCGTTTTCCTCCGTCGCGGATTCGCGCGTGGGCGCGGGAGCCCGTATCGGGCCGTTTGCGCGATTGCGCCCCGGAAACAGCGTGGGAAAGGGTGCACACGTCGGTAACTTCGTCGAACTGAAGAACACACGCTTGGGCGCCGGAGCCAAAGCCAATCATCTGGCCTATCTGGGCGACGCGACCATCGGCGCCAATACCAACATCGGCGCGGGAACCATCACCTGCAATTACGACGGCGTCCACAAGCACGCAACGCAGATCGGCGCGGACGCGTTCGTGGGCAGCAACTCCACTCTGGTTGCGCCCGTCGAGATCGGCGATGAAAGCTATATCGGTGCAGGATCAGTGATTACGGAGAACGTGCCGGCGAGTGCGCTGGCGCTGGGCCGTGCACGGCAGGTCGTCAAAGAAGGCTGGGCCCACAAGCGGAAAAAAATGACGAAGAAGTAGCTACTTCTTGTCGGACCGTTGCGTGGTCCGCACCACGATCAGGCGCGCGACGTCGCCTTCGTCCGACGCGACGAAACCCACCGTCACTTTGGCGCGCACCTTGAGCTTGCCTTCAATCCGCGTGTCGGATTTGATCCAAAAAGTGCGTTTTTCGGCGGGCTTGCCCAGGATGCTCCGCGAGACAATGATCTTGGTCGCGGTGAATTCCACGATGGGCCCGGAGAACGTATCGTCGTACTGGGGCTCGCTCTTGCCGTCCGCGGTTTTGGGCGTGTTGGCTTCCTGTGTCCAGCCGGCGAAGCCGGACAGAGCCATGGCGGCCATCAGCAAGGTCGCGAGAGGATGCCGCACTCTTGCATCATAAACCAAGCCGCCAGCATCGCAGCCGAGCCCGGAATTAAACTTGCTTCATTCGCAGGCTCGCGGTTTAAAGCACCAGTACCGGGTGGTATAGATGCGGAAGCCGTATCTCTCCGATCGCGATTAATTCGCCGCCAGGCCCAATCGCCTTCACGTACTTGACGCCGCCGCGATCCACAAAGGGCGAGAGGCGGAAGTCCTTACCCTGGCGAATTTGTCCGGCTGTCACGGAGTCGACGCTGGCGTTGGGAAACTGGGGCAAAACCTGGGCTGCCGGGATGAGCGCCTCCTCCAGGCAACCGGCTGCCGCCATTTCCTTCAAGACGTCCAGGGTGCGGGCCTGCCCTTCGGTGAACTCGCCGGAAGCGGTGCGGCGCAGGTTTTCCAGAAACGCCCCGCAGCCCAGCCGCTGGCCGACGTCGTGGGCGATGCTGCGGACATACGTTCCGGCAGAACAATGTACGCGCACGCGCGCCGTCGTGCCGTCGAATTCCACCAGATCCAGCGCCACAACCTGGACTTCCACCGGCTCAAGTGCGACCGCGACTCCCTGTCGCGCCATCCGGTACGCGGGCGTCCCGGCGATCTTCTTGGCCGAAAACGGCGGCGGCGTCTGACGAAAGGTCCCGCGGAACTGCGCCAGAGCGGCCTCCAGTTCGTCGCGGCTGAACCGCGGCGCCACGGGTGGCGACACCGGCGAGCCCTCCCGGTCGTAGGTATCGGTGGCCCATCCAAAGCGGATCCGTCCGTCGTATCTCTTCTCGCCGGCGGAGAAAAACTGCGCCAGCCGCGTCGCTCTTCCGATCACCAGCGGAAGCACGCCGGTAGCCATCGGATCCAGCGTTCCCAGATGCCCGACTCTGCGCGTGTTCGCCAGACGGCGCACGCGATTCACCACGTCATGCGACGTGATCCCTTCGGGCTTGTCCACCACCAACACCCCGTCCACGCCTCCACTCTACCAGGGACCTAGTCCGGGAACCCTGCTTGCCGCCTGGATGCGTGTTGACGACAATGAATATCAGGCAGCGTGTGCTGCCTCACCCGCCATGGCAGTTAACGCCGGCGCGATCTCTGCCGGAGGTGCATCCCAGTCATGCTGCAGTTCTTCAGCCGACTTTTCGAGTCCGACTTCATGCCGCACGGTTTCTGCTTTGGCTGGCGCCCGGATATTTTGTGGCTGCACGTCGGCTCCGACGCGGTGACCGCCCTGTCCTATTACATGATCCCTGTCATGTTGATTGCTCTGGTGCGGGCTCGCCGCGACCTGGCGTTTCACTGGATGTTCAGCCTGTTTGGAGTGTTCATTCTCTCTTGCGGCACCACGCATTGGCTGAGCATCCTGACACTCTGGCATCCGGTATACCGCCTGGAAGGCGTGGTGAAGGCAATCACGGCGTTGGCATCCTTGCCTACTGCCATCATCCTGGTCGGATTGGTTCCGAAAGCCATCGCCCTGCCCAGCCCAAAGCAACTGCGTGCCGCCAACGAGGGCCTGGTGCGCGAGATCGCCGAACGTAAGCAGGCGCAGGACGAAGTTTCGCGCCTGAACAACGAGCTGGAGCAGCGCGTGACCGAGCGCACGCGGGATCTGGAGCGCTCGAACCAAATGCTCCGCGAAGCGAATGAGCAGCTGGCCGACACCGAATCTCGCTACCGCCATTTGTTCGAACTGAACCCGCTGCCCATGTGGGTGCGCGAGCCGGAGAGCGGCCGGTTTCTGGCGGTCAACTCGGCCGCCACCGAACTGTACGGTTACTCCCGGGAAGAATTCCTTTCGATGACGGCGCACAAGCTGGCCCACGATGGACAAGTGCCCGTCCGTCTCAAGGATCTTGTGCAGCCGGTGATCGAGCACCATGTAAGAAAGAACGGCCCACCGATCCACGCCGAGGTTCGCTTCCGGGAAATCCAGTTCGACTCCGCTCCGGCTTGGCTGGTTCTTGCCAGCGATATCACCGAGCGCAAGACTCTGGAAGAGCAGCTCCGTCACTCTCAGAAGATGGAGGCCATCGGACGGCTGGCGGGCGGAGTGGCGCACGACTTTAACAACCTCATCACCGTCATTCTCGGGTATTCGGATGTGTTGCGCCGCAGGCTCTCCGCCCACGACGCGCTGCACAATACGGTCTTTGAGATCCAGCGCGCCGCCGGGCACGCAGCCTCCTTGACGGCGCAATTGCTGGCGTTCAGCCGCAAGCAGATCAGCGAGCGGCGCGTACTGGATCTTTCCGGCGTCGTCGAAGGTATGCGAAACATTCTGGAGCGGCTCCTGGGCGAGGACGTAGAACTGAGGTTCGTCACACCGCCCTCTTCCTGTCTGGTGGAAGCAGACGAAGGGCAACTGACCCAAGTGCTGATGAACCTCGTGGTGAATGCACGCGATGCGATGCCGGACGGCGGCAAGTTGACGATCGAGACGCACCTGGTGACGCGGGAACGGGAGGATCTGGGCCGTCAGGGCGCGCGTCCGGCCGGACGCTTTGCCGTGCTGATCATCTCCGACACGGGAGTTGGAATGACCCCGGAAACGCAGGCGCACGTCTTCGAGCCTTTCTTCACCACCAAGGAAACCGGAAAAGGAACCGGGCTGGGGCTTTCTACCGCCTATGGGATCGTGCAACAGCACAGTGGCTGGATTGATCTATATAGCGAACCAGGGCATGGTACGACGTTCAGGATCTATCTGCCTGCCGCGGAGGGGATCCAAGAACCTCCGGCTCCCGCGAAGGCGGAGGCCGGTTCGATGCCGGCGCAACAGGCGACTATTCTTCTGGTGGAGGATCAGGCGCCCTTGCGCATGCTTGCCGAAGACGTGCTCGCCGAAGCAGGCCACACCGTTCTGGCGGCCGCCAACGGGCGCGTGGCGCTGGGGCTGGCAGAAGAGCACGCCGGCCCGATCCATCTGCTCATTACCGATGTCGTGATGCCGGAACTCAACGGACCTGATTTGGCGAAGCGCCTGGCGCAGTCCCGGCCGGGCATAACCGTTCTTTACATCTCCGGATACACCGATCGTGCGCTGTTCCACCGGGGCACGCTGGCCGCCGGCACTGCGTTTCTACAAAAGCCGTTTCTGCCTCAGACATTGCTGGCGAAAGTGGAAGAACTGCTACGGCGCCCTGTAACGTAACAGATTCGAAACCGTAGCTCGCCGGGACGCGTCTCCCAAGGCGGACGCCGTTTCGCAACTTCCAACCTCTCCTGCGCTCTCTCTTGACTTCGGCAGGCTCTCTCCGCGCCAAGCGTGGGCCTGCCGGCCGGTGAGTATCTTCCTCCGAGTACTCACCGGCTTCTGTTTTGTACGGCCCGCTGCGCTGCCCGGAGGATGTTCGGGGGAACCTGGTAAAGCACGAATTCCTCCAGTGCGCACCAGGCCACTTGTGGCGCCTCCTCGGAGGTCTCCAGCGCTTCAGATTCCGCCGCGAACGCGAAGACCAGGTCGTGATGCAGGTGGAACGGCTCGCGTTTGCGCTCCGGAATTGCGTGGACATCCATCCCGGCCAGCAGCGCCGGGGCGCCGGGCACGATTCGCACCGCG
>Ga0335071_10006599_pt1 | contig 11974 bp, 10 predicted proteins | sample Lox_Sample_15_FD_206724 | JGI IMG/M metagenome (GOLD analysis project Ga0335071, IMG submission 206724) | Soil microbial communities from Loxahatchee National Wildlife Refuge, Florida, United States - Lox_Sample_1.5 | ecosystem: Environmental > Terrestrial > Soil > Wetlands | place: USA...
CCCGCGAACTCACTCCGCAAAGACCACCGCACTGCGTCGGCCGAGCTGACCGTTGACATCGACCCGCAATCTCCCGCCGCCCGCCTTTCAATAGGAGACTCACTGGCCGTGGTGCGCGAAGGCGAATGGTCGCCCTGGCTCCGCGCCGAATTTCCGCTGGTTCCGCACCTGGTGAATGCCACCGGGATGTTCCGCGTCTACGCCAAGCAACTGCACCCGCGGTTCGAGCTTTATGTCTCACCGGTGAACATCGATCCCGATGAGCCCGAGCTTCCCATCTCCGCGCCCGCCGGTTATAGCCGCGACGTCGCGCGCACCACCAGCCCGTTCTATACGCAGGGTATCGCCGAGGATACTTCCGCCTTGCGCCAGGGCGTCTTCAGTCTGCCGGAGTTCCTTTCGCAAAGCCGGCTGGTCTTTGAAGACGAGCACAAACTTCTGCGCTATTCACTCAGCCAGTTTCATGAGGGATTACTGTTCGTCTATTTCTCGAGCATCGATCAGAACTCACACATGCTCTGGGGCAAGCACATGGCTGAGGTGCTGGAAACGTATCGCGCCGTGGATACAGCCATCGGCGAAGTACTCGACAACGCTCGCGGCGCCGACATCGTGATCCTCTCCGACCACGGCTTTACCACGTTCGATCGCGCCGTCAATCTGAACACGTGGCTCTCGAGGAATGGCTACATGACGCTCGATGGCGGCGCTGCTGATGACGATGTCCCGTTCGCTCGCGTTAATTGGTCCCGAACCCAAGCCTATGCGCTCGGCTTGAACGGAGTGTACCTGAACCTCGCCGGACGCGAAAAGCAAGGCATCGTGCCGCAGGGCCCGGAAAGCGAGGCGCTGTTGAAACGGCTCAGCGCGGATTTGCTCGCTTTCCGTGACGATAACAAAACGGTCGTCGAATCCGTCTACGCACCGCCGCGTTCGAATGTTGCGCCCGATCTCATCGTCGGCTACGCTCGCGGCTACCGTGGCTCCTGGCAAACGGCGCTCGGCACTGCTCCCGAATCCCTGGTGGAAGACAATCGCGATGCCTGGATCGGCGATCATTGTATTAACGCGGCTGATGTTCCCGGCGTCCTGTTCACCACGCGAAAATTGACCGCGCGTGATGCCCGGCTGAAGGACGTGACCGTCACGATTCTGCATATGTTCGGAGTGAGTCCGCCGCCCGAAATGACCGGCCGCAATCTGATGTAACGGAGCCACCATGAAAACCACAGTGAAGCTTAATAAGACCCTGGTTCAGCGCGCCACTCGTATCGCCGATCACGCCGGGTATAGTTCGGTCGAAGAGTTCATCGAGCACATCATGGAAAAAGAGCTCTCGCATTTCGAGGATTCCGACTCCAAGGAGGATGTCGTCAAGAAACTCAAAGGGCTGGGTTATCTCGAGTGATCGAAATTGATCTCGGCTTTGCCGCGCTCGCGACTCTTATCCCCATCAGCGTTCTCGCCGGCATCGCCGTCCTGCTTGTTTTTCGCTATACGTCTGATGCGGCCGCCGTGCGCCGTGCAAAGGGTCTAGCGCAAGCGCACCTGCTGGAGTTCCGCCTTTTCATGGACGATCCCGTTCTCGTTCTGCGCGCACAGCGTGATCTCATCGCGGCCAACCTGCATTTTATGCGGCTGATGTTGCGGCCATTCTTGTGGATGCTCGTCCCCATGGGCCTCCTGCTCGCGTTCCTCGAAGGTTTTTACGGCCATGCACCGATTCGCCCGGGTGAATCCGCCATTGTCACTGCCGGCGTGAGGAACCCGGCAACCGCGCTCACCCTCCAGGCTCCCCCGGAAATCGCCGTGGAAACTCCAGCGGTGCACGTGGTCGCCGAGAATCAAATCAGCTGGCGGATTCGTCCGCTGCACACGACCGCCGCGGAATTGCGCATCCTCGATGGCAGCCGGACGATTACAAAGCAGGTTTCTGCGGGAAACGGAATCCGCTTTCTTTCCGAACGGCGAGGATCCGTTCTCAGCTTGCTGCTCTACCCTACCGAATTGCCGCTCACCGGAGACGACCTCCAATGGATCGAAATCCTCTATCCACCGGCGACCGTGCTGCACTTTCACTGGTTGATCTGGTTTTTCGCGATCTCGGGGATCACCGCTCTCACCCTGCGCCGTCGTTTCGGCGCTGCGTTCTGAAGGAAGTCAGTGCGCGGCTAACTTATCCACGCGCCGCAACTCGGGGAACAGCCATGCCCACAATGCGACGATGGCAACGGTGCCAATTCCGCCCAACACCACCGCTGGAACGGTCCCAAACCATTGCGCTGTGATGCCGGATTCGAACTGGCCGACTTCATTCGACGCGCCGATGAAAACCATGTTCACGGCGCTGACGCGGCCTCGCATTTCGTCGGGCGTTGCCAGTTGAATCATCGTATGGCGCACAATCACGCTCACCATATCGCACGATCCCGCCACAACCAGAACCGCAAGCGACAGCGCCACATTGCGCGAGATGCCGAAGATGATTGTTGCGAGACCGAAGCCGAAGACGCACCAGAGCATCACCATCCCGGCGCGCCGGCGCAAAGGCCAGTGCGCCACCAGGATGGCGGTGATGACCGCGCCGACGCCGGGCGCAGTGCGCAGAATCCCCAACCCAAAAGCACCTACGTTCAGGATTTCCCGTGCATAGACCGGCAGTAACGCTACCGCACCGCCCAGCAGGACCGCAAATAGATCGAGCGAAATGGCGGCAAGTATCAGCTTGTTACTCCAGATGTACTTGATGCCGCTCAGAAGATCGCCCGCGGATGCCACCGTGCGGGGGCGCTCCGAGGCTTGCACGCGAATGGCGAACAGCGCCAGAAGCGCGGCCAGGTTCGCAAGCGCCGAGCCGGCATACACGGGGATGGCGCTGCCCGTCCAACCGTATATCAAACCGCCGGCGACCGGCCCGAGAATCGTTGCTGCCTGGAAATTGGAAGAACTCCAGGCTACGGCGTTTGGGAAATCCTCCGCGGGAACAATCAACGGCAGAAAGGCCTGGCTCGCCGGCCCGCTAAACGCGCGAACGATTCCGTTGAACACCAGCGCCAGATACAACGGAATCATGGATGTGAGACCGCGCACGGTCAGCCCAAGCAGCAGCAACGAGCACAGAGCAAAAGCCGCGAAGCAGAACTGTAGGATGACCTTTCGTGGTGCGCGATCGGCGGTGTGTCCGGCCGGCAGGAACAGGAGAAACCCCGGCAGGAACTGCGCCAGGCCTACGAAACCAAGGTCCAGCGGGCGATGCGTGAGCGCGTAAACTTGCCACGCGACCGCCACCGCCTGCATTTCCGACGACGACGCCGTCAGAAAACGGGAGAGCATGTAGTAGCGGAAATTGGGATAGCGGAATGCGGCTCGGGACGAATTCAATGCCCGCTCACGACTCGCGGGAAACAATGTACGGGTCGCGGTAATTCCTGGTCAGCAAGGCATTCGCCTCGTCATCCGCGAGGAAACGCCCGCTCGATTGCGCCATGCGCAAAGCGTGTCCAACACGGTAGCTGATATTCGCCAGGTGACAGAACGACGCGGAGCGGACGCCGATCTCGACGTCGGCATGCAGCACTTTATGGTCGCGCGCGCGCACGGCATCGAGAAAGTTCTTCATGTGAACCGCCGTTGAGTCGCCTCCTTCCGGCGGTTTCTCGTCGGCAACCTTCTCGTACTTTTCAGCATTCCCGGCGCCGGATCCTCGGGCCGCGTCGCCACTGATGTTGCCGGCCGTGCTCCTAAAAATCTGGAACCCGCGATCCAGCGTCAGAAAACCGCCGTCTCCATAGAAAATATTCCCCACGTAATCGGGTCCGCGCATGCCACCCAATCCCTCCGGCGGCGTGGGTAGGTTGCGAGTATCGAACGTGATCTGTGCGTCGCCGAAATCGAGCGTGGCCTGTTGCGTGTTGGGCGTCTCCTGGTCGTCTTTCCAGACGAACTTTCCGCCCGAGGAGGTAACCGATTCCGGCCAGCCCGTGCGGCCGAGTCCCCATGCGCAGATGTCCATCTGGTGCACACCTTGATTGCCGATATCGCCGTTGCCGGTGTCCCAGAACCAGTGCCAGTTGTAGGCAAATTTGTTCTTGCTGTACGGCTTCCACTGCGCGGGACCAAGAAACAGGTCCCAATCGAGCCCGGCCGGCACCGGTTCGTCGGGCGTGTGGCCGATGGAGAAGCGCCGCCGGAAGCAAAGACCGCGAGCATGATAAACCTGTCCGATAGCGCCTTGTTGCAGCATTTCCATAGCGCGCATCACGAGGGGCGCCGAGCGGCTTTGCGAGCCGACTTGCACCATGCGCTTGTACTTGCGCGCCGCAGCGACCATCTGTTGCCCTTCGAAAATGTTGTGGCACGCGGGTTTCTCCACGTAGACGTCCTTACCCGCCTGGCACGCCCAGATCGTCGCCAATGCGTGCCAGTGATTGGGCAGCGGCAGCGAAACGGCGTCGATATCCTTGGACTCGAACATCGCCCGCATGTCCGTATACTCTTTCGCGTCGTAGCCCTTTAACTTGCGGACGAGCGCTACAGCTCGCTCACGTGCGCTCTGGTTGACGTCGCACAAGCCCGCAATGCGAGCATCGGCGTCAAGCGATCCGTACGAATGCATGTGGTTGGTGCCGCGGCCACCTAGCCCCACAATTCCGACGTTGATCCGATCGTTGGCCCCGAGAATTGGAAACTGCGCGGTCGCAATGGCTGCCGCGGCCGCTTGCACGAACTGCCGTCTGCCGGTTTTTTGTTCCACGAAATGGTCTCCGGCGGCCCATTTTATCGCAGTACCGTTGCGCACTGTTGTAGTATGCTTCGGAGGTTGCTTCGATGGCCGCATCCCAACAGACCGGCGAGCAAACGACTCCCTTACAAATCGAGTCGCTCGTCAAACGCTTTGGTGACTTGACTGCCGTCGGTGGCGTTTCGTTGCAGGTCGCGAATCGCACCTGCCTCGGATTGCTCGGACCAAATGGAGCGGGCAAATCCACACTGATTCGCAGTATCGCCGGGCGCGTTCGGCCGGATTCCGGTAGCGTGCACGTGTTCGGGCATCCGGCTAACTCCGCGCCTGCGCGTGCCGAACTCGGCTGGGTTCCGCAGGAAATCGCGCTCTACGCCCTGCTCACATGCCGCGAAAATCTGGAAGCTTTTGGCCGATATCAGGGCCTGCGCGGCAGCCGGCTGCGTGATGCTGTCGAGTGGTGCCTCACCTGGGCCGCGCTCACCGACCGCGCCGAGGCTCCCGCGAAAGCGCTCTCGGGCGGCATGCGGCGCCGCCTCAATATGGCCGCAGGGATTATTCACCGCCCTCGGCTTGTACTGTTAGACGAGCCCACCGTAGGTGTCGATCCGCAATCTCGCAATCGCATTTTTGAAATGGTCGAGGATTTGCGCGACCAAGGCGCCACGATCATCTACACCACACACTACATGGAAGAGGCCGAGCGCCTCTGTGACTCGATCGCCATCATCGATCACGGCCGGATCATCGCCCAGGGCACCAAGACGGAGCTGGTGGCAAAATCGTTCGGTGGCCGTAGCGACGTGTTGATGCACTTCGCTTCCTCGGCTACGGACGTCGCATCCTGGGTTGCGGCGCGAGGCGGAGAGTTGAACGATGGCATCGCACATTTCGCCATCGAACAGCCGACCGCCATCGCATCGCTGCTGGATGCTGCGGCGCATGACGGCATGGACGTCATCGACGTAACGCTGCGCCGCCCGAATCTGGAATCCGTGTTCCTGCAACTCACGGGAAGGGATCTGCGTCAATGATCGCCGCCATCGTGCGCAACGGATTTCGCGCGCTGCGGCGCGACCGTGGAGCGCTGATTCTCTCCTTCATTCTGCCCATCGCGTTCTTCAGCATCTTCGGCATGGTGTTTGGCGGCCGGCGAAACACCGGCACGCCGCGCGTGAGTGTAATCGTAGTGGACGAGGATCAAAGCCCGGCATCAGAGCGCCTGGTGCGCGGCTTGCAACACGAAGCTTCGCTGGCGGCGATCACACGCCCCGACGCCCGGAAGGAAGGCCCTGTCCCAGCCGAATACACCGCCGCCACCGCCGAAACCGCTGTGAAGAACGGCGTCACGCCGGCCGCTCTGATCATTCCTCAAGGGTTTGGCGCGAATCCCATCGCGTTCGCGCCCGGCACGCCGCGAAAGGCGATCCGGATTTTGCATGACAGCTCCGATCCTGTCGCCGCGCAAGTGGTCGCCGGCATGTTGCAAAAAGTAGTAATGACCTCGATGCTCGACCTCATGACGTCCACCGGCATGAAGTTCTTCGAGCAATCGAGCGGCGGGTTGACGCCTGAACAGCACAAAAACGTGGAATCCGGGTTGTCGCAGTTTCGCGAGCTGATCGAGCGGCGCGATCGTGATGAAAGCCCTTCGGCCGCGACGAGCGGTGCCGGCTCGGATGGGCTTGTTGCCGTCGAAGTCCGCGACGTGGTTGGCGAGAAAAAACGCAGCCCGATGATCGCGTTTTACGCCGCCGGTGTCGGCGTGATGTTCTTGCTGTTCACTGCGAGCGGCGCGGGAGGCAGTCTCTTAGATGAGGCGGAGAGCGGCGCCCTAGACCGCGTTCTGAGTTCTCGCATCAGCATGACCATGCTGCTCGCCGGGAAAATGGCTTACTGTACGCTGCTCGCCTGTTTGCAGCTGACGCTCATGTTTCTGTGGGGCGCCGCGGTCTTTCATCTCGACCTGTTCACGCATCTTCCCGGCTTCTTCGTGATGACCATCGCGACGTCGTTCGCTGTCGCGTCGTTCGGCATGTTGCTCGCGAGCGTCGCGCGCACGCGCGCGCAGCTGAGCGCAGTCTCTACCTTGATCATCCTCACGATGTCGGCGGTAGGCGGCAGCATGTTTCCGCGCTTTTTGATGCCGGAGACCATGCAAAAGGCCGGCTTGCTCACGTTCAACGCGTGGGCCATCGACGGCTACACCAAGGTATTTTGGCGCGACGAGCCCGTCTCGCACCTGGCGCCGCAGGTCGCCGTATTGATCGGATCCGGTCTTGCGTTGTTTCTCGTCGCGCGGCGCTTCGCCCGCAAGTGGGAGTACGTGTGAGGATTACCGTTGGCCAAAGCTGTACAGCGCGCTGCGTGTGCGGATGTAGATCCGCCCGTCGGCAATCGCCGGCGTGGCATAGCATTCATCATCGAGCTCGTTGATCGCCAGAATCTCTTGTTCCGCACCGGGCTTGAGAACCGTAACCACCCCTGCCTGGCTCACGATGAAGATCTTGTTGTCGCCGGCCACCGGCGACGCAAAATAGCGGTCCGCAACACCGCGCAGCCTGGCCTGCTTCAGCATCGCTCCGGTCGTGGGATCGAGCGTGGTCAGCACTCCGGCATCGTTGATCATGTACAGAACGTTCTTATAAAGCAGCACGCTCGGCAACTGTGGCACGGCACGTTGATATTTCCAGCGCAGACCCGTCGTGGTCACGTCTCCCCGCCCGGGCCGTATCGCCAGCAGCCCGTTCTCCGCCGACATCACGGCAATGTAGCTTTTCCATTCGTCGGCGGTCAGGAAACCATCCTGATTGAGATCGATGAAGGGAAAGTACATTTTGGTGCGGTCGTCCGGCGCTTCTGCGCGCGAAATGCGGCCGTCTTTATCTTTGTCGCTCGATGCGAGCACTTCTTCAAACGCCGGCATGTGAACCTGGCGGCCCGGATCGTTTTCCGGGGTGTTGTAGCCGCTAAGGTAGATCACCCCATCGCCGATCACGGCGCCCGACTTCATCTCGGACGGCAGGCCGCCCGTAGACCAGACGGTTTCGCCCGTGTCCAGCGCGTACGCATCCGCGCGAAAAGAGCCCGGGGCGATGATCTGCGCGGCTGAACCCTCCGGCTGATAAAGAATCGGCGTGGAGTGGCCGCTCAGCGCCTCTGGCCGCGGCCGTTTCCATCGCACTTGCCCGTCATCTTTGCCAACCGCGATTACAAATGACTCGGAGGACTGATCGCACAGCAGGATTACTTTGTCCGCCGCGACAATAGGCGAAGCTCCCATGCCGTAGACGTTGCGGAATGGCCCGAGTGGCAATCGCCATCGCTCGTTCCCATCGAAACCGTAGGAGACAATTCCGAAATCGCCGAAGAAAACGTAGACGTTCTTACCGTCGCTGGCGGGAGTTGGTGAAGCTGCCGTATTCAGCTTGTCGAGCCGTTCGGCACGGTCCCGAGGACACTCACGGCGCCACAGGATTTGGCCCGTCTCACGGCTCAGAGAAAAGGTGTAGAGCTTGTTCTGCTCAACTGCGGTAAGAAAGATGCGGTCACCCGCGAGGATAGGCGACGAGTGACCAAGCGGCAGCGCCGTCTTCCAGACAAGATTGCGCCCGGGCCCGAACGCTTCCGGCAAAGCGTTGGTCTCCGCGACTCCCGAACCGTTTGGCCCGCGAAAACGGGGCCAATCGCCGGCACACGCGCAAGCCACAAGGGCCGCGGCAAGCGCCGGCGTCTTAGCAATGCCTATTCGCCGCCTCCGCCAGTCTTTTTGGGCAGGGGTACCACAGTGACTTTGTTGGCCTCGATCGTGATCTTCTGGCGAATGTCGCCGAAAAGTGGTGAGACCACGTGCAAATCATACGTGCCGGGAGGAAGCAAGAGGCCGCCTCCGGGGTTGTTCAGCTCATCTACGTACCCGAAGAACTTATCGTTGATATAGACGGCGCCCGTGTCACCGGCGGCCACCGAGATAAACGATTCAGGCTCACCGCCGCCCAAACGGAATCGGCCAAATGGAGGCTTCGGCTCAGGGAGCTTCTTCAGCTCATATTTGATCTTCGTGGTTTTCTTGGGCCGCACCGTGACTTTTGTCGTGAAGTCTTCGTAACGAGGATCCTTAATCGTTACTTCAACATCGCCAGCCGGGGCGGAATATTTTTCCGGCACCGTAAATCTGACCGCCGGCCCCACGTAATTGCCATTGATGAAAACCCCGGCATCGCCCGGCCTGCCGTGCGCCTTGACGTAGCCGGTTTCCTGGGCGTTTACGCCTTGTAGAGAAATAAACCCCAACGCTGCCGAAAGCAGGATGCGATAGAACTTCCGATTTCGAGTGGTCAAGTCTTGCTGCTGTTTTAGCGTGTACATGGTCTTGCGAATGCGACTCCTCAGTCTCTTTTCGAATCTATGGGTTACCTCGCTATGGTACTACTCGCAGCAGTGACTGCGCCATCCCTTTCTACTAGTTTCCCTCTCCATTGGGCGCTTCCGCTTGCAGTAAGATGGTTAATTCCGATGAAACTCAACAGTTACACGATCACGCAGGGTCGTGACCGCGCCCCAGCCCGCTCCTTTTTGAAAGCGATCGGCTTTACTGACGATGACTTGAAGAAGCCGATCATTGGCATCGCCAACACCTGGACCGAAACCATGCCGTGCAACTACAACCTGCGCGAGCTGGCCAAAAAGGTCAAGGAAGGCGTCCGCAAAGCCGGCGGTACACCCATGGAATTCAATACTATAGCCATCAGCGACGGGATCACCATGGGGACCGAAGGCATGAAATCTTCGCTCGTCAGCCGCGAAGTCATCGCGGACTCGATCGAACTAGTGGCGCGCGGCCACATGTTCGACGGCCTGGTTGCTCTGGTAGCGTGCGACAAGACCATTCCCGCAGGCGCGATGGCGCTGCTGCGATTGAACATCCCGGGCATTGTCTTGTACGGCGGCTCCATTCTCCCCGGCCGGCATAAGGGCCACGACATCACCATTCAGGACGTTTTCGAGGCCGTGGGCGCGAATGCAGCCGGGCGCATGAGTGATCAGGAACTTCTCGAGATCGAAAATGAAGCCTGCCCTGGTGCCGGGGCGTGCGGCGGCCAGTTTACGGCCAACACCATGGCCACGGTGATGGAACTGATCGGGCTCTCGCCCATGGGGACGGCGGCAGTTCCACAGGTGGATCCGCAGAAGAACGATGTTTCCATTCGCTGCGGTGAGATCGTGATGGACGCGGTGCGGAACAATCGGCGCCCTCGCGACATTGTGACATCCAAGGCGCTGGAGAATGCGATTGCGGGAGTGGCGGCCAGCGGCGGCTCGACCAACGCCGTGCTGCACCTTTTGGCCATTGCGCGGGAAGCGGGAGTACCACTGGCCATGGAGGATTTCGACCGCGTCAGCAGCCGCACGCCGATTCTGGTGGACATCAAGCCCGGTGGGCGCTTTGTGGCAGTAGATGTCCATAAGGCTGGCGGCATTCCGGTGATTGCACAGCGCCTGGTGAAGGGCGGCTATGTCGATGGTTCGGCCGTTACTTGCACGGGCCGGACGTTCGCGGAAGAGGCTTCGAAGGCCGTCGAAACACCGGGCCAGGAAGTCATCCGGCCACTGGACAAACCGCTCAAGCCCACCGGCGGGCTCGCCATTTTGCGCGGCTCGCTCGCACCCGAGGGTTGCGTCATCAAGCTCGCAGGACATAACAAGAAACTGCATCGCGGCCCCGCGCGTGTGTTTGGACGCGAAGAGGAAGCCATGAGTGCCGTCACGCGCGGCGAGATCCGCCCGAATGACGTCGTGGTCATCCGTTACGAAGGGCCGCGCGGCGGGCCGGGCATGCGCGAAATGCTGGGGGTGACGGGTGCCATCGTGGGAGCCGGCCTTTCGGAGTCCGTCGCGCTGGTGACCGACGGCCGATTCAGCGGCGCCACGCATGGTTTTATGGTGGCGCATGTCGCACCGGAAGCGGCGAATGGGGGACCGATTGCCGCCGTTGAGGAAGGCGACACCATCTCGATCGACGTGGACGCTCGCGAGATCAATATCGAAATTGCACCGGAGAAGATGCGCGAAAGGCTGGCACGCTGGCAGGCGCCCGCGCCGCATTACGCGACAGGGGTTTTCGCCAAGTACTGCGCGCTGGTCTCATCGGCGTCGGAAGGCGCTGTGACTTCGAAGTTCTGAGCGCGCGAATACGCGATCGCGGAGTTTAGTGAAACGGGGAGATTCGTGGGTCCGCCAGCCGGTGGGCCACGTATGAACATTCTTTTTATCGGGGATATTTTTTCCTCCGTCGGCCGGCACCTGGTCGCCGATCATCTCGCGGATATCAAGCAAACGCAGCGCATCGATCTCGCCATCGCCAACGCCGAGAATTCCGCCGGCGGCTTTGGCGTGACGCCGTCCATCGCCGAGGAGCTGTTTGCGCTGGGTTTGGACGTGCTCACCAGCGGCAATCATATTTGGGACAAGAAGGAGATCTACGACTATTTCGCACGGCGCCCTGCCTTGTTGCGGCCCGCTAACTACGCCGCCCCGGCTCCGGGCGCGGGCGTCTACGTTGCCACTGCCCGTAATGGGAACCGATGCGCTGTGATCAACCTGCAAGGCAGAACTTACATGCCGATCACGGAGTGTCCGTTCCGAAAAGCGGACGAAATCCTGAGTTCCTTGCCGGATACAAAAGTGCGGTTCGTGGATTTTCATGCCGAACTCACCAGCGAAAAAATGGCGATGGGCTGGTACCTGGATGGCCGTGTTTCCGCAGTAGTCGGAACCCATACCCATATTCCCACCGCCGACACACGCATCCTTCCGGGCGGAACGGCGTACCAGACCGACGCGGGCATGACCGGTCCCTACGATTCGGTCATCGGCGTTCGTAAAGACGTGATCATCCAACGTTTCCTCGACGCCATGCCGTGCCGCATGGAGCCGGCCAAAGGATCGGCGGAGCTCCATTCGGTCATCGTGGAAGTCGACGACGAGACCGGGCGAGCCCTCCACGTGCGCCGCCACACGGTAAAAGGTGATTAAAATGACGCTGCCGGCTCTGGATATTGTGGCCTTGAGCGTCCAGATGCTAGGCACCCTGCTTTTCTGCCTGGTCTTTCTGTTTCTCTGGCGGCAATCCGGCATCGTCTATTTCGCCTACTGGAGCCTGGCTTGGGCGTTGCAGTTGGTCGCGCTGATTTGCCTGCGCATGCTGCTGCTAACCACGGTGCCTTTCTGGTA
>Ga0335071_10006601_pt1 | contig 11973 bp, 9 predicted proteins | sample Lox_Sample_15_FD_206724 | JGI IMG/M metagenome (GOLD analysis project Ga0335071, IMG submission 206724) | Soil microbial communities from Loxahatchee National Wildlife Refuge, Florida, United States - Lox_Sample_1.5 | ecosystem: Environmental > Terrestrial > Soil > Wetlands | place: USA: Florida...
CAACATTCTGCGTGCAGAGGAAAAAGTTCGCACCTAGCAATTTTCCAGCCTGCGCAATAGCCACGTGCGCCGGATTCGCCTTCGCGGCCGAAGCCACTCTGCGCCGCATCGAGTAGAACTCCCACACGAGCTTTGGATCGCGACGCCACGCCTCGGGAGATGCGACCTCTTCAATGCGATACTTTCTCCACAATCCGCCTGCGTCACGAAAAGTAGGAATCCCGCTCTCCGCACTCACGCCTGCACCCGTCAAGATGAACACACGATCACTCGGCCCGATGATCGACATCCATGCCTGCCCCGCAACAGAATTAGCTCCGTTGCCAACTCATCTGTTTTGATATGCGTGTCACGAGATGTGGGACTCAGCCGCTCTTCGGCAACGCCCGCAACGCTCCCGTCGAAATGCCACCATCCACGAGCAGCGTCTGGCCGGTAACGTAGCGACTGGACTCGGAGGCGAGAAATACGACTGCGCTCTCGAGATCCTCAGGTTTGCCGGGCCGCTTTACAGGGATACGCTCGCTCAGATATTCGACCCATTTCTGGTCTTCGTACAGGATCTTGTTCTGCTCCGTTCGGAACCATCCGGGCGCCAGGCAGTTCACGGTGATACCATGCTTGCCCCAGTCATCCGCCAGACTCATCGTCAGTTGCCGAATCCCGCCGCGGCTGGCGCCATAAGGAGCGAGCCCTGCATACCCTGCCACGCTGGTCACTGAACCGATGTTGATGATCCGCCCGTAATGCCGTGGAATCATCCGGCGCGCCACCGCCTGCGCCACGAAAAAGCTTCCACGCAAATTCGTATCGAGGATCTGGTTCCAGTCTTCCCACGTAACCTCGATCGCCGGCTTGCGGATGTTGCACCCCGCATTATTCACCACGATTTCGATGTGGCCGAAGGCCTCCTCTGCCGACGCAACCATCTGCTCAATGCTTGCGTGATCCCGGACGTCCAGTTCGATCGATAACACGCGACGCCCCATGCCCTTAATCTCTTGTTCGAATTCCGCAAGGGTGTGGCCCTTGCGGCTCGTCAGCACCAGGTCCGCACCCTGCCGCGCCAGCGCGCGAGCGAAGACCTGCCCGAGTCCACGGCTGGTGCCGGTCACGATCGCGACCTGACCACTCAAGTCGAACAACCCGCGATTGCTGGAGTTCACGAAGGATCCCCCGGCCTGAGCACGACTTTCATCAGCTTCGGCTCACGGGCATGGAGACGCTCGAACCACTGTGGGCCTTCCGCAAGCGGTGCGACCGCGCTGATCAATGGCTTCACTCGGATCTCGCCTCTAGCGATGAGTTCAATCGCCCTCGGATATTCCCCAGCTGAAGCACACGATCCTTGCAGACGCAATTGCCGCGACACAATCTTCTGCAGCGGCAATTTAACCTCAGGAGTAATGTTGCCCACGAGAACGACCGTCCCACCCTTACGCACGCTGTCAACGCACGTAACAATAGACTCAGTCTTGCCGACAGCCTCGACCGCGACATCTACACCAACTCCGCTCGTGAGCTCGGAGACTCTTTCCACGACACCCTCGGAAATCGTCGCCGTAACACCGAGTTGTTCGCTGAGTGCAAGACGAGTGCGATCTGGATCTGCCACAAAAATGCGCGAGCAGCCCGCTACCCGCAGAGCCTGCTGCAACAAAAGCCCGATCGTTCCAGCCCCCACGACCAGCGCCGTACTGTCAGCAGCAACCGAAACTAAGGAGACCGCATGCAGTGCAACGGCAACGGCCTCAAGCAACGCAGCTTCCTCAAACGACAAATTCGCGGATAGCCGGTGGACAATGCGCGCGGGCACCGAAACGAATTCAGCGAATGCACCGGCCCGACGATAGTCTCCGCACGAGACCCCCAGCACCTCGCGGCGATCACACAGATTCACGTCACCGCGAAGGCAGTTCGCGCACTCGCCGCAGTAAACTGTGGAATCGAAAGTCACGCGATCGCCTCGCGCGAATTCAGTCACTCCGGGCCCCAACTGCTCGACGATGCCCGCCGCTTCGTGGCCCATGACAAGCGGCGGGATGCGCCGTCCCGATGATCCGTCATATCCATGCACATCACTTCCACAAATGCCGCAAGCGGCTACTCGGACGAGAACCTCACCTTCTCCCGGTTGCGGAGCACTCACGTCCGTCATTTCCAGCCGGCGGTATTCCGAGAGCAAAAGAGCTTTCATGGGAACAGGGATTTGCGCGAGCCGATCCTAGCGGACCATTCTATAGCGAATCAGCGTGGTGCTACATCGGCTCTATAGAGACTCTGATCCTCAACTCAAGTGCAGATCAGGCCGCACCGAGCTGCGATTCTTCTTCGTGTCTCTCCAAAGATGGACCGGTTTCAAGGACTTCAGGGACGCCCCGGCGGCGTTTCACGCGGGAACAAGCTGCATACACCAGAATCATAGTAATGGGGGGCAGGCATAGCACCAACACACGGAGGATGGCGCGAATCGTCACCACAGATGTATTTGTAGCCACAGCAATGACGTCATCGGACCCTGCAAACAGCAGCACAAGAAGAAAGATGAAAACACCGCACCCGATAGCTGTATTGAAGGGCTGCTGCGACGGCGTGCGCAGCACATTGTGAATGCCTCGATCAAACGAGAACAGCTGCTCAAGAAAGGGGTAGGCATACAGGAGTACAAAAACCAAAGCGGGCATCAGAACTGCGGGAAAAAACAACTCTGGTATCAGATAGCCGCCGATGCGCACGTTTACCCCAGGGAACAACCGCATCGCACCTTCAATCCACCCGAGATACCAATCCGGCTGTGCGCCCGGCATGATCCCAACTGGATCAAAGGGACCGTAGATCCAAACCGGGTCGATTTGCACCAGTCCTCCCAGCATCGCGATAAATCCGAACAGCAGGAAGAATAGCCCCATCGATTTCGCCGCGTATGACGGCCACAAGCGCGATCCAACAATGGTTCGATCAGTCCTGTGCGGGCCGGGATAGTTTGTGTGCCTCTGTCGCCAGATGATCGCCAGGTGCACCGCCAGCAAGGCTGAGATCACGGCCGGCACCAGGAAGACGTGCAGGCTATAAAAGCGCGGCACGGTCACAGAAGTGGGAACCGTACCACCGAGGAACAGGAACGCCAGCCATGGCCCGATCACCGGCACAGATAAAAGAATTGAGTACGCGATACGTATCCCTGCCCCCGAGAGAAGATCGTCCGCCAGCGAGTAGCCCAGATACCCATTCACGATTGCAAAAATGAACAGCGTGAGCCCCACCAACCAGTTGATCTCTCTCGGCCGGCGATAAGCCGCCGTAAAGAAGATTCGCCCCAGATGCAGCACAATGGCGCAGAGGAAAACCAGTGCCGCCCAATGGTGCATTTGCCGGATCAGCAATCCGGCAGGCACATCGAAGCTGATATGCAGCACCGACTGATAGGCAGCCGACATGCGCAAACCGTACAGCGGATAGTAAGAACCGTGATAGACCGTCTCCGCTGAACTGGAATTGAAAAACATGGCCAGAAAAGTTCCCGTCATCACCAGGATCACGAAGGAGTAAAGGGCAATTTCGCCCAGCATGAAAGACCAGTGGTCGGGAAACACATGATCCATCGCGTGCTTCACGAATTTCGCCAAGCGAAGGCGTGTATCGAGCCAGCGCGAGATGCGACGGGCAAACCAGTTGATCATGACGTTCCCCACGCCCCCAGCTTTGGCATTTCCCAAAATCCCGGCCCGGGCGGCTCCGTGAATTCCCCACCCGCGCGCAGCGTGCCGTCAGCATCGGCGTACAAAGGCAATTGCGGAAGAGGCCGAGCCGCCGGACCAGCCGTCGGCCCAGCACCTCGAAGCACGTCAAAGGTTGACTGATGGCACGGACACAGCAGCATGCATGTCGTGGTTTCGAACAGCCCAACCGGACATCCCGCGTGCGTGCACACGCGCGAATAAGCCACGTGACCTTCCGGAGCCCAGTCCGCGCGCTCGGCCGGCAGTTGCAGTTGGTGCGGCTTAACCCGAATCAGGATCGTTTGCGCCCGCTCATCGCCGATGCTGTCTTCCGGAAACACGAGTACGAAGCTTCCGGGTTCCAGCGTGTTCACAGAAACAGGTTTGCCGTCCAGAGTCACCAGCCGTTGCCCGCGCTTCCAGACCCTCGCGAACAAAGAAGGTCCAGGAGGTCTCCCCAGCGAACGTATCAGCGAGACGAAGATCGCAGCGATCATTCCCACCGCGCCGACGCCGATCCACTTCAGCAGCTTCCGGCGATGTATTTCGTCGACGCTCTTGTCGAAATCTTTCTTGAATTCATCCCGCACGTCGGCAGGCGAAGGCATCTCCTCCCGCGGTTCCACTGCTTCCCTGCTGGGCATAAGCCAGTGAGAATACAGAACGAGCGCTACGCCCAGTAACCCAAAAAAAAGAGCCAGGGTGACGCCCAGCAGCAGATTGCTTCCACCCGTCCAATAAACAAAGAGGAACCCAACTGCAGCAGCCAGCGACATCAAGAACGTGCAGCTGACAAAGAAGCTTCCGGTGCGCTGGTGCGTCTGCGTGGCGCGGCTCGGTTCGAGATTGCGATCGCTGCTACGCCTTTGTTGCGGCACCCTCGCGCGCATCATGGCCCGTACCGGTCGTGATTCAGAACCAAACACGGCCGTGAGCAGGCTCGCCAGCAACTGGAAGATCTTCCAACCGAGCACCAGCCCCACTGCCAAACTCGAAGTCATTCGCTCTTCCCGCGACCCTTGTAGTTCGCCCTGTTCCGGTCTCTCGCTCGGTTTCATCCCTTTCCCCCTTTCTCAATCCATCCCGTTAGCCCTGCGAGCGCGAAGACAATCACCCACGCGGCGAAGCCCTCGGCCACCGGCCCATACCAGTTCAAAGTGTTGCCGCCCGGATTCGGAGGATGCTTCGCAAGCTCAACGTAATCCACGATGGAAGCCACTTGCGTGTCGTTGAGCACTGATGCAGGAAACGCCGGCATCGGACCGGGCCCCCAGCGGATCGCTCCCGCAATAAGCCCGCGTGAGTAATTCGTCAGGGCGGGGGCATTTGTGCCTGTAAACACGAGCGCTCCTCCGCGAGCAGCCGTACGGTGGCAAGGAGCGCAGTACGTGCGGAACAGGTCACCGCCTTGGCTTAGATCACCGCCGGAGAGAGGAATCACCGCGAGTTGCTGCGTGACGTAATCCGCTACCGCGTGCATTTCAGGAATCGTGAGAACGCGGGCGAAGCTGGGCATGTGGCTCGGCCCCACCTGCATGGCCATCATGGCAAGGCCATGATCGTGTTCTCCCTGCAAAGAAGGTCCCGCGATCGTGACTTCTGCGCTGATTCCCTGCCCACGTTCCCCATGACACTTCGCGCAACGCTGCAGGAATATCGCCATGCCATCGGGTGCCCCGCTGCCATTGGGTTGGGTTTGTACCTGATCCTGCGAATAAGCGAATGAGGCGATGACTGGAATCAGAGCAGCAGTGCGAAGAAGACTACGAATCGACATTCAGCGTGCGGAACGTTTCAGGTACCGCCAAGGCAAGTACCATCGGAAGTGCTCGGGCAGAACCTGAGCAGACGGAACAATCACCGAAGCCTTTGTTGACACAGAAATCTTATTTCCGCGATAACGTGCGGTACCATCCGGTGAAGTACCTACGCCGAGCACAGACTTTCCCTGTGCAGCCCTGTGTCCTCTGTGGTGAACGGCTTTTAGAGACCCTATAGGAAGGTCGGCAGGTAGAATTTGCGATCAAAGAAATTCCCGCAGAAATCCCTGGGATCGAAAGATAATGATAGAAACGTCAGCCAGAATGCCGGATATGTAGCACATCCCCGTCTTGCACGATGTAATCTTTGCCTTCAAGCCGGAGTGTGCCTTTCGCGCGCGCATTCGCCTCGGAACCGGCTTCGAGGAGTTGATCCCAGCGAATCGTCTCGGCGCGGATGAAGTGCTTTTCAAGATCCGAATGAATCGCCCCTGCCGCCTCCTGCGCGCGCGTGTGTGCCGGAATCTGCCAGGCGCGGCATTCATCCTCACCGGCAGTAAAGAATGAGATCAGCCCCAGCAGCTGATAGGTAGTGCGGATAAGACGAGTCAGCCCGCTTTCCCTCAATCCGTAGCTTGACAGAAACTCCGCCGCATCCGCGTCATTCATCTCCGCCAGCTCCGCTTCGACCTTGCCGCAAATCGCCGTCGCCGCCGCGTTCGGACGCGCCGCAATCTCCGTCAGCTTATATTTGGCTACGGCCTCCTCCAGCTCCTTCCCCAATTCGCTGGATTCCCCGATGTTCAGGACGTAGAGAATCGGCTTCTCACTCAGGAACATAAAGCCGCGGATGCGCTTTTTGTCTTCCGGACTCATCTCCATTTCGCGCAGCGGCTTCTCGGATTCCAGATGCACCTTGGCTCGTTTGAGAAGTTCAAACTCCTTCTCGAGCTCCGGCGTCTTCATCTTTTTAAGATCTTTCTCCAGACGCTCCAGCCGCTTTTCCACCTGCCCCAGGTCGCTGACCATGAGATCAAATTCCACGTTCCTGATGTCACGCAGAGGATCAATCGCCCCAACATGCGGAATCGCCGGATCTTCGAACACGCGAACCACGTGCGCCAGCGCATCCACCTGCCGAAGTTGTCCGATGTAGGCGCTTTCCTTCAGCGCATCCTGCCCGATTGCACCGACGTCCACGTATTCGACGGACGTGTGGGTCAGTTTTTTCGGATTGTAGAGGGCGGCGAGCCGATCCAGACGATCGTCAGGCACCTTCGCCACTCCGATGTGCGCCTCCCGTGGATTGGAATGAGCCTGCGCCGACAAATGCGCTTTGGTGAGGATCTGAAACAGCGATGTCTTGCCTACCTGTGGCAGGCCAATGATTCCAGTCTTCATAATGTGCTCTTAGACAAGTGCGCCGGAGTTGAGTAGTGCCGCCTTCAATAAGGAAGTCTTACGGCTTGTCTCATCGCGCGCAGGACAACCCTTCAGAATAACTGATGACTGCACCAGCGCCAAAATGTCAGGGCTTCTCTGACGGAAAATTCAGGCGCACGCCCACGCGGTAAAGGATCGGCGGGCCGATGTTGAACAGCGAACCGGTTGCTGTGGGAGTGTTGGCGATCTTGTAGCGCTCATTAAACAGATTCTCAGCGGCGGCGAAGGCCTCGAGGTTACGCGTGATCTGCCGCCCGATCTGCAGGTTCATTACGTAGAAGTGCCCCAACGGATACAGATTCTGATCGTCGTCGAACTGGTTCCCGACAAAACGCCCTTGCACACTGAGCATCAGGCGCGACGGATTCCAGTACCGGGCCTCCCAGGTGAAAACATCTCGCGGGACCTGCGCAACCTGCTTCCCGAGAAGCGACACCTCACCGGGCGGCACTGTGTAATTCACGATGGTCGCATCCGTGTATTCGTAGCCACCTGTCAGCTGAATATGCCGTTGCAGGTGGACAACTCCATCCAGTTCCACTCCCCGTGAGCGGATCCTGCCCGCATTCTGCTTCTGCCGCTGAACCGGCGACGAACTCGGATTGATAGTCACGTTTTCGATCGGGTCGACAATGTCGCTCCAGAAAAAGGTGCCCCGCAGTTCCAACTTTTTGTCGAACGCGGTTGCACTCATCCCAGCCTCCGCACCCGTCAACCGCTCGGCATTGAGAAAAGGATTATTGAACGTCAGAACATTGGCGACTCGGAAAGAGCGGTAAAGCTCGTTTAGCGTCGGCGCTCGAAATGCGCGGTAAACGGATCCGGTAACCGAGACACTCCGAGTCAGCGACCGCAATACCGATAATCGCGGGCTGAATGCCAGGTCACTGCGCGAAGGATAAATCTGACTCGGCGAAGTACAAACGCCCGCGACGGGCGTGCAGATAGAACTGGCATGGAAGTCGTTCCAGCTGTCTACGCGAGCGGCCAGAATTGCTGTCCAACTCTTCCACCGAACTATATCTTCTCCAAACGCCCCGAAAATCCGTTGCCTCCCACCCGACGCATTGTTGCGCGTATGTGTCGCAGCGAGAAATATCTGCTCATCGCTGGCCCCCATGACTTCCATCAGATCGGCGCCTCCGATCAATGTCTGATGCGAGCCCAGAAGGTGACTCCACTGCCCGGCACCTCCTACAACCTGCTCGGGAACGTATTGCAGGTCCGTAAGAGATTCACTGTTTCGGTCGGCCGCGACGGACGAAAAGCTCTGGTTATAGGACTGCACTTGCCCGTACGCCCTCAGGGTGAGTGAGTCCCCCGTCCCAAACTGCTGATCAAGCCCGAGCGCTCCCTCTCCCATCTGCGTATCGTTCTTCTGGATCGGCGTACCGTTGTTTCGGGCTTCGGTGTAAAACGTGCCGCGCCCGAATACCCGCCCCTTCCCCACCGTCCGTCCGATGTTCAGTTCAACCGCAGCATTCTCCGAGTTCGCCGCGGTGTCCACTGTCCCACGCTGATACGTCGGCACCAGAATGTACCCGTCTGTACGAAAAAGCTCCGCGCCGACGGACCCATCCCAGTTTCCGAAGCGGCTGCCGGTCCAAAAAGACAAATCGGGCGTACGTTCATCTCCATAGGACGTCTCAAGCGAGAACACTGGAGCCTTGGGTTCTCGGGTGATGAACTGAACGACTCCGCCAAGAGCGTCACTCCCATAGAGATTCGACGCTCCTCCGCGAAACACCTCAACGCTCCCAATCGACTCTCTCGGTATGCGATCCCAATAGACCCATCCCCCGAAGGCATCGACGATCGGCAGACCATCTTCGAGCACCAGCGCCCTGCTCGCCGCCGTCCCGCCGAGTCCGCGCAAAGATACACCCTGATTCGAAGCATTCGCCGTGCGGCTGCCCGATCTCCGGAACAGTGAGAAACCGGGCACTTGCCTTAGAACGTCATCTGGACGAAGCGCCGGAGCGGCCGCTACGTCCTGCTCCGAAAGCAGCACCGTGCTGCCGGGAGTCTCACCAAGCTTTCTCTCGGTCCGAGTCGCCGACACCGTGACCTGTTCCAGAGTCGAAGCAGGTTCAAGTATGAGTTCAACAGTGACGGTCGAATTGCTTCCCGCATTCCACGACTTCTGCAAAGAGCGGAAGTCCCGGCTGCTGACTTCTATGCTCCCAGACGACGCGGCAACCCCGGCGAATGAAAATTGCCCCATCATGTCGGTTGTTTGTGTTGCCTGGTAAGTGCCGGCGTGCAGGATGACCAATGCGCCCGGGAGCACTCCCCCAGAGGAGTCGCGTACCGTACCTTCGACAACAATAGTCTGCGCTGCAGCCGCCATCGTTAGAGCGGCGAAACAGAAGAGAATTAAGAGATGTGCCTGACGACCCATTCAGAACCAAGTCTCCATACCTTAACAGACTGATGCCGCGACGAGACACATCACCTCCCTATGCAAGCCTTCTCTGATGGATGTGATCCGGATCACACCCAAACGTGATACGCCGGATGGAACCGTCTCTTCCCTCGACATAAGCTCGCCTCAGGTTGCAGTTCCACCGACCTGTCCGTTGGCGCGGGGAATTGGTTCGACTCGTCGGGACTCGAGGAGGCACACATGTTTCCTGCGGCCGGGTGGTATCACTCCAATCAGTACGACGCGCAACCCGCATGCGAGCACTGTGGCGGAGTCATATGTCACGAAAAGTGGTGCATCACACGCAACTACGTAGTGCAGTATGCATTCCGCGCGGTGACAGCTCCCGACAAGCTCAAGCTTGGTGACCGCCTGATTCTTCACGCACTGGGAGTGAGTTGGGTATTGAACGGCTCAGAAACTCCCTGTTACCAATCCTCTCCTATTGAAAACTCACAGCCGTTGCCCTCGAAGTCGTGATCTTCGCCGCATCGGGCCGACTCCACTTACCCGCTCGTCACGACCCTCGACGGCCTGGACGTGATACTCGCGACTCATCCATCTGAAGATTCCCTGAAACTGCCATGAACATTTCTTCAGGTACGCAAGCCGCATCCGCTCTAAACTGAAAAACAGAGATTTCGGGTCTGCACTTAAAACGCCTCATGAAGCTGCTTGTCATCGAAGATGAAATGCGGTTGGCCGATCTTCTTCGCAAAGGTCTGACGGAAGAAGGTCACACTGTGACCTGCGCTTTTGATGGGGCCGAGGGTTTCGCGCTGGCTACAGCCTACGACTTTGACGTCATTGTCCTCGACATCATGCTGCCAAAGCTGAACGGCTACGATCTCGCGAAACGCCTGCGCACGGAAAAGGTTGCAACTCCTATCCTCATGCTGACCGCCAAAGATTCCGTGCCGGACATCGTCCGCGGACTCGATGTCGGAGCAGACGATTACCTGACCAAGCCCTTCTCGTTCGACGAACTGGTTGCCAGGTTGCGAGCCGTCAAGAGACGGGCGTCAGTCGCGAAGGATCCGCAATTGCGTGTTGGCGATCTGGTGCTCGACCCGGCCAGCCGTGAGGTCCTTCGTGGAGACCACAGAATCCCGCTCACGCGAACAGAATACAGCTTGCTTGAGCGGCTCATGTATCGCTCCGGCAAGGTGGTCTCCCGCCAATCATTAATCGAATCCGTCTGGGGCTTCGACCGGGAAATTGAAGAGAACACGCTTGACGCGTTTATGCATCTCTTGCGGAACAAAATCGATGCACCGGGACGCACGAAATTGATCCACACCGTGAGAGGCGTGGGATACATCATCCGCCCGGATACGAACGCATGAAAAGACTCTCCATCGGAGTACGCCTGACACTCTGGTACGTAATGATCTTCGCGTTGGGCGAACTCATCTTCGGCGCCGGCATGTGGCTCATCCTCCGCCACAATCTATACGACCTGGTTGATGACGAGCTCGAGTCTCAGGTCGAGGACCTAACGAACTTTCTTCAGGCACAGAAAAAAGATGCGACCTTAGCCAAGCTGCGAGAAGAAGTCAGCGAGTCTTACGGGATCGAGCACTCAGGGGACTTTCTCGAGTTGTATGCCGACACCGGCGACCTGATCTACCGTTCCAACTTCATGCAGTCGCACGAGTCCATGTCGCTCACTCCGGATCAAATAAACCGGCCGGTCTTCAAGACCCGCCACGCGGACCGCCGGCATTTCCGCTTCATATTCCAAAGGCTTACAGCCAACGATCACGTGTACATCGTGGCGATGGGCGCTCCCGCCGACGACGAGGTGCAAACGCTCCAGCTTTTCCGCTCTTACCTTTTGATGTTTGCCCCTATGCTGCTGCTGGTGGCAGCCGGAGTGGGTAACTGGATGAGCCGCAGGGCGCTTGCTCCGGTGGACGCTCTCGTGCGAACGGCACGCGAGGTGAGCGGCACGAACCTCAGCGGACGCCTGCAGAAACTCGAGACCGGCGACGAACTGCAGCGGCTCTCCGATACCTTGAACGAAATGCTCGCGCGCATCGAATCAACGTTTCGGCGCGTCACCGAATTCACCGCCGACGCCTCGCATGAGTTACGGACTCCTGTTTCACTGATCCGCACGGAAGCTGAGCTGGCGTTGCGCCGCTCACGAACGCAAGGCGAATACAGGGAATCCCTCCAGCAGATTCTGCTGGAATCGCAACGCACGACAGCACTGATCGAACAGCTCCTTTCTCTCGCACGGGCAGACTCCGGCCGCGAAACAGTCAACCTGCAGCCGGTAAAATTGCGGGACTTCTTGCGCAGCGTCGTTCCTGGTTGGCAATCACTGGCCCGCGACCGCAACCTGGAATTTTCCACCAGCATCGACGATCAAACTGCGTCCGTGCTGGCCGACGAAATCCTCTTGCGCCGGCTCGCGGAGATCCTGCTCGACAACGCGTTCAAGTACACGGCGGCAGGAGGGTCGGTAACACTGGGCATTGAGGTCAGCGCGGAGACCGCCGTCATCACGGTGCGGGATTCGGGAGTGGGCATCCCGGAAGAGGATCAGAAAAGAATCTTCGAACGCTTCTACCGCGTAGACAAAGCGCGCAGCCGCGACCAGGGTGGGACAGGGCTCGGC
>Ga0335071_10006602_pt1 | contig 11973 bp, 7 predicted proteins | sample Lox_Sample_15_FD_206724 | JGI IMG/M metagenome (GOLD analysis project Ga0335071, IMG submission 206724) | Soil microbial communities from Loxahatchee National Wildlife Refuge, Florida, United States - Lox_Sample_1.5 | ecosystem: Environmental > Terrestrial > Soil > Wetlands | place: USA: Florida...
GACTTGTCCGGCGGCATGATTGGCGACTCGCCTGACCGCGTGGGCATCGTCAGGCCGTTTAAAGCGAAGGTTCAGACTGACGTAAGGGAAAGCCGATAGATGAAGGCCGGCGTTGGCCATCCCGCCTTAGGAGACGATCGCTCCATGCCCCACGAAGTCCTGCCGCGCAGCCTCGATGCCGTCCGCGCGATGTCGCCGGGGCGGCGGCTGGCTGCGGCCGGACTGGTGATCGTCGTTGCCGCCGCGGCCGGCTATTGGCTCGTCGCCGGATCGTCGCCAGCGCCGCCGCCTCAGCCGCCCAAGACCACGCCGGATGAGTTCCGCCCGACCAAGGAGCAGTGGAGCGACTTCACGATCAAGCCGGTGGAGGCGTTCACCTTCCACAGCGAAGAGTCGACCGAGGGTAAGATCGCCGTCAATGAAGATCGCCAGACGCCGGTGTTCTCGCCGTATTCCGGGCGCGTAACACGCCTCGTGGCGCAGCTGGGCCAGCATGTCGAGCGCGGCGATCCGTTGTTCGCGATCGATGCGACCGAGAACGTACAGGCCTTGAACAGCCTGATCGCGGCGGCGGCGCAGGTGAACAAGGTCCGCTCGCAATTCAATCTGGCCAAGACCAACGAGCATCGCGCGCACGAGCTCTACGACGCGAAGGCCGGCTCGCTGAAGGACTGGCAACAGACGCAGTCGGACCTGGTCGGCGCCCAGAACGACCTCAACTCGGCTGAGATCGCGCTCGCCGCGGCGCGCAACCAGCTGCGCATCCTTGGCCGCAGCCCGCAGGACATCGACCAGGCCGAGAAGGCGCTTCACATCAACGCCGAGACGGTCGTGGCCTCGCCGATCTCGGGCACCGTGACCGAACGCAAGGTCGGGCTGGGCCAGTACCTGACCGCCGGCGGGTCCGATCCGGTGTACAGGATCGGCGATCTATCGACCGTGTGGCTGGTGGCAGCGGTCAAGGAGACCGATGCGCCGAAGATCCGCCTCGGCGCCCCGGTCGAGGTTCGGGTCCTCGCGTTTCCGGGCCGGACGTTCAGCGCCCGCATCACCTACATCGCCCCCTCGGTGGATCCGGCGACCCGCCGTATCGCCGTGCGCGCCGAGGTCGAGAACCCGGGTGGCGAGTTGAAGCCCGAGATGTTCGCGAGCTTCGTCATCATCACGGGCGCCGATGTCACCTCGCCGGCGGTACCGCAGAGCGCTGTCATTTACGAGGGCGAGAACGCGCGCGTTTGGGCGGCACTTCCGGACCGCGTGATCGCCTCGCGCCCGATCAAGACCGGGATCACCAGTTCCGACGGGATGGTTCAGGTCCTGTCCGGCCTCCAGCCGGGCGACCAGGTGGTCACCCGGGGAAGCCTGTTCATCGATCGCGCCGCCGCTTCGGATTGACCGGCGCCGCCCGCGACACCGACGTCCCTGCGAGCCACAGATGACCTCCATCGTCGCCTTCGCCCTCAAGAACCGGTTCCTGGTGATCCTCGGCTTCATCACCATGATCGTGGCCGGCCTGTTTGCGTTCACCCAGCTCAACATCGAGGCCTATCCCGATCCCGTGCCGCCGATGGTCGACGTGATTACGCAGAGCCCGGGGCTGTCGGCCGAGGAGATCGAGCGCTACATCACCATCCCGATCGAGATAGGCGTGTCCGCCCTTCCATACCTCACCGCGATCCGCACCATCTCGCTGTTCGGGCTCTCGGACGTGAAGCTCCAGTTCACCTACGACTTCACCTATCTCGAGGCGGAGCAGCAGGTGCTCAACCGGCTGAGCCAGCTGCCGCAGCTGCCGAACGGCGCTCTGCCGCAGATCTCACCGACCAGCCCGATCGGCGAGATCTATCGCTACCGTGTGGTCGGGCCGGGCTACAGCGCCACCGACCTCAAGACCATCCAGGACTGGATCCTGGAACGCCGCTTCCGCGCCGTGCCTGGCGTCATCGACGTGACCGGCTGGGGCGGCAAGACCAAGACCTACGAGGTGACGGTCGATCTCAACAAGCTGCTCGCCTACGGGCTGACCCTGCCGCAGATGCTGCAGGCGCTGAACAACGCCAACGCCAATGTGGGCGGCGGCACGGTGAATATCGGCCCGCAGGTGGCCGTCGTGCGCGGCGTCGGCCTGATCCAGTCCATCTCCGACATCCGCAACACGATGCTCACCTCGGTGAACGGCACGCCGGTGCGCATCCGCGACGTCGCGACCGTGCAGACGAGCAACCTGCCGCGCCTGGGCATCGCTGGCCAGGATGACGACGACGACATCGTCCAGGGGATCGTGCTGATGCGCCGCGGTCAGCAGAGCCTGCCGACCATCCGGCGCGTGGAAGACGAGGTGCAGAAGATCAACAATTCGAACCTCCTGCCGCCCGGCGTGCATATCGAGAGGATCTACGACCGCAGCGAGCTCATCCACGTGACCACGCACACGGTGCTGCACAATCTCCTGTTCGGCATCGGGCTGATTTTCCTGGTGCAGTGGCTGTTCCTCGGCAATCTGCGCAGCGCCATCATCGTCTCGGCGACCATCCCGTTCGCCTTCCTGTTCGCCGCCGCCATCATGGTCATGCGCGGCGAGTCCGGGAATCTGCTGTCGATCGGCGCCATCGATTTCGGCCTGATCGTCGATGCGACCGTGATCATGGTCGAGAACATCTTCCGCCATTTGAGCGAGCACGATTCGGCCATGCGGCCGCCGCCCATGGTGGCCGCGCGGACCACCGGCCTGGTCGGAAAGCTCGCCATCATCCTCGAAGCCTCGTCCGAGGTGAACCGGTCGATCTTCTTCGCGGCCACGATCATCATCGCAGGCTTCGTGCCGCTGTTCGGTATGACCGGCGTCGAGGGCCACATCTTCGCGCCGATGTCGAAGACCTATGCGTATGCGCTGACCGGCGGCCTGCTCGCCACGTTCACCGTGTCGCCGGTGCTGTGCGCCGTGCTGCTGCCCGAGCAGACCAGCGAGGTCGAGACCGCGATCGTGCGCTGGGTGCGCCGGGCTTACCGGCCGGCCTTGATGTACGCGCTGCGCTACCGGGCGCGCACCCTGACGGCGGCGGGCGTGCTGTTCGCGGTCGCCGTATTTGCCGGGAGCCACCTCGGCATGGAGTTTCTGCCGCATCTCGAGGAAGGCAATCTGTGGATCCGCGCCACCTTGCCGTCGACGATCTCGCTCGAGGAGGGCAACGGTTATGTCAACGAGATGCGGAAGGTCATCAAGAGCTTCCCCGAGACGGTCACGGTCATTTCTCAGCACGGCCGGCCCGATGATGGAACCGATGCGACCGGGTTCTTCAATGCCGAGTTCTTCGTGCCGCTCAAGCCCTTCGACACCTGGCCGTCGGGGGTCGACAAGGCGAAGCTCACCCGGCAAGTGTCCGACGCGCTCGAGCAGAAATTCCCGGGCGTCGAGTTCAACTTCTCGCAGTACATCGAGGACAATGTCGAAGAGGCGGTCTCGGGTGTGAAGGGCGAGAACTCGGTCAAGGTGTTCGGCCAGGACCTCGATCAGATCTCCGAGACCGCCGACAAGATCAAGGGCGTGCTGTCGACCGTCCCCGGCGTCACCGACCTTGCGATCTTCACCTCGCTGGGCCAGCCCACGATCGCAATCGACATCAACCGCGAGCAGGCCGCGCGCTACGGCCTGGCGCCGGGCGACATCAACGCCACCATACAGGCGGCGATCGGCGGGCAGGCGGCAGGCGACCTCTACGAGCGGGGCAGCGACCGCCACTTCCCCATCATCGTGCGCCTGGCGCCGCAGTACCGGCAGAGCCTCGATGCGATCCGGCACATCACCATCGGGGCCCCAGGTCCGGGTCAGAATGGGGGACCCAACGGCCAGGTGATGCCGATCCCGCTCAGCGACGTCGCGACCGTGCGGCTCGTCTCCGGCCCCGCCTTCATCTATCGCGAGGGCCAGCAGCGCTACATCCCGATCAAGTTCAGCGTGGTGGGGCGCGACCTCGGCTCGACGGTGCTGGAGGCGCAGCGCCGCATCGCCCAGGAGGTGCATCTGCAGCCCGACCAGCATCTCGAATGGGTCGGCGAATTCCAGAACCTGACCAGCGCGATTGCGCGCCTGTCGATCCTGGTGCCGCTGTCCCTCGTGCTGATCTGCATCCTGCTCTACGTCAATTTCAGCTCGGCCGTCGACATGGCGCTCGCGGTCAGCGTCATCCCGATGGCGATGATCGGCGGTATCCTGTCGCTCGTCCTCACCGGCACGCCGTTCAGCGTCTCGGCTGCGATCGGCTTCGTCGCCCTGTTCGGCATCTCGGTCATGGACGGGATCATCGTGCTGTCCTCGTTCAACCAGATGATCGAGTCCGGCCAGTCGCGCAGCCAGGCGATCCTCGAAGCGTGCCAGACGCAGTTCCGGCCGGTGCTGATGACCTGCGTCGCCGCCTGCGTCGGCCTCGTGCCGGCCGCGCTGTCGAGCGGCATCGGCTCGCAGGTGCAGAAGCCGCTGGCGCTCGTGGTGGTCGGCGGCATCTCGGTGGCACCGTTCCTCATCCTCCTGGTGCTGCCGGTGCTGATCGTCACGTTCTCGCGCCGCGGCCTGCCGTCCGCGCGCATGGCGATCGAGCCGAGCCCGGCGGAATGACGCCGGGTGCCCACGGCACTCAGTCCGAATAGCCGGGCGACGGCTGGGCGGCGCGCTGGCCTCTCGGGACCGCCGGCATGAACAGGCGGGCGAGGGTCGGGATCACGAGCAGGCTGCACACCGGCGACAGCAACATGCCGCCCACGATCACCGTCGCCAGCGGCTGCTGCACCTGGGCGCCGATGGCCGTCGAGACGGCTCCGGGCACGAGCCCGATGCAGGCCGACAGGCCGGTCATGAAGATCTGGCGCATGCGGGTCATCGCGGCCCCGGTGATGGCGCGTTCGCTGTCCTGGCCGTCCTCGAGGCCGCGGCGGATATACGAGATGAGAAGGATGCCATCCATCGCCGAGACGCCGAACAGCGAGATGAAGCCCACCGCCGCCGACACGCTGAAATTCAGGCCGGCGACGTAGAGGCCGAGCACGCCGCCGCAGACGGCGAACGGGATTCCCGTCAACGCGAGCAGGCTGTCTCTGACCGAGTTGAACAGGCTGTAGAGCAGCATCAGGATCAGCAGCAGGCTGAGCGGGATGATGTAGGCGAGCCGCAGCTTCGCCTCCTGCAGCGCTCCGAACTCGCCGGTCCATTCGGCGCGATAGCCGGGACGGAAATGGACGTCCTTGGCGATGCGCGCCTGGGCGTCCGCCACCGTCGAGCCGAGGTCGCGGCCGCGCACGCTGTATTTGATCGGCGCGTAACGCTCGTTGTTCTCGCGATAGATGTAAGCCGCACCCGTCTCGAGACCGACGTCGGCGACGTCCCCCAGGGGAATATACGCGGTGGGACCGTTTCCGCCGTTCGGCACGGCGATCGGGACCGAGCGGATCGCGTCGACATTGTGCCGATACCCCTCGGCGAGCCGCACCCGCAGCGCGAAATTCCGCTCGCCTTCGTAGACGCGGGTGACCTCCTGGCCCCCGATCGCCGCCTGCACGACCGAGTTGATGTCGTTGACCGAGAAGCCGTAGCGCGCGGCCTGGGCGCGGTCGACCCGGATCACCAGGTTCGGCTGTCCCAGCATGTTGAAGGCATCGGCTTCCTTCACGCCCGGGACCTTGTTGAGCGCGTCGGCGACCGCTCTGCCCTTGCGGTCGAGCTCGTCCAGATCGGGCCCGAACAGCTTGACCGAGTTCTCGCCTTTGACGCCGGAGACCGCCTCTTCGATGTTGTCCTCGATATATTGCGAGAAATTGAAATCGACGCCGACGAACTGCTCGCGCAGCTGCCGGCTCATGCTCTGGACGAGACTTTCCTTCGTGACGCCGCTCGGCCACTGTTCGGGCGGCTTCAGCGGCACGAAGAACTCGACCACGAACGGACCGTCGGGATCGATGCCGTCGTCGCCGCGGCCCTGCTCCGAGTAGACCGTGCCGACCTCGGGATAGCTCTTGATGATCTTGCGCATGCCGGCCACCGTGTCGGCGCCGGCTTCGAGCGAGATCGTGGGCGGCAGGAGCGCCCGGACCCACATGTTGCCTTCCTCGAGCTTCGGGAGGAACTCGGTCCCGAGGCGCGTGCTCACGCCGAAGCACAGGGCCAGAAACAGGAGCGCCATCCCGGCCGCGCGCCCCGGACGGGCGACCGCCAGGCCCAGCGCCCGGGTGTAGGCGGCGCGGATGTGGCGCACGGCGAACGTCTCGACCTCGGTCACGTGCTCGGGCAGAAGATACGAGGACAGAACCGGCGTCACGGTGAAGGTCGCGATCACGGCGCCGATCAGCGCGTAGGCGTAGGTCCGCGCCATCGGGCCGAAGATCTGGCCCTCGACGCCCTGCATGGTGAACAGCGGGATGAACGCGGCGACGGTGATCATCACCGAAAAGAAGATGGCGCGGTCGACCTCGGACGCTCCGGCGAGGACGCGGACGAGCTTGTCCGAGAGGCCCCCGCCCGCGCGCTCGACGGCCGGTGTGCGCGGCCGGTGCGCGAGGTGCCGGTAGATGTTCTCGAGCATGATCACCGTGCCGTCGACGATGATGCCGAGGTCGATGGCGCCGACCGACAGCAGGTTCGCGGAATCGCCGCGCATCACCGTGATCAGCACGGCCAGGAACAGCGCCACGGGAATGGTCGCCGACACGATGATCGCGCAGCGCAGATCGCCCAGGAAGACCCACTGGATGACGAAGATGAGGGCGATGCCGAACAGAAGATTGTGCAGAACCGTGTGGATGGTGATGGCGACGAGATCGCCGCGGTCGTAGAACGGGACGATCTGCACCCCTGGCGGCAAGGTGCCGTCGCTGTTGATCTTCGCGATCGCGGTGCGCACCCGCTGGACCACGTCCATCGTGCGCTCCAGCTTCTGCATCAGCACGATCCCGGTCACGGCGTCGGTCACCTCGCCGAGCCCGGTGATCCCCAGGCGCGGCGTATAGCCGATCTGGACGTCGGCCACGTCGGAGACGAGAACCGGCACGCCGTTGCGCTGGCTGAGCACGATGTTGCGGATATCGTCGAGCGAGCGGACGGCGCCCAGCCCGCGCACATTGACGGACTGCGCGCCGATCGAGATCGTCCGGCCGCCGACATTGGCATTGCCGGCTGAAATCGCGTCGAGCACCTGCGGCAGGGCGAGGCCGTAGGCCATCAGCCGCGCCAGATCGATGTCGACGTGGTATTCGCGGGTGAAGCCGCCCATCGACGACACGTCCGCCACGCCGGCCACCGTCTTCAGCTTCCGCGTCACCACCCAGTCCTGGAGCGTCTTCAGCTCCATCGAGCTCATGCCGGGCGGCCCCTTGAGCTCATAGCGCAGGATCTCGCTGATGCCGCCGGCCGGCGACAGCGCCGGCTGGACGCTCGGCGGGAGTGCCGCGTCGGCCAGCCGGTTGATCGTCTGCTGGCGGACGAAATAGTAGTCGCGCCCGTACTCGAACTGCAGGCGGACGAAGCTGAGGCCGTAGAGCGTGGTGGAGCGGACGTATTTCAGCCCGGGCGTGCTCGCGACGGCGATCTCGATCGGGACCGTGACATAGCGCTCGATCTCTTCCGCCGACTGGCCCTGGTATTGCGCGATGATCTCGATGATGGGCGGTGCTGGATCGGGATAGGCCTCGATGTTGAGCGTGCGGAACGCCCCGTAGCCGAGTGCTATGAACACGAAGAAGCTGATGAGAACGAGCGGCCGGCGCGTCAGGCAGAACTCGAGGACGTTGCGCAGCACGGCCGAGGCTTAGTCCTGGAAGGCGTTGTCGAGGAACAAGGCGCCGCGCGTGGCGACCCGCTCGCCGGGCTTGAGCCCGTCGAGGACCTGGACCAGCCCGTCCTGCTGCAGCCCCACCTTGATCCGGCGCTCCTGGAAGACGCGCGGTTCGACCTCGACCCAGCATGTGGTCACATCTTCGGTCTGCACGACGGCATCGACCGGGATCGCCGGCGTCTCGAGGTTCTTGCCGGTGTCGATGCGAAAGCGCGCGAACATCTGCGGCTTCAGCAGGCGGTCCGCGTTCGACACCTCCGAGCGCACGACGATGCGGTGGGTCACCGGGTCCGAAGACGCGCCGACATAGGTGATGCGCGCCTTGAACGAGCGGTCCGGAAAGGCGCTGACCGTGACGCCGACGTCCTGGCCGGCATGGACGAGGCCGATGTCCCTCTCCGCCACGTTCGCGTCGAGCCACATCGTGCTGAGATCGGCGATCAGATACAGCGGATCGGTGTTGTCCGCGCGCACGTATTGTCCGGGCCCGATCTTGCGGGAGACCACGGTGCCGTCGATGGGTGCGGTGATGGTGATCGTCGGGTTGACCGTCTGGTCGCGCTCGAGGCTGGCGATCTCCGCATCGCTGCGGCCCAGAAGGCGCAGCCGGTTGCGCGACGCGGCGAGGGCGGCGTCCGCGGCGCGGTTGTCGAAATCGGCGCTGGCATAGCCGGTCTCGCCCTGTTCGAGGTCGCGTTTCGATCCGGCGCTGGCGGCGAACAGCTCGCGCGCCCGGGCCAGCGCCTGCTGGGCGAGGAGAAGCTGGGCCTTGCTCTTGCGCGCCGCCTGGACCGCGGCGACGAGGTCGTTCTGCGCCTGCACGACCTCGGGACTTTCGATCTCGAGCAGCGGCATGCCGCGCTTGACGTCGTCGCCAAGCTTGGCGAGCAGCCGGATCACCCGCCCGGAGAACGGCGGCACGACCGGCGTGGTCGCGTCTTCGTTGAACGCGATCTGCCCGACCGCGTCCTTCTGGATGTGGAACTCGTGAGCAGCCACGGGTGCGATATCGAACTGGCTCATCTGCCGTTCGGTCACCCGGATCGTGCCGGCCGCGCGGTCCACGGCCGCCGCCGCGGGCGCCGGGTTCACCACCTCGCCCGGCGCCAGCAGCCGGTACGCGAGCAGGGCTGCGGCGATGAGAGCCGCAGCGGCCGCCCATCTCCCCCAGCGATGCCCGAGCGCGGCTTTGACCTGCAGCACCTGTTCAGATCCATGCATGGACTGGGCCTCGATCGCGGCGGTGTGCGTTCAGGGGTGACGTGCGTTCAGGGGTGACCGGCGGAGGCCGGGTTCCGGCATCGGCGGTCTTGGGGAGGCATCATACGCGGGCCTAGCTTACTCTAAGATTACATGCCTTACGAAACCTTGCGCGGCCCCGTTGGAAATGTCAGACGATGGAAAGGATCGTTTCAGGCGGCTGTAAGGTTCCGCCGGTACGCTGCGCAAGCGTTTGAAAGCTTCGCGCGCCGGCGCTGCCATCGGGGAAAAGGCCGAACGACAAGATGAGGGTGCGCCGCCGTATTCGCAGGGGCCCGCAACTTGCGGCTTGCGCGCTCGTCCTGGCCATCTCCGGCTGCGCCGTGGGCCCGGATTTCGACAAGCCCGAGGCCCCGGCCGCGAGCGGCTATACCCCGCAGGCGCCGGCGCCGACCGCGTCCGCCGAAATTCCCGCCGGCGAGGCGCAGCGCTTCGTCCAGGAGATGGACATCCCCGGCCAGTGGTGGACCCTGTTCCACTCCGAGCCGCTGAACGAGCTGATCGACCAGGCGCTCAAGAACAACGCCGACCTCCGGGCGGCGCAGGCGGCGCTGCGCGCGGCGAACGACAACGTCTACGCCCAGATGGGGGCCTTCTGGCCGAGTGTGGCCGCCAATTTCAACCGCACGCGCGCCCGCACCTCGCAGTTCATCGCCCCCGTGCCGGCCAACAACACCAGCACCTACACGCTCTACACCGCCCAGCTCAGCGTTTCCTACATGCCCGACGTGTTCGGGCTGAACCGCCGGACCGTCGAAGCCGGCCGCGCCCAGGCTGAGGCGCAGCGCTTCGCGCTCGAGGCCACCTATCTCACCCTGACCTCGAACCTCGTGGGCGCCGCGGTGAACGAAGCGAGCCTGCGCGGCCAGATCGCCGCCACCCAGGACATCATCAAGATCGAAGGCGATCTGCTGGGCCTGCTGCGGCGTCAGCTGCAGGCGGGGCAGGTGGCCGGGCTCGAGGTCGCGGCCCAGGAGGCGGCCCTGGCCCAGGCGCAGCAGACCCTGCCGCCGCTCCAGAAGCAGCTCGCCTTGCAGCGCGACCTGCTGACAGCACTCATCGGCAGTCTTCCGGACAAGCCGCCGTCGCAGCGCTTCGAGCTCGCCTCGCTGCAGCTGCCGCAGGACCTGCCGCTCAGCCTGCCCTCGAAGCTCGTCGAGCAGCGGCCTGATATCCAGCAGGCGCAGGCGAACCTGCATGCCGCGAGCGCCGAGATCGGTGTCGCGATCGCCAACCGCCTGCCGAACCTGACGCTCACCGGCGATTATGGCGGCCAGGCGGGCGTGTTCTCGGCACTCCTCAGCCCCTCCAACATCGCCTGGGATTTCATCGCCGCGGCCGCGCAGCCGATCTTCCAGGGCGGGACGCTCATGTATCGCGAGCGCCAGGCCCGCGACCTGTTCGATCAGGCGGCGGCGCAATATCGCAGCACGGTCGTGGGCGCGTTCCAGAACGTGGCCGACGCGCTGCATGTGCTCGAGACCGACGCCGAGGCGCTCAAGGCAGCCGACGCGACCGAGCGCGCCACCCGGACGAGCTTCGAGCTCACGCGCCGCCAGCTCGAGCTCGGCCAGACGAATTACCTGGCGCTCCTCACCGCCCAGCAGGCCTATCTGCAGGCCGTGATCAACCGCATCGAGGCGCAGGCCGCGCGCTTCTCCGACACGGCAGCGCTCTTCCAGGCGCTGGGCGGCGGCTGGTGGAACCGCGCCGACGTGGCCGACCAGCCCTCACGGCCGCTGATTCCCATTCAATAGAAAGCCCGTGCGCGCGGCCCGGCACGCGCGCGGGCTCAGGATCACGACGAGCTTCGTCCGCGCACGATCCACACCAGCGCCAGGATCATCGCCACCCCGAGCAAGGTGCCGGAGGGGACGCGCTGCAGGAAATTCGTGGTGTTGGTCGCGACCGAGGAGATGAACCCGCCGCCCTCTGCCCCCAGGATGAGGCTGAGCAGCACGCACAGGATCACGACGAGCAGCGCCAGCTCGACGACGAACCATCCGACGCGGCGGATCTGGGTCAGCATGGGGAAACGATCGGCGGGCGGGAGGGAGGGAAGGAAGCGGGGGTGGGGCCAGCCCACCCCCGTGATGCGGCGCGAGCCTTAGGCGAGTTGGCGCCGCGAGAAGAGCCAGAGAATGATTCCGACGGCGATCAGGCCGACCAGCCCGTTCGCGCCGAGATCCTTGACCATGCCGACGATGTTGCCGACGACGCCGCCGAAGAAGGGAAGGTTGTTCCCCACCAGCAGGGCCGCCACGATCGCCAGCGCGAGAAGCATGAGGCCGATATCGGTGATACCCCCGATCCAAGACTTGATGCGAGCTATCGAGTCCATGTGTGTTTCCTCCTGACTGCGGATGCCGTTTAAACCGGCAGGCGCACTATACCACATATAGGGATTTATGACAGGAGGATCACACAATCTGTGGCGGGTCGCCATGTTGCTATGCAAAAAATCCTCTAAATCCCTGATCCAAGAAACTTTCCCGCGAGGCCAGGCGCCCCGCCGTGGTGCGCTGCATCAAGCGAACATGCTAGAGAAGGCGCCCCGAAGAGCCGATCTCCCCACTCCCGAAACAGCACCGGACAAGCCATGGCCGCGTATCAGTACATCTATGTGATGAAGGGGCTGACCAAGATCTTCCCCGGCGGCCGCAAGGTCCTCGAGGACATCTGGTTGTCCTTCCTGCCCGGGGCGAAGATCGGCGTGCTCGGCCTCAACGGCTCCGGCAAGTCGACCCTGCTGCGCATCATGGCCGGCATGGACAAGGACTTCGCGGGCGAGGCGTGGTCGGCGGAGGGCGTCACCGTCGGCCTGTTGTCGCAGGAGCCGCAGCTCGACCCCAAGAAGACCGTGCAGGAGAACATCGTCGAGGGGCTGGGGCCGCTC
>Ga0335071_10006603_pt1 | contig 11973 bp, 6 predicted proteins | sample Lox_Sample_15_FD_206724 | JGI IMG/M metagenome (GOLD analysis project Ga0335071, IMG submission 206724) | Soil microbial communities from Loxahatchee National Wildlife Refuge, Florida, United States - Lox_Sample_1.5 | ecosystem: Environmental > Terrestrial > Soil > Wetlands | place: USA: Florida...
AGCCGCAGCACTCGCACTCGACGCGGCGCTGTTCGACATGTCCCGCGTCGAGGTGCTGCGCGGACCGCAGGGCACGCTGTACGGCGCGAGCACCATGGGCGGCCTGCTGAAGTACGTGCCGACGCCGCCGGACCTGCACAACTTCGGGGGCACGGCGCGCGCGGGTCTCTCGGACACCGAGCACGGAGGAATCAGCTACGAAGTGGCGTCCGCGGTGAACCTGCCGGTCGCGTCCGACAAGGCGGCGCTGCGCCTGAGCGGCTTCTATACGCACGACGGCGGCTACATCGACAACATCGGCCTCGGCAGGAAGGACGTCAACCAGTCCGATGTCTACGGCGGCCGGGCGGACTTTCTCTACAAGCCGACGGACCAGCTGTCGATCCGGCTGAACGCCTTCCTGCAGCGGATCGCCCGCGACGGCACGAACACGGTGAACTACGACCTCGCCACGGAAAAGCCCATCAACGGCGGTCTCGAGCAGAGCACGATCCTGGCGCAGCCCTTCGACGAGCAGTTCAACCTGTACAGCGCCACCGTGGTCTACGACTTCGGCAGCGCCGCGCTCACCTCGGTCAGCAGCTACCAGACCCTGAAGAATGACAGCCTGCTCGACGCCTCGCCGCTCTACGTGCCGATCCTGAACGCCGCATTGCCGCACCCGCCGTTCCCGATCTTCGGCGCGACCGGCGTGCAGTACGGGATAAACACCGACAAGTTCACCCAGGAACTGCGCCTGGCCGCGACCGGACCGACGGTCGACTGGCTGGTCGGCGGCTTCTACACGCACGAGCACAGCAACCAGACTCAGCTGGTCGTGTCCTACGCGCCGGACGGCACGCCGCTCGCCATCAACGTCGCGACGGCCGCGCTGCCGAGCAGCTACGAGGAGATCGCCGGCTTCGGCACCGTGACCTGGCACGTCACGGGCAAGCTCGACCTCGCCGGCGGCCTGCGCTATTCGCACAACTCGCAGTCCTTCGAGCAGAACGCCTCGGGCCTGCTGCTCGGCCCGGCTCCGAAGTCGGAGTCCTCCGAGAACGTCACGACCTACCTCGCGAACCTGCGCTTCAAGGCGAACGAGAATGTCATGTCGTACCTGCGGTTCGCGACCGGCTACCGTCCCGGTGGGCCCAACTTCCAGGGCAGCGACCCGGTCACCGGCGCGCCGCTCGGCAATCCCGCGTTCCTGGCGGACAAGCTGCAGAGCTACGAGGGCGGCATCAAGACCAGCACGAGCGACAAGCGCTTCAGCGCCGACGCCGCCCTGTACCTGATCAACTGGAACAACATGCAGATCGACTCCGCCCGCAACGGCGTCGGCGTCGTCGCCAACGCGTCGGACGCCCGCAGCACCGGGGCGGAGCTCACCTTGACGGCGCTGCCGGTCCCCGCGTTCAGCCTGGTCGGCACGTTCGCGTACATCAACGCCAAGCTCACCGCCGATGCTCCGGACCTCGGCGGCGTCGACGGTGAACGCCTGCCGGACACGCCGCATTTCGCGGGCACGCTCTCCGGGGACTGGGCCTTCAGCGTCGGCGGGCACGAGAGCTCGCTCGGCGCGATGGTGCGCTACGTCGGCGACCGGACGCACAGCTTCAACGCGAGCGCGGGCGACCCCCAGTGGCACCTGCCGGTGTACACGACCGCCGACCTGCGCGCGTCGATCGCCTTCGGCTCCGCGATGCTGCGCCTGTACGTCCGCAACCTCTGGAACGAGCAGGGGCAGCTGTCCGCCGAGACGACCCTGACCCAGCTGGGCGGGCCCGCGGCGATCAGCATCATGCAGCCGCGGACCTACGGGATGAGCATCGATGTCAAGTTCTGATCCGCAGGGCCGGCAGGTCACGCCGGCCGGCCCTGCGGGTCGGCGCGCCGCGGGCCGAGCGGCCCGCAGCGGCGCCGTGCCGCTGGCACCGGCGGCGGCGTTCGCGCCGCCTGCCGATCTGCCACCGGCCAGGACCGCCATCGCGCACCGCAGGGACTCGCGCACCCCGCATCCGCACTACGCATCGTTGTAACTGGAGACTCACATGGGTACTGCGAACCGCCTGACCGCCTGGGGGCTTGCCGCGTTCTGTGCCGCCGCGGGCGCCGCGGAACCGGCACCCGCGGCCACGACTCCACAGGCGCCGGCGGCCGCCGCCGTCGCGCACTCGCTCGACCGTGCCGACGTCGAGAGCTGGCTGGACGGTTTCATGCCCTACGCCCTCGAGCGCGGCGACTCCGCGGGCGCCGTTGTCGCGGTGGTCAAGGACGGCGCCGTGCTGCTCGTCAAGGGTTACGGCTTCTCCAATGTCGAGACCCGCGCGCCGGTCGACCCCGAGCGCACGCTGTTCCGGCCGGGCTCGACGTCGAAGCTGTTCACCTGGACGGCGGTGATGCAGCTCGTCGAGCAGGGCAAGCTCGACCTCGACCGCGACGTCAACGAATACCTGGACTTCCGGTTGCCCGCGCGCGACGACGGCCCGATCACGCTGCGCAACATCATGACGCACACCGCGGGATTCGAGGAGCAGATCAAGGAGCTGATCGTCACCGACCCGCAGCGACTGGTCCCGCTGAAGACCATGGTGGAGCGCGCGACGCCGACGCGCATCTTCAAGGCCGGAACGACGCCCGCCTATTCGAACTACGCCACCGCGCTCGCGGGCTACATCGTCGAGCGGGTCTCAGGGCAGAGCTTCGACGACTACCTCGACGCGCACATCTTCAAGCCCCTCGGCATGGCGCACGCCACGTTCCGCCAGCCGCTGCCCGCCGCGCTCGCGCCGGACATGTCCCAGGGCTACAGCCAGGCCTCGCAGCCGGCCAAGCCCTTCGAGATCGTCGTCCCTGCGCCGGCCGGCAGCCTCGCCGCGAGCGGCGCCGACATGGCCCGGTTCATGATCGCGCACCTCGAGGGCGGCGCGTACGGCGACGGGCGCATCCTCAGTGCCGCGACCGCGAAGCAGATGCACGAGACGCCGCTGACGATGATCCCGCCTCTCAACCGGATGATGCTCGGGTTCTACGAGCAGAACTACAACGGGCACCGCGTGATCAGTCACGGCGGCGACACCGAGTTCTTCCACAGCTACCTGCACCTGTTCCTCGACGATCACGTCGGGCTGTTCGTGTCGGTCAACAGCGCCGGCCGCGAGGGCGCCGCGCACGCGATCCGCGAGGCGCTGTTCGAGCAGTTCGCGCGTCGCTACTTCCCGGGTCCCGCCGAGGCGGGCTCCGTCGACGCCGCGACGGCGATCGCCCACGCGAATGCCCTCGCCGGCTACTACGACGATTCGCGCCGCCCCGACCGGTCCTTCCTCAGCCTGCTCGCGCTGATCCAGCCCGTTCAGGTCGCGGCTGACAAGGACGGCAAGGTCAGCATCTCGCTCCTCAAGGGCCTCAACCAGGCGACCCGGTACTACCGGGAGATCGCGCCGTTCGTCTGGTTCGACGTCGCGAGCGGCTGGCGACTCGCCGCGCGCGTCACCGACGGACGTGTCGAGCGGTTCAGCGCCGACGAGGTGTCGCCGTTCATGGTCTTCGAGCCGGTGCCCTGGTGGCGCTCGCCGTCCTGGCTGCAACCGGCGGCGATGTCGTCGGTGGTCGCCTGCCTGCTGACGGCGGTTCTCTGGCCGGTCGCGGCGATCGTCCGGCGCCGGCACGGCGTCAAGATTGGCCTCGCCGGTCGCGAGGCGCGCGGCCGGCTCCTGTCGCGGGTCGCCGCGGTCGCCATCTCGGCCGTGACCGTCGCCTGGGGAGCGATCATCGTGGTCGGCCTGCAGAAACTCGAGTTTCTCAGTCCCCGCATCGATCCGCTGCTGCTGGCGATGTATGCGCTCTCGGTGGTCGCCTACCTCGGCGGTGCGGTAGCGCTGGCGTGGTCGGCCTACGTCGCGTGGACCGCGCACCGCCCGTGGGTCGCGCGGCTCTGGACGACCGTGCTGGCGCTTGCCGCGCTGACGCTCCTCTGGACCGCGTGGGTGTACCACCTGATGTCGTTCCAGACGAATTACTGACGCCGGCGTCTCGCGCGGGCGGGCGCGCGCCGCCTCGCGCCCGTCGCGGCGGTCGGGCCGCGTCGGCGTGCGATCCTGCGACGACGTCGGATGCTGACCGGGAGTAGCCGTGCTGAACAAATCGTCGACCCGCCCGCGTCTGCGCGCCATCGCCACGGCGGTGGCAACCCTTACCGTCGCCGCCGCCGCCGGGCCGGCGCCTTCTGCCGCCGCCGATCGGGTCGGCTACGACACGATCATCCGGGGCGGGCGCATCTACGACGGCTCGGGCGGGGCGCCATTCGTCGGCGACGTCGCGATCAAGGGCGACCGGATAGCCTACGTCGGCCCGCATGCGACGGCGCGCGGACGCACGGAGATCGATGCGCGGGGCAAGGCCGTTGCGCCTGGCTTCATCAACATGCTCGCGCATCCGGAGGAGTCGCTGCTCGTCGACGGCCGTGCGCTCAGCGACCTGCGCCAGGGCGTGACGCTCGAGGTCATGGGCGAAATCTCCATGGGGCCGCTCAACGAAGCCATGAAGAAGGACACCGTGCGCCAGCAGGTCGACGTCTATTACGACGTCGACTGGAGCACCCTCGGCCAATACCTCGACCGGCTGGAGCGCCGCGGCATCACACCGAACGTGGCCTCGTTCGTCAGCGCGGGCACGGTGCGGGTCTACGTCCTCGGCGAGGACGACGTGCAGCCGAACGACCGCCAGCTCGCGCAGATGCGCCAGCTCGTCCACGAGGCCATGGAGGAAGGGGCGCTCGGCGTGACGACGGCGCTGATCTACAACCCGTTCACGTACGCGAAGACCCCCGAGCTGATCGCGCTCGCGCAGGAGTCCGCGCGCTGCGGCGGCATGTACATCGCCCACATGCGCAGCGAGGGCGACCGGCTCGTCGAGGCGGTCGACGAGACGATCGCCATCGCCAGGGCTTCCGGTGCGCCGGCCGAGATCTACCACCTCAAGGTGGCAGGACGCGCGAACTGGAACAAGCTCGATAGCGTAATCGCCGCCGTCGAGGCGGCGCGTGCCGGCGGCACGCGGATCACGGCCGACATGTACACCTATACCGCCGGCGCGACCGGCCTCGACGCCGCGATGCCGCACTGGGTGCAGGAGGGCGGATTCGACAAGTGGGCCGAGCGCCTGCGCGACCCCGCCGTCCGCGCGCGCGTCGCCGCCGAGATGCGCGACCCGGCACCGACGTGGGAGAACATCCTGCAGGCCTCGGGGGCGAAGGGCGCACTGCTCCTGCAGTTCAAGAACCCGGCGCTGAAGCCGCTCGTCGGCAAGACGCTCGACGAGGTTGCGCGGATGCGCGGCGTGAGCCCGGAAGAGGCAGCGATGCAGCTCGTGGTCGAGGACGGGACCCGGGTGGGCGTCGCCTACTTCCTGATGTCGGAAGACAACGTCCGGCGCCAGGTGGCCCTGCCCTGGGTCAGCTTCGGGTCGGACGCCGACGCGCCCGCTCCCGAGGGGGCGTTCCTGGCTTCCGGAGAGCACCCGCGGGCCTACGGGAACTTCGTGCGGGTGCTCGCGAAGTACGTGCGCGACGAAAAGGTCATCACGCTGCAGGAGGCCGTCCGGCGCCTCAGTGCGTTCCCGGCGGAGACGCTGTCGCTGACTGATCGCGGCAGGCTGCGCAAGGGCTACTTCGCAGACGTCGTCGTGTTCGACCCGGACACCGTCCAGGACCACGCCACCTACGACGCGCCGCACCAGCTGTCCACGGGCGTCGAGAACGTGTGGATCAACGGCATGCGCGCGCTGAACAATGGCGAGGCGACGCGGGTGGCGAGCGGGCGGATCGTGCGCGGCCGGGCCTGGAAGGGCGCACCTCACGGCGGCTGCCGCGCATCGAGCGGCGACTGGCAGTGGAGCAAGTAGCGGTGACGCGCCAGGACGCGGGCTCCAGCCGGGACGAAGGCCTGTGTCCGTGACCCCGTCGTTCTTCAAGCGCTTCCTGCTGCCCGGGTTCGCGTTCAAGGCGGTGGTCATCGGCGGCGGCTACGCGACCGGTCGCGAGCTCGCGGAATTCTTCCTGCCGGGCGGCCCGTGGGGCGGCGTGCTCGGCATGCTGCTGGCGATGGCCTGCTGGAGCGCCATCTGCGCCGCGACGTTCGTGTTCGCGCGCGCCACGCACAGCTACGAGTACGGGTCGTTCTTTCGGACGCTGCTGGGCCCGGCCTGGTTCCTGTTCGACGGTGCGTACGCGTGCCTGGTGATCATCATGCTGTCGGTGTTCGGCGCCGCGGCCGGCGCGATCGGCGCCGCCGTGTTCGGCTGGCCGGAGATCGTCGGCACGCTCGCGCTCGTTGCCGGCATCGCCGCGGTCGCCGCCTTCGGCAACGAATCCGTCGAGCGGCTCTTCAAGTACGTCACCTACTTCCTCTACTCGGTCTACGTCGTGTTCGTGGTGCTCGCGCTGCTGCGGACCTCGGACCGCGTCGTCGCGAATTTCGCCGCGGCCCCGCCTTCGGCCGGCTGGGCGATCGGCGGCCTGACCTACGCCGGCTACAACGTCGTCGGGGCGGTCGTGATCCTGCCCGTGCTGCGACACCTGACGAGCCGCCGGGACGCGGTCGTTGCCGGGCTGCTCGCCGGTCCGCTCGGCATGCTGCCGGCGGTACTCTTCTTTATCTGCATGATCGCCTACTATCCGGCGATCGGGTCGGCGACGCTGCCCTCGGACTACATGCTGGCGCGCCTCGACGCGCCGGTGTTCCACGTCGTCTTCCAGCTGATGATTCTCGCCGCGCTGCTGGAGAGCGGCACCGGCGCGGTGCATGCCGTCAACCAGCGGATAGCCGGCGTCCTCGGGGCGCGCGGGCGCACGCTGCCGACGGGGGCGCGGCTGGCTCTCTCCACCGGCATCCTGGTGCTGTCGATCTTCGTCGCCAATCGATTCGGCCTCGTGGCGCTGATCGCCCGCGGCTACCGGACCCTCGCCTACCTCTTCATCGCCGTGTACGTGCTGCCGCTCCTCGCGTTCGCCCTCTGGACCCGGGGACGCTTCGCACGACCGCCCGCGGCGGCGGTTGGCGCGCCGTGACGCGCGTCTCGCCGGCCCCGCGAGCCCCGCGCGCGCGACGCGTTCCGGATTCACCGGCCCTGGGCCGAAGGATGCTGCCATGACCGTGCGATCGCTGTGGACCCTCGTCCTGCTGGCGGCGGCGATGCCGGTGGCAGCGCAGACCTACGACGTCGTGCTGAGCGGCGGTCGCGTCATGGACCCCGAGACCGGCACGGACGCGGTCCGCAACGTCGGCATCACGAACGGCCGGATCGCACGGATCTCCGCGGAGGCGCTCCACGGCAAGCAGCAGCTGGATGCGCGCGGGCTCGTGGTGGCGCCGGGGTTCATCGACCTGCACCAGCACGCGCAGGACGCCGCGAGCGGCCGCCTGAAGGCCTTCGACGGCGTGACGACCGGCCTCGAGATGGAGATCGGCGTGCCGGACGTCGCCGACTTCCTGCGCCGCAAGCAGGGCCGCTCGCTCATCAACTACGGCACGACCGCGAGCCACCCGGCGGCGCGCGCACTCGCCTTCGGCACGCCGCTCAGGGATCCGTTCCTGGTCGCGCCGTCGGGGCCGTCCACCAACGATGCCGCGAGCGAGGCGCAGAGCTCGACGCGGGCGCGCTCGGCATCGGCATGGGCATCCAGTACACCCCCGGCGCGACGCGTCTCGAGGTGATCCGGATGTTCCGGCTCGCGGCCGAGCGGCAGGTGCCGGTGTTCACGCACGTGCGCAGCTTCGGTCGCCTCGAGCCCGGCTCGAGCATCGAGGCCGTCAGCGAGGTGATCGGCGCCGCGGCGATCACCGGCGCCTCGCTGCAGATCGTGCACGTCAACAGCAGCTGCCTCGCCGACGGGCCCGCATGCCTGTCGCTGATCGCCGGCGCCCGTGCCCGTGGCCTCGACGTCACGACCGAGGCGTATCCGTACGAGGCTGGCATGACGACGATCAACTCGGCGCTCTTCGACCCCGGCTGGCGGGAGAAGCTGGGCGTCGACTACAGCGCGCTGCAGCTGCCGGATACCGGCGAGCGCCTGACCAAGGAGCGGTTCGAGACCCTGCACGCCGCGCCCGAAGCGGTCCCGGTGATGCTGTTCGCGAACACGCAGGAGATGGTGGATACGATGGTCGCGGCGCCGCTCGTGATGATCGCGAGCGACGGCGAGGACGGCCACCCGCGCAACGCCGGCACGTTCACGCGCATCCTCAGGCGCTACGTCCGCGAGCGGGGCTCGCTGACGCTGATGGACGCGATCCGCAAGATGAGCCTGATGCCGGCGCTGCGGCTCGAACGCTCGACGCCGGCGGGCCGCACCAAGGGCCGCCTGCAGGAAGGGGCGGACGCCGACGTGATCGCATTCGACCCGCAGACGGTCGGCGACCGGGCCACGTACCAGTCGCCGCGCGAACCGAGCGTCGGCATGCGATTCGTGATCGTCGGCGGGGTCGTGCTGATCGACCGGGGCGCACTGGTTCCCGACCGGTTCCCCGGCCGGGCGGTCAGCCCCGCCGGGCATCCTGCGCCGGTGCCGTGAACATCCACACGGGCGTCGACCACCCGTCGCGCCCGCCAGGCGACACCTGGCGCTCGTACCGCTCGAATTGCATCGGAGGAACCCCGTCGTGATCACCAGACTGCCCGTGCTGCTGCTGACCGCCGTCCTCGCACTCGCGGCCCCGGCTGCGACCAGCGCGGCGACTGCGCCGCCGAGCGGAGCCGAGATCGACCGCCTCGTGACGCGGACGATGGCTGCGCTCTCGGTGCCTGGCATCGCAGTCGGCGTGGTCAGGGACGGCAAGCTCGTCTACGCGAAGGGCTACGGCGTGCGCGAGCTCGGCCATCCGGAACCGGTGGACCCCGACACCGTGTTCGCGATCGGCTCGATCAGCAAGTCATTCACCACCGCGGCCCTCGCGATCCTCGTCGACGAGGGCAAGCTCCACTGGGACGACCGGGTGATCGACCACCTGCCGGATTTCCGGATGGCGGACCCGTTCGTGACGCGCGAGTTCACGATCCGCGACCTGCTCACGCACCGCAGCGGACTCGGCATCGGCGCGGGCGACCTCTTGTTCGTGACGCCGACCGACTTCACGCGCCAGGACCTCCTCCATGCGCTGCGCTTCCTGAAGCCCGCGACCAGCTTTCGCTCGCAGTTCGCCTACGACAACCTGCTGTACGTGGTGGCCGGCGAGGTCGTGGCGACGGCATCGGGGCAGAGCTGGGAGGACTTCGTCACCGCACGCATCCTCCGCCCGCTCGGGATGACCTCGTGCGCCGCCGCGTGGGACCGCCTCGGTGGCCTGACCAATCGCGCGGCGCCTCACGCCGTGGTCGAGGGCAAGCTCGGCACCGTCGCGCGGCTCGAGATTCCCCTGGTCGGGGCCGCCGGCGGGATCCAGTGCAACGTCACCGGCATGGCGCGCTACCTGGCCGCGCAGCTGGCTCGCGGGCAGCTGGCGGACGGCGCGTCGCTCTTCAGCAGGGAGCAGGCCGAGGAGATGTGGTCGGCGCAGATCCCGCTGCGGCCGCGCGGCAAGCTCGCGGACGCCGCGCACACCCACTTCGCGGCCTACGGCCTCGGCTGGAACCTCGATGACTTCAACGGCTACAAGCGGGTCTCGCATAACGGCGGCCTGCCGGGCATGGTCACCCACGTGAGCATGCTGCCCGAGCTCGGCGTCGGTGTGATCGTCCTGACGAACCAGCAGGAGGGCTCCGCCCTCACGGCGATCGCCGCGCAGATTCTCGAGGCCTACGCCGGCGCGCCGCGGCACGACTGGGTCGCACTGACGGTCGCCGCGCGCGCGGAGCGCATGCAGGCGCTGCACGCCCAGGACCCCGCAAAGGAACCGCCGCAAGCGGCCGCGCGGGTCTCGCCGCAGGATCTGGACGCCTGTGTCGGCCGGTTCGCGGACCCCTGGCGTGGCCCGGCCGACGTCACGCGCACCGAGCGCGGCCTTCGCCTCACGTTCAGCCATACGCGCGCGCTGACCGGAGACCTGACGCCGCTCGGGCCGGACTTCTTCATTGTCCGATGGGACGATCGCAGCCTGAACGCCGACGCCTACGTCCGCTTCACGCGCGACTTCGGCGGCAAGATCGTCGGCTTCACGATGAAGGCCGCGTCGGCGTCGACCGACTTCAGCTTCGATTTCCAAGACCTCGAGTTCAGCCGAGTGCCGGGTGATGCGACCGCGTCGTCAAGATAGCAACCGGGCAGTCGGCACCCGCACTGGCGGCCGACCGATGCCGTCCGGCGCCGGCCGGGTGCACGTGCCGAGGAGATCGCTGACCGCGACAGGCCGAACGCGCTCGCCAGTGCTCGCGCCGCACCCTCCCCGTCCCTAGCCGACTTGCCCTCGCCACAGCGTCTGCGAGTTCCGCGGGAGGGGCGATGAGAATGCGGCCCGGGCTGATCCTGAGCGCCATCGCGGCGGCGACGGCACTGGGCCTGGCCGCCGGCGCCGAGGCGCCTCAGCAAGCGCCGACTGCCGGCGCGCGGGAATCGGCCGGCGCGGCCCTACCGGGCGCGGCGGGTGGCGTTGCGCCCCGCCTCACGCAGCAGGACCTCGAGAGCTGGCTCGACGGCTTCCTTCCCTATGCGCTGGCGCGCAGCGACATCGCCGGCGCGGTCGTTGTCGTGGTCAAGGACGGCCAGGTGCTGTCAGAAAGGGGCTACGGCTACGCCGACGTCGAGACCCGCCGTCCGGTCGAACCTCAGACGACGCTGTTCCGGCCCGGCTCGATCTCCAAGCTGTTCACCTGGACCGCGGTCATGCAGCTCAAGGAACAGGGCAAGCTCAGCCTGGACGCCGACGTGAACGTCTACCTCGACTTCACGATCCCGCCGCGGGACGGGCGGCCGGTCACGATGCGCAACCTGATGACCCACACTTCCGGCTTCGAGGACCGGTTAAAGCGCATCGTCGTCGACGCGACGAGCCGGCGCGCGAGCCTCGCCGACTACCTGAAGACCACGGCGCCGACGCGCATCTACGCACCGGGCGAGATGATCGCCTATTCCAACTACGGCTCCGCGCTCGCCGGCTACATCGTCGAGCGGGTCTCGGGCGAGCCCTTCGAGAGCTACATCGAACGCCACATCCTGGAACCGCTCGGCATGGCGCATTCGACCTTCCGGGAGCCGCCGCCGGCACCGCTGGCAGCCGATCTTTCCCACCCATACGAGCGAGCATCCCGGCCGGCCAAGCCGTTCGAGATCGTGGTCCCGGCACCGGCGGGAGCGTTGTCGGCCACGGGTGACGACATGGCGCGCTTCATGATCGCCCACTTGCAGAACGGGCGGCTGGGCGACGCACGGATCCTTCGCGAGGCGACGGCGCGCGAAATGCACACGCCACAGCGGGAAGTGCTGCCGCACCTGAAGAGCTGGACCCTTGGCTTCATCCCCGCGGACCGCAACGGCCACGTGATCATCGCGCACGACGGCGACAGCCTCTGGTTCCACTCCCGACTGTCGTTGTTGCTCGACGACGATGTCGGCGTCTTCATCTCCCTCAACAGCCGGCGCAATGATGCTGAAACCACCGGCATCCGAGATTTGCTGGTGAAGGGCTTCGTCGACCGATACTTCCCGGTCACGCGGGCCGCCCTCGCGACTTCGCCGACCGCTGGCGCCCACGCCGCTCAGATGGCCGGCTACTACCGCAGCACGCAGCGGCAGGAATCGAGCTTCCTCGCCATGACGGGACTGCTGATGCCGATCGAGGTGACGGCGGCGGCGGACGGGACCCTGCGGGCCAGCAACATCCTCAGCGTGGCCGGCGAGCCCGAGGTCATGCGCGAGATCGGCCCGTACCTGTGGGAGAGCGTTTCCGGAGAGAGGCGCATGTCGGCGATCGTCCGCGACGGGCGACCGCAGGCCTTCGGCATCGATGGTGATCTCTACGCCGTATTCGAGAGGACGCCGGGCTGGGCGTCGCCCAGCTGGAA
>Ga0335071_10006604_pt1 | contig 11972 bp, 8 predicted proteins | sample Lox_Sample_15_FD_206724 | JGI IMG/M metagenome (GOLD analysis project Ga0335071, IMG submission 206724) | Soil microbial communities from Loxahatchee National Wildlife Refuge, Florida, United States - Lox_Sample_1.5 | ecosystem: Environmental > Terrestrial > Soil > Wetlands | place: USA: Florida...
GGTCCTCTTTTCGCCCCGAGAAACTGACCAGCGCAGGCAATTCTCGGTCCCTCTCTCCTTCCGCACCGAAAAAGAAAAAGGTGCCATCGAGCTGGTTTCACTCTCAGGTAAAGACAGCACAGGACGGGAGGCCGCAGCTGTACGAATATTCCGCATCACGGACATCGGGATAACATATAAGATTTCTGCGGAAGGATTGCTTGTATGGACCACCTCTGTCGGGACCGGCAAGCCCATTGCCCGGGTCCGGTGCATAGGCTATCTCAGGGACGGCACCTTTGCCGACCTCGGATCGACCGACGAGCAGGGCATACTCGTAACAAGTGTAATAGACTCCAAAGGCCGCATTATACTTCCTTCGATGACCGCCAAACCGCTGCCATCTCCCGCTCCCTCCGACATAGTTGCCGTCCTGGCCGGAACAACGGACGACGCGACCTTCGTTGCAATAGACAATTCAACAATCCTCAATCCTAAGGGTCTCGACAGGAGCGATCCACGCGAAAAGAAATTCCAGGTGCTCAAAGGTGCTGTCTTCACCGAGCGCGGAATGTACCGACCGGGCGAAAAAGTGCATTTCAAGGGGACGGTCAGGGAATACCGCAATAAAAATGTAGACCTGCCGCTGATAAAAAAGGTGAAGTTCACGGTCACTAATTCGAAAGACGAGATTGTCTATAATCGCGAACAATCGCTCTCGGAATTCGGCACCGCTGCCGACAGCCTGAACATAGAACCTTATTATCCACTGGGGACCTATACGATCAGGATGATAATGGACGGCCAGCATGAGGAGGCATCGACCTTCGAAGTACAGGAATTCAAGGCCCCCCGCCATTTTGTCGAGGTCGATTTCAATCGGGCGACGAGGAAGGCTGAAGGATACGTCAATATCGAAAAGACCGTCGATATACTCACCTGCACCATACACGGAAAATATTACGCAGGCGGACCGGTGAAAAACGGAAAAGTTCGCTGGAAGGTTGCATATACCGGAACGAATTTTACCCGCAAGGAATTGTCCGACTATTCTTTCGGCAATGCCGCCGGGGCGCCCCAGGGCATCATAGAAAGCGGCGAGACAACGCTCGACGAGCAAGGTGCAGCTGTTGTATCGCTGCCGATAGCACGTGACGTGGCAGCGGGCCTCTACGGTGTTGAGATGACGGCATCGGTGATCGACTTTGACGGGAAGGTCTCGACCCAGAGTGCGAATTACCAGGAAGAGCCTGCATACCTAGTCGGGATCTCGCCCCACCGCACAACCCTTGAGCGCGGCGATTCGCAGGCCCTCCGGCTTGTCGTTCTCAGCAAAAAAGGCAGCCGCATCCAGGAAGGCAAACTGAACGCCGATATCATGCGGCGCGACTACACATACGTTCTCAAGCGCAATGACAAGGGGAATGCCTACTGGGAGCAAAACGAAGTCTACGTGAAGGAAGCTTCGATACCTCTGAAGATTGTAAGGGGGAGCGCGGCCTTTGATTTCGACTTCACCCGCGAAGGCAGCTTTCAGGTCAGGATTACATACAAAACCAGGGACGGCAAGTCATACGTATCGAGCGCCCAGTTCGATGTCGATTACGGGGCATACCGCTATTATGACAATGACGAAAACATAAAGTTCGAACGGCTTTCGGTCCAGACCGACAAGACGACCTATGCACGTGGAGAAACGATCAGGGTTTATGTAGGCGCCCGGAAAAAACTTTCAAGCCTCCTTATGACAATCGAGCGCGAAGGCATAATTGAGCATGAGGTTGTGACCCTCAAGCCGAACAGAAAATATATAGACATTCCTGTGAAGGAGAGCTTCGGGCCGAACGTTTATATCTCGTTCTTCGGCATAACCGCGCGCGGCGAATTCCCGCTCCACAGCACGACATTCGATGCAGCCGCCCCGGATTTCGCCTTCGGCACGACAAAGGTATCGATACGCCGGAAGCCGGGGACACTGACTATCGCAGTCAACCCGGACGAGAAACAGCTCGCTGCCGAACCGGGCACATCCGTTACTTTGAATATCTCAGCAAAAGATCACGAAGGTAAGGGCGTCGAGACCGAGATGACGGTTGCCGTCGTGGACGAGAGCGTCCTTGCGCTCACGCGTTTCCAGACACCTTCGCTTGATTCCCTCGGCAGCTTTTCCGTCCCTCTCGGAGTGCTCACTGGCGAGCTCAGGGCCGAATTGCTGAAGCAGACACCCTACGGCTTTTTGAAAAACAGGAAGCTTACGGGCGGTGACGGCGGCGGCGGAGAGGACGTGGAAGGCAAGCTGCGCCGCGACTTCAGGCCGGTGGCTTACTACAACGCGATGGTCAGAACGGGCGCCGACGGTACCGCGCAGGTCTCGTTCACGTTGCCCGACTCGATGACCACATACCGCGTGTATGTGGTCGCATGCGACCGCAAGGACCGCTTTGCCTCATTCCAGCGACCTCTTGTTGCGAAGCGCGATTTCTATGTCGAACCCGGCACGCCGCGATTCTTTACCAAGGGCGACCGCTTCATCTTTTTTGTATCCGCCTTCAACAAAACGGATGGCGCAGGCGAGATGCGGTTCACGATAAAGAGCGATCAGAGGCTGGCCCTCTCTGCCGATTCCACGGCAATGCTCAGTGCGCAGGACCGGCTGCTCGTGCCGGTAAAAGGCGAGGCGTTGCTGGCGGGTCTTTCGAACGTCCGTTTTTCCGGCGCCTTTATGAACAAAAAAGACAGCGTCGAACTCAAGCTCCCGGTGAAGGCCGGCTATATCCGCTGGAACGACATACTGTACGGCACTACTCAGGGTGATTCTATCATCAAGTATGAATTCCCTTCAAAAGATGCTGCATGGGCCGTAATCGATCCGAATGAAGTCGATGCCATACTGACCCTTTCTTCCTCGCCGTTCTTCAGGCTTTCGCAGGGTATCAAATACCTGCTGGCATATCCTTATGGTTGTGTAGAGCAGACGAGTTCCCGCATCATTCCTCTGGCAGCCCTGAGGGGCCTGATAAAGGACGGGTTCATCCCTGAGATCACGGTGGACGATACGGAAAAGTTTCTCAGGCCCGGTATCGAGAGGTTGCTTTCGATGCAGGTCGGCAGCGGCGGGTATGCTTACTGGCCGGGGCAGCGCGAGGCGAGCCAGTGGGGCACCGTGTATGCCGTGACTGCGTTGACGCGCGCGCGAATGGCAGGCGTCGATGTGCCGCAGGCCAGACTGGAAAGCGCGCTCGCATATCTCGTCAAAATTGTGAAGGAGGGAGACAAGCGGGCAAGCAATGAAAATGCCTTTGCCCTTTACCTGCTGGCGCTGAACGGAAAGCTTGACAAAGGGCTCTTTACAGACGTCTATAAAAACTTCGACAAGATGTCGAGGCAGGGAGGCCTGCTCGTGATGCTTGCGGCCCAGGCATCAGGCCATCTTTCAGCGGACGAAATTTCAGCGCGTACAAGGGCGCTGCTCGGCAAGACGTCATCGGGCGACTACGACGATTATTATGCAGTCTATCGTGAACCCGCAATTGCCCTTATGGCGGCCAACTCAATTCTCAAAGATGATGCGCTCTCCGGTAAACTGGCAAAAGGACTCCTCGACGGTGTTAACAGCGAAGGCCGGTGGGGCTCCACAAGCGACACCGGCTGGGCGCTTCTTGCGCTCGGCGAATATTTCAGGGGCAAAGCATTCAGCACGAAACCCGTTGAAGTGACCATTGAACAACCAGGGCGGGCACCGGAAAAGACAACGGTTTCACCCAGCAGTCCCTTCACCAGGAAACTGGATTCAACAGCATTCCTGTCTTCTTCAACGGTGAAGGTATCTGCATCCCAGGGTACGGATATCGCATATTCGCTGTCCACTACGCTTCCTCGCGTTGACTGGGCCGGCAAAGGTGCATCGAACGGGCTCAAGGTGGCTAAACGTATTGAGAACATCGAAGGCGGACCCGTAATAAGGGTGGGAGATATCGTAAAGGTAACGGTTGCGGTCCAGTCTCAGGGGCCTAACAATTATATCGCTGTCGATGATCCGCTGCCGGCTGGCTTTGTCGCCATCAACACGGCCATAAAAACCGAGGAGCAGGTTTCCAGGAAACGCAGTGTCGATAGCGATGGTGATGAGAGCGGCGAGGGCGATGAGGTTGGTGAAGTATCCGAAGGTCAGGAGGAAGGCAATCCCGCAGTTTCTTCCGATCAGGACTTTGATGTGTGGGGCAATGCATACCCCTTCTACCCTAACCACTTCGAGTTGCGCGATGACAGGGTCCTAGCCTTCCGCGACCGAATCTGGGGCGGGGTGTACGAATATTCGTATTATGCGCGCGCGGTCTGCGAAGGAGAGTTTGTAATGCCCCAGACAAAGGCACAGTTGATGTACAAGCCGGATGTCGTCGGATATACGCCGATGAGCACTGTCACCATCAAGCCGCGGAAATAATCGCATCGCAACGCCTGGAGCCGATGAGGTATTTCATGCATATATCAGTTGTGGCGGCCCTTGCGACGGTGCTGCTCGCATCCTCGGCACAGGCCGACTATTTCAGCAATGAAGACCTTGAGGTAAAGGACAACCTTATCTTCACCGACCGGAGCGGAGAGATGCTTCGCTTTCTCCCTGACGCCAATGGTCTCCGCCACCTCCGCGTGAGGGCGGACGAGGTCCCTGACCATGTGAAGAAGGCCTTTGTTGCGATTGAGGACGAACGGTTTTATTCCCACTCGGGCGTGGACATGCGGGCGGTCCTGCGCGCGCTCAAAGACAACCTGTTTCACGGGAGCGTTGTTTCGGGCGCTTCGACAATAACTCAGCAGACGGCTCGGCTTATCCATCCCCACCCGCGCACGCTTGGCGGCAAGCTGATCGAAATGTTCATGAGCGGGGAGCTTGAGAAGAAGCTGACTAAAGACGCCATTCTTGAGCAATATCTGAACAGGGTCCCGCTCGGCCCCGGCATTGCGGGCATCGGTCTTGCAGCCCGCATCTATTTCGACCGCAAGCCCGCCGACCTCAGCATAGCCCAGGCAGCGCTGCTGGCTGCCCTTCCCAAAGCGCCCGGCTATTACAATCCGTATGGCATAAACAGGGACAAGCTTCTTGAACGGAAAAATATAGTATTGTCCAAGATGCTGTCTTTAAGCTTCATTTCAAAAGAGCAGTACGACACGGCGAAGGCCGAGGAGCTTTTATTCAAACCGAGGGCGGGGTCCCCAAACTTCGCGCCTCATGTGATCGAGTTGCTGAAGGCCCGCACTAAGCCTGAATTTGGCATACATAAAACAACCCTCGACCTCAGTCTCCAGCAGGACATCGAAAAGGTCCTCCAGTCGCACAAGAGAGGTCTTGTCGCAAAGGGTGCGCACCAGGCGGCTGTCATGGTCGTCAGAAACAGCACGATGGAAGTGCTCGCGTCGGTCGGGTCCATCGCCTATTCGGAAACGGACGGCGGTTTTAACAACGGCACAACTGTCAGGAGATCGGCCGGCTCGACGCTCAAGCCTTTTCTTTACGCGGCGGCCATCGAGAACGGCTATACGGCATCGTCCCTGCTCGAAGACGTGATCAGGCAATATAAGACCCCTTACGGTTTTTACTCGCCTGACAACTTTGACCAGCATCAATATGGTCCCGTGACGATGCGCACCGCCCTGGGCAATTCTCTCAATATTTCGTCTGTGAAACTGCTCGAAGCAATCAGGGTCGAAGAAGGTTATGACCTTATGAGGCAGCTGCGTTTGATGCCTGATGACGGACGGGATGGCGCCGACTACGGTCTCGGCCTCGCCATTGGCAACGCCGAAGTTACGCTCGAAGGGCTTGCCAACGCTTACGCTGTTCTTGCGAATCGCGGCCGGTATCGGCCGCTTCGCTATCTGATTGATAGCCCCCGCGAAGATGCCGAGCCTGTATTTTCAGAGCAGGCGGCTTATATTGTAACCGACATACTTTCAGATCCGTCATCCCGGCTGATCACCTTCGGGAGAGCATTGTCATTCCCGTTCAAGCTTGCCGTCAAGACCGGCACGAGCACATCGTATCGCGACGGGTGGGCGGTCGGATATACTCCCGACTATACTATCGGGGTATGGGTCGGAAATTTCGAGGGTGATCCGACTGATCATATGTCAGGTGCCGCAGGCGCAGTTCCCATCTTCAAAGAAGTAATCAGGTTGCTGTATGGTGATACTCCTCCGGCGAGTTTTACGCAACCGGAGGGTCTGGTGTCAATAGAGGTCTGCGGCATTTCAGGCATGCTGCCGGGTCCGAAATGCACGCATCGGGTGCGCGAGCTTTTCATTGCTGGCACTGAACCTCGCGAAACCTGCAGCTTTCACCGTCATGAGGAATACTACCATGAGCTGCCTGCAGCTTATGCGGGCTGGCTTTATGAGCGTGAAAGGCTGAATGCGGCAGGCAGTTTCCGCCTGGCCGGCTTCCCGTCCGAGCTTGAGGCTGTTTTCCATCAACCTCAAGACCCTGAAGTCCCCATTTTCAATGCACCGTCAATAAGGGTGCGGTATCCGGCACTCAAAGGGACTCACGAAGGAAGCATCACTCCGAAACTTGAATATGACAATATTTACAGCGCGGGAAGCCAGGCATCAACAGTTCGAATCGTCTATCCGCTGCCCGACGATCGCTTCGTTATTTATAATGCTGCCGAATCCGCGATCAAACTTGAAAGCGTGGTTACGGCCCCGGTGCCTTATGTGGACTGGTTCATCGACGGCATGCATATAGGCAGGACCGGGCCGCCGTATCAGCTGGTCTGGGAGCTTCAGAGGGGCAGGCACAACATAATGGCCGTCGGCCCCGACCGCAGGGGCGACAGCATTTCTGTTACGGTTGAATGATCTGACATCGGCTGTGGGCCACTTTCAGGCGGAAAAGATTAGTCCGTGTGGAATTACATTAACACTTCTTAGGATATCATTGATTTATTTTCCAACAGCATACTGCGAACCGGCTCACTCAGGCCCTTCCGTCTAAAAATGGCCCACAGCCGAAAATCGCTTCATATCCTTGGTTTGGTAAGGCGGGTGCGTGCAATCAATACGACATGCAGGCGGCATTCAATATCCCGGCGGCCACGGAAAGCGCGCCCAGAAACAGGCCTTTCGAGACTACCCCTTCCTGTATGGCATCCGTCAGGCCCCTGAAAATTAGCCTCACGAAAAAAAAGACCAGAACCTGAACGACAAGTGCGACCACGCCCCAGAGTACCATGTCATAGATGTTCACGCTATGTATTATCGCACTGCCGAGTGGGATGATGAATCCGAAGAGTGCGCCGGTCAGGCTGCAGGCCGCGGCGACATTGCCGTGGTCGATGAGGTCGAATTCCCTGTACGGGGTGGCGCGTACATAAATTATCAGGAATATTACGGTCAAAACTATGGCCGAAGCAAAATAGGCGAGAAATTTAACGATACCGGGGAGCTGGGAAGTAATTTCCATTATTCCTCCTTACACTTTAAAGTAGTGGGGCACAAAATTGCTCGTGTTGTCCGTGACCGGAGTGCTGTCTTCACGTATCCCGATGCCTGCGGCCAGTCCATTTACGATCCACGAGCCTATTACGGGATAGCGTCCGTCGAACTCGGGCAGTTCCGCGAGTCCCTGATATATGAACCCTTCGCTGCCGTAGGTGCCTTCTGTGACGGTCCGCTTTCCATTCTTTACAAATTCGATGTTGGCGCCTTCCCGCGCAAAGAGCGGTTTTTTGACGTAGTTGTCGCTGACGCGTTGCGGCTCAAAATAACTCGGCAGCAGGTTTTTGTGTCCGGGGTATATCTCCCAAAGGACCGGCAGTATGCCTTTATTGGACAGGACCATCTTCCAGGCAGGCTCGAACAATGTTATCGTCCGGTGATTCAGGTATTTGCTGAAATCGTCGGCCAGCAGCCACTCCCACGGGTAAAGCTTAAACAGAAAATCGATCGGCCCTTCATCCATGTCGACGAATTTTTCGAGGTCCGGATTGTACCCGATGTCTTCCACATAAATGTGCTGAGTATCAATGCCTGTCTGGCCGGCCACATCACGCATGTATTCGACCGTTGCGAGGTCCTCCTCGTGGTCTTTCACACAGCTGAAATAAAGCTTGGATACAATAGGCATTTTTTGTTTTGCCGCATTAAATGCATCGAGCAGCTTTTCATGGATGGAATTGAACTGGTCGTATTTCGGGAAGGCCTCTTCAAGCCATACCCACTGGGCCACGCTCGCCTCATAGAGAGCGGTCGGCGTGTCGGCATTATATTCGAGAAGCTTCGGCTCATAGCTTCCGTCATAAGAGAAGTCGAAGCGGCCATAAATGCTCGCGTCTTCGTATTTCCATGATTCTCTCACAAGCTCTGCGGCCTGATCTCCGAGGCCTATTTTAGTGAAGAGGTTGTTGGAAATTACATGCTCGACCGCCTTCAGGCACATCCCGTGAAGTTCCTGCGTCACTTCTTCGAGATGGTCTATCTGGCCGGATGAAAATTCGTAGCATATGCCCTCGCTCCAATATGAACCGCCCATCGAGTGGAACGTAAAACCGAGTTCATCAAATTTCCGCTGCCAGTCCCGACGCTTCGGTACAACCAACCGTTTCATTATGAGCCACCACCGTGAGTTGAGGACGATGCACCGAATCCCCCTCTCACTGTCCTTGTCGAAGCTATGGAAGACGACGCTCCGGGCGCATGCAGGCCGGGTTTCATGCTATAGGCGCCCTGCGAGGGCCTGGTCTCCACCGGGGTCTCATATCCGCGCGGGAAATACCAGGGCCTGCCGCCGTAAAAATAGTAGTGAGGACCGTAATAGCCGTGACCTGTCGTGGCCGGTTCGCATTCGGTGCTGCCCCAGTCGTTTGCACAGGCATCCTTTGATGTATAAACGTCCTGCCGGGTTTCCTGGTCTGAACTGCAGGCAGAGGCCGCAATGCAGGCGGATGCGATGAGGGTAAGGGCGATCTTCCGCGATTTCTTCATGATTTCTCCCCAGCGTTAAATCGAAGCTCAATTTTAATCATACATTACTGAGCATTCCATCTCAACAGGTTTCTATATCTTCGTTATTTATGAATGAGGACAGCATAGCCTTAAGCATTTGTCTCTCGCGCATTGAATTAGCCATTGTTTCTGATAAAGCAGGCCAATCATAATATTAACAGTCGTAAATAATGCAGCTGCGGTTACTGATCGGGAGCCTTGAGGACCCAGACAGTGCGCTTCAATTCAAAACACTTCAGGTCATGCTGTGAAAAAAGTATGAACAAGTTGGGATAGTAGAATTGCAATCACTCTTTGGACATAGGAATCCTTATTGATATACATAAATCAATGGGGGCAGTCCGTGGGCTGATAAAAAATTATCCGGCCCCTTGACAAAACTATTCTTAAATAATAATATATATCTATTGATAATAATTCTAAATTGAAAGGGGCTCTGGGCCATGATGAAATATAAGGAATTGGGACTTAAGCTGACGCCTCAGAGGCTTTCGATACTTTCATGCCTTGAAGGGAACAGGGACCATCCTACAGCTGAAGATATTTACAGGAAGGTCTCAAAGAAATTTCCAACAATGTCGCTGGCTACCGTATATAACACCCTGGAGACGCTGAAGCGACATGGCAAGCTGGCTTCGATCACGATCGATCCGGACAAAAAACATTTCGATCCCAACCTGGAAAAGCACCATCACCTGATCTGCTCCAGCTGCAAAAAAATTGCCGACATTCATATTGATTTTGATCTTGCGGTCCCGAGGGAGGCGACCCAGGGTTTTCAGATTACCGGAAGTCAGGTTGAATTTTATGGTATCTGTCCGGAATGCAGAAAAAAATCGGGGAGGTGAAATAGAATGGCCATCTTTAAATGCGCGCAGTGCGGTACGACAAAAGAGGGGCGCTGCAAGCCACAGAAATGTCCGAAGTGCAACGAAAAAGGGACTATGCAGAAATGCTGAACAATTTCCCTGCTTTTTGCCGGGATTAATATTTTAAAAAATAGCGACAAACAGGAGGTAGTTATGGAAGATGTATGCTGCGGACATTTGGGAGTTGGTAACACAGTGCCTGACTTCGAGATTGATACCTTTGAACCCGGGACAGGCAAGTTCGGCAAGTTCAGCCTTTCGGCAGCCATGAAGGCCAAGAAGTGGACCATCCTTTTCTTTTACCCGGCTGATTTTACATTTATCTGTCCGACCGAACTGGCGGACCTGGCCGACAAGCAGGACATACTGAAGAAAATGGGCTGCGAGGTGGTATCAGTCAGTACCGACACAAAGTTCGTCCATTTCGGCTGGTTTCATCAGGAAAAGCTCCTTGAAAACGTCAAGTACCATATGGGTGCGGACCAAAAGGGCGAACTCTGCAGTCTCTTCGGCGTCTATGAGGAGGAAAGCGGTCTTGCACTCAGGGGGACCTTTATTGTCGATCCGGACGGCAAGCTTGTCGGCTCCGAGGTGAATTTCTTCAATGTCGGCCGCAACTCTGACGAGTTGCTGCGCAAGGTGAAAGCTTTTCAATATGTGAAGGACAAGCCTGCAGAAGTCTGCCCCGCAAAGTGGGAGCCGGGAGCAAAGACACTGAAGCCATCGGAAAAGATAGTCGGCAAAATTTCGGAAGCATTGAAATAGGAGAGACAGACAATGACAGCTATTGGACAAAAGTATAAATGCACCGTATGCACCAATGAAGTGGTTGTTACCAATGATGGGGTAGGCGTGCTCTCCTGCTGCGGACGGCCCATGGACCGCATCGGCGAAGGGTTTGAATGTAAATAGTGTTTAGTATAAACTACTCCATGCGAGGGAATGTGTCCGGGCCGGCATGCGATAACCGGCCCGGATATTTTCTTCACAACCTGTTGGGCACAGGCACAATTTATCTTATACTTTGTACGGAGGCATTATGAAATCGATAGAACTTAAGAACGGGATTTACTGGGTCGGGGCGATTGACTGGGCTGTCAGGGATTTTCACGGGTACGAGACTCCGCGTGGTACTACTTATAACAACTATCTTATATTCGATGAAGAGATCACCCTCGTAGATACCGTTAAATACGACTTCGCCGACAGCATGATCAAGAATATCACTGCTATCGTTGATCCTTCCAAAATAAAAAATGTTGTCATAAACCATATAGAAAATGATCATGTCACAAGCATAGACAAGATAATGGCTTACTGCCCCTCAGCCACGATTTACATAACTGCAAAGGGCAAGAAGGGACTGGAACGCTTTTTCGATCTTTCGAAATGGAATATAAAGATTGTGAAGACAGGAGACACTCTTTCGATAGGCAAGAGAACACTCCTTTTCATAGAGACCCCGATGCTCCACTGGCCCGATTCGATGATGACATATGTGAAGGAGGAAAAGCTCCTTATAAGCCAGGACGGCTTCGGCCAGCATATAGCCTCGTCCTCCCGGTTTGATGACGAATACGTCACCTGCCAGTCGATGTCGGAGCTCGACGATGCCATTACAGATTACTATGCAAATATCCTGATGCCTTTCGGCCACATCATAAAGAGCAAGATTGCCGACATCCAGAAACTCGGCATCGAGATAGATATGATCGCACCCGACCACGGCATAATCTTCAGGTCGGATCCCGGCAAAGTAATCGGGCGCTATCTCGACATGGCCAACGGCAAGTCCGATCTCAGCGTATCCATCATCTACGACACCATGTGGCACAGCACCGAACAGATGACTTTTCCGCTGATGCAGGGCATCAAGGACGAAGGTGTCGATTGCAAGGTCATAAAGCTGAGGGCCACTCCGCAGAGCGTAGCGATAAAAGAATTCTGGAAATCGAGGGGACTGCTCATCGGCACGCCGACCCTCAATAATATCATGTTCCCGAGCGTGGCGAACTTCCTGACGAATTTGCGTGGGCTCAGGCCCAAGAACAGGATAGCGGGAGCCTTCGGCAGCTATGGCTGGGGCGGCGGGGCTGTGAAAGAAGCTTATGAAGTACTCAA
>Ga0335071_10006606_pt1 | contig 11970 bp, 9 predicted proteins | sample Lox_Sample_15_FD_206724 | JGI IMG/M metagenome (GOLD analysis project Ga0335071, IMG submission 206724) | Soil microbial communities from Loxahatchee National Wildlife Refuge, Florida, United States - Lox_Sample_1.5 | ecosystem: Environmental > Terrestrial > Soil > Wetlands | place: USA: Florida...
AGCTCCGAGTCGTCGACCGCCGCGATGGCGGCGGCGTGCAGCGGCGCGATCACGCCGGCGCCGACGATCCCGTAGCGCAATGTGCTCAAAGAAGCTCCCGGAACGCGGCGACGCAGTCGCGGGTCGCAGCCTCGCCGCTCCCGTCCCGCTGGTAATGCGTCTCGAACGAGACGACCCCGCCGTAGCCCCGCTCGCGGAGGAGGCGGACGAGCGCCGCGAAGTCGACGACGCCGTCGCCGATCCGGCACCAGTTGCGCCCGCCGTCGACGTCCTTCACGTGCACGTGCACGACCTCGTCGTAGAGCAGCTCGAGCCCGCCGAGGCCGTGGAAGGCGGCCGGGTCGAGCATCGCCGCGTTGCCGGGGTCCCAGATCAGTCCCAGGCCCGGTGCCTCGGCGGCATCGAGCGCGGCGCGCGTCTCGGCGGCCGAGCCGGCGTTGCAGTCGTGCTCGTTCTCGAGCGCGACCAGCACACCGGCCGCAGCCGCCTGAGCGACGGCGGGCCGGAGCGCCTCGCCGAGCTCGAAGAACGTGACGGCCGGGTTCGGCTCGCGCCAGAACGAGAACGCCCGCACGAGGGGAGCGCCGAGGATCTCCGCAGCCGCGAGCGCCCGCGCGTGTACCTCGTCCTGGCCGGCCGTGTCGCCGCGGCTGCATTTGAGGAACGGCGAGGCGACTCCGCAGACCGGGAGGCCGCGCCGGTCGAGCTCGGCGCGGATCGCGCGCAGCTCGTCCTCTGGGAGCGCCGTGACGGGGACGCCGTCCACCGTCCGCAGCTCGACCGTGTCGAGCTCCAGCTCCTGCACGACGTCGAGCGCATGCGCGAGGTCGCCGGAGATCTCGTCGGTGATGACCCCGAGCCGCATCCTCCTGAGATTAGTGCGTCGGCCTGCCGCGCCGAATGCCTCGGAGGCGGCCCGGTTGACGAGCGCCCGGGAGAAAAGTTTGTTACGGCACAGCAAAACATCGCGTTTCGGCGTCTAAGGGCACATGGAGAGAGCTGCGGCCAGCTCTTGGCACGGGGTCGAGTTGCGCCACCTCGCAGCGCTGGAGGCGGTTGCGCGCGAGAAGTCGTTCAGCGCTGCCGCCGAAAGCCTCGGCTATACGCAGTCGGCGGTCAGCGGCCAGGTGACCGCGCTCGAGCGGATCGTCGGCGTGCGGCTCTTCTCCCGGCTGCGCGGGTCGCGCGGTGTCGAGCTGACAGAGGAGGGCCGGCTCCTGCTCGAGCATGCCGCCGCGATCACGGCCCGCATCCAGGCCGCGCGTGCCGACCTGTTCGCCGTGCAGAACGGCCAGGGCGGCGTCCTGCGCGCCGGCACCTTCCAGTCGGTCTCGCAGACGCTGCTGCCCGGGATCATGCGGACGCTGGCGCGGCCGCCCGACGCGGTGCGCGTCACGCTGTACGAGGACGCCGCGATCGAGACGCTCGCGCTGATGCTCGAAGGCGGCGAGCTCGACGTCTCGTTCGTCCTGCTTCCGCTCGCGTCGGACGAGCTTGCAACCGTCGAGATCATCGAGGACCCGTGGCATCTGCTCGTGCGCGAGGACAATCCGCTCGCCGACGAGGTCGAGATCGCCGTCGAGGCGCTCGCCGGGCTGCCGCTGATCTCGCTCGACCGCGTTCCGCTCGGCAGCGCGATGATCACGCCGCGCAGCACGCGTCTCGCCGAGGACGCGATCGTCGCCGCGGGTGTGATCCCGCAGATCTCGTTCCGCATGAACGACTACCGGTCCGTCGGCGTGCTGGTCGAGTCGGGAGTCGGCTACGGGCTCGTCCCGTCGCTCGCGCTCGACCATCGAAACGACGGTCTCGTCGCCGTCCCGCTCGAGCGGCGCATCCCGCCGCGCATCGTCGGCGTCGCGTGGCCGCGGCGCCGACAGCTCACCGCGTCGATCGCACGCTTCGTCGAGGCGGCACGCGCGCAGGCGCAGCTCCTCGTCTAGCTCCAGCTTCATTTTCCATAGTGGTTATCGCGAACGGCAGTGGCGCCGCCTGCATTCGTTGCGCAACGCTGGACGTGGCAACAGTGACTCCGGAGCGAAGGCTGCCTGCGTCCTCTTCCCGCAGGCGGCCTTCACCGGGCCCTCTGAGGAAACGCTGCGCGGCGATGGTCGCCGCCGCGCGGTCCGCACCGAGTTATGCGCGGAACCGTTTGCAGTCATCGCAGCTTCAGATGGGCCCCGACTTTTCCACGAGCGCTGCGTCTCCGGCGGTAATCGGAATTCTTCGGAAGGAGTGGTATGCGCACGAAGCAGGTGCTCTCGCTGTTCATGCTCGTCGGGGGAGTGGGGTTGCTCGTCGCGGCGCTGGCGGTCGGGGGCGCCGCTTCGGGGACGTTGAGGCCGGGCTCGGCCGAGGCGCTCAAGGGCGGGACGCTGCGGCTCGTCGAGGCGAACTCCGACCTCGACTACGTCGACCCCGGGCTCGCCTACCGCACCGACGACTGGACGATGCTCTACGCCGTCCAGATGCTGCTCGTGAACTTCCCGGAGAAGTCCGGGACAGCCGGCAGCCAGCTCTATCCGGAGGCGGCGACCGCGTTCCCGACCGTCTCCAAGGACGGGAAGACGTACACGTTCCACATCCGGCCGGGCCTCAAGTTCAGCGACGGGTCGCCGGTGACCGCCGCCGCGTTCCAGCGCGCGTGGGAGCGCAACCTCAGCCCGAAGATGGGCTCGCCGCTCGGCGTCAACGACGGCTTCCAGTACGTGATCCAGGGCGCCCAGGACTTCCTCGCGGGGAAGGCCCAGCACATCTCCGGGATCACGGCGAAGGGCCTGACGCTGACGTTCCACCTGACGAAGCCGAACCCGACCTTCGTCTCGTACCTCAGCATGCAGTGGTTCGGAGCGGTCAAGCCGAACATGCCGTACTCGAGCTCGGGGCTGCAGACGTTCCCGTCCGCCGGCCCGTACTACATCTCGAGCCGCACGCCGGGACGCTCGACGGTCCTGAAGCGCAACCCGTACTACAAGGGCAGCCGCCCGGCGAACCCGGACCAGATCACGTTCCAGCCGGACGTCGACCAGGACCAGGCGCTGCTCCAGACCAAGGCGGGTGAGATCGACCTCGACATCGGCACCGTGCCGCCGACCGCCGCGGCCGATCTCGGCTCGCAGTACGGCATCAACAAGGGCCGCTTCTTCGTCGGCTCGACGTCGTGCGTCAGCTACCTGACGCTGAACACGGCGCGTCCGCCGTTCAACGACACGACGCTGCGGAAGTCCGTCAACTACGCGATCGACCGGCCCGCGCTGCTGCGCGTGCTCGGCAAGTACGCCGGCAAGCGGACCGACCAGGTCCTGGTGCCGGGCATCCCGGGCTACCAGCCCTACAACATCTACGCCATCGCCGGGGCGAACGTGCCGAAGGCGAAGCAGGTCGGCGGCTCGGCGATCGGCTCGGCGGCGACGATCAACGTCGTGCACGCGAACACGCCGTCGCAGACGAACCGTGCGCAGATCATCGAGTACAACCTGAAGCAGGCCGGCTACAACGCAACGGACGTCTCGACGCCTGCGACCACCTACTACGAGACGATCGGGACGAAGGGGACGACGTACGGCGTCGCTCTTGCGGGCTGGTGCGCCGACTACTTCGACCCGTACGACTACATCAACGTGCTGCTCGACGGACGTTCGATCCAGCAGACGAACAACGTCGACCTGGCGTTCTTCGACAACGCCGCTCTCAACAAGCAGATGGATGCGGCGGCGGATCTCAGCGGCGACGCGCGCGCAGCGGCGTACGCCAAGCTCGACAAGGAGATCATGCAGAAGTACGCCCCGTGGGTCCCGTACTACATCGCGAGCAACCGGTACTTCGTGTCCTCGCGCGTGAAGAACTGGATCTACAGCTCGTATCTCGGGGAGCCGTACATCAACGCGCTCTCGGTCGGTTAGGTCGATGGGCGGCGGCCGGAGGGACGCGATGCGCGTTCCTCCGGCCGGCGCTCGGGAAGGCAGGTGCGGTGGCGCGGTTCATCGTCAGGCGGATCTTCTGGGCGATCTTCCTCTTCTTCGTGGCGACGATCGTCACGTACCTGATCTTCTGGGTGATTCCGGCCGACCCGGCGAGGCTTGCCGCCGGCAAGGCGGCGAGCACCGCCGACATCGAGCGTGTCCGCCACTACCTGCATCTCGACAGGCCGATCTGGTGGCAGTACCTGTTCTTCCTCAAGAACCTCGTCCTGCACCAGTCGCTCGGCCGCTCGTTCGTCAACCGCCAGCCGGTGCGCTACCTGATCGGCCAGGACGCGCCCGTGACCGCGTCGCTCGTCATCGGCGCCGCGATCTTCTGGCTCTCGCTCTCGATCCCGATCGGCGTCCTCTCGGCGCTGCGCCCGCGCTCGGTGCTCGACCGGCTCTCGATGACGTTCGTCCTCGTCGGGATCTCTGCGCATCCCGTGTGGATCGGGCTGATCCTCTCGTACGTCTTCGGCTACAAGCTGCACCTGACGCCGATCGCAGGCTACTGCAACTTCTTCCCGGGCACGCCGGGCGCGGAGTGCGAGGGCCCGATCGCGTGGGCGTACCACATGGTCCTGCCATGGATCACGTTCATGATCCTCTACATGGCGCTGTACGTGCGCCTCGTGCGCGCGAGCGTCATGGACACGGTGAACGAGGACTACGTGCGGACCGCGCGCGCCAAGGGCGCCTCGGAGACGCGCGTGATGCTCCAGCACGTGCTGCGGAACTGCCTGCTGCCCGTGATCACGATCTTCGGGATGGACCTCGGGCTTGCGCTCGGCGGCGCCGTCTTCACCGAGACGATCTTCAACCTGCCCGGGCTCGGGCACGAGGTCATCCAGGCGTACGGGAACGACGACCTGCCGATGATCACCGGGATCGTCGTCTTCGCAACCGTCTGCATCATCGTCGCCAATCTGATCGTCGACATCGCCTATGGTCTGGTCGACCCAAGGATCAAGACCCGCTAGCGAGACGCTGCGCCTGTTCGCGTCGCGGCTCGCCGCACGCGGGGCGCACGTTCTCGGCAAGCGTGTCGACGCGCACGACCTGGCGCGGCTCGTCGTGCCCGACACGGTCGCAGCGCGCAACGCCGAGGAGCTCGCCCGCCGTGCGTGCGGCCGGACGCTCCTGAACCACTGCGTGCGCACTTACATCTGGGCGGCGCTGATCGGGATCGGCGAGCAGCGGGCGTTCGACGCCGAGGCGCTCTACGTCGCCGCGCTGCTGCACGACATCGGCCTCGTGCCGAAGTACGACACCGGCCGCTGCTTCGAGACCGACGGCGCACACGTGGCGCGCGAACTCCTCTACTCGGTCGGGTGGAAGCCGGAGCGCGCCGATCTCGTTGCGCACGCGATCCGCGACCACTGGAGCGGCCCCGAGAGCCAGGAGGAGGTCGAGTCGCTGCTGCTCGCACAGGGCGCCGCGATCGACGTCGTCGGCCGCCGCGTCCCTGCGTTCGACGAGGAGACGATCGGGCACGTCGTCGACGTCGTGCCGCGGGCCGGCTTCAAGCGCGAGTTCCTCCGGCTGCTCGAGCTCCAGGAGCGGAAGCCGCGCTGCCACGTCCGCGACGCGCTCCAGGCCGGGTTCGCGGGGCTCGTGCTGGCCGCGCCCTACGACGAGTGATCCGTACAATCCGGCTGCCTTGGCCCGCTGGCTCGTCCTGGCGTTCACGCTCGTCCTGCTCGCGGCCACTGCCGTCGCCTTCGGACGCATCGAGTCGCTGAAGCTCGAGAAGGACCCGGTCACCGGGCCGGTCATCTCGCCGGTCTTCTCGCCGACCTGCGATTGCTCGCAACGCGTCGCGCGCATCAAGTTCCGGCTCGTCAAGACCGGCGGCCTGACGCTCACGGTCATCTCGGGCACCCACGTCGTGCGCACGCTCGTGCACGGCAAGCGCTTCCGCGCCAACTGGCTGCACTTCACCTGGAACGGCCGCGACGACCAGGGCAAGGTGGTGCCGGACGGCCACTACAAGTTCCGGGTGCTGCTCCACGGCCAGCATCGCAACATCGTCCTGCCGGCGGGGACGATCGTCGACACGGTGCGGCCGACGGTGAAGCTCGTCTCGCTGACGCCCGCGACGATCTCGCCCGACGGCGATCATCGCGACGACCGGCTCGCGATCCGCTACGAGGTCGACGAGCACGCGAAGGTGCGCGTGCTCGTGAACGGCAGGCTCGCGGTGAAGGGCCGCTGCTGCGCCCCGAGCGGAACGCTCTACTGGCCCGGGACGGTCGACGGGCGCGTCCTCCCGGCCGGGACCTACCGGGTCACGCTCGTCGCGCAGGACCTCGCCGGCAACCTCTCGGCGCCCACGAAGCCGGTGCCGGTCGCGATCCGCTTCATCGCCGTCCGCAAGAAGGTGCAGCACGCGAAGCAGGGCACGCGCTTCGGGGTCTACGTCGAGAGCGACGCACGCTCGGTGCGCTGGAAGTTCCTCGGCCGCACCGGAACGACGAAGCCCGGCCTGCTCGTGCTCAAGGCGACGAAGGCGGGGAAGCACGCCGTCACGCTGACGGCGAACGGCCACTCGGCTCGAGCGGTCGTCGTGGTGGCGCCTCGGAAGCACTGAGCAGCAGCGCCACGATGCCGCCCACGAGCGGCCAGACGAGGTACGACGTCTGGAAGACGCGCGCGATGAAGAGCAGCGTGAAGACGGAGATCGTGAAGCCGGCCGCGCCGGCCCACAGTGTCCGCGCGCGGTGCTGCACCCGCATGAGCCAGGCGGTCACCGGCAGCCAGACGAGCAGGGCGAGCGGCAGAAACGGGTATGAGCCCGTCCTGCTCTTCAGCACGTGCGCGCGCAGGAGCAGCGCCGCGAGCCCGTAGCCGATGATCCGGTAGGTGCTCGCGCCGTAGGTCACCGTGTCCGACCAGAACGCGTGCGGGTGCGCCGCCAGGAAGGGGAGCATGCCGGCGAGGACAACCGCGGCGAACGCGATCGCCGGCGCGAGCAGCCGGCCGCGCACGAGCACGACCATCAGCGCCGCGAACGGGACGGCGACGAGCGCGAACTGCTTGAAGAGCACGGCGGCGCCGATCAGCGCCGCCGCCTCGACGCAGCGACGCCGCGCGATCAGCGCGAGCCCGAGCACGAGCAGCAGGAGCGCGGGCGCGTCCGCCGTGCCGAACCACGCCGCGAACACGATCAGCGGGTTGGCCGCGAGCACCGTGCCGGCGGCGAGGCGCACAGCGAGCGGGCCGGGGAAGAGGAGCGCCGCCGGCAGCAGCGCGAGCGCGCACAGCGCGACGAAGAGCCGGAAGTCGGAGACCGGCTTCGGCAGCACGCCCCACGCGGCCGCGGCGAGCGCCGAGCCGGGGAAGTACGCGAAGTGCCGGAGCGCCACCTGGCGCGCGCTCGTCGGCGCCGGAACGGAGCCGTCGAGGCTGTAGAAGCGCTCGAGCCCCGAGTGCGCGTAGTCGTGGCCGTACGGCGTCGACCCGTGGCGGACGAGGCTCCCGGCGAGCTCGATCTGGTAGGTCGAGTCGTTGGTGTAAAACCACGGTGCGCTCGACTGGCGGAGGCCCGCCTGGAGCGCGACCGGCGGCAGCACGAGAACGCACACGACAACCGCAGCGGCGGCGATCGCGAGCCACGCGCGCAGCCGCCCGACCGAGAGCACGATCGCGGCGAGCACCGCGACCAGGACGGCCGCGAGCATGGCCGCGGAGCGCAGCAGACCGAGGTCCCAGCGCTCGTGCGCCGCCCGGACGAGCGGCGCGAAGAGCCCTGTCGCCGTCACGTGGCCGGGCCGGAACGCCCAGCCGCCGAGGCCGAGCACCGGGATGTTGACGAGCACGATCAGTGCGAGCACGCCGACGACCAGCCACGCCTCGTTCCGCGGCAGGTCGCGCGGCTCGTTCACGGCGCGCGCGTCCCGTCGAACTTCACGAGCAGGCCGTTCAGCGAGAAGTAGTAGTGGCGGTTCGTCGCGATCCCGGGCGAGTACTTGCCGGCCGCGAGGTGCCAGACGATCTTCCCGTTGAGCGTGCTGGCGGCGTACGTCGACCCGGTCAGGGACGAGAAGAAGACGAGGTTCCCGACAACGAGCGGGGGCGCGAGGATGCGGCCTGCGACGTGCAGGTGCCACAGCACGTGGCCGTTCGTCGAGCGGAACGCGGTCAGCCCGCCGTTCAGGTCGCCGACGAAGACGCGGCCGTTCGCGATCGCCGGCGTGCCGTACGCCTCGGCGCCGAGGTGGTACGTCCAGACGCGGTTGCCGTTCCCCACCTCGAGCGCGAGCACCTTGCCCGAGCGTGCGACGGTGTAGATGCGCCTGCCGTCCGACGACGGGCTCGCGTAGAAGCTCTCGTACTGCAGGAAGTCGCGCCGCACCGCGTCAGCCCAGATGCGCTTGCCGTTCGCCGCGTTCAGGCACGCCACGACTCCACCGTAGGTGGTGGTGCAGACGCGCCCGCCGACGACGGACGGGCTGGAGCTGATCCGGCCGCCCATGTCGTACACCCAGCGCGGCTTGCCGGTGACGACGTTCAGCGCGTACAGGTGGCCGTCGCCCGCGCCGACGTAGACCGTGTTCCCGACCGCGACCGGAGACGACTCGACCGGCACGCCCGCCTTCAGCTGCCACAGCGTCCGGCCGGTCGCGCGCTCGAAGGCGGTGACGGTGCCGCCGTGCGAGCTGACGATCAGCCTCGGCCCTGCGATCGCAGGCGTCGACGCGGTGAAGCCGGGCGCCTTGCGCGACCAGACGATCCTGCCGGTCTCGGCGTCGATCGCCTCCGTCCTGCCCAGCTCCAGGTTCACGTACAGGTAGCCGTCGCAGAAGCTCGGCGGGTACTCCATCAGGTCGTGGAGGCCGCGTGCCCAGGCCGACTTCCCGGGTGTGCCGAGGTTGACATCGGGACGCGACATCGCCCGCTCGGGGCTGCCGCCGAACTCGTTCCAGCAGGTCTCGCCCGCCCCCTGCTTCGTCGTCGTCGACCGCACCGGCCCCTTCGCGTGGCTGATCACGGTCGCGTTCTTCGGCGGCGTGACGATGCCGCCGAAGGAGCGGTGCTGGAAGCGGAGCGCGAGCGCCGCGCCGAGGATGGCCAGGATCGCCGCGCCGAGCAGCGTGAGCGCGATCAGGATCAGCGGCCGCCGCACGAAGGCGAGCACCTCGCCCGGAAGCTCCCGCCAGGCGACCGGAACCTCGCCGAGCGCGAACGCGGCCGCGACGGCGAGCGAGCCCCACGTGATCGGGTCCTCGAAGAAGCCGCTGTAGAACAGCGAGTGCGTGACGAGGACGAAGAACACGGTCGAGAGCGCGAGCCCGACCGTCTGCTCGCGGCGCCAGGCGCCGCGTAACGTCAGGACCGCCCCGGCGAGCCAGGCGAGGTAGGCGGCGAAGCCGATCACGCCGATCTCCGCTGCCACGGTCAGCGGCGTCGTGTGCGAGACGTTCTTCTTCACGGCGCGCGCGGAGCCGAGCCCCGTCTGGTGCTCGCTCGCCGACGCCTGCGAGCCGACGCCGACGCCGGCGAGCGGGTGCTGCTTGAACGTGTGCAGCGTGACCGTGATCAGGTGCGAGCGGTCGCTCGTCAGGTGGCGCACCGAGTGGCCGCGGCCGCTCGCGACGATCAGGAGCGAGCCGGCGACGAGGCAGACGAGCGCTCCGACCGCGACGATCTGCCGCGTCCGGCGGTCGCCGGCGACGAGCGTCACGAGCAGCACCGCGAGGAACAGGCTGGCGAGGCTCGACTGCGAGTACGAGAAGACGAGCGCAGCGAACAGCACGACGATGAGCGGCGCTGCGAGCCAGAACGAGACGACGCGGCGCCACATCAACACGACGAGCACGCCCATCGCGAGCACGAGGTGCCGTCCGTAGATGTTCGGGTCGTAGAAGAGCGAGTTCGTCCGGAAGTACGTCGTGTACGCGTTCGAGACCTCGAGGAAGCGCGAGAAGTAGACGTGGTGCGTCGCCTCCTCCCAGAGGCCGAAGAGCGCGAAGACGAGCGCCTCGGAGACGATCGTGATCCCGAGCGCGCGCGGCGCCCATGCCGGCAGCTCGAAGCGGGCGACGACCGCGACGAGCGCGGCGAACGGGAAGAGGAACGCGGCCAGCTCGACGCTCCCGCCGCGGAGGTCCTCGGCCCACAGGAGCGAGAGCGAGTAGAAGCCGAGCAGCGCCGCGCTCGGGAGCGCGAGCGGCGCGGCGACGGGACGCACGCGGGCTCCGCGCACGACCGTCCAGAGGTAGGCGAGCGCGGTCGCCGCCAGCACGCCGTAGAACGGCAGCAGCAGCATCCCCTCGGTCGAGCCGAGCGTGACCGAGATGCGGAACGGCGCCGCGACGAGCAGGCAGACGACCGCGATGCCCGGGCGGCCGGCGAGCGCGGCGGCGGCGGCACACAGGAGGCCGAGCGCGAAGGCGAGCGCGACGAGGTGGAGCGGCGAGCCGACGAGGCGGTGCAGGTCGTGGCCGGGGACGAGCGCGACGCCGAGCCCCGCTTCGGCGAGGGTGAGCCCGGCGAAGCCGGCGAGGATCGTCAGGCGGGTGCGCGCGAGGAGGGCGACGACGCAGGCGGCTGCGCCCAGGAGCGCAGCTGCGTGCGCGAGGTCCGTGTGTGCCATTCAGGGGTGGAGACTAGAGACGGCGGCGCACGGATCGCTGGCAGGATTGACGGATGGCGGCGCGCGCGGTGGAGACGCCGATCGGCACGCTCGGGCTGGTCGGCTCCGAGGACGGGCTGGCGCGCGTCCTCTGGTCGGCCGATGGGCTCGCCGCGAGCGGCTCGAGCGCGGTGCTGGACGAGGCGGCGGCGCAGCTCGGCGCGTACTTCGCAGGCGAGCTGATCGAGTTCGACCTGCCGCTCGACCTGCACGGCACCGACTTCCAGCGGCGCTGCTGGCTCGCGCTCGCGACGATCCCGTACGGGCAGACGGTGAGCTACGGCGAGCAGGCGCGGCGGCTCGGCTTCGGCCCGGACGCGGCTCGCGCCGTCGGTGCGGCGAACGGCCAGAACCCGGTCCCAGTCGTCCTCCCGTGCCACCGTGTGATCGGCGCCGACGGCTCGCTCACCGGCTTCGGCGGCGGCCTGCACCTGAAGCGCCACCTCCTCGAGCACGAGGGCGCGCTCCTGCCGCTCTAGCCGTCGAGCACCTCTTCGCTTCGCCGTGTTCGCCAGCCGGCGACGCCGGTGCCGAAGAGCGCGACCTCCACGAGCGTGATGATCAGCCGGTTCAGGATCGTGACCCCGAGTGCGACGCCGGCCGTCGTGACGGCGAGCAGCAGCCCGTACATCGTCGCCTCGCGCGCACCGAGCCCGGACGGCAGGAACACCGTCAGCACCGTGACGATCGCGCCGACGGCGGAGACGCCGCCGAGGTAGGGGATCGTCGAGATCGCCGGGTCGGCGCCGAGGCTGCGCATCATGAAGAACACGGCGAAGCCGCCGAGCACCCAGGTGGCGCAGTAGAAGAGCAGCAGCAGCATCGTGAGCGTGAACGGCAGCGGCTCGATCGCGTCCGCGCCGAACGGCCGCAGCAGCCGCGCCGACACGGGGCGGAACACGCGCGGATGGAGCAGCGACGCGAGCACGAGCGCAAACAGGACGAGCGTCCAGAGCGGTGCGTCGACGCCGTGGACCCACGCGAGGCTGACGATGAAGACGATGACGCCGGACACCGCCGACAGCGCCGCCTCGACGAGGATCGACGCGAGGACGTTGGCCGTGTCGGTCACCCCGGCCGAGCGGCGCAGCGCGACCGTGCGCGCCGCCGGCGTCCACACGCCCCCGGGCAGGTACTTCGCGAGCATCGAGACCATCTCGGCCTGCAGCGCGAGCCGGTACGGCACACGGATGCGCCACTCGTCGAGCATGCGGATCCAGCCGAGGATGAAGACCAGGTAGTACGCGGTCACCGTCGCGACGGAGAGCAGCAGGTACTGCGGCTTCGCGTGGATCAGAAGCGGCCACGCCTTGTGCCACTCGTCGGCTACCGCCCAGGCGCACAGCGCGATCGTCGCCCCCACGATTCCGACCT
>Ga0335071_10006607_pt1 | contig 11969 bp, 8 predicted proteins | sample Lox_Sample_15_FD_206724 | JGI IMG/M metagenome (GOLD analysis project Ga0335071, IMG submission 206724) | Soil microbial communities from Loxahatchee National Wildlife Refuge, Florida, United States - Lox_Sample_1.5 | ecosystem: Environmental > Terrestrial > Soil > Wetlands | place: USA: Florida...
CACCGTTCGCGATCCGCAGGGACGCCCGACCGTGCTGGACCTCGTCCGCGGCGTCAAAGCACGCGTCTATCCTGTGGGTCGGCTCGACTATCTCAGTGAGGGTCTGTTGCTGCTCACGAACGACGGGGCTTTGGCGCAGAAGCTTACCCATGCATCCTCGCACGTGCCAAAGACCTATCTCGTGAAGGTCAGCGGCACGCCGGCGGAGGCCGAGATAGCGAAACTCAGGGAAGGCATCTTCCTCCCGGCGGAATTAACACTTCTGAAGTCACCCGAGGCGTCCCAAAACGGCCGTCCGGGGAAGCGGCGCTCGACAGCGGTCCGCACCGCGCCCACACGGATCAAACTGGTACGCGATGCGGCCAACCCCTGGTTTGAGATAACGCTGATCGAAGGGCGCAACCGGCAAATCCGCAGGATGTTTGAGCAGATCGGGCACCACGTCGAGAAAATCAAGCGCGTGCGTTACGGTCCGCTGGAACTCGACGTCGAGCCCGGAAAGTTCCGCCACCTGACCGCACCAGAGGTGAATGCCCTCAAGTCCTCAGCCTCAAGGCAGGACCCCAAGACCGGGCGCTCCAAGCCCAACGCGTTGCGGAGTACAGACAAGCGCAGCAAGCCTTAAGCGCCTCGTTGTTCGAGTCTAGTGCCCCTCCTTTTCTGTCTGGGAAAACCCTTCCAGCATGGGCAGGCGAGCTGCGCCATACAGGCCAGCATCGCTTCCCAGCAACGCCCGCGTGACAATGGTTCCCCGTTCGCGGCCGACTCGCTCCGGTAAAGTAAGAGAATAGATCGACGAGCGGAACTTCATCTCTTCAAACATCGCAGGCGCAAATGCGTCCCATGCGCTGGAAACGCCGCCGCCAATCACGTACATCGGCAGGTTGAGTGCGTTAACCATCGCGCCGACGCCAATTCCCAGGGCGCGGCCCACGTTCTCAAAGACCTTCTTCGCCGCGTGTTCTCCCTGCACTGCAAGGTTGTAGATAGAGCGGGAGGTAAATTGACCGGGGTCATATGAGAGGCTTTCCAGTTCAGCTGATTCCCCGCGGGCTATGGCCTCGCGAGCCATGCGAACGACCGCCGTAGCTGAGGCGTACTGCTCAAGGCAACCGCGGCTTCCGCAGCCGCAGGGATGGCCGTCGGCATAAACGGTGAAGTGCCCCAACTCTCCGGCCATGCCCGTCATACCATGCCACAGGCGGCCGTTGAATACCAACCCGCCGCCAACCCCTGTGCCGAGCGTATACATCGCCATATGGTCATACTGACGACCGGCACCCAGCCACTTTTCACCCATCGCAGCGGAGTTGGCGTCGTTCTCCAGCATGACCTTGGTTCCCAGCCTGCCTTCAATCTCGTCGCGCACGGGGAAGCTTTTCCAGTCCGGTAGGTTTGGCGACTCCATCACCATTCCGGCGGCCATGTCGATAAAACCCGGTACGCCAATGCCGATACCCGCAAGTTGCCCCGTCCCTTCGCATTTAGCACGCAATGTCTCGATGGCTTTGCACATTTCCGCAATAACAAAGTCACGCCCGCGCGACACCTCGGCGCCTAGCGTCAGTTTCTCCAACAGTTTTCCGTCGTTTTCTACGGCTGCAATGCGAAGATTGGTACCCCCAAGATCTACTCCAATGGAATAATCTCCCATGGCTTTCGCTTGCTCCTGTTTACTCTGTGACAATTCGATGTCTCGCCGGCAGCAGTTATCGATCGCAGCTATTTTTGGCAATGCGGGCAATAATGGCTGCTCCGTCCAGCGATGACTATCCGCTTGATCGGTGACGTGCATACCGAGCAAGGCTCGCCTTCTCTACCGTACACCCGATGCTGCAGTTGGAAAAATCCCTCGTTTCCCTCGGCATCAACATAGTCGCTGATCGAGGATCCGCCGAGCGCGATTGCTTCCTGCAAGACCTCTTGGACGGCCCTGTGGAGGTTGCGCAGGTGCTCCTTCGTTAGCGAGCAGGCGCGGCGGCGTGGCCGGATGCCCGCCCGAAACAGCGATTCGTCAGCGTAGATATTGCCCACACCCGACAACAGCTTCTGATTCAGTAAGGCACTCTTAATTGGCGTTTTCCGTCCACGGAACAGCTCCACGAAGCGCTCTGACCGGGACTCCAGAGGTTCGTCTCCCGGCGCTGTGAAACCCCTCGTGCCCTCCGAACTATCACCTGTCACGGCCAACCGGCCGAATCGGCGTGGGTCCACAAAGCGTACTTCCCTGCCCGACGCCAGCTTCACGATCGCATGGGTGTGTCGTGACACCTCGGAATCGGGCAAGGCAACCTGCAGCCTTCCCGTCATACCGAGGTGAACAACCCACTGCCCACGACCGGCCTCCGCGCCCGCACCGCGAACTTTTCGCTCCAGATCGAACACGATGTGCTTGCCGGCTCGCCGCACCTGCACGATCCTTGAGCCTTCCAGCACGCGGACAATTTGCACCGGGCTGGACTTGAGCGGCTCCGGCTTTTCGCTGAGCCAAACCGATTGAATGCGTTCACCGGCGATCCTCTTGTGCAGACCGCGGGCAATCGTCTCGACCTCGGGTAATTCCGGCATGCGCGTCTAGTGTACGGCAAGGGCCTCTTCACACACGTGTTTTGGCAAACGTTGCATGGGCCACCATTGCCCTGTAAAATCAAGGCTTACACGATCCGTCTGTCCGCGAGAACCCCGGCATCCTGCCCTTTTATTCGCCAGTTGACGGCGGTTTGTGTGCCAATCTGAGTGACCGCGCAGCTTCGGCAACCGCCTTCTGCCGCGACACTAAATCGGAGCAGCAAGTTGAAACCTGGCAAGACAGCGGTGGTCGTCGGTGCTCAATGGGGCGACGAGGGGAAGGGAAAGATCGTTGACGTTCTTTCTGAACGGTTCAACGTCGTAGCCCGCTATTCTGGCGGCCACAACGCCGGCCATACGGTCACGATCAAGGGGAAGAAATTCATCCTTCAACTCATTCCCTGCGGCGTGCTGCGCGAGGGCTGCCGGGCGGTCATTGGCAACGGTGTCGTGCTCGATCCGTTTGCCTTGATGAAAGAAGTTGACGCCTTGCGCGCCACCGGCGTGAACGTGGACGGGAACTTGTTCGTCAGCAACCGCGCCCACGTGATACTGCCGTACCATCGCATGATCGAACTCGCAGCTGAGAATGCCCCGGGACGGGTGAAGATCGGAACGACCTCCCGCGGAATCGGACCGTCGTACGCGGACAAAATGGCTCGTAGCGGTCTGCGCGTACAAGACCTGCTCGACAAGGCTTTGCTGAAAAAACATATTGAGAACGCCTGCCGGGAAAAGAACACGATTGTGCATGCGCTCTTTAACAGTGAGCCTATCGACCCCGACAAGATGTATGCCGACTACGCCGGTATCGCCGATCGGGTTGCGCCTTTTGTGACCGACACAGCATTGTTGCTGAATAAGGCAATTGCGGACGGCGAGTCGGTGATGTTTGAGGGTGCCCAAGGCACCATGCTCGATATCGACCATGGCACCTACCCGTTCGTCACTTCATCAAGCGCGACCTCTGGAGGAGCAGCCACCGGTACTGGGGTTCCTCCCAACGCCATTTCGATGGTCGCTGGCGTGACCAAGGCATACTGCACGCGGGTAGGAGGAGGACCATTCCCCACTGAGCTCAATGACGAAGTGGGGGAGGCACTGCGCCAGAAGGGCAACGAATTCGGTGCCGTGACGGGACGTCCGCGCCGCACCGGATGGCTGGATCTGCCCTTGCTCCGCTACTCGAATATGATCAACGGCACGGGTTGGCTGGTGGTGACCAAGCTGGACGTGCTGGACGATTGCGCCGAGATCCCGGTGTGTATCGGGTACAAAATCGACGGCAAAAACACCCAGGATATTCCAGCGCAGGCCTCCGGCTTTGAGAAACTTGAACCCATGTACACGAAGCTTCCCGGATGGCAGTCCCAGACGTTTGGAATCGATAGATACGAACAGCTTCCGGCGAAGGCGAAGAGCTATCTTGGGTTTATTGAGAAGGAGACCGACGCCAGGATCGGCATCGTGTCCACCGGGCCCGACCGCGAACAAACCATCTTCACTGACGCTTTTTCCAGTGCGCTCGAGGCAGTGAGCTGTCGGTAGTCAGTTTGAGGTATTGCGCATGGTGGTCCTGGCAGTTACGTGGGTCGCAAGTCCGGGGAAAGAAGCCGAAGTCGCGGCCATCTTTCGCAAGCTGGAGTACGCCTCTCGGCAGGAGCCCGGCTGCCTGATGTACATCGTGCATCAGCACCGGTCCGAACCCCGCCGTTTTTTTATCTACGAGCAATACATTGACGACGCGGCTCTTGAAACTCACCGCCTGTCGGCTCATTTCCAGCATTATGCCGTTGAGGCACTCCGAGGCATCGGGGAGCGCCGCGAGGGCGAACTCTACGCTCCGCTATCGTTGGCCAGCTCGAGCACGTAGGATCCACCACCCGGCTCGCGCTCGAACCAAGTGACAACGTATCCCTTTGCAAAGAGTCCCTGAAATCGCGATCGGGACCTGGCTTGCTGGTTCGCCACGCTTTCAGGAAGTGCCTCATCGAACTCGACCCGCACTCGCTCGACCGCACTGGCTCTCGCAGACCTTTTCCCCGCCAGGATTCCTATCACCCGGTCGGAAGCCAGATGCCATTCGGCAACCAGCCTGTCGGTGGGCAGGCCCGCATGCAACGGACTGCTGGTCGCGCCGTACACGTCGAGCAAGTAGCGCCGGCATACCGCCCCGAGGCGGCAGATGTTGAAATAAGCATTCCTCGTCTGAAGCGGATCGAAGGTCCATTCAATTAACGTGATGCCACGCGAAAGAGCATCCTCGCGTTGCGCCAGTTTCAGGCTGCGTCCAATTCCCAGATTGCGGAACTCAGGCAGTACAGCCGCCATGTGGGAGTGAAGATACGGTCTGCCATCGCGGATTCCGGGATACGCAAGCGCGAAGCCCGCCAGCCTGTTTCCGGCAAATGCGCCGAAAACCTGCCCCCCAATTTTGGATGCCACCACGTACATTTGCGAAGGCACAACGTCTCTCTGGCCGAATCCCCAAACCTCTATCTCAAGTTCGACCATCTCCTCGAATTCTTGCATGTGGTGACAGGCGCGTATCGTAACCGTCTGCTGCGGCATTGGCATGATCCTGATGCGGAGGAAACCACGACCAACGTGGGATTGGCGCCTAGTACTCCGCTTTGTACCAACGAAATCCGCGACGCTGTTCTTCGTCGGCTTGTTTGATCAACGACATGATTCGCCTGGGCTTGAGGTTTGCAACCGCAGAAACGATTGCGTCTATCAGTGCCATCGGGGCGACGTAAGATGCGCCAAACGACGGGGTCTCCACCGAAGCGATGAAGCACTCATCGGCGATCCGCGCTAGCGGTGAAACAAATGTATCTGTGATGGCAACGGCATACGCGCCGTTGCGCTTGGCGATTTGCAACCCTTCGACGGTTTGCCGCAGACCCCGCCGGAAGCTGATGCCTACGACCAAATCTCTCTTTCCGACATGTCGAACTACATGGCTGACCCGGCCAGGCGTCGTCGCAGACAAAACCGGGAGTCCGATCACGGTGAGATGGTATTCGAGGTGATGGACCAGAGAGGTTGCAGCATCGCCACCGAGTAAGAGGATCTTCGGCGAATCGAAAATCCGGCGCGCCAAGGCACACACTTTGCCGGCATCTAGGCTATTGCTCAGCGCGTGCAGGTTCTGCATGTCCCTCTGCAGCGCGACCCTCACAATCGTCGCAGGCCCTGTTCCTTCTCGCTCCGCCGCCTTCATGGTGTCCAGGGATGTCGCGTAGGCCACAGACAGATCGTGCAAGTGCCGCTGGAAGTCCTTGTAGGAAGCGAAGCCCAACCCTTGGACAATGCGCACCGTCGTGGCTGGATCGGTCCCCAGTCGGTCGGCGAGCGCCCGGACACTCAGCAACACGTACGACCTCGGGTTCTCCAGCACCGGACGGATGATTTCCTGCCGCTTGGGACTGAGGTGCCTCAGCTTATCTGCCAGGCTCCCAGAGCGTGATGCGAGTTTGGTCGTCGAGCGGTTACCAGCCATCATCATGGCAGGATTTCTTATCGAACATTGTTCTGTCAACAGTTTTCGACGACGGACAGAAACTTTGTCTGCTCTATCATCCGCAATTGCATCATTTGTTGCACCGGTTGGATGCCACAACAACTGGGTTGTAGGCCGTACACCCGCCCGCAAGGGAAAGAAATCTGGTCACCCTCTTGGCGACCAGCGGGGGCATTAATGAGGGGCTAAATCGCCTTCTTTTGTGAGCTCTTCGCGATACATTTCGAACAACACCGCCAGCACCGACGCGATCACCGGTCCCAGAAACAGCCCCAGAAATCCGAACGCCTCGACGCCGCCTAAGATGAAAAAAAGAAGCACGAGAGGATGCAGTTCGACCTTTCCGCTAATCACCCATGGTCGAACGATGTTGTCGGCCATACTGATGACCACAGCGCCCCACAGCAGCACGAAAATTCCCTTCCAGATTGCGCCTTTGAATATCAGATATAGGCCTGCCGGCAGCCAGATCAATCCCGCGCCGACGACCGGCACGACAGAGGCAAATGCCGCGCACAAGCCCAGCAACAAGGAAGAAGGGAGTCCCGCGATTGCGACCGCAATTCCAGTGAGTATGCCCTGCACCGCACCAACCGAGAGGATGCCATAGACGTTGGCGACGATCGTGTCGGAAATATTGCTGAGCAGCCGCTGTGCCTGTGACGGCGTAAGAGGTGTCGCATCTGCCGCGCTTCGTACCCATCGACTCCCATCGCGGAAGAGGAAGTAAATGATCACCAAAGTTATCAGGGCATTGACAAGCGTTCGGGCAAATCCACTCAGGAGCGAGGCCCCAGACCCCAACATCCACACTCCCGCCTGTTGCACATGCGACGTGACCGCGTCCTTGATGTCGTACTTCGAAACATCAATCCAGCGTCCCAGGAAAAGCAGCGGGCGCTCTGCCATCATCGTCAGGAACCCGGTGAGGCCGCCCTCCTCCGCGCTCTTGCGGGTAAGATACTGGGCAGCGCTGATCGCTTCATTCGCCGCCAACGTGAGCACGATCATCACCGGCACACAGAACAGAAAGAGCAGCGCCAACGTTGACAGTAAAGACGCCAGGTCACGCTTGCCTCTCGTCCACCGGAGAGCCCGCTTGTGAACGGGATAGAACACGACCGCCAGGATGATTGCCGCCGCCACCGGAGAAAGAAATGGCCTGGTGATGACTAATGCGAAGCCCAGCACGATCAGGACTGACGTACCCAGGAACCAGAGAGTCGTCTTGCGGCTGTACATACGCGGGGAGTACCTCAAATCGACCGGCGAACGGCCGCCAATGAGCAGCGTACCCGGCACATCGGCTCAGAACGTCATCATATCGCATCGCGAAGCAGCGCCGGACGTGCTCGGCCGAAGGTGACCGCGCGGGACCCTCCGACTCACGTGTCAAAAAAACTCCTGCTGGTGGGGAGCGGGAGCTGGCAGGATCCAGCAACTCAACCTTTTCTGAAATGCGGCCAAAAAACATGACCTGAAAAAGGGAGGGAGCTTGAACGCTCCCTCCCTCAAGGTTGACTTGCTGCTACCCGAACTAGAAGCTCAGGCGCAGGGCAAACTGGAGTTCACGCATGGTGGTGTTGGGGTCGATGTCTGTAACCAGACCAGCGTTGCCTTGCAACTGGCCCGTGCTGCTCATACAGTCGATGCACCAATTGATGTTGTTACCGCCCAGTACACGGTGGTTAAACAGGTTGAAGACGTCCATGCGGAACTGCAGCGCAAACCGTTCAGTCAGGCTGAAGTTCTTCATGATCGACGCGTCACTTGTGAACGAACGCGGTCCGTACAAAGAGTCCGTTCCAGCGTCCCCCAGCGTGCCCGGACACGGCCTTGCCCACGGGCCATAAGCCTTACAGGGTAAGGTCATGTTCGGTACTGGGGTGAAGAACGTGACGGTATGGGTGACTGGATTAAAAGATCCGCCGCCCATCGACCAGAGCGCTCGGTTACCCTTGTTCGGGTTGCAGACACCCACGTCCTCGTCCGAGTTGCATTCATTGTAGGACGCTGTATACGGGAGACCCGACGAATAGTTGGTGGTCGAGGTGATTTGCCACCCGCCTATAATCAGGTCCTCCGCCCTCCCAGCGTTACCGCCGAACTGCTTGCCCTTGCCGAATGGCAAGTAGTAAACAATGTTCGCCACGAACACCTGCGGACGGTTCTGGTCGTCCGGACCGTAGGTGACGCTCGGCTTGACTGCGTAATAGCCAGTGTTGCCGCCGGTATAGTTCAGCGCGTGCGACCACGTGTAGTGAGCGATGAACTGCAGACCGTGCGACATGTTCTGCTGCAGCTTCACCTGCAGGGCGTTATAGCTACTGTTGGCACTGTTGCCAAAGTAGTTGCCCATGATGCCGCCGTTGCAGCACGTCAGGGTGTTCCCGCTCGAGTCCACATACCCAGGGTAGCTGAACATGTTGTTGTAGTACTGCCGCTGGCTCTGGGAGACGAGACCGGCTTGCGTCAGCGCCCAGTTCTGAATGTTGACCGGATTGAGGTTGTAGGCCGACCCATCACCAGTAAACCCGTGACGTCCAGCATTACCCACGTAGGCAATGTCCAGAGTCAGGCTATTGGTCATTTGGCGCTGGATCGATACATTCCAAGCAGCGATCGCAGGCAGCACCTGGCTCGTGGGACGCATTCTGGGTTGTACGTTGCCCGAGGGACCGCCCAACGGCAGGACGCCGCTGGCAGGAATGGGCCCGAACACGTTCGGCGTTGGGCCAACCGCCAGGTTGAACGCCGCGATGTAGTCGTTCGAAGCGTTCGGATTGCTCGTTGAAGCCGTAATGGTCTGGTTCGCTAACACTGGCAAGTTCTGTGTCACCGCGTGTCCGAAGTTCGAACCGAACACTCCGATATCGTAGCTGACGCCGAAGCCCATGCGAATGACGGTCTTCTCGTTCATCGAGTAGGCCAAGCCGAAGCGCGGCGCGAAGGCGTGCCAGTCATTGTTGATGTTTCCGCTCAGGTCGTACGGGCCGTATCCGGCGACGCGAATGATGCCCTGTTGGGGATTGGCGAAACCGCCGTTGCCCTTCGCGTTAACAGACTCCGGCATGTAGATTTCCCACCGCAATCCGTAATTGAGGGTCAACTTCGGCGTGATTCGCCAAGTGTCTTGCCCGTAGAAGAAGTACCGCCACTGGTGCTCCTGCGCATTCAAGCTGGTGCTCACGAAGCGGTTGAAGTTCGTGACGTTACCAAACAGGAAAGTTGCGAGATCTATACCCCCCACGCCACCGTTCGAGGTGTTCAGATGGCTGAAGTCCAGTACTCCAGTCCGATTGGCGTCACTGGGAATCCGCAGGTTGCTGGCGCTGCGGATATCAGCGCCAAACTTGAAGGAGTGGTTGCCCCACAACTTCGTCCAGTTGGTGACGCCCTGGTACTGGTTTTCGTCCTCAACCAGCGGGCAATTGCAACGGCCCACGTTCAAGCCTTCGCCGAAGTTCGAAAGCGTTCCGTCCACGGTGGCCTGAGCACCGCTGGAACCTCCTGTGATTGCCGGCCAACCTGAGGTAAACAGCGCCGTCGCTGCGCCCTGGTCGGTGATGTTCAGACCCGGCGCGGTCACGCCCGACCCTCCTATGTTGATCATCGGGGTCAGGCCTTGGAAGGCCTTATGGGTTTGCGGGTTGTAGTGCATCCAGCCAAAGCGGAAGTCGGCCAGCCAAGTCTGGCTGAATGTCTTCGTCACGCCAACCGAAACGCTGTAGTTATGAGTAGCCGCGCCTCCGGCAAGGCCACCGGAGCCGAGGCCATAACCGCCAATCGCTCCAAGCGACGGCTCGCCCGACAGACTGAACCATTGCTGGCTGTAGCGTCCAAATACATTAAGCGTCGGGGTCGCCACCCAGTCGACACGGCCATCCCACGCATTCTCCTTAAACGGGCCCGCTCCGCCAGCGAGGTAGTTATTGAGGGTGCCATTGGCAGTGCCGGCAGTGTTCGGGCTCGGGAAAAGCGCCAGCATCGCCCGCGCCTGCGGCGAGATCAGGCTGTTGGGGATGAGGTTGCCAACAAACGGGGTGCGTCCTTTTCCATTCAGATCGCCCGAGCTGGGATCAAACACCTGTCCTTGCTGATAGCCCCCGCCGCCGCCGCCGCCTGTTTGGCCAAGGTACTGGCTCAGATCGCACATGCCGGTGCTCTGGGCGCAACTAGTTTTCACCTGCGCCGTCGGTACGGTGAGAATGTTCGTAATACCGGTGCTGTACTTCTGGCCCATGTAGTCGCCGAAGAAGAACAGCTTGTTCTTGATGATCGGACCGCCGACCGAACCGCCGTACTCCTGCCACTTGGTGGGCGGAATCCACCGTCCATTAACGATTTGATACTGCGTGAACGGATCGCGTGCTTCGTTGGCGCCGGTACGCCGGAACCAGAAGCCGCCGCCGTGGAACTCGTTGCTGCCCGATTTGGTTTGCGCCGTCACGTAGCCGGCAACTGCCTTGCCCATTTCCGCGTCGTACTGCTGCAAAGCGACCTTTGCCTCGGTAACGGCGTCAAGATTCGGGTTGATGACAATGATGCCCAGGATGGGGTCCTGGTTGTCGGTACCGTCCAACTGGTAGTTGGTGCCGCTGAAGTGCTGCCCGTTGACGAAAATCTGCTGGCTGGCCTGCGGATTTTCCGTGTTCGCGTGGCTCCAGCCGGTGAGTTTCTGGGTGCCGGGGGACATCAACTCGAACTGCGTGAAGTTGCGGTTCATAGTCGGCATGTCCTGCACGTAGGTCTGGTTGAATTGGACCGCGATGTCAGACTTGTCGGTCTGCAGTTGCGGCGGCTCGCCCGTGACTTCCATCGTCTCGCTGGTCGCGCCGACCTGGAACTGCACATCCACACGATAGGTACCGTCGGCTGATACGGGGACATTTCCCTGCTCGAAGGTCTTAAACCCAGCCGACTCGAACTTGACCTTGTAAACGTCCGGAATCAAGTGCGTCACCGAAAAGTTGCCGGATTCGTTCGTCGTGGTCGTAACCGACGTGTCTTTCGTCGTGCTGGTTACGGTGACCTTTGCGTTAGCGACGGCCGCCCCCTGCGGATCAGTTGCTGTACCGACAATGTTTCCGAACACGGCCTGACCGTATGCCGCGGTCGAAGCCAGCGCCAGGACCACGCAAGATACTAAGGACAACACCCACCGTTTTGTCATTTCATCCTCCGCAGTGGCGTAATGGCAGCGCATCCCGCCCGCCAACCCACTGCTGTCTGTTGCTGGGAGCATTTACTACTGTTGAAATGGAAAAGAGACAAGCAGTCAAAAATAACGACACGAGTCGTGTTGTCGAATGATCGATCCACGTTCTGTCCGTCAGAAACCACAGAGCCCACGCTCTCGATTCCGGATTTGGTGTTGTCAGCGAAGAACTTCACCGAGTCAACCCCGACTCGAATGCGAGTCAAGTTAAACCTTTGCAACGCTTGATGTCAAGCTGGTTGTAACCGCCCGTCAATAATTTCTTTCCATTAGAGCGGGCGATCACGTCGAACGTGGGTTCTTTCCCCAACAAAACCGGTTTGGCGAATTTTCGGCGATTCTGGCGACTCAAGAAAGTAATTTTTTCAGGGATTGGCCGCCAGCTTGGGGTCCAGTTCAATCGCCCGCTTCAGCTCGGCCGCCGATTCCTGCTTCTCTCCCTTGCGTGACAGCGCCATGGCCAGCTGATAATGCGCGACGGCGAGGTCCGGAGCGAGCTTGATCGCGCTGCGAAATTGCGAAATTGCCCCATCGAGGTCGCCCGCATCCAGCATGCGCTTGCCGGAATTTGTAGCGAAGGTGGCTCCCTGGAGACCGATCTTTTGCTTCACCAGCGAGTCGCCAAGTTGGCTCTCGGCCTCTGCCCCGGCGGTGTCG
>Ga0335071_10006608_pt1 | contig 11966 bp, 11 predicted proteins | sample Lox_Sample_15_FD_206724 | JGI IMG/M metagenome (GOLD analysis project Ga0335071, IMG submission 206724) | Soil microbial communities from Loxahatchee National Wildlife Refuge, Florida, United States - Lox_Sample_1.5 | ecosystem: Environmental > Terrestrial > Soil > Wetlands | place: USA...
TTGCCGATTTGTCCCTTGCCGACGGCGCCGACGCGCAGGCCAAGGCCGGGCTCGAGGGCGTTCAGCAGGGCCGTCTTCCCAACCCCGGATTTGCCGACAAAAGCCGAGAGGCGGCCTTTCAGGGCCTGGCGAAGCTCGTCCAGGCCTTCGCCGGTAAACGCGCTGGTCAGCAGGACGGGATAACCGATCCGACGGTATTCCTCGACGCCTTCAAGGAGTTCTTCATCCAGGCGGCCCTCGGGACCTCGGACCAGATCGAGTTTGGTGATGACGATCATCGCCGAAAGATCCAGCGATTCGATCGAGGCCAGGTAACGGTCGAGCATGGCCCATTTGGGGGTCGGGTTGGCTGCGGCGAAGACTGGCAGGATGATATCCACGTTGGCGACGATGACCTGCTCGAAGACATGGGTGCCCGGGGCCGGGTCGCGGCGGGCCAGCCGGTTGCGGCGCGGCAGCACTTCGACGATCATGCCCGTGCCGTCGCCGGCGTCGACAAACCGGACCATGTCGCCGACCGCCAAGGGATCCACGTGATCCAATTCCCTGACGGCCCGGACGCTGTGATGCCGGAGGTTCGGGTTGTCGCCCGAATAGTACAATTGCTTGCGCAGCTGGGATGAAACCGCGCAGGGCAGCACCCGTCCGTCCGTGCGGACGTGGCAAGTGCTGACATTTTTCCTGACCACGATACCCTGGTCATGGGATAGGGTGTAGCTGATGTCCATCTTAAAATACCTAACCTTGCTTAAAACAAACCGGCCACAGGATCTCAATCCCGTGGCCGGAAGAACAGTCTCTCTTGGTCGCCAAGCTGGCGCATGGGCGCGCACAGCCAGACCGTTGGCGAGCACTTAATAAAAAGCCACGGGCACTTGTGCGCCCGTGGCCGAATGTCTAAGCAGGCAGGAACCTGATCAGGCTCGAATCACAGGCGCACAGAGAAGACAACCACCGATGCCATACTAAACATAAAACTCTGCGCGCTCCTTTCGTAGGATGATTTGGAACGGGGCAACTTTATCACGACGAATTAGGATTGTCAACCCTTGGTTGGAAAATCGAATCGGGTCACACCAATGACCTACCGGGGATAAAAAAAGGCGGGTGTATAATTCACAACAATATGGAAGCCCGCCCTAATTCGTCTTTCAAACCCTATCTCGCCTCTGCCATCAGCCTCTTTGTCATCGGCTGGGGAACGGTGGCGATTACCATTGTCACCCTCACACCCACTGTCTGGGCGCGCTGGCTGCTCTTTTTCGGAGGCACGCTCGGCCTGACCAGCCTGGCAATGCCGGCTGCCTGGTTCCTCAACCTGCGCTTTCCCTCGGAGCCGCCCGCCGGTCCTTACGTGATCGTCCGCCAATCCATCTGGGTGGGAGTTTATGGAGCCGTTCTGACTTGGCTTCAACAGGTCCGGCTGGTCACGCTCTGGTCCGGGCTGGGTCTGGCGCTCGGCCTGATCGCCATCGAATACCTGGTGCGGATGCGCGAGAAGGCTCGCTGGCAGCCCAAGCCCGTGACGGAGTCTCAGCCCCCGGTGGAGGAGACTCCGCCTCCCGAAGAATGAACCTGCGCGGCCTCCCTTCCGTCGAGCAATTGCTTCAGACCCAACTGGCAGCCGAACTGATCGCGGGTTACGGCCGCCCGTTGACCCTCCAGGCTATCCACAGCGCGCTGGATGAAATCCGGGCGCGCGCCCGGGCAAACGTCGAGCTGACCCTCCCGGACCGGGAGGGTATTCTCAATCGGGCAGCTAGCCTCCTGGGGGAATGGACGACCAACCAGCTGGTGCCGGTCATCAATGCGAGCGGCGTGGTCCTCCACACGAACCTGGGCCGTGCCCCGCTTTCCCTGGCCGCCATCGCCGCCATCCAGGCGGTCTCCCATGGCTATTCAAATCTCGAACTCGACCTGACAACCGGCAAACGCGGGTCCCGCCAGACATACGCGGAGACGCTCCTCCGGCGTCTGACCGGCTGCGAATCGGCGATGCTGGTCAATAACAATGCCGCAGCGGTATTGCTGGTCCTCTCGGCGCTGGCCGGTCGTGGACGTGTCGTCATCGCCCGCTCCCAATTGGTGGAAATCGGCGGCGGATTCCGCGTCCCGGATGTCATGAAACAATCCGGGGCAAAGCTGGTCGAGGTGGGGACCACCAATAAACTGCGCCTGGAGGACTACGAAGAAGCCCTGCAGGAGCCTGCCGCGCTGGTCCTGCACGCCCATCGCTCGAATTTCAAGATGATCGGATTTACCGAGGAACCCGAATGGAAGGACATCGTCAACCTGGCGCACGCCCACGGCGTTCCGTGCGTCGACGACCTCGGCTCCGGGGCGCTGCTGCCGACCGAACGATTCGGGCTCGCCCATGAACCCACCGTCCAGGAATCGCTGGCCGCCGGCACCGACCTGGTCTGTTTTTCGGGAGATAAATTGCTCGGCGGCCCGCAAGCTGGTATCATTGTCGGGAAAAGTGAACGACTGCAGAAAATCGAAAAGCATCCACTGGCGCGCGCCCTGCGGGCCGACAAGACCTGTCTGGCCGCCCTGGCGGCGACCCTCATGCACTATCTGAAAGACGAGGCCGTCCAGCAGATCCCCATCTGGCGGATGATCGCCTCCACGCCGGAATACATCCATGCCCGGGCAGACGCCTGGATCCTGGAGCTCGAGCAGGGTGAAATCATCGAAAGCCAGTCCACGATCGGCGGAGGCAGCCTGCCGGGTGAAAGCCTGCCGACCTACGTGGTCGCCCTGAAGGTGAAATCACCGGACCGGTTCCTGGCCAGGCTGCGCTGCGAACAACCGTCCATCCTGGCCCGCACCGAACATGGGCGGATCCTCCTGGACCCGCGTACGGTCCTGCCCGAGCAGGAAGGTGCGCTGCTGGTCGGGCTGTTAAATGTTTTACACAGGAAAGAGAGAACCCCGGAAAGCCGACAGGGTTAATACAATAACTCATCCTCCATCAGGTATTTCATTTTATGACTCATCATTCCGATATTCTGCGCGTACTGAAAGAGACCAGCCGGACTTTTTTCATCCCCATCGTTCGCCTGCCCAGCAAGCTGCAAGAGACGATCGGCGCGGCGTATTTGTGCATGCGTGCGATCGACGAGATCGAGGATCACCCCACCCTGGACAAGGAAACCAAGGCCGAGATTCTGCACAATCTCAGTTGGGCGCTGCAGGCGCAGCTTGCCTCCCAGGACCCGGCGGATGCTTCCCTGCTGGATGGGATTTTCGCACCCTACCTGAAGGTCCTCCCCGAAGTCACGTTACGCATCGGGGACTGGCTTGCCCATACTCCGGCCGGCATTGCCCCGCGTATCTGGGACGCCACCATCGCCATGGCCGACCGCATGGCTTACTGGGTGGAAAAGAACTGGCTGATCGAAAGTGAAGCCGACTTGAACAGCTATACCTTCAGCGTGGCCGGCGCCGTGGGCTTGTTGATCTGCGACATATGGGCCTGGTTCGACGGCACCCAGGTCGACCGCCTGGCCGCCATCCACTTCGGACGCGGGTTGCAATCGGTCAACATCCTGCGCAACCGGGGCGAAGACGCCGAACGCGGGGTGAATTTCTTCCCGGCCAACTGGACCGACAAGCAGATGTATGACTACGCCCGTAGGAACCTGGACCTGGCCAAGGATGGGATCAGCCTGATCACCAAAGATTCGTTCAAAACCATGGTCAATATTCCCCTCGCCCTCGCCGAAGCCACCCTGGAAGCCCTGGAAAGCGGCCAACCCAAGCTTACCCGCCAACAGGTCCTGCAGATCGTCGGGCAGGTATAAAGTTCGACCGCGAATAACGCAATCTTTCCATCCGCTCAACAAGGTGTTGACATTGGGAGGACAACCTGCCGGTAGAAAGTGCGGAATGGCAAGAGCAGAGGACGATTGACCATCTTCCCTGCTTTTGAGATTCAGCACCCTGCAAGGCAGAAAAACTTCCCGACGGTATAACGATTTTTCGAGTCATCCGCCACTTCGCACCATTTGCACTGCTCTTTAGGAGTAACCCGAATGAAATCCGACCTCGATGCTCTCATGAAATCCAAGAAGCTGGATGCCCTGCTCGTCACCGGAAATGCAGACCACAATCCGCCCATGTATTACCTGACCGGGGGTGGGCATGTCGCCGCGGCGACCCTGCTCAAGAAACGCGGCCACGAAGCCGTCCTATACTGCAATGACATGGAACGCGAAGAGGCCGCCCACTCCGGGCTGAAGATCATTCCTTATAGCACTTATAACTACGAAAGCCTGCTCAAAGAAGCCGGCGGGGATCCCGCCCTGGCGGCGGCGCTGCGCTACCAGCGCATGCTCATCGACCAGGATATCCACGGCCGCATCGGCCTGTACGGCAATACCGAGCTTGGCTCCGCCTGGACGGTCTTCTCGCACTTGAATAAGCTCCTCCCGGACCTCGAACTGGTCGGCGAGACGCGTGACGACTCGCTCTTCATGAAAGCCATGGAAACCAAGGACGAGGCCGAGGTAGATCGCATCCGCAAGATGGGCGCGGTCACGACCGAGGTGGTCAGGCGGGTAGCCGAATACCTGACCGGCTGCCAGGTCGGCGCTGACGAGGTTTTGCTGAAAGAGGATGGCACCCCGCTGACCATCGGGGAAGTCAAATCCCGGATCAACCTGTGGATCGCCGAGTTGGGCGCCGAAAACCCCGAGGGGACGATCTTCGCCATGGGGCGGGACGCCGGCGTGCCCCACTCCGCCGGGACGCCCAACGACCTGCTTCGGCTCGGCCAGACGATCGTCTTCGACATCTATCCATGCGAAGCCGGCGGCGGCTATTTTTATGATTTCACGCGCACCTGGAGTCTTGGCTATGCGACCCCGGACGCGCAGAAACTTTACGACGAGGTCAAAGCGATTTACGACAAAGTGACCGAAAACCTCGACCTGAACGCCCCGTTCAAGGATTACCAGCGCCTGGTCTGCGAGGAATACGAGAAGAACGGGCACCCGACCCCGCTGCACACCCCCGCTCCGATGGAGGGATACGTCCATTCATTAGGACACGGCGTCGGCCTGAACATCCATGAGCGCCCCTGGTCCGGCCTGACCGCCACCGATGATAACATCCTCAAGCCTGGAGTGATCATGACGATCGAGCCGGGGCTGTACTACCCCGACCGCGGCATGGGCGTGCGGATCGAAGACACTTACTGGGTCCGCCCGGATGGGAAGATGGAAAAGCTGGCCGAATATCCGTACGATTTCGTCCTGAAGATGAAGCACTGGAAAAAATAAGATCGGGAAGATATGAGCGTCTTCACCGCCCCTGAGCTTGAATATCTCAAGAGCCAGCGCCTGGGCCGGCTGGCGACGGTCGATCCCCAAGGCCGGCCGCAGAACGCGCCGGTCGGGTTTCGCTACAACCCCGAGGCCGACACGATCGACATCGGCGGGCGCTTCATGAGCGCCTCCAAGAAATTCCGCAACGTGCAGAACCATCCGCAGGTTGCCTTCGTGATCGACGACATCCTGCCGCCCCGCCAGGTGCGCGGCATCGAGATCCGCGGCACCGCCGAAGCCCTGCCATCCGGAGCGAGCGCGATCTTCGGGGAACTCTTCCCGGACGACGCCATCCTCCGGATCACCCCGCAGCGCATCATCGTCTGGGGCCTGGAAGGCAGCCCCTACGACCAGCACAGCCGGCGGGTGGACCGAAAGAAGAAGGAATAGATGATGGCCTGGCCTGTCTACCTGGCCCATTTTTTCGCCGGGATGTTCCTGGCCAACGGCGTCCCCCATTTCGTCAACGGCGTCTCCGGGCGGCGCTTCCCGTCCCCGTTCGCCAGCCCGCCCGGGCGGGGCGAATCCCGACCGCCGACAAATGTGCTCTGGGGCTTGGCGAATTTCTTCATCGGATATGGGCTGTTGGCCGGCCTGGGCCATTTCGGCCTGGCGCCCTCGCCCGACGCCCTGGTCGTGGCAGCGGGGATACTCTGCATGTCGGTCATTCTGGCCGTCTATTTCGGGAGGAGAGAGAAATAAGATCAGTGGGGCGCACGTCACGCCTGCTCCGTGATAATCGATGGGTTGGGAAAGGGAGAAATATGAAAACGAAGCTGATCCAACTATTGCTTGTTTTCGGGCTGGCCGCCTGTACCGCCGCGCCGCGCCCCCACCCCACGTTCGTCTACCCGGTGGACAGGCAGACGCTCGACCTCGAGTTGATTTATCTCTTCCGGGTCACACCCGTCGAAGGCGCGGACGGATACCGCTGGGATTTCTACCAGAACGGCGTGCTGGTATGGGAGAACCTGCGGGACGAAGGAACACTTTCTCCCAGCGATTACGGGATCGCGCCCGGCTCCACGGGCCACTCCCGCTTCGTCAGCGGAGATGTACGAGTCGAGGTCCGCGCCAGGATCAATGGAAAGTGGAGCGATCCGGCTGTCATCACGATTTACCTTCGCCCTCTGCCGACCATGCCCAGCCCAACCGCCCTGAATTTCGTCACGGATACACCCACTCTCGTCTTTACACAGACGCCGAGTCCCCTGTTCGGGCCGAAGGCCTCTCTTACTGCCTTTGCGGAAGCCAATCCAAGTTCGACCCCAACGCCGCTTACCACGCTCGTCCCGGGTGTCAGGGTTATTCTCACCATGATCGACATGCGTGGTATCAGCCAGGGCTGGGGGATCGACTCCCATGGCAAGATCGTCCACACTCGCGACGGCGGGAAGACCTGGAAAGATGTCACACCCTCGCCAGAGGAATACGGCCCGGGCGGATTCTTCGCCCTGGACGCCCTGAGAGCCTGGGCCACTCCCAACCAGCCCGGCTTTTTCTCGGCCAACCCGCCCACCTCGCCCCTCAGCATGACCGTCTGGTATACGGACGACGGGGGCGTGAGCTGGCAGCCCAGCTCGACCGTGTGCCTGAGCGGCGACTGCGGCTATAACTACGACGTGCCTCCCGAATATGTCAGACCAATCTCCCTGCAGTTCCTGGACGATCGGACTGGTTGGATGCTCATTGCCGATGAGCATCACATGTTCCAGGACCGTTACCGGATCTTCCGAACGACCGACGGCGGCCAAACCTGGAAGTTCGTCATCGACAACACGAATGCTCCCTGGGCTTATTTCGTCACCGGCCTGGCCTTCCAGGATGAACAGGCAGGATGGCTGGCAATCGACCAAGTGGAAGGCGCCACACTGCCGTCCGCCGACTGGGGGATCTACCGGACCGACGACGGAGGCAACAATTGGAAATATCTGTCCCTGCCTGCACCCGCAGGCCTGCCCGAGGTATTTTCCCAAGGGACACCCTGGTGCGGAACCCTCCGGCTCCATTTTCTGCCTCCCTCCAGCCTGGATACCACCGTCACCTGCGAAGTGTTCGGCTATCAGACGTCCCCCTGGCCGACTTTCTATTACCATTTCCACAGCCCGGATGGCGGCAAGACCTGGCAATCCTGGCCTGAGACGGGTGCGGTGGATTTCCTCTCCGCATTGCTGGGCTGGCGAATCTCCGACCCGGGTTCCGGGCAGCCCAAGCAGTTGCAGCAATCCTCCGATGGCGGCCGAACCTGGACGACCATCGCCCGGGTCGCCTGGCCACAGGCCCAACTGGACTTCACCGACGGGCAGAACGGCTGGGCGATCGTTGCCAGCGGGGAGGCGACCTCCCTGGTCCGGACCACCGATGGAGGCCGTACCTGGATCGTGATCAAACCCCAGGTTGCCCCTTAGATTTCCTCAGCCGAACGCGGTACAATCTCGGCATCCTATGAACAGTCTGCCTCCTGCCCGTATCCTGGCCATCGAAACCTCCTGCGACGAAACCGCTGCAGCCGTGATCGAAAATGGCCGTGCCCTGCTGGCTTCCACGGTAGCCTCCCAGATGGACATTCACGCCCGTTACGGGGGTGTCTTTCCCGAAGTGGCTTCCCGCCAGCACGTGCTGTCCATCGTCCCGGTCATCGAAGAGACGCTTGCCAAAGCCCACATGACCATCCAGGACATGGACGCGATCGCTGCGACGCGCGGGCCCGGCCTGGCCGGCTCGCTGCTCGTCGGTTTGAACGCAGCGAAAGGATTGGCCATCGGATCGGGCCTCCCGCTCATCGGCGTGAACCACCTGGAAGGACACATCTACTCGGCCTGGGTCTACACGGCTGGGGAAACATTCTCTCCAGAGCCGCAGTTCCCGTTGATGGCGCTGCTCGTCTCCGGCGGGCATACCGAGCTCGACCTGATGACCTCCCATCTGGACTACCAACGCCTGGGCGCCACGCTCGACGACGCCGCCGGGGAGGCCTTCGACAAGGTCGCCCGCCTGCTTGGCCTGCCCTATCCGGGCGGACCGTCGGTCCAGAAGGCAGCCGAGGGCGGAGATCCGTCGGCATTCAAATTCCCGCGGGCCTGGCTGGAAGGAACGTGGAATTTTTCCTTCAGCGGGTTGAAGACTTCCGTTCTGAGGGAAGTAAAAAAGCTGGAAGAGGCCGGCCGCCCGATCCCGGTGGCAGACATGGCCGCCAGCTTCCAGGCCGCCGTCGTGGACGTGCTTTTCAATAAGACAATGATGGCGGCGCGCGAGTTCGGTGCCAGGGAGATCATCGTTGGCGGAGGCGTCTCCGCCAACCGCCCGCTGCGCGAGGCCTTCCAGGGACAAAAGGAATTCCCGGTCAACATCCCACGCCTCTCGCTCTGCACAGACAATGCCGCCATGATCGCCTCGGCCGGCTATTTCCGCTATGCCCTCGGCCATTCGGACGGCCTGGAGATCGATATCCTGCCAACCTGGCCGCTTTCCTAAACCCGGCTATTTTGGATGTTTAAAACAACAAACCCCGTTGCGGACCGGCCCAGGTCCCAGCGGGGTTTGTTGAGAAGGAGAATACTATTAAATTAGATTATATCTATTTCGATTAAAACCTTATGAATGGATACTGATAACCGGATGAGAAAAACGGTCGTTAAATGCAAACCCTGCGAAGGACCGGCCCAGGTCCTGCAGGGTTTGCGTTGAGGAGAATGCAATTTCTATTATATGCACCAAGGTGAGTGGGACATGAAAAAAAGATGAAAGGAAGATTAGGAATAAACGGACCAGGAAAGTCGGATTAAATCACAAACCCCGTTGAGGACCGGCCCAGGTCCTGCGGGGTCTGTGTTGAGGAGGAGAATGTAATTGTTATTATATGCACCAAGATGAACATGAGATGACGGGGGAATAATAGAACCATGAGAGACTTTATTCCAAAACCGAAAGGATCTCGGCCAGCGAGATCGGTCCTTCACGGAGTAGCTTCGGTTCGGATCCGGTGCAGTCCACCAGGGTGGAGGGGATGCCGCCAGGCGTCTTCCCGCCATCCAGGATCAGGGCAATCCGCCCACCGAGTTGGGCGAAAACTTCTTCTGCCGTAGATGGGCTGGGCTGCCCAGAAAGGTTGGCCGAAGTGACAGCCATCGGCCCGGCCAGGCGCAGCAGGGCTCGCGCCGCCGGATGGTCGGGCAGGCGGACGGCGACGGTGGATGTGGCCGAAACCGCCTCGGGCAGCCTGGGATGCCTGGGAACCACCAGCGTGAGCGGACCCGGCCAGAACCGGTCTGCCAGCCGGGAAGCCATCTCCGGGATCGTCAGGGTGACCTTGGCCAGATCGGCCAGATCGCCGACCAGCACCGGGATGGCCTTTTCCACGGGGCGCGCCTTGGCCGCGTAGATACTTTCGACGGCCAGGCCGTCGAAAGCCAGGGCGCCGAGGCCGTAGACTGTGTCGGTTGGGAGAGCCACCAGGCCTCCCACTTTGAGAATTTCAAGCGCCCTGGGGAACGCGCGCGGTTCTTCTACCATTAAAATTTCGCTTTTCATTATTCATACCTGTACTTCGAGCAATCGCTCATGTCCTGCCAGATCCTTGTGAAGATGAATCTCGGCATTCGTAAAGATGTCGCAGGCCAGCGAAAGGACGGCCGGTCCCTCGGAAGCTTCGATCTCCATCAACAGGAGACCACCTGGATCCAGCTGGTCGGGTGCCTGAAGGAGCAGGCGGCGGATCAGGTCCAACCCGTCCACGCCGCCGTCCAGGGCCAGGGTCGGCTCGCGGCCGAAAATGGGCAGTCCGTGCAACGTTCGAGTGGGGATGTAGGGGAGGTTGGCGACGAGCAGGTCGCAGTGTCTTTCGGGGGGCACCAGGTCGCAGCACATCAATTCCAGGCGCGATTCGACCGCGTGTTTGCGGGCGTTTCGCCTGGCGATGTCGACCGCCTCCGCCGAGATGTCCGTGGACAACACCTGCAGGTCAGGGACATTGGCCGCCAGGACGATCCCGACGCAACCCGAGCCGGTGCCGACATCCACGGCGCGGCGCTTGCCCGGGTGGGTCTGCAGCCAGGCGATGGCCCGCTCCACCATCAACTCCGTCTCCGGGCGGGGAATGAGCACATCCGGGCTGACCTCGAACTCGAGGCCGAAAAACTCCCAGCGCCCCAGCACGTAGGGGAGCGGCTCGCCTTTTTCAAGGCGCCGGACCAGCGCATCGAGGGCGGAAAGCTGGTCGCCGGCCAGGGGCTCATCCGGGTGGGCCAGGACCCAGGAACGCGGCCGATCCAGCAGGCGCGCCAGCAGCACCTGGGCGTCCAGCCCGGGTGTATCGCTGACCTTTTCCAGGCGGGAAAACAGACCGTCGAGGGTTACCCCGACGGTATCTTCTCGGATCTTACTCGTCATTGTCGTCCACCCCGCTGGCAGATAGGCGTTCCGCTTCGTCCCGGGTGGAGAGTTCTTCGATGAATTCGTCGATGCCGCCCTGCATGACTGCCGGGAGGTTGAAGATGGACAGGTTGATCCGATGATCGGTAACGCGGTTTTGCGGGTAATTATAGGTGCGGATCTTCTCGGACCGTTCGCCGGTTCCCACCTGGGAGCGGCGATCGGCTTCCTGGGCGGAACGGCGTTTTTCCTCTTCGATCTCGTAGAGCCGCGCCCGCAGGATCGACATGGCCCGCAGCTTGTTCTGCAACTGGGAGCGCTCGTCCTGGACGGCAACCACCATCCCGGTCGGCAGGTGGGTGATCCGGATCGCCGTGGCGTTCTTCTGGACGTTCTGGCCGCCCGCCCCGGAGGAGCGAAAAACGTCGATCTTCATGTCCGATTCGGGGATCTCGATGTCCACATCCTCCACTTCGGCCATGACCGCCACCGTGGCGGTGGAGGTGTGGATGCGGCCGGAGGATTCGGTGGCAGGAACGCGCTGGACACGGTGCACGCCGGATTCGTATTTCAGTTTCGAGTATGCGCCCTTGCCCTTGACCTGGAAGACGACTTCCTTGAACCCGCCGATGCCAATGGCATTCGAGTCCATCATTTCGACCTTCCAGCCCTGGCGCTCGGCGTAACGCGTGTACATACGGTAAAGGTCGGCTGCGAAAATGGCAGCTTCCTCACCACCGGCGCCGGCCCGGATCTCGACGAAAACGTTCTTCTCGTCCCGCGGATCCTTGGGAGCAAGCATCAGCTTGAGCTCTTTTTCGAGGGCAGCCAGGCGCGGTTCCAGGTCGGACATCTCCGACTCGGCCAGCTGGTGCATCTCGGGATCGGACTCGTTTTCCAACACGGCCTTGGCCTCGTCGAGGCGGGACATGTCGCGACGATATTCCCTGGCGCGCTCGACGATCGGCTCCAGGTCGATGCGCTCCTTGTTCAGCTCCCCGGCGCGCTGATAATCGTCGCCAACTTCGAGGAGGAGCTGGTTGATCTCCAGGTAACGTTTTTCGATTCCAGCAAGTTTTTCGAGCATACGAAGCCTTTTCTCAGAACAACCCCCGGAGAGGGGGTTGTGGTTTTATCTGCCTGCGGTCCGGTCCACCGCGCCCGCTGATTATAACATCCCCGAAGTGGGATAACATCCCTGCAGGGGATAACATCCCCGATCGAGATGGATGGCGGAATTACTTGTTCGAGACGAGCGACAAGACC
>Ga0335071_10006609_pt1 | contig 11966 bp, 14 predicted proteins | sample Lox_Sample_15_FD_206724 | JGI IMG/M metagenome (GOLD analysis project Ga0335071, IMG submission 206724) | Soil microbial communities from Loxahatchee National Wildlife Refuge, Florida, United States - Lox_Sample_1.5 | ecosystem: Environmental > Terrestrial > Soil > Wetlands | place: USA...
TGGGAGAAGGTTTCCGAAGGCCAGGAGATGGAGGTGGACGGAGATAGCGGGAGCATCCGGATTTTGGACAGTTGCATAGCGCCGCTTCCTATTCAACCAATTCCGCTGTTCATGCAGGAACTCATTAAGGACGGCGGCCTGATGAAACACCTGGCAAAGAAAGGCGTATGATGCCTGTTCTCTTTTTCGAATCTATATCGATCCCTATACCATATAAAAAGATATACAGACGCCTGGGATTCACCAGCGGCGTCACAAAAATATCAGCCTCTCAAAAAAAAGAAATAGACAGACATATCAAGGATGCGGCATCGTTGATTCAGTTGAAGGGTGTCGGCCTGCGCTTGCCTATTAAGGAAATAAAAGGAGCGAAAGTTACGGTCGGTGAAGATCTGATGTTTGAAAGCCAACACCTGGCCAAGTTCCTGCGCAATTGCGGCGAGATCGTCCTGATTGCAGCCACAGCCGGAGACGGCATCATCGATGCAATAGAAAAAGATATAGCTTGCGACAATGTGACTCATGGCGTTGTGCTCGATGCAGCGGCGAGCGAGATGGTCGACGCGTCGCTGGACTGGATCATGGATTATTTCAACAGGACCCTGCTGCGGGAGAAAAGGAGATTGCTCAGCAAGCGCTATTCCGCCGGATACGGCGACTTGCCTCTGGAAGCGCAGAAAACGATGTACCGGCTTCTAGAGCTTGAAAAGATCGGTGTCCGGATTACAGAAAGCTGTATACTTGTCCCGGAGAAGTCTGTCACGGCCATCACCGGCATTAGGCAGGAATGACGTGCCGCCAATAACCGTTTGACTTTAGTTGTAATTAAAAATATATTTTAGAAAGATCTGTATCCTAATGCGTTCATTGTGGGATTTTATTTGATTGGAGTCGATTGAGTAATGTCGTAAGCACCGGTGCCCTGTGATGCAGAAAATAAAAGTACTGATCGTGGATGATCATAAGGTCACACAGAAACTCCTAGAGCAATCGCTTCAGGATGATATTTTCGAAAAAAAAATTGCCGAAGACGGAAAGTTCGCGCTTGATTATTATCATGAATGGAAACCCGATATTATTCTCCTCGATATTCTGCTTCCGGTAATCAGCGGATATTCCGTTTTGAAGGAGATCAGATTAAAAGATAACGATAAGTCTACAGCGATCATCGTTGTCAGCAGTCTCATGGAAAAGGCAGATATCATGGATTGCGCAAAGTTGGGCATTCAGGGATACATTGTTAAGCCGATCAATTTTAAAGAAATATGCCGCAAGGTCATTGAATATTTCATTAAGGCTTACCCGGAGAGGGCAACAGAAGCCGCTGGATTAGTTAACCTGATCAAAGATAAACCTGCGGCTGAAGAAAAGAATGACCCACAGGGAGCCGGTTGAGCATTGTTTCCCTCGTACTTACAATTACCAACAGCTATTTACTATTTAAAAAATTTTTCGTTCCTTCCGCCGCGCAATAGGAGGAAAATGATGAATTGTGAACAAACTTGGAAAGAGAATAACAATCGGCTTATACTCCGGTTGAACTCATTTAGAAGATTGGGGGTCTTCTTTGCAGGACTTGCACTTCTCACCATGGCTTGGGGCTGCGCCCACGGGGCGTACAGCGTAGACATGAAATACTATCCGAAGCCCCTGGCGGAAATGAAGGGCCCGGAAAAGGATATCAAGATAACGGTTTCTACTTTCACAGACCTTCGGAAAACAGACGACAAGCAACAAATTGGATGGGTATGGGATCACTTTGGCGGGAAAACACCGGTGTATCCCAGATTAGTGAAACCATCCATGGCTGTGACATTGCCGGTAAAAGAAATATTCCAGAAGACAGGTTACCAGGTCGCCGTGGACACGCCTGTCTGGAACCTCAAGGAAGACGGCATCCAGAAGGAATGGGGGCCGATCCTCGTCGGGGGAAGCATTGATGAACTTGAGGTTTATTGCGTGGATGATGTTGCCGTCAAGAAGTACAGGGCGAAGGCAAAGATCACGGTGATACTCGCCAACACACAGACTGGTAGGGTCTTCTACAAGGTGTCGGCCAACAGCACAGCCAGCCTTGATCACGTCCTGTTCTCCGAAGGGAAGCTCGCACAGCAAATAAACACGGTGCTTACCGATGTTATGGATAAAATATTTGAAGGAAAAGAGATTAACGATAGAATTCTTGCAGAAGCTGCGGGAAAACTATAAGCTCTGATTTAAAACTGACAGGCAAATTATTAATTTGTTATTTTTATGAAAATAAGATTTACACCCCCTTTTCTAAAGGGGGCCGGGGATGTCCCCCGCTGGCGGGGGTTGGGGGTGGTTGTCCCCCTCTTGAGAGGGTAAGGGGAGGTCTAAAATCCCTCTAAATCCCCCTTTATAAAAGGGAGATTAAATGGTTCATACATGGTTCCCCGTTTCAATGGGGACAACATCTAGATTCCCGCCTGGGCGGGAATGATAGTTGATGGCATGACGTGGTTAGGTATTTACTTGTTGAAGTAATATTATAAGGACGAAGGATGTAATATTACAGGCCATGAATCCTAAAAGAAAGATTATAAGCCTCTTAAATAAAAGAGTTGTGATTCTTGACGGCGCCACGGGAACGGAGCTTCAGAGGCGCTTGATGCCCGCGGGTGTATGCCCGGAGGTTTGGTGCCTGAAAAATCCCGAGACGATTAAGCGCGTCCATACAGCCTACCAGAATGCCGGTTCGGATATCATCTACACCGGTACCTTCGGTGCAAACCGCATCAAGGTTGGCCAATATGGTGAGAAAAATATCATAGACATAAACAAGCAGCTTGTTCTGCTGGCAAGGAGCGCCGTAGGAAATAAGGCACTCATCGCAGGCGACATCAGCTCGACCGGCCATTTTGTTGAGCCCTTCGGCGATTTGATGTTTGAAGAGGCCATTGACATTTTCAAAGAACAAGCTAGGGGACTGCTTGATGGCGGCGTCGATCTATTCGTCATTGAGACCATGATGGATATCCAGGAGGCCCGTGCCGCGCTCATCGCCGTCAAAGAGCTAACAGACCATTTTACGATGGTCACCATGACCTTCGAGACAAACGGCTATACCCTCAGCGGGACAAACCCTGTGAGCGCACTCATCACACTGCAAAGTCTTGGCGCTGATGCCGTCGGCTGCAACTGCTCAACCGGACCGGACGCAATGGTGAATTTCATAACTGCCATGAAGCCGTATGCCACGGTTCCACTCGTGGCAAAGCCGAACGCCGGAATGCCCAGGCTGAAAGGAAAAGATACGGTCTTTGATATGGGACCTGCTGATTTCGCGTCATTCGGAAAACAGTTCGTGGCGTCCGGTGTAAATCTGATCGGCGGTTGCTGCGGGATTTCACCCGAACACATCAAGGTATTGAAGAAAGCGATCGGCAACGCCGCGGTGATCCCCCCCGCGCGGAAGTCCATCAGCGCTGTGAGTTCCGCCAGGGGCTTCAAGATATTTGACCATGGAAGTCCGCTTTTCATTGTCGGTGAGCGAATCAACCCGACAGGTAAGAAGGCCCTCCAGCAAGAACTTCTTGAAGGCAAGATGGCCATAGTGCGGCAGATGGCAAAGGATCAGGAAAAAGAGGGGGCCGATCTTCTCGACGTGAATGTCGGGGTTCACGGCATTGATGAGATTGCGACTATGAAGAAAGCCCTTCATACACTCTCTGCGAGCACCGATCTTCCGCTGGTTATCGATTCCCCCAATTTGGAAACAATAAGAGAGGCTCTCAGGATCTATCCCGGTCGTGCCCTTATAAACTCTATATCCGGCGAGAAGGAAAAAATGAAAAAACTCCTCCCTATTGCCGGTAAGTACGGTGCCATGTTCATACTCCTGCCCATAACAGCCAAAGAGATACCGGAATCATCAGAGAGACGAAAAGAAATCATAAAAGATGTGTATCAGGCAGCGCGACGTTACGGCTTTACGAAAGACGATATAGTCGCGGACGGCCTCGTGATGACGGTTGCCTCGAATCCGCAGGCAGCATCGGAAGCATTAAAGACAGTCGCTTGGTGCGCGAAGACCTTTAAGATTAGAACTATCCTCGGGCTCTCCAACGTGTCTTTCGGTCTCCCCGGGAGAAAGTGGATAAATACCGCTTTCTTGGCCATGGCAGCTTCTTCCGGACTGACCATGGCGATCGCCAATCCCACCGACCGGGAGCTGATGAATGTAGAGATGGCGGCGGATGTGCTCACCGGAAAAGACCAGGGCGCTGCCTTGTATATCCGGCATTTCTCCGAACAGCCCGCAGTCGATAAGGCCTCTCCTTTAGTGGGGAAAACCTCGCCTGTCCAGACGCTGTACGAGGCCATTCTGGAAGGAAACAGGGAAGATATCACAAACATAGTTGAAGCAGCCATCACATCAGGAGCAGACCCCACCCGGCTCGTGGATGACATCATGATTCCCGCGATGACACGGGTCGGTGTGTTATTTGATCAAAGAAAATATTTCCTGCCCCAGTTGATGGCCAGCGCCGAAGCGATGAAGGCGGCCCTAGGACGCCTGGAGCCCTTGATCCGCCGAGAAACAGAAGAGGCCGGGACAGGTATTGTCGTCCTAGCAACAGTAAAAGGGGATATTCACGACATCGGCAAAAACATAATCACACTGATGTTAAGAAATCACGGCTATAAAATTGTTGACCTCGGTAAGGATGTGCAGGCCGAAGTTATCATTGAGGCGATGAGAAAAACGAATCCTGATGTAGTAGGCCTTTCCGCCCTCATGACCACAACAATGGTGAACATGAAAGAGGTAATTGATCTCGCAAAGACTGAAGGCTTCTCATGCCCGTTCATTGTAGGCGGCGCTGTTGTCACGAAGGCGTTTGCCGCCGCCATCGGCGCATCCTATGCCAAAGACGGCGTGGAGGCAGTGCGCGTAGTGGAACAATTGGTGAAATCGAAGAGGCAGGACGCAAAATGACTCGTAGTAATATGAAACAAAGACTAGCCGAAATCATTTTGGAGAAGTCTTTTCAGTACAGAGACAATCCGCCCTTCACACTGTCATCAGGCAAAACAAGCAACTATTATTTCAATTGCAAAACGACTACCATGGACCCCGAGGGCATGTACCTCATTGGGAATGTCATCTTTGATATGCTTGCTGATGCCGATATATCAGCCGCCGGGGGGTTGACACTCGGCGCGGACCCCATAGCCAATGCCCTGTCTTTCATCTCATACCAGAAGAAGAAACCGATTAAATCGTTTGTTGTAAGAAAGGACGTAAAAGGTCATGGAACAAAGAAGGCCGTTGAAGGCAATGTCACAACCGGCGACAGGGTCGTTATAATTGAAGATGTAATAACCACGGGAGGATCGGCTATCACAGCGATAGAAGCCGCCAGAGAAGCCGGTCTGGTTGTCGATCGAGTGGTCGCCCTCGTTGACCGCGAGGAGGGAGGCATAGAGAACATTAAAAAACACGTTGACCGGGTTGATGCTGTTCTGACTAGATCAGAGATCATGAATCTCTACAAGAAGCGTAAGTAACCGGTCTCTTTCCCGACCTGTCATTCCCGACCCCGATCGGGAATCCAGTCCTTCTATCACTTATCATTCCTACGAAAATAGATTTACTCACCCTTTTTTCTAAAGGGGGCCATCCGCCGCTGGCGGGGGTGGGGGGTGGTTGTCCCCCTCTGGAGGGGGCTGGGGGAGGTTTAAAATCCCTCCAAATCTCCCCTTATAAAAGGGAAACTAAATGACAATGTAACTTCGCGACACTAGCAGCCCCGCAACCGCATCCTGTTAACCGCGAGGTGCGCCATCCTGACCGGTTCGGGAAGTCTATAACCCCGGCAGCATGCAAGAACCACATCTATTGCTCTGCGCAGATTTATTTTATGCCCTGATGATACAAACACAGGTTTCACCTTTTTCTTGGTGCGTACTGCGGCACCGACAATCCGACCGTCCAGCATCAGATCCGCATAATCTCCAACCTCATTACCGACTTCGCCATATTCACCAACCAGCCTCTTCTTGGCACAGCCTATTGCCGGTATATCCAGAAAAAGTCCCATGTGTGACGCAAGGCCGATACCGCGCGGATGGGCTATCCCCTGGCCGTCGAAGATGACCACATCCGGGACGTTGTGAAGATTTTCAAAGGCCTTCAGAACAGCCGGCCCCTCGCGAAAGCTCAGGAGGCCCGGAATATATGGAAAGAAAACTCTTTCGATAAAACAGGCCTCTTCAATAACAGCCATGGCCGGGTATTCCAGCAGGACAACGGCCGCGAAAAAAAGGTCGCTGTGCCTGGAATAGGATATATCCGCGCCGGCAATGGTCTTGATACGCGCAGGTAAATCGTTGTCGTGAAGGGTGAGTCTTTCCTTGAGTTCCTGCTGGATGCCGACGGCTTCTTTGTACGAAACATCCCAGCGATGCAGGTGTTGGATCTTCATGATGGAGGGAGAATCCTAGTACGACCCTTCGATCCCTTCGACAAGCTCAGGACTCAGGGTGACGTCTCGATTGTCTTCAGGATCGTCTTCGCCTGATCGATGTCTTTTTTAATCTGCGCTACCAGCTGTTCAGGCTTATCGAACTTGATTTCATCCCGTATTCTCTCGATAAAAAAAATGTTCAGCTTTTCGCCGTAAATATCACCGTTAAAGTTGAGCAGAAAAACCTCCACAGAAAGCTCGCTATCGGAGAACGTGGGATTGAAACCTATATTCAATACACCCTGATAGCGTTCTCCCCGCAGATCGACGGCGACGGCGTACACGCCCTGCGCAGGAAGCAATTCTTTATCCGGTTTAATATTTGCCGTCGGTATTCCGAGAGCGGCACCCCGACTCTTGCCGGGGATGACAGTGCCGCTGATGTTGTAGGGTCTTCCCAAAAGCCTTGAAGCCATTTTAACATTACCGTTAAGAATCGCATACCGCAAGCGGGTAGAGCTTACGGTTTCGTCTCCTAATTTAATCGCATGAATGACATCAACGTCAAAACCAAGTTTTTTCCCACGGCTGAAAAGAAATGTTTCGTTTCCAGCTTTATTTTTGCCAAACGTGTAATCATGACCGATGAAGATTTTCCTGATATGAAGCTTATCCCAGAGAATTCGATTGACAAATGCCTCGGCAGTGGTCTTGGCAAATTCAAGGTCAAATGGAATTAGGATAAGTCCGTCAACCCCCGCATCTTCGAGAAGTTTGATTTTTTCTTCGAGAGAGGTTAGCAGATAAAAAGGTTTGATATCCGGGTGCAGCACTCTTTTCGGATGCGGGTCGAAGGTAATCACCAGGGCTTTCCGATTTTCATTATGAGCTCCACCAACGAGTTTCTCAAGTATCGGAACGTGGCCCAGGTGGACTCCGTCGAAATTGCCTATTGTCACATATGCGTCCCGGAATTCAGGGGGTATATCATTTAAATCTCTTATGACCTTCATTCGCTTGTTTGCTGTGTCCCGCCTTCCATTAATTTCCGCGCTAACATAGCATTTATGTGGTTAATTTCAAGTCCATTTTTACTTGACAATGCACTGAGTCTCAGTGTAGACAACCGAAACAGTTCTTCTCAATTAAAAGACGTGCCGAAGTGGCGGAACTGGTAGACGCGCTAGGTTCAGGGTCTAGTGGGCAATGGGCCTGTCCGGGTTCAAATCCCGGCTTCGGCACCAAAGGATATCGAAGGGTTAGCTAAGAATGAGCTGACCTTTTTTATTGTAAAATCCTCTCTTGGTCAACGGTTTGGTCAACACTCTGCAAATAGGCTTCCATTTGGTCAATGGCCTTCCGCATATCTTCTTCATCAACGGTGTTGTAGCGGTCAAACATTACTGCTGTAAAGTTCCAGAACGGTGGGGTTGTCTGTCTTTACCAGGACATCGACCATGCTATATGGTACATTAAATGGATAGTCATGCCAGATGTAATATGATTTCGACTACAATTGATGCACGAAGAGATATTTTTTTCAAGTGTGGGCGCATCAGTCACGAAAATAGAGGATGACCGCTTTATAATGTATCATCATACTGTGAGCACAAAGCTAAAAAATCATGGCCAATGTCAACAATGTAATTGCGACTTTTAATTATAAGGAGAACAAGAAGGCCAGTGTGCCGGAGGAACTAAATTTACAGATCCCAAATTTTGAAAAAAGTGTAAGCAGTAATTAGTTCGCCATGAGCTCTTGTTTTTCTAAATTAGTCCATCCGTACGACATTTCAGACAGAAAGTTAAACCTTCCGAGAAGTCTATCAGAACTGCGTAATACAATTAAATCAAGTATTGGATAGGGATAATTGATATTTTATAGCACTCTTGACTTGCTCAATACTGAAAGGCTTGGTGAAGCAAATATCGGCACCTTCATTCCTTAGCTCTTCCAGAGAATCAGGATAGCCGCTCATACCGATGATATATGTACCGAGATTATGCGACTTTATGAATTTACAAACTTCTGAGCCATTCATATTAGGCATAATGGCATCTATGATAGCAACATCGTACGAGTTATTGTCAAGGAGCTCCATAGCCTCGATCCCGTCATGAGCACCATCAACTTCATAGCCAGATTCCCTAAGCAATAAAGACATAAAATAAACCATATTCGGCTCGTCATCGACGATGAGAAATTTCATTTCAGCCTTCCAAAGCAATTAATACGACGAATACTATATAAACAGGAATTCCTTCTTAAAACCATCCTATGAAAATTGAAATCGCATCCATCATTGGAATGCCTTCAAGTTGCTACTGCTTATCGCTCATCATCAATATCTGCACTTTTTCTGAAAGTAATGTTACTCAGAATCAAACTTTTCTTTAAAATATTTATCGTCATTAACTTATATATACTTAAATCAAGCCCGTTCAATGCTAATTATGTATATGATAAAAAATCTCTTTTTAACAGTCGGAGTATAGGACAAGCTGAACTTGGTCTTGGCAAAGTCACCAAGTTACGATCTACTCGTCAATTGCCGATCCATAAAACATGAACAGCTTTTTCAGTACCTGCCAAAGTTCAGAAACCGAAAAGCATTTTGGTAAATATAAATCAGCATTCAACTTCATATCCTGATTCTGGGTAAGTGAATCTTTAATGTCGATTACTAAGACAGAAGAAGATTTCAATTGCGTATGTTGGACGGGATTAAGTTCTTTATATCCACTATTGGTGAGAACAATATCACACTGGTCATTCGCGAGCATTGTAATAATCTCATTGCCATCTTTTGCAAGACCTGCATTGTAACCACGTCTTGATATAAGTTTAAGTAAGAACGCCAGTACGTGTGGCCTTTCATCGTGAATCAGGACTTTTGTGAACAGTAACATATACTTTTACTCCTGAATTTGGGTTACGGCTATTGCAAATGTTGTGGTCGGATGGTTTAAGGTGTGAGTCCAATGAAACTCCGCAAAACGGACAATAGCGTATGTTCGGTGAAGTGGCAAAAGGCCTACCCGGATAGTTTATAGCAGAACCTATGCGACTTCGGCACTCTGGGCAACTGAGACCAAACTCCAAGAACGTGATGCCCCCCAAGGCAACAGCAAATCCAATCAATGCGACAGGGAACATGATTTTATATACTGTGCTTATAAGGCAACCTACGACAAATACGGCCATGCCTGAAGACACCGCAATGACTGCTTTACGCTTTTGAGTATTGATCATCTCTCTGATCTTCATATTTTTCATCTGATGTTGACCTCCTAAACGCTAGTTTTTTTCGATCCATGCAGGCCAGCTAAATCTGTTGTTAAGTCTTTCCAATTGCCTGTTATATTCGCTCTCCAAGTAATCTTCTTTTCCCTCTGCCAATGGATAACGTTTAGAGCATTCTTGTTTTTTTTCTAATTTAACCTTATTTATTTTCATATTTATTAACCTGCCTTATACATTATTCACTTTTCTTTGAATTTCATTTGCATCTATTATGCCATTACATTCGGTAGCCATATACAATTTACCATGTTCATGAAATTCGCTAACCACATGTTATTACAGGTAAGTACTAAGAAACCATTTGTGTCAGGATTATTTTTTTGGGTTTTTAATGTCTATTTAAAATATAGAATTTCATCGATTGATGGATAATCAACAATTTTTGTAGATGTTTTAGGACTCAGGTTTGTTGCAGCATTTCTGATTTTGCGCCGAAAAGACTCAGTTGACCAAGTACTCCCCATTTGTTAATGCATCGTCAATGGATTAACAGGTAATCTGAACTCTTTTTGTGAGGGGGATGCCGTGAATTATTAAAACCCCGTTTCTCAATAGAGAGCGGTGGTTTGTTTTTCTGTTCAAGTATTTTTGTTAAACCATTGTAGGAGGGAATATGTATTCCAGAGAAAATTCGATAGTTTTCAGCCTGTCAAAGATTGGATCGCTTGAAACAAAGAATCGTTTAATCCGTTCAGCCACATACGAGAATGCAGCGAAACTATTCTTTATCCTTGTTTCGTAATCAATAATTGTTGGCCATGTCCATTTACGGACTGCCTATAGCTGGTATTCAATAGACTGGCACGGAACTCCCATATCTATCTTTGTAAGTGCAGATGACTTCCTGTAATGTTGTTTTTCAATTTCCATTCTTCAAAATTATATATCATTTGGTTATAATCAGCCCCTTAGACAAAAACAGAGCCATCAATAATATTTTTTCCATTGTTTTGAAAGTCAGGTTCAACTAATCTCTATTTTATCGTGGCAGTGGTTGCATCTGCTTCCTGTCTGTACTGGTTGTAGTTATCGAGAACGCGACGTACATAGGCACGAGTATCTGCGTAAGGTGGAATACCGCGATACCTCGCAACGACATTTTCGCCTGCGTTGTAGGCAGCAAGTGCCAGTTTAATGTTTCCTTTGTAAAGATCAATCAGATAAGAGAGGTGACGAATACCTCCATCAATATTAGCATCCGGTCGGAAACAGTCATTTACTCCAAGTATTGATGCCGTCTGAGGCATTAATTGCATGAGTCCCTTGGCGCCCTTTTTTGAAACTGCCTTGTGGTCGAAATTAGATTCGGTTTTGATGACAGCCTTCACGAGCGCGCAATCCACATTGTATTTATGGGCAGTCCATGCAATTAGTTCATCATATACTTTTATACCGGCCGCCAGTCTTATATCAGCCAGACCTTCGTCATTCAGGAAATTTAGCGAGGATACTTCAGGTATATTGGTCAGATGTATAACTTTATTCGCATTGATATACTGGGCGAAATCAGGTACCAGAAGAATTTGGGGAAATAGTCCTTGAATAAACAGGTACAATGAGAGCACGAGCACAAAGCCATACTGTCCTGTTCTAGTAAGAATGCGTATAAATATTTCATCCATATATTTCAACTCTTTGTATTATCAGACTAATATATTAACGTACCTTCCCTTTGTGTTAATGTTTGTCATGGTGATAATTTTGACTATACCTCTTATCATTTCCTTCCCATAATTAAGAATCGTTTCTTCATCCCCATACTCGTTGCTGTATATAACTTTTTGATTATAGTACTCCTCATCCTCAGAGATATTGATGACTGGAGAAACTACGTACAGCTCGGGGAGACGCTTGCTATATACGACTGGTAACAAATCTATTACGTGCAAATGAGAATTGACTTTCATTTTCTAAATCTTGACGCACGCTTTACTGAAAGATAAAAATACTTTACTTTTTAAACCTTCTCCTTATACCTGCCAATCCCATAAGATATAGGCCAAGAAGTACAGGCTGATTTTGAACTATTACATACTTTAGCTAAATAACCTTTTCCAATAAGCTAAGAAGAGGAAGTGCTAATTTGTATACAATAGAGTTCATGTTTTGGTCACCAAGTCGACTATCAAGGTGGCTTTTAAGATAAGCCTTTGCCCATCGGCCTCGTTTATCCTTTTTTTCTCGATGTCTTTCTGTATTTTTTCAGTAAAGGCATTCAGCTTTCTGAT
>Ga0335071_10006610_pt1 | contig 11965 bp, 6 predicted proteins | sample Lox_Sample_15_FD_206724 | JGI IMG/M metagenome (GOLD analysis project Ga0335071, IMG submission 206724) | Soil microbial communities from Loxahatchee National Wildlife Refuge, Florida, United States - Lox_Sample_1.5 | ecosystem: Environmental > Terrestrial > Soil > Wetlands | place: USA: Florida...
ACTTCGACGAAAATGTCGTGAGCGGAAGCTCTTGTCTGGGGGTAAGTTACGGACGGCAGGATTTGTCGAGACGGACGATGCCGAGGCGCGCCATCTTGTACCTCATGGCCCGCTCGGAGATCCGCAATGCCCGCGCCGCCTCGGACTGATTCCATTGGCATCGCTCGAGCGCCTCGCGGATTTTCTGTTCCTCGAGTTCTGCCAACGCGTCTTCCAGAGGACGCAATGCATCAGATGCGGGTGACGGTGCAAACGTGCGATATTCCCTGGCGATTTCCGGCGGCAGGAGTGACGCATCGATCGTGGAGGTGTTCTGCGGGGCGAGTGCGACGATGCGCTCGGCGAAATTCTCCAGCTCACGGATGTTGCCCCGCCATCGTCGATGCTGGAGAAAGCGAATGAGGGCGGCATCGATCGTGGCGATGGGCTTCTTCTGCTCTGCGGCGAATCGCTCGACGAAGTGATTCACCAGCAGGGGAATGTCCTCCGTTCGCTCCTTCAGCGTCGGGACCTGAATCGGGAAGACGTGAAGCCGGTAGTAGAGATCTTCACGGAATTGTTTCTGTTCGACGAGCGAGCGCGTCGATGCGCTCGTCGCCGCGATGATGCGCACATCGATCTTGCGCGTTTGATTGCCGCCGACCGGACGGATTTCTCCTTCCTGCAACGCGCGGAGGAGCTTGGCCTGCACGTCGAAGGAGAGGTTCGTAATTTCATCGAGGAACAGCGTGCCCCCGTCGGCCTCTTCGAACAGCCCCCGCCGGTTGGTCATCGCGCCGGTGAAGGCGCCCTTGACATGGCCAAACAGTTCGCTCTCGATGAGGTTCGGGGGGATCGCCCCGCAGTCGATGGCGATGAAGCGTTGACCGTTCCGGGTGCTCGTGGCGTGGATGGCGCGTGCGACCAGTTCCTTTCCCGTACCGCTCTCGCCTTCGATGAACACCCTCACATCGCACCGTGACGCGGCGCTGATCGCCCTGAGGAGCGAATGAAAGGCCCTGCTCCGACCGATGAGCCCGAGGGGCTCGTAGGAAGAATCGAGAATGTCGTCGGGCAGGGCCGCGGAGAAATGCTTCATCAAGGCTTGCGCGTTGCCGAGAAATGGTGCGCAGACAGCGGAGAATCGTTCGAGCGAAACGATGTCCGGCGCGTCATAGACAGGTCCACTCCGGTCGGCAAGAACGATCATGTGGCCTACAGTGGATCCCGCAAGCCGCATCGGAACGCACATCGCCGAGCGATATGCAGAGTCCCGGACATTAACATTCTGAAATCGTGTGTCCTGCGCAATATCGGGAGTGAGAAACGGCTGCTTCTCCCGGAGCGACCATCCGATCAGCGTCGTGTGGATCAGATGAAGACGCCTGTCGGCCTTCCCCTCCGCAGCAAGGGCGATGGTTTTCCGGGTATGCTGGGTCTGCGGATTGAGCATCACGATCGATACCGTCTCCGCGCGGAACAAGGCCAACGCCTTGGTCGTGGCAAGGCGGACCATCTCCTCGAAGTCGGAATGCTGGCCGAGAAGCAAAGCCAGGTCCGTGACCTGTTCAAGGACGGCGGCCTCAGGCTGCGAAGTTGGCTGCGCCATGATATCGCTGCTCTCTTTCACGTCTCTCACCCTGTGGGTCCGTCAGCCATTGCCCCATGGCGGAGGTGGCGGCTGCGGAAGGTTTGTGCTGTGGGGCACGTTGCCTCCAGCCGATGCCTCGAAAAGGGGCACGACTTCACCCGTGCCAGCTACAACTGTCGGAGGCTCTTTCTTCGGCTGACGCTGCTTCATGAAGCAGATGCCCTCAAGCAGTTGTCGAGCTGAAACCTCGTATTTGTTCTTGTCGTCCAAATAGCGGGCAAGGGCTTCCAACTGATCGGGGGAAAGCTCAAAACCCTGCCGTTGAAGTGCAGCGGTGACATCCTTGAGAACCTGTAATCCAAACCGAGGGTATGCACACGCGTACCAGTAGACATATCTCGCGTTTGTCTTCAATGGACGATTCGCCTTCTTCGTCTTCTTCGTCTTTTTGGTGTTCACAACCCTCTTCGTTCTCCTGCTTTTCATGGAAACCTCCGGTGATGGTGGATGGATTCTGGACTATGGATGAAGAAGCGCAATCCGTGAACGGGCATAGTCGGCATGCGTCGAGGCTGAATCAAGCTTGAGGTATTGTCGATAGTAGTGAAGTGCTAGTCGCGGCTCCTGGGCGGTTTCAGCGGCCTGTGCAAGAGAGATGGTGGCGTGACGGTTAAGCGAATCAATGGCCAGCGCCCGGACGAGGTCTTTTATCGCATGAAGTGTGTCGCCCCGGGCAATGAGCGTGTCCGCATGTGCCAAATGCGCGTTGATGGCTTCTGCCGGTGTGCTAAGAGTGCGTCGATAGAAGAGAACTCCTTCTTCCCAGAACCCTTCGTTGATGTTCATGTCCGACAGGGTCTGGAAGATCGTCCTCATGGCGACCCCCTGTCGCGTCATCGCGTGAACGAAGGCGTTGTCTTCCGCCGTCGCGGCGACAATGTTGCCCTCTCGTCGATAGAGTGTCCCCATCAAAGCGTGCGCCTCCGGTGAAACGTCGTCCATCGGAAGAATTTGTTGCAGGGTGGCTTTTTCGGACTCGTACTCGGCGAGCATATCCTGCGCCTCAGCAAGGAGGAGGTAGAGTGGTGGATACTCCCACTTCCTGGCGGCGATCGGCTGAAGGACGTCGACACACCCCCGATAATCACTCTTGATATACCTGGCACGTCCGAGGCTGTACAGAAGGATCGCATTGCCGGGAGAGTACTCGAGTGCTGAGTTGAGAAGGCCAATTTGTCTATCGATATCCTGATCGATGCACGCGTTCGCCCAGTCGATCGTGACTCTCTCAAACGGGCTCGCGGAATCCCGGAGGGCCGTGAGCACGCGGAGGTGGGATCTGGCCTCGGCGAATTCCCCCCTTGCGGCAAGGCGGGTGATCAGCCATACCCGCGGCGTAATGAACGTCGAGTCGAGCGCAATCGCGAGCCTGAACGCTTCTTCCGATCCGCTCTTTCCCCCGCGCAACGCGAGCCGACAGCCGCGTGCAAACGCCTTTAACGCGAGGACACTTCGAAAACGATTGGGCCACCACGGACGGAGATGCTCAGCCAGCTGTGGCGCGTTCGAATTCGCCTGGATGATCTCAAGCCCCGCCAGCGAGAGCGAATCGACCGCTCGAGGAATCTCGGACTCCGAGGTGATGCCGGAAAGGATGGAGGCGAGCACTTCCTGATTGCTCGCCCGGCAAACATTCAGTTGAAGGACATACCGGCGGTCCTCACGAAGGATGCTTCCTTCAAACGTGAACTCGACGGTGGGTAGATGCTGCGCCGCCCCTCCGAAGGCGGCGGCTGCAGCCATGTTCGAAGGTGGAGAACGGAGGGAGTTGAATCCCACGGGGTCGTAGACCCGCAGCCCCTCGACCCCGGTCAGACATGACACCATCACCGACTGCACAACTTCCGGCCATCCGGCGGCCGTGGTGTCGTGTGTAAAATCTTTGAACTGCAGAATCGCCAACGTTTCCGGTCCGGCATGCGATTCCACCGCTTTCGGGAACTTCACAATGAGAAGATACAATGCTCCCGCGACGAGGAGGACAAGCAACATCACGGGGGCTGTCCGGCGGAGAAATCGCGTCTTTGCTGTCTCCGCCGTTGGTGCTAGCTGTGTGAGCACGGCGCTCATCGATGGAGGCCGACCGGCCGGCGTCTTTGAAAGGCATCGTGAACAAAGCGTGCTCAGAGGTTCCGGGATGCCGGGGTCGAGTGAAGCAACCGGGGGAAGTTCGTCGTTCAAAATCGCATACATGATTGCCGCCGCAAGCTCGCCCTGAAACGGAAGTCGCCGGGTCAGCATCTCGTACAGCACAACGCCGAACGACCAGATGTCCGTGGAAGCATCGATGGCCCCGTTGGCGATTTGCTCGGGCGACATCGACGCGACGGTTCCGAGCGGCGCGCCAATGCCCTGCGTCATCGACTGACCCGCAAGTTTGGCAAGACCGAAATCGAGGATCTTCACCACACCTTCGGTGGTGAGAAAGACATTCTCCGATTTGATGTCGCGGTGGACGATCCCGTTCTCGTGCGCTTTGGCCAGTCCCCGGGCGAGCTGCGTCGCGACACGGATGACTTCCTCGGTCGGCAAGGCCGATCGCTCGATGCGTTTCTTGAGGGTCTCGCCCTGGTAGTAATCCATGACGATGAACAGTCTGCCGTCGGGCGACTGGTCGATATCATGGATCGTGCAGATATTTTCGTGCTGGAGAGCCGACGCGGCCTTGGCTTCGTGGATGAAGCGAAGCCGGGAGTCGGGATCGGCAGTGAGAAACGGTGAGAGAAACTTGAGGGCGACAATCCGCTCGAGGCGAAGATCAACGGCCTTGTACACCACGCCCATACCACCGGAACCCAGCTGCTCGAGAATCCTATAGTGGGAGACTTCCGTTCCGAGCATGCAGCCCTCGGGGATGGAGAGAGCGGCGGAAACGAGAAAGGGTGGATCTAACTCACACTAACTTAAGTCCGGAATCGGGGATAGTCAAGCAGAAGACAAAGCCGGTGCAGGAGGTGGGATTCCTTCGGATTTTCCTGCTAAGTAGGGCACCATCGAGGGTACAACGTAGGGCGACCGGACCGGTCGCCCTACGACTCTTGAGAGGACGTGACTAGCTGGTGGGCGCCTCTTCTTTCTTCTTCGCGCCGTTGCCGTTCCATACAAACAGCCCTCTTTTTTCATATGTCGTGTGCAACAGCTCGTGCGACATATGGCCAAGAGGCTCTTTGAGGAAGTCGGTGTAGAGCCGTGTGACCTCCGGATTCTCGTGCGATTTCCTCAAGGGTTTGTTGCGGTCTTCCTCATACAACGCCGCCGCGCGCTTCTTCCGTATTTCTGTCGTCGTCGGGATGGGCTGACCGCCTCCGCCGAGGCACCCGCCGGGACAGGTCATGACTTCGATGAACGCGTACGGCGACTTTCCCTCTTCGATTTGACGGAACAGCTGCCGTGCATTCTTGAGCGTGTGGGCCACCGCCACCTTCACGACGGCGCCGTTCATCTCCACCTCCGCCTCCTTGATCCCTTCCATGCCGCGCACCGCGGTGAAGTTGATGTCGGGAAGCGGAGTCTTCGTGACAACCTCATACGCCGTGCGAAGCGCTGCTTCCATCACGCCTCCCGTCGCTCCGAAGATTACGCCCGCGCCGGTCGACTCCCCGAGCGGATGGTCAAACTCCTCCGACGGAAGCGACGCGAATTGCACGCCGCTCTCTTTGAACATCCGCGCGAGTTCCCGCGTGGTCAGGACGTAGTCGACATCGTAGAACATGTCGTCCTCCGACCAGGAGCGTTTCTCTTTCCAGTAGTCGAACGCGCCGCGCATCTCCGGTCGCTTCGCCTCGAACTTCTTCGCCGTGCACGGCATGATCGACACGACGACCATCTTCCTCGGATCGATCCCCATCTTGGCGGCGTAGTACGTCTTTGCGACGGCCCCGAACATCTGCTGGGGCGATTTGCACGTCGAGAGATGGCGGAGCGAATTCGGGAAAAAGTGCTCGGCAAACTTGATCCAGCCGGGCGAGCACGAGGTGATCATCGGCAGCGGACCGTCGCCGTTCAGCCGCCGAATAAGCTCATGCCCTTCTTCGATGATCGTCAGATCAGCGGTGAATTGCGTGTCGAAGACCTTGTCGAAGCCGAGCCGTCGCAACCCTGTGACCATCTGTCCGGTGACGAGCGCACCGTGCTCCATGCCCATCGCTTCCCCGATCCCGACGCGAATCGCGGGCGCGGTCTGCACGATGACCACTTTTTCCGGATCCTCGATCTCTTCATAGACTTCATCCGTCTGGTCGCGCTCGACGATCGCGCCCGTGGGACAGACGAGAGCGCACTGGCCGCAGTTGGTGCACGCGACGTTGCCCAACCCCTTGTCCATGTATGTGGTGATCTTGCTCTTGATCCCGCGGCCGTAGAAGTCGAGGGCATGGACCTCCTGGACGTGTGCACATACGGCGAAGCATCGCGCACAGAGGATGCACTTGTTCGGATCGCGGATGATCGCCGGCGACGTCGTGTCGAGTGAGAAATCCTTGCGCGTCCTGCCGAACCGGTCGTCCTTCACCCCCAGCACGGCCGCCAGCGTCTGCAGTTCGCAGTTCCCGTTGCGCAGGCACGAGAGGCAGTCCTTCGGGTGATTGGCGAGGAGCAATTCGACATTGGTCTTCCGCGCGTCGCGGATGCGGGGCGAGTTCGTGGCGATCTCGATCCCCTCGTAGACGCACGCTGAACAAGAGCGCACGAGCGAGCGCGCTCCCTTGACTTCGACAAGGCATACCCCGCACGACGCGTTGCGTGAGACGTCCTCGAGGTAGCACAATGTTGGAATGGAGAAGCCGACCTGTCTGCAGGCATCAAGGATCGTCATGCCCTGAGGAACACGATACTGGCTTCCGTTGATCGTGATGGTGACCATCGTGGTTTCCATGGTAGGGTTCCCTGTCCTGTTATTCCACACACTTGATATCGCACCGCAGACAGCGGGCGGCTTCCTGAAGGGCCTCTTCGCCGGTGTACCCGGTGAGGACCTCCTGGAAGTTGGCGATCCGCTCTTTCACCGGAATCTTCTTCGGCTCGATCTTCTTGATTTCTTCCGGCTCTTGCGGCACTTCGTCCTTGTACACGAACTCCCGGAACAGGCGGTGGAACCGTTTTTCCTTCATCAGATCGAAATCGATGGCCTCCGCTGCATGGCGCGCGATGCCCATCGCTTCCGAGACGGTGGCGGGACCCGAGACGGCATCGCCCCCGGCGTAGACCTTCGCGACATTGGTCTGGTATGATGGAGCGTGTGCCCTGATCGAGCCGTTCTTCCGCAGCTCGACGCCGGCTTCTTTTGCCGCCGCAAAGTCGACCTTTTCGCCGATTGCGAGAATGATCGTGTCGCAATCGATGATCGCCGTCTCCCCGGTTGCGATCGGGCGCTTCCGGCCTCCCGTGTCGTAGCCCTCGTATTTCATCTTGTGGATTTCCAGCCCCGAGACTTTGCCGCGGGAGTCGCCGAGGATCTTGCTGGGCGCCGCCATGAACATGAACTTGATACTCTCGTCCATCGCGTCGCCGATCTCATGCGAATTCGCCGGCATCTCGTCCTTGCCGCGCCGGTAGACGATCATGACCTCGGAGCCGAGTCTGAGGCATGAGCGTGCCGCATCGATCGCGACGTTCCCCGCGCCCACGATGACGACCTTCTTGCCCACCTTCGGCTTTCGACCGAAGCCGAGGTCTTCAAGGAATTTATACCCCTCGTGCACGCCGGTCAGGTCCTTCCCTGCGATCTCCAGCTCGATGTCCTTCTGCGCGCCGACCGCGATGAACACGACGTCGTTCTGTTTCTGGAGCGCCTTGAAGGAGATGTCTTTCCCGATCACCGTATTCAGCACGAACTTGACGCCGAGCTTCCGGAACAGCTCCAGCTCCTTGTTCAGTTCGTCCTTCGGCAGCCGATATGCCGGGATGCCGTACTGCAGGATGCCGCCGGCCTTTTTGTGACTGTCGTACACCGTGACGCTGTGTCCCAGACGGATAAGGTAGAATGCGGCGGTGAGCCCGGCCGGTCCCGCGCCGACGATTGCGATCTTCTTGCCTGTCGGTGAGAGCTTCTCCTTGATCAATCGGGCGTAGACCTCCTTCTCTTTCCCCATCTTGTACATCGTGTCGGCGAGGTAACGGTGGATTTCTCCCTGAGAAACCGGATCGTCCACCATCTCCCTGCGGCAGCGCATCTGGCAGTGGAAGTAGCAGATCCTGCCGACGGTGCCCGGCAGGGGATTGTCGCGGAGCGTAAGCTCGAATGCCTCCTCGATCTTCCCTTCCTTGAGCAGCTGCAGGTAGCCGGGGATGTTCATGTGCAGCGGACAGCTGTTTTCGCACAATGCCATGAACAGGTTGTCGCACACGCCCGCTTTGCACCGCTTCTGTTTGATGTGGCGCTCATATTCCTCGCGGAAATAGCGGAGGGTCGTCAGCACGGGATTGATGCTCGACTGACCGAGACCGCAGAGCGATGCGTCGCGAATGACGTACGCGAGGCGTTCCAGGGTATCGAGATCGTCCATCGTCGCTTCGCCGCGGGTGATCTTGTTGAGGAGCAGCAACGCTTGCGAGAGTCCTTCGCGGCACGGCGTGCACTTCCCGCACGATTCCGCGGAGGTGATGCCGACGAAATAGCGGGCGACATCGACCATGCAATTGTCCTGGTCCATGACCACCATGCCGCCCGAGCCCATGATGGTCCCGAGCTTGGTGAGCGATTCATAGTCGACCGGCGTGTTGAAATGTTCGGTCGGGATGCATCCACCCGAAGGCCCGCCCGTCTGGACGGCGCGGATCTTCTTCCTTGTCCCGGTCCCTTCGCCCATCTGATAGATGATCGTTTCGAGCGGCGTTCCGAGCGGGAGCTCGACCAGGCCGGTGTTCTTCACTTTGCCGACGAGCGAGAAGACTTTCGTCCCCGTGCTGTTCTGTGTGCCGAAGTAGGCGAACTCGCTTCCGCCGTTGCTGACGATCACCGGGATGTTAAACCACGTTTCGACGTTGTTGATGTTCGTCGGCTTGCCCCACAGCCCTTTTTGGGCCGGGTAGGGTGGACGCGGGATCGGCCGGCCCGCGCGGCCTTCGATCGATGCGATGAGCGCGGTCTCCTCTCCGCAGACGAATGCGCCGGCTCCCTCCACGTACGACAGCGTGAAACGGAACGGCGTGCCGAAGATGCCCTCTCCGAGCAGTCCGTACTCCCTGGCTGCGGCGATCGCCTTTTTCAGCCGCTCCACCGCGAGCGGATATTCCGCGCGAATGTAGAGGATCCCCTCGTCCGATCCCATCACATAGGCGCCGAGCATCATCCCTTCGATCAGCGCATGGGGATCGCTCTCGATCTCGTTGCGGTTCATGTACGCGCCGGGATCGCCTTCATCCGCGTTGCAGATCACATACTTTTTGTCGGTCTCCGCCTTCTTCATCATCTCCCACTTGATCGCGGTCGGAAACCCCGCGCCGCCCCTTCCACGGAGCTTCGCCTTCTTGACCTCGCCCAGGACGCTGTCCGGCGTCATTGAGGTGAGGGCCTTGAGGAGGGCGCTGTAACCGCCGACGGCAATGTACTCTTCGATGTCTTCGGGATTGATGAGACCGGCATCGCGGAGCACGATCTTTTTCTGCCCTTTGAAGAACGGGATCTCATTCCATGCCGGGATCCCCGGCAACCCCTTGCCAAAATCGACGTGCGATGTGAAGAAGTCCCACGATTCGATCTTGCAAAGGGCCTTCTTGCCCGGCATGACCCCTTTGGCGAGGCTGGCGACGATTGCCGGAACGTCTTTTGGCGTGACGCGTCGCAACAGCACGAGGGGCTGGCCGGGAATGTAGCAGTTGACGACCGTCTCTTCTGCGCAGAAGCCGAAGCATCCCGTGCTCGACAGCGCGATACGGGCCTTCTTCGTCAGAATTGCCTGGCGGAATGCCTCGTAGACTTCGGCGGCGCCGTTGCCGATGCCGCAGGTACCCATGCCGACGGAAATTTTCGGGGTATCCGGAAGGAGTTTCTTCAGCCCTCTGTGACGGATCGCTTCGAGGGCGGAGGCGTCGATGATCTTCATGCTCGTTTTCTCCTCTTCGTGATCGCGCTCAATTTCCGCTGCAGACGGGCGGTGGTCATATTGCTGTAGATGACACCGTCGATCGCCACGACCGGCGCAAGCGCGCACTGTCCGAAGCATGCCACCGTGGTCACGGTAAACTCATTGTCGGGGGTGGTGTAGGTCCCCTCGCCGTCCGCGGTCTCTTTGCCGCGTCCCAGCATCAGGCCGATATCCTCGAGAAGGGAGCGCGAACCCTTGGTATGACAGGCGGTGCCGCGGCAAACGGTGATCGTGTGTTCACCCTGCGGCTTGAGGTTGAAGAAGGAATAGAAGGTCGCGACACTGTAGACGCGGGCGAGAGGAACGCCGGTCCTGAGCGCGACCTGATTGAGGGACTCTTCCGGGAGGTATTTCTTGTCGTTGAGCAGCTGGACTTCTTCCAGAATGCTCAGGAGCTCACCATGCTGCCCCCGGTGCTTGTCGATAACTGCATCGATCGCTTTGACGTCTCGTGCGACGGTCTGGGTCTGTTCCATGCATACTCCTGTCGGGATATGGGTATACTTCCTGAAGCTTCGTCATAGGAGCGCTCACGTTGGGGATACACGATCTCCTGCGGTGCGTGTAGCACATCAGTACATCGATCGTGGGAACGACGGCCGCGCGTGGCGTGATCATGAAATCGCACGCTGGACGCGCGAAACGCGAAGGAAGGAAAGCGGATCGTCCGTGGCTGTGGCGCAGCACAACCCAGCTGCGTCATTCAGCGGGTTGATTGGCTAACGAAGGATGGAACAGCCCTATGCTTCGAGTATGAATGATACCGTCCCTTGCAGAACGGATTCATTGCACAACGCGACGGAACGACCCTCACCAGAAGCTGAACGAACATGCCGCAGGTGAGGGTAGGTGACCTGATCAAGCATCATATCGCTTTCACTTCGGGAACTTCACACTGCACTACTAATATAGTAAACGTCGAACCGAAATGCAGTAGTGTACGTCACGGTTTTTGATCATAGATGAGATGCTGGGTCATCTATGATCGGCCTCCGGGGTTGGATTTCAGACACTTCTTTCCGACATTGAGATGAGACGTATCGTGTGGCGAGTGCAAGTGTGCCGGCTCCGCCGTTCCTCGCCCCTTCGTGCCCGCTCTCGTCATCCCCCGAAAGAATTGTGAGAAGCAAGATCGTGGTCAATCCGCTCCGGCATTGGCTGGTCCAGACTCTGTGCGCAGGCTGCGTTTCGGTCTCCCTCTCGCTTGCAGGAGATGAAAACCATACGTTGGTGACGAGTGTCCGATCACTCGCCGACGGCGAAGCGATCGCCGGAGCGATCGTGTTCGTCCATGAGACCGGTGACCGCATGGTGTCCGACTCCGCAGGAATGTGCGTGCTGGGCCGTCTCAGAGAAGGCGCCTACACCCTGATGGTTCATCACATCGGATTTCGCGATGTGGAGATCAGGATCGTCATCGGTCCCGAAACGCCGGATTCTGTTTCGATCCGAATGCAGGCGTCGCCGTTTCGCACCGGCGAAGTCCTTGCACGCAGTACACTGACCGATGCTTCGATATCCTCGACGCCATTTCCCATGGAGATCCAACAGGCCGACAGGCTTTCCTCTCTGCGGCCCGTCTCCGTTCCCGATGTCGCGTCGACTGCACCCGGCGTAGCGCTTGCCCGCGATGGATCGTGGGAAACGTCGATTGTCATCCGCGGTCTCGACCAGGCGCATGTCGTCAGCACCATCGACGGCGTGCGGATCGAATCAGCGACCGACCTGGCCGGCGTCCTCTCCCTGATGAACCTGAACGACATCGACCGGATCGAAACGATCAAGACCAGCGGCTCCGTCATGTATGGCACCGGGGCGATCGGCGGCGTCTTGGCGGTGACGACGAAGAAGCCGGCGTTCAGCGACCAGGCGCGGTTCCACGGCGAAGAAGTGACCGGCGCGTCGAGTGTTGACAACGGTGTCTCCCAGTACGTCGCGATCGACGGCGAATCGCAGAGCGTTGCCGCAAGAGTGAGTGGCGGCTTCAGGCGGGCAGGGAACACCCGTACCCCGTCAGGAATTCTGCAGAACTCCCAATATCACGACTTCGATCTCTCTGGAACCCTACTTGTCAGATCAGTCGGGACCCAGATGTTGGAGCTCTCGTATCAGCGCGCTCAGGCCGAGGACACGGGGATTCCCGGCGGTTCTCCATTTTCCGGGAATGCCGTCGCGACCTACACCCTTGCCCGGCGCGAGCTCTTCAAGGCGGAATACCGGATCCCGAACCCTGTTCCCAACGTCGGCATGG
>Ga0335071_10006611_pt1 | contig 11965 bp, 9 predicted proteins | sample Lox_Sample_15_FD_206724 | JGI IMG/M metagenome (GOLD analysis project Ga0335071, IMG submission 206724) | Soil microbial communities from Loxahatchee National Wildlife Refuge, Florida, United States - Lox_Sample_1.5 | ecosystem: Environmental > Terrestrial > Soil > Wetlands | place: USA: Florida...
AGGATCAGCCGGCCGGTCTTGAGCGCCGACTGGACCTCTTCGGACATCATGGCGGCGCGCCGGCGCGACTCCCGCTGTTCCTCGGACTCGAAGAAGCGCACGAAGCAGTTGCGGCCGGAGCGCTTGGCTTCCTGCAGCGCCACGTCGGCGCGGCCCATGACTTCGGGTGCCGTGCCGCCATGCTCGGCGAACGCCACGCCGCCGATCGAGACGGTGGCGTGCACGGGACCGTTGGGAGTGACGATCGGGGTCTGGCGGACGGCCTGCAGGATCTTGCCCGCGGCGATGCCGATGCTGCCCTCGGGGCAGCCGCTCAGGACGATGCCGAAACGGTCGCCGCCCAGCCGGCCGATGATGTCGGAGGCGCGCAGGCAGGCTTCGATACGCTGGCCGACACCGACGATCAGCGCATCGGCCGAGGCCGGGCCGAAGGCCTGCTCGAGGCTGGTCAGCTTGTCGATGCCGACGACGAGATAGGCGCCGGGAATCCGGTAGCGCTGCGCCAGGGCAAGGCCGTGCTGCAGCGCTTCGCGCAGGCGAAGCTTGTTGTAATGGCCGGTGAGCTCATCGAAGCTCGCCATGTATTCGAGGCGCGCTTCGCGCTCCTTGCGCGCGGTGATGACGCGCAAGGTGCCCAAGAGACGCGACGGGCGGCCGTCGTCGTGAAACTGCGCCGCCCCGCGATCGTCGACCCAGATGAACCGGCCATCGGCGGCGCGCAGCCGGTATTCGCAGTCGAAATCCTGGTCGCCGCGCGCTTCGAGATGGAGCTGCAGCTTCTTGGCGCGGTTCGACTGATCGTCGGCGAGCACGAGGGCGCGGAAGTCGCTGCCGGTTCCCGGCGGCTGCGTTTCACCGAACAGGGCTTTGGTACGGCCGGACCAATGGACCGTGTCCGTCACCAGATCCCAATCGTATGCGATGTCTCCGGCCGCGGCGACTGCCTGGGCAGCGGCGACGGCGGCGCGAAGTCTGGCGTGATCGTCCCGCAAGTCGTCCATAGGGTCTGCCAGAAGAATTCCGCAGTGATGTCCCTGTCCCGTGCGCTTCTCGCACGGGTGCCCGAGGCCCACGCTAGCTAGACAACCTTAACAAATTCTGAACCTTTTGCCCACCACCGACGGTGGCTGTTCCGGCCCGTCAGGCGGCCCGGCGCAGGGCCTGGCCGATCGTCTCAACCATCTGGTCGATCTGCGCTTTTTGAACGATCAGAGGCGGCGAGAGCGCGATGATGTCGGCGGTCACGCGGATCAGGAGCCCGTGCTCGAAACAATCGACGAACACGTCATAGGCACGCGTGCCCGGCCGCTCGGGACGGGGCGTCAGCTCGATCCCGGCGACCAAGCCCAGATTGCGCAAGTCGACGATGTGCGGCGCACCTTTCAGCGAGTGAATGGCCTCCTGCCAATACGCGGCCAGCGAAGCCGCGCGCTCGAACAGGCCTTCGCTCTGGTAGAGCGCCACTGTCGCAAGGCCCGCGGCCGCGGCCAGCGGATGGCCGGAATAGGTGTAGCCGTGCGCGAGCTCGATGCCGTCCGGCCCGGTCATGAAGGCCTCGTAGATGGCCTTGCGCACGGCAACGGCACCCATCGGCACCGTGGCGTTGGTGATCCCTTTGGCCATCGTCATGATGTCGGGCACGACGCCGAAATAATCGGCCGCGAAGGCGCGTCCCAATCGGCCGAACCCCGTGATCACCTCATCGAAAATGAGCAGGATGCCGTGGCGGTCGCAGATCGCCCGCAGGCGCTCGAGATAGCCCTTGGGCGGCACCAGCACGCCCGTCGAGCCGGCCAAGGGCTCGACGATCACCGCGGCGATGGTCGAGGGATCGTGGAGCTGGACGAGCGCGTCCAGCTCGTCGGCGAGATGGGCACCCCATTCGGGCTGCCCTTTTGTGTAGGCGTTGTGCGCGAGGTCGTGGGTGTGCGGCAGGTGATCGACGAGGCCGAGCAGGGCGGCGCCGTATTGCTTGCGGTTGCCGGCGATTCCGCCGACCGACATGCCGCCGAAGCCGACGCCGTGATAGCCGCGGGCCCGGCCGATCAGCCGCTGGCGCTGCGGCTGGCCGGCGGCGCGATGATAGGCGAGAGCGATCTTGAGCGCCGTGTCGACCGCTTCCGAGCCCGAATTGGCGAAGAACACGTGGTCGAGATCGCCGGGCAGCAGGGCTGCGAGCCGGCTTGCGAACTCGAACGCGAGCGGATGGCCCATCTGGAAGCCGGGCGCGAAATCCATGCGCCCGGCCTGTTCGCGGATCGCCGCCGTGATCGGCTCGCGGCAATGACCTGCGTTGACGCACCACAGGCCGGCCGTGCCGTCGAGGATCTGCCGGCCATCGGCCGCCGTGTAATGCATGTCCTTCGCACCCACGAGCATGCGCGGTGCACGCTTGAACTGCCGGTTGGCCGTGAACGGCATCCACAGCGCTTCGAGATTGTTCGGATCCGGGCGGGCGGTCTGGGACATGGGAGCCGACTCTAGCCGGGTTGCGGCCGGCGTCACGAGAGATTTGCCGCCGGCATCGTTAAGGCGTCGGACCGATTAGATAAAATTCGACGCAAATTAACCATTTATGGCTTTGGCCTGACATAAGAAGTTTCTATCACATTGTTTTAACTACTAATAATGGAAATTCCATCTAGACAATCTTTTATTAAAACTTTATGCGTATTCTCGATACAAGACAGAGAAAGGCGAACGCCTCATGGCCAACCCGGTGGCCATCTACTCGCCCGATCCCGCCGCGCTCACACCGCGCGGCGGGTCGGGTTCTGCACAGGTGATCCAGATCGATGTCTATCGATCGGGTGCTGGTGCGCGAGTCAACTACGTCAATCCGGCGAGCGAGGAGGCGTTCTCCAGCGGCACGCCGCAGGCACAGGCGGTCCGCGGGCGGTTCGCGGACGCGGCGCGTCGCAATGGCCGATCCGGAGGCGGCAACAGCGGCGCCCTTGAAAATGATTCGCTGTTCGAGGCCGGGCGCCGCCGGGCGCCGGCCAGCCTGTCATTCGCGGCCCAGCAGATCGCGCAGGAGGGCCTCTCGCCAGGGCTCTATTTCGAGAACTACAAGCCGGCGATCGCGGCTTACGTCGCCGCGGCGGCCGGCCCGACCCTCACCCCGCCCGGACAGACCCTCGAGCTCGTGGCCTGACACGGCGGCGGCGGCGTCAGACGGCCGCCTGCGCCATGATCTCGACCAGCGCCTTGGGATTGGCGAGCTTCGATTCGACCGTGGCGCGCGCCGGCGTGTGGCCGGGCGAGATCCAGGCATCCCAGACCGTGTTCATATCCGCCCAGGCGCGGATGTCGGTGATCCAGATGTTCACGGACAACAGCTTCGACTTGTCGCTGCCCGCCTCTTTCAGGACCGCATCGATCTTGGCGAGGATCTGCTTCGTCTGGCCCTTGAGGTCCGCCGACAAATCGTCGGCGACGAAGCCCTGCAGGTAGACCACGCCGTTGTGGACGACGGCCTGGCTCATGCGCGGGCCGGGATTGATGCGTTTGATGGTCATCGGACGTTCCTCGTATGCGATGGATCCGAGACCATAGCGCGCGCGACGTCCCCTGCAAGGGAATTAGGGTGTAAGTGAATTTGGGGCGGACGTTTTACTAGCTCGCCGCGACCGCCTTGCTGTAGGTCGCGGCAAAGCGCGACCGCAGATAATCCGCCCCGGTGACGGGCTCATATTTGAGCGGCTCGCCCGGCTGGCGGCACGAGTCGAGCACCCGCACCACCGCTTCGGGATTGGGGTCGACGAAGAACGCGATCGAGTAGCGATCGCGCGCCGGCGGCACCACGCGGTGCGGCGTAGAGACATAGATGTCGTTCGTCCAGCGCATGAGGCAGTCGCCGATATTGCAGATGAAGGCGCCGGGCACGTGCGGCGCCCTGATCCAGCCGCCATCCCGCCGGCGCACCTCCAGGCCCGGAACGCCGTCGGTGGCAAGGATGGTCACGGTGCCGTAATCGGTATGCTCGCCGGCACCCGGCTGATCGGTGCCCGCGGCCGGTGCCGGCGGATAATGCAGCATGCGCAGGGTGGCGATCGGCTGGTCGATCTTGTCGTCGAAGAAGTCCTCGGCGATGCCGAGATCGAGCGAAAAGCCGCGGTGCAGGTTGCGGCTCACGTGCATGCAGCTGTCATAATAGGCGAGGACGGTGGCGCGCCAGCCGGGCAGGTCCGGCCATAGATTGACCGCGCGGAACGGCTTCTTGGCGACGATCTGCGGGTCGTCCGGGCCGAGGTCCAGGCCGATATTGAACGCCTCCTTCAGATCCGCCGCGCGCTCGTTGAGACGTTCGACCTCCAGACCGGCATAGCCGCGGTTGCCGGTCGCCGCCGTCATCTGGAGCGCGAGCTTGGCCTCGAGCGGCTGATCGAAATACCGGCGCGACGCGGCAAAGCCGGCCTCGACGATACCGGGCGGCACACCATGGCCGGTGATCAAAAAGAAACCAGCGCCACGGCACGCCTCGCCTATCCGGGCGGCAACCGCGCGACGGTCCGCCAGCCGGTCCGACGACAGCAGCGTGATATCGATGACAGGAATGTCGCTCATCGGTCGATCCTCCAGAGGCCCCGTTGATGGTGCAAGGAGCGCGCCATAATGTCGGGGGCATGTCCTCCCGTGAACCCTTCAGCGGCGATGGTGTCCGCGGCGTCCTCCACCGGCCCGGCACCCCGGGCACCGACGGGCTGGTGCTCGCGCATGGCGCCGGCGGCAATTGCGACGCGCCGGTGCTGGTCGCCGCCGCCGACGCCATTTGCGGCGCAGGGCTCGCGGTGCTGCGCATCGACCTGCCGTTCCGCCAGCGCCGCCCGCGCGGCCCGCCGTCGCCGCACACGGCCACCGACGATCGCGCCGGCCTCCGCCGCGCCGCCGACGCCCTGCGCAAGATCGCGCCCGGCCGCATCTTTGTCGGGGGGCATTCCTACGGCGGACGCCAGGCGACGTTGCTCGCGGCGGAAGACCCTGCCGCCGCGGCCGGCCTGTTGCTCCTCTCCTACCCGCTTCATCCGCCCGACAAGCCGGACAATCTGCGGACCAGGCATTTTCCGCAGCTTCGGAATGCTTGCGTGTTCGTGCACGGAAGCAAGGACCCGTTCGGCAGCCTCGATGAGATGCAGAGCGCCCTTGCCCTGATCGCGCCACCGCCGACGCTGATCCCGGTCGCGAACGCCGGACACGACCTGGCGCGCGGCCGCCTCGACTGGCGGCCCGTCATCGACGCTCTGCTTGCGACAGAGAAGAGCCGTTAGCTCTCGATCGCGAACAGAATCACCGCGAACATCATGTCGATGTCCGTGCCGCCGCTCGACAACGGTGCCGCCAACGCCTCGGCCGTCACGTAGTCCTGGGCGCGGTGCGCGATGCGCGTGACGAAGCGCACGGGCCCGCGCGCCGCCAGCACGATTTCCGCCATCAGCGCCCAGCGCGCCACCATGTCCGGCGGCAGGGCCTCGGCCAGCGCCTTGCCGGTCATCGGTCCGAAGATCGCCTCGATCTCGGTCCCGGCGAGGCGCATGCGGATCTCCGGGCCGCGCGGCCCGGCCGCGACTTCCGCCAAGAGAACGTTCGACAGGAACTCCCGCATGTCGACGGGATCGAGATCGGCGCGCGCCGGCATCGGCCGGTCGCGGCAGCGCGCGCGCCAATAGGCGAGGGCCGCACCCAGCGGCGCTTGCCGGAACTGCAGATCGTAGTCGACGACGATCGGCGGACGCGAGGCGGCGCCTTCCGCAACATAGTCACGCCGCTTGCCCACGCTTGAAGCCCCCCGGGAGCGGCCGGCCCCCGTTCGAAACCCTTATTCCGCCGCAACCGCGGGGCGCGCGATCTTCTCGACCTTTGCCGCGCAGAACTTGAACTCGGGGATCTTCCCGAACGGATCGAGCTGCGGGCTGGTGAGGATATTCGCCGCGGCCTCGGCGTAGCAGAACGGGATGAACACCATCCCGCTCGGCACCGCCTCGTCGATGCGCACCGAGAGCTCGATGGCACCCCGCCGCGTCGACACGCGGATCGTATCGCCGCCGCGCACGTCGTAGCGCTTCATGTCCTTGGGCGACAGGCAGGCGATGGCCTCGGGCTCGATGGCGTCGAGGACGCTCGCGCGGCGCGTCATCGCACCGGTGTGCCAGTGTTCGAGCTGGCGTCCGGTGGTGAGGACCATCGGATATTCGTGGTCGGTCGGCTCACCGGGGGCCGTGTACTCCGCCGGCACCAGCTTGCCGCGCTTGTTCGCCGTGGGGAAGCCGTCGCCGTAGACGATGTCCTGGCCCGGCTGGTCCGGGGCTGCGCACGGATAGGTCACCGAGTTCTCGCGCGCCACGCGGTCCCACGTGATGTTGGCGAGCGAGGGCATGACGGACGCCATCTCCGTGAAGACGTCGCGCGGGTGCGTGTAGGTCCAGTCGAGGCCGAGGCGGCGCGCGATCTCCTGGATCAGTTCCCAGTCCTGGCGCGCCTCGCCGGGCAGCGGCAGCGCCTTGCGGCCCATCTGCACCTGGCGGTTGGTGTTGGTGACCGTGCCGTCCTTCTCCGGCCACGCCGAGGCGGGCAGGATGACGTCGGCGAAGGAGGCGGTTTCGGTCAGGAAGATGTCCTGCACCACCAGGTGCTCGAGCTTGGCCAGCGCCTCGCGCGCGTGGTGGGAGTCGGGATCCGACATGGCCGGATTCTCGCCCATCACGTACATGCCGCGGATCTGGCCCGCGAGGATGGCGTTCACGACCTCGACCACGGTGAGGCCGCGCTTGGGCGGCAGCTTCTTGCCCCACACACTCTCGTATTTCGAGCGGAACTCCTCCTTCTCGACCGACTGGTAGTCGGGGAAGAACATCGGGATCAGCCCGGCGTCCGAGGCACCTTGAACGTTGTTCTGGCCGCGCAGCGGATGCAGGCCGGTGCCCGGACGCCCGGTCTGACCGGTGGTCAGCGCCAGTGCGATCAGGCAGCGCGCGTTGTTCGTGCCGTGGATGCTCTGCGAGATTCCCATGCCCCAGAAGATGATCGAGGCTTCGGAGCGCGCATAAAGCCGCGCCACCTCGCGGATCGTCTCGGCCGGAATGCCGCATTCGGGCGCCATCTTCTCCGGCGTGTAGTCGGCGATGTGCGTCTTCAGCGCCTCGAAGTTCTCGGTGAACGCCTGGACGTACTGCCGGTCGGTGAGCCCCTCGGTGATGATGACGTTGAGCATCGCATTGAGGAGGGCCACGTCCTTGTTCGGCTTGAACTGCAGCATGTGCGTGGCGTGGCGCTTGAGCGCCTGGCCGCGCGGGTCCATGACGATCAGCTTGGCCCCGCGCTTGACCGCCTGCTTGAAGAAGGTCGCAGCGACCGGGTGATTCTCGGTCGGGTTGGCGCCGATGACGATGATGACCTCGGCGTCCTTGCACGCCATGAACGGCGCCGTCACCGCGCCGGTGCCGATGCCCTCGAACAGGGCGGCGACCGACGATGCATGGCAGAGGCGCGTGCAGTGGTCGACGTTGTTGGTCTCGAAGCCGGTGCGCACCAGCTTCTGGAAGAGATAGGCCTCTTCGTTGGAGCCCTTGGCCGACCCGAAGCCGGCCAGGGCGGCGCCGCCGTGCTGGTCGCGGATTTTGCGCAGGCCCGCGGCGGCGCGCTCCAGCGCCTCCTCCCACGTCGCCTTGCGGAAATGCGTCCACGGATTGGCCGGGTCGACGAACGTGTGCGGGTCCTTCGGCGCGCCGTCCTTGCGGATCAGCGGCACGGTCAGGCGCTCGGGATTGTGGACGTAGTCGAAGCCGAAGCGGCCCTTGACGCACAGCCGGTTCTCGTTCGAGGGGCCCGGCCGGCCGTCGACATAGAGCAGCTTGTCGCCCTTGACGTGGTAGGTGAGCTGGCAGCCGACGCCGCAATACGGGCAGACGCTGTTCACCTCGCGATCGGCCTCGGCCACCTTCACGCCGTTGGCGTTCAAGAGCGTGGCCGGCATCAGCGCACCGGTCGGGCAGGCCTGGACGCACTCGCCGCATGCGACGCACGTGCTCTGGCCCATCGGGTCGTCGAAGTCGAACACGATCTTCTCGTGGTGGCCGCGGCCGGCCATGCCGATCACGTCGTTCACCTGCACTTCGCGGCAGGCGCGGACGCACAGATTGCAGTGGATGCAGGCGTCGAGATTGACGCGCATCGCGGGATGGCTCGGATCGGCCGCCGGCGACTGGCGCGGCGCAAAACGGCTGTCGTCCACGCCGACGCGGTCGGCCCACAGCCACAGGCGCGAGTCCGGGTCGTGCGCGGTCTCGCGGTCGGGCTGGTCCGTCACCAGCAGCTCGAAGACCATCTTGCGCGACGCCTTGGCGCGCTCGCTCGCGGTCTTCACCTTCATGCCCGCGGCCGGCTTGCGGATGCAGCTCGCGGCGAGCACGCGCTCGCCCTCGACCTCGACCATGCAGGCCCGGCAATTGCCGTCCGGCCGGTAGCCGGGTGCGGGGGAGTAGCAGAGATGCGGGATCTCGGTGCCGCGGCGGTTCGCCACCTGCCAGATCGTCTCGCCGGGAGCGGCTTCGACTTCCTGTCCGTCGAGGAAGAACTTGATCGGTTCGCTCATGCCAGGTCCCCGGGGAAATACTTCATGACCGATTTGACGGGGTTCGCGGCCGCCTGGCCCAGCCCGCAGATCGATGCATCCGTCATCGCCTGCGACAGCTCGCCGATCAGGCTCTGGTTCCAGCGCGGCTGCTCCATCAGCTTCACCGCCTTTTCCGTGCCGACCCGGCACGGCGTGCACTGCCCGCAGCTCTCGTCCTCGAAGAAGCGTAACAAATTGAGCGCCACCTTCTTCATATCGTCCTTGTCCGACAGGATCACAACCGCGTGCGAGCCGACGAAACAGCCATATTTCTCGAGCGTGCCGAAATCGAGCGGCTCGTCGCCCATCGACGCCGGCAGGATACCGCCCGAGGCCCCGCCCGGCAGGTAGCCTTTGAAGGCGTGACCGTCGAGCATGCCGCCGCAATACTCGTCGATGAGCTCCCGCACCGTGATACCGGCCGGCGCCAGCTTCACGCCCGGGTTCTTCACCCGCCCCGAGACCGAGAACGAGCGCAGGCCCTTGCGGCCGCGCCGCCCGTGGCCGGTGAACCAGGCCGGACCCTTTTCGACGAGGTCGCGGATCCAGTAGAGCGTCTCGACATTCTGCTCGAGCGTCGGCCGGCCGAACAGGCCGACTTGCGCCACGTAAGGCGGGCGATGGCGCGGCAGGCCGCGCTTGCCCTCGATGCTCTCGATCATCGCCGACTCTTCGCCGCAGATATACGCGCCGGCGCCGCGGCGGAAATGGATCTTCGTGTATCGGTCGAGACCGGCCGCCTCGAGCTTCGCGATCTCGGCCAGCAGCATGTGCCGGATCTCGGGATACTCGTCGCGCAGGTAGAAATAGACCTCGGCCGCCTCGACCACCCACGCCGCGACCAGCATTCCTTCGAGGATGCGGTGCGGATCGAGGCCCAGGTAATAGCGGTCCTTGAACGTGCCGGGCTCGCCCTCGTCGCCGTTCACCGCCATCAGGCGCGGGCCCGGTTCCTTGCAGACGAATTTCCATTTCTGCCCGGTCGGGAAGCCGGCGCCGCCCATGCCGCGCAGGCCCGCGTCGTCGACGATCTTGATGACCTCGTCGCGGGTGCGCTGGCCGTCGAGGCACGCGCGCAGCAGCTTGTAGCCCCCGCCGGCCACATAGGCCGCGAAATCCTTGCCCGGCGTCAGGGCCGCGTCATGGCGAGCAGCCTTGGCCGCGGCGTCGACGTTCGCCGCCGTGGCGTGAAACACCTGATGATGGCCGACCGCACAGACAGGTGCCTTGTCGCAGGCGCCCATGCACGGCGCGCGGACGACGCGCACCTTGCTGCCGTATCTGGCCTGCAGCTCGGGCAGCAGCGCCGCAGCGCCGGCCAGCTCGCAGCTCAGGCTGTCGCAGACGCGGATGGTGAGGGCCGGCGGGGCCTCCTCGCCTTCGCGGACGACATCGAAATGCGCGTAGAACGTCGCGACCTCGTAGACCTCGGCCTGCGGCAGCTTCATCTCCTGCGCCAGCGCGGCGAGATGGGCCGCGGAGATGTGGTGATAGCGGTCTTGAATGAGATGCAGGTGCTCGATCAGCAGGTCGCGCCGCCGCGGCCGCTCGCCGAGCAACGCACAGACCTCGTCCAGTGCCACCGGATCGACCTGCCGGCCTTTGGGATGGAAGCGGCCGCCCCGCCCGCCACGGCTGTGCTTGCGGATTTCAGCTGCTTCGGTCATCGCCGCGTATTCCTCATCAACTCAATGTCTGCGCCCGGCCGCTTTTAAGCACGGCTTGTCAGTGGGCGAAATACAGAATTTGGTATACCAGGAGGCCCGACTGGGTTGTCAAATGACCGCAGAAAGTCCAAAATTACCCCGAGATGGGGTGAAACCCATCTAACAATGGCCCCAACAAGAGGGCAAGGGGTCGGACTCGCAGCCGGTCCTTACGTGGGGCTTACAACCGCCGGCAGGCGGGGCCTATAAGATTGGTCAGGGGACAATAGGAGGAAACGACATGGCTACACCCGGCACCGCAGCACCGACCAACCGGTGGCTTCAGCTCACCATGGCGGTCGCTTGCATGATCCTGATCGCCAACCTGCAATACGGGTGGACGCTCTTCGTCAGCCCGATCAACAAGGCGCACGGCTGGTCCGTCGCGGACATCCAGATCGCCTTCAGCATCTTCGTGGCGCTGGAGACCTGGCTGACGCCGTTCGAAGGCTGGATCGGCGACGCGCTGGGCCCCACTCGCGGCCCCCGGGCTGTGATCGCCGTGGGCGGCATCCTCGTCGCCATCGGCTGGATCATGAACAGCTATGCCGAATCGCTCACGATGCTCTATGTCGCGGCGGCGGTGACGGGCACGGGCGCCGGTGCAGTCTACGCCACCTGCGTCGGTAACGCGGTGAAGTGGTTCCCCGACCGGCGCGGCCTCGCGGTGGGCCTGACGGCGGCAGGCTTCGGCGCAGGTGCGGCACTGACGGTGATCCCGATCAGTCACGTGATCGCCTCCAGCGGCTATCAGACGGCATTCTTCTGGTTCGGGCTCGTCCAGGGTCTGGGCGCCTTCGTGCTCGCCTGGGCGATGCGGGGACCGCTCGAGGGCGAAGCCCCCAAGCCGACGACGGTCAAGGTGATCCAGAGCGCGCGCAGCTACACGCCGGGCGAAATGCTGCGCACGCCGACCTTCTGGGTCCTCTACATCATGTTCATCATGGTGTCGGCCAGCGGCCTGATGGCCACGGCGCAGATTGCGCTGGTCGCGAAGGACTTCGGCGTTGCCGGCACGCCGATCCTGTTCGGGGCGGCGGCACTGAGCGTCGCGCTGATCGTCGACAACGTGGCAAACGGCGCGGCACGGCCGCTGTTCGGCTGGGTGTCCGACCGCATCGGCCGTGAAAACACGATGGCGATCGCGTTCGGACTGGGCGGGGTCAGCTACTGGCTGCTCGGCGCCTTCGGCACCTCGCCGTGGGCATTCGTGATCTTCGCCGCCCTGATCTTCCTCACCTGGGGCGAGATCTTCAGCCTGTTCCCGTCGACCTGCACCGACACGTTCGGGCCGAAATTCGGAACCGCCAATCTCAGCTTCCTCTACACGGCCAAGGGGGCGTCGGCGTTCCTGGTCCCGATCGCCAACATCGTCAAGGCCTCGACCGGAAGCTGGCACACCGTCTTCGTCGTGACGGCGATCATGAACTTCGCAGTGGTCATCCTGGCGATGTTCGTGCTCAAGCCGCTGCGCGCCTGGCAGATCATGGCGGTCAGCGGTCGCGCGGTTCCCGCGGAGTAAGTAGGCACCGCGGCAGGGGCACTCCGCCGACAATCGGAGCAGCTCGGGCGGCCTTTTTGTGCCGCCCGAGCTTGCGCCTGTCTTGGTATCTGGTATACAAAATACCCATTAATCATACCGGCGCAGGAC
>Ga0335071_10006613_pt1 | contig 11963 bp, 9 predicted proteins | sample Lox_Sample_15_FD_206724 | JGI IMG/M metagenome (GOLD analysis project Ga0335071, IMG submission 206724) | Soil microbial communities from Loxahatchee National Wildlife Refuge, Florida, United States - Lox_Sample_1.5 | ecosystem: Environmental > Terrestrial > Soil > Wetlands | place: USA: Florida...
CATCTTCGAAACCTACATCAGGAATTCACCTAATACAAGACGACGTCTTGCAACAATTAGTGAGTACCGCGCGGCATGGCGGTGACCCATTGATTTATATCGTAAAGCGATACAAATAAGCGCTGCCTTATGCGATCTGCCGGGTCGCCAGGTCCCTGAACAACCCGGGTTGCGCCATGAGGCCGTCGTAGGTCCCCTCCTGCACGAGGTGGCCGGCCTCGATCACGAAGATGCGGTCCGCATTGATGATGGTTGATAGCCGGTGGGCGATCATCACCCGCGTGGTGCGCAACGCCTCCAAGCTGCTGGTCACGACAGCCTGGCTGCGATTGTCGAGGGCGCTGGTGGCCTCGTCCAGGAAGAGCACGCGCGGCTTGTTGACGATCGCCCGCGCGATGAGCAACCGCTGGCGCTGGCCGCCCGACAGGCTCCCGCCGCCATCGGGGATCAGCGTGTGCATTCCCATGGGCATCGCCTTGATGTCATCCTCGAGCCCGCATGCGCGGGCCGCTTCCGTCGCGTCGGCGAGCGACAGCGGGGCCGAGCCAACGATGTTGGTATAGATGTCGCCGCCCAGTAGCTGGCCGTTCTGGAGGACCACGCCCGTTTGCCGGCGCACGGCTCCGATGTCGAGGCTGCTCAGGTCCTGGCCGTCGTAGAACACGCTGCCCGCGCTGGGCGTCTCGAAGCCCAGCAGCAGGCGCAGCAGCGTCGACTTGCCCGAGCCCGACGGGCCGACGAACGCGACGAACTCTCCGGCCCGTATTCGCAGGGACACATCGTTCAGGACAGGCGGCAGGTCCTTGTTGTAGCCGAATGACACGTGACTGAGCTCGATGTCGCCCGTGAGCAGGCCCGGATCGCCCTTGCCCTCGGAGACCTCGGGCTCGCTCGCCAGGATCGGCCTCGCCCGGGTCATCACGGGCACCACGTTGAGGATGCCCAGGAGCGTCTGGCCCATGCTCAACGTGGCGCCCAGGAAGCTGCCGAACGCCGCATTGAAGGCGATGAACTGGCCGGTCGTGAAGTCCTTCTTCTCGGGCATGAACATCGTGATCGTGACGAACAGCACGAAGCTCGACAGGGTGGGATACACGGCGTTCAGCGTGCCCATGATGGTTCCCACGAATTGCCCGCCGAACACGAACCGCTGCTGGCGGGCGTAGTCGGACGCCCAGAGACCAAAGGCGCGCCCCTCCGCTCCCGCCGCGCGCAGCTTGGAAATGCCGAGGAGGAACTGCAGCACCTTCCCTGCGAGCACGCCGGCGTTTTCCGCAAGCTGGCGGTCGTACTTCAGCCTGAAATAGCTGCCGATGCTGGTGAAGAGCAGGAGCACCACGACCAGGACCAGCGCGACCCACGCGAGCTTCGCGCTGTAGTAGAAGAGCAGGAACAGGTTCAGCAAGGAAAACAGCGAACCCAGCAGCGCGCTCATCGCCGAGCCCGAAAGCGCCTGGCGGATCGTGTTGATCGCGTTGGCCCGCATGGCAAGGTCGCCGGCGGTGTAGCTGCGGAAGAACGGCACCGGCAGCCGCAGCAGGCGGTCCCAGACCGCGCCCTGGATCGCGGAATCGACGCGTCCTTCGGTGCGCAGGATGGTGAAGCTGCGGGTCACGCCGAACAGCGCGGTCGCCACGCCCGCCGCGCCCAGGGCGATCGCGATATCGAGCAGCCGCGCGCGGTCCGCCGCCGGGATGATGTCGTCGAAAAGTTGCCCGGTGAGATACGGGGTCGCGAGCCCCAGCAGGCCTGCGATCAGGCTCATCGACAGGACGAGCGCCAACTCGCGGCCCATCCCGAACATTCCGAAGCGCATCAGGCCTTCGATGTTCAGCGCCTTGGCGCCGAAGGTCCGGTAGAACGTGTGGGCAAACGGTTCCAGTCGCTCCGAGACGGCCGCGTCCATGGGCTGCGAGCTGCCATCGGCAGGATTGTGGACCGCATATCCGCCTCTGCGCACCGGAAGCAGCGCCACCGGCACGTGGCCTTGCGCGAAGAATCCCAGCAGCGGACCGCTATCGCTGTGCCACCATTCGCCCTTCAATGCGACGGTGCGCTTGCGAACCCGTGAAGCGCGCGCGATGTTCCCGAGGGGATCGAGCTGGACCTGTCCGCGCCGGCTCGCCGGATGCTCGCGGAACTCGATTCCCGATACCTCACCGATCAGCTCGCACGCGGCAAGCAGGGGATCGGTCGAGATCGCGGCGCGCCCCATCGCGCCGGCCAGCACGACGGAGCGCAATCTCGCCGTGGCGGTCGCCATGCGCTTCGCGTCGTTGCGGGCACGCACGCCGAGCCTCGAGCGCTCCTTGCCGTCGGCTCGCGCGAGGGCGTCGCGCAGGCTCACGAGGAGCATGGCGTGGGTCTGGTCGAGAGCCGCGCCCAGGCGACCCTCGCTCTGCAGAAGCGCAGTATCGAACGCAGTCACCTTGCATTCGGAGGTCGCCTCGAGCCAGCTCGCTGTCGTCATGAACAGGATCGCGCCCGCCTCGACCGCCTCGCTTCCCATGAAGAGCCCGGAACCCTCCTCCAGCTTCACGCAGATCATGTCGGAGGCCGGCACGGTGACCTGGCCCGTCGCGAGCGTCTGGGTCTGTCCCGCTGAGATCCGCGCCACCTGCTTGGGCGCAGGCCTGTCCGTAAGCCTCCGGTTCCACGCGCGCATCCAGCGCGATATCACCTTGCGTCCGGCGCCTTGTTCCTGCAAGCGCGCCGTCTCGACGGGCACGACCTCCGTATTGAGCGTCGGCACCGCGATCATGTGGTAGTCCGGCAAACGCCCCGTTCCGAGCACGACGCCGCCGGACTCCACTCGCAGCGCCGGATAGTGGCGGCCGCCCGGAATGTCCTGCACGAGGAAGAGGTCCACGGCGCCACGGTTCACCAGCCAGCCCTTGGCCGTGTCGTCGAGCGACAGCGGCGCGTCGCGCGCGGTCGACTGCGCGGACTTGTCCGCGAACATCTTCGCCACGGTCTTCGGGTCGAAGAACTTGGTTCGCAGTTCTGGGTCGTCGGAATCGCTCATGGGCCCGCTATTCGGTCTGGATCAGGCGTGCGTACAAGTTGGACTTGTCCTGCTTCAGCTCGTCGTGGGTGCCGCGTTGCACCACCTGGCCGCGATTGAGCACGATGATCTCGTCGCAATCACGGATGGCGGAAAGGCGGTGGGCCACGATCAGGCACGTGGCGCCGCGTGCGCGGATGTTCGCGTCGATGTGTTGCTCGGTCACGGGGTCGAGCGCGCTGGTGGCTTCGTCGAGCACGAGGATGCTGGGGTTGCTCGCGAGGGCGCGCGCGATCTCGAGGCGCTGGCGCTGGCCGCCGCTGAAGTTCCCGCCCTGCTCGCCGACGCGCGAATCGTAGCTGCCCGGCCGCGCCGCGATGATGCTGTGGATCTCGGCGTCCTTGGCCGCCTGGATCACGTCCGCCTCGGCAATGGAATCGTCCCAGAGCGTGAGGTTGTCGCGAACTGTGCCGGAGAACAACGTGATGTCCTGGTCGACCAGCGCAAGCGAGTTGACCAGGACATCACGCGGGATCTCGTCGCGCTTGCGGCCATCGAAGAGGATCTCCCCCTCCCAGATCTCGTAGAGGCCCAGGACGAGCTTGGAGATCGTCGATTTGCCGCAACCCGAGGGTCCGACGAGGGCGACGCGGTCACCCGGCTTGAGCGTGAGCGAGAAGTCCTTGAGCAGCGGCGGGTCGAGCGGGCTGTAGCCGAAGGTGACGTTGCGCAGCTCCAGCGATCCGTTGAGCTTGGGCGGCATGTCCTCGGGCGGCGGCGCCGCGAGCTCGCCGCCCGCGCGCGGATCCAGCTTGTACTTGAGGACGTCGTCGAGCCGGTTCATGTCGCCCTGCAGCTCCTGGATCTGCGAGCCCAGGCCCACGAGCTGGTTGATGGGACCGGTGAACCCGGCCATCAGTGCCTGGAATGCGACCAGCATGCCCATCGAGAGATGCCCGTCCATGACACGAAGGCCGCCGATGCCGATCACCAGCACGCCGTTCAGCGTCGTGAGGAACGGAGGAACGGTCCCCAGCCAGAGCGACGTGGCGCCGATCGACTGCATCCCGTTCATGACCTTCGACTGGTACCCGGACCACTTGGCGAAGAAATCGCCCTCGAGCCCCGAGGCCTTGAGGGTCTCGATCAGGCGCAATCCGTTCATCGATGCGCCGATGAGCTTGCCCGAATCGATGGCGAGCTTCTGGTTGGCCTCGACCTGCCGCCGCGAGATGTAGCGCATGAAGGCGATGTTGCCCACCGCGGTCAACACGCCGACGAGGGTGAGGACCCAGTCGTAGAAGAACATGAGGAGGGCGTAGAACACCACCATGAGCACGTTGAGGACGGCCTCGGCGACTTGCCCCGCGAGCAGCCCCGCGACGCGCTCGTTGATCGCGACGCGGCCGGCGACTTCGCCCGCCGAACGCTGCGCATAGAAGACGATGGGCAGGCGCAACACGTGCCAGAAGAACCTGCTCGCGGTCGTCACTCCGAGCACAGTGCGAAAGCGCGCGAGGTAGTAGCTCTTCACCCAGCTGAGGGCGCCCATCAGCAACATGGTCAACACCATGCCCAGCAGCAGGGGCCGCACCCAGTTCTCGAAGTGCTGCACCAGCACCTCGTCGATGAACACCTTGGTGAAGACGGGCACCACCAGTCCCGGCAGCACCATCGCGAGCCCCGCGAGGAACAGGTAGGTCAACGCGGAGTGCGCGCCGACCAGGCGGCTGCGCAACGCGAACAGGATGTCGGGCGGCTCGCCCCCCCGCTTGAACTCCGGGCCCGGCTCGAGGGCCAGCACCACGCCGGTGAAGGAATGATCGAATTCCTCGACGGTGACCGAGCGGCGCCCGCTCGCCGGATCGTTGAGGTACACGCGGCCCGGGCCGAATCCTTCCACGACGAGGAAGTGATTGAAGTTCCAGAACACGATGAAGGGCAGCGGCACGTCGTGCAGGGTGCCCGGTTCCCGCTTGATGCCCTTCGCGTTGAATCCGTAGTTGCGCGCGGTCCTGACGACGTTGCTCGCCTTGCTTCCGTCCCGCGACACGCCGCACGCGAGGCGCAGCTCTTCGGCCGGGACGAAGCGCTTGTAGTACGCCATCACGATCGCCAGGGCGGTCGCGCCGCACTCCACCGCTTCCATCTGCAGGATGGTCGGCGTGCGCTTTCGCTGCAGGCGTGGCGCCTTCTTCGGAGCCGGTGTCGCGCTCATCGCGCCCCTACGCCAGGCCGAGGAACTTGCGGATCGCCGGCATCACCAGCGCGATCGGCGGCTGTCGCTCGGTGATCACGGAAAGCCTGCACAGGGTGCCGCTCGCGACGATGTAGTCGCTCGGGCCCTTGCGGGACGACCACTTGAAGCCGGTCGGGGAATCCTTGTCGGGATCCAGGTCCACCAGCACCTTGATGGGCGCGCCGCCCTTGGACAGCTCCTCGACCAGCCTCTCGTTCTGCAGGGTGCGCATGATGCCCTGGCCCGACGACGGATAGTCCGCCACCCATTTCACGTGCCCGATCATGAAACCCGATTCCTCGCGCTTCACGTTGCCCGGCGAGACCTGCACTTCCATGCCGGGCTTGATGCTCTTCCCGGTGCCGCTGGGCGCGAACATCGTGACCGACAGCGCGCCGGGCTGGCCTTTCGCGCCCAGGGGCTCCAGGCTCAGGATCGCGGAGCCCACGCTCACGAGCGAGCCCACGCCGCCGGACTTGAGCTCGATCACTCGGCCCGAATACGGGCTCACCACGACGGAAGCGCGATCGAGGGTCTGCTTGCGACTTTCGATCTGGCGCTCCAGGTCGGATTTCTGGAGCCTCACGTTCGCGAGCTCGGCATCCGAGGCCTTCTCCTCCTCGAGCTGGCGCACGTCGATCTGCCGCAGCTGGCTGTTCGCGGAGTTGATCTCCTGGATCACGTTGTCGCGCTCGACCCGGCTGTTCAGCAGCTGCTGGCGCGTGATGAGCCCCTGGTCGAGCAGTTGCTGCTGGGTGGTGATGCGGTCCTGGATCGACTTGAGGCGCGACTCGGCCATCTTGATCTGGTTCTGCAGGCTCTCCTTCTGGGTCTTCTTGAGGCTCGCTTGCAGGTCCTTGTCGCGGCCTCCGAACCTCATGAGGCTCGCTTCGCGCGAGCTCATGTCGGCAAGCCTTTCCTCGAGGGACTGGATCTCCCGGTCGAGCTCGGGCTGCGCGATCACCGCGATCACGTCACCGGCCTTCACTTCATCGCCGATGTCGACGCGCAGCTCGCGAACGCGCCCTTGCGTGCTGGTTGTGATATCGACCAGGCCGCCCGAGCGCGTGATGATTCCCGGGCCCTCCACGGCGGTGGGCAAGCTGCCGAAGATTCCCCAACCGAGCGCGACCACGACCGAGCCGAAAAGCGTGTAGAGCGCGATCCAGCCCTTGGGCGTCGTGACCTGGGTGAGCAGGTCCAGCTCATCGGGAGAGGACAGGCGGTCGAGCGCCGCCTGGCGGAAGATCTGGTTGGGAGCGTTCACAGGGGCGACTCCGGGATGATGACCGCCGTTATACTCGAACCATGTTCCTCAGTGCGGAAACGTATCCATTTGTAAGCGACCTCGAACGCAACTGGCGCGTCGTGCGAAGTGAATTCGAGGCGCTCGACGCGGGTTGCCGCGTGCCGTGGCCCGAGCGCGAGCTCTATGGCCGTGGCTGGGAAGTGGCCGGACTCTATGCGTTCGGACGCAAGCTCGAGGCCCTGTGCGCCCGCTGCCCCGGGACGACGCGCCTCGTCGAGGCGATTCCCGGAATGACGACCGCGGGTTTCTCTTTTCTCCATCCAGGTACGCATATCCTGCCCCATCGCGGCTATACAACGGACGTGCTGCGCTGCCACCTCGGCCTGCTAGTCCCTTCCGGTTGCAGCATGAGGGTCGGGACCGAGACCCGGCAGTGGGTCGAGGGTCGTTGCCTGGTGTTCGACGACACGAATGAGCATGAGGTGTGGCACCGCGGAGATCAGCCCCGGGTCGTCTTGCTGGTGGACTTCGCGCGTTCCGGCGCGGCCGAACGGCCCGCGGTCGCCATGCCGGCCGTAGTCGAAGCCGCACTGGGCCGCGCAGAACCCGGAGTGTGATCGCACCGGGGCGCGGCGATGCCGGGGCCGGATCCCTTCATGGCCTGGCGCTTCGATTCAACAAGTTCCGGAACACGCGGTCGAAGCGCGCGCCTGCCAGGTGGACGCGATCGAGGACCTCGACGTCGATCTCGCCCGGGGTCTCCTCCGACTCGTCGAGATCGAGCGGCCGGTTCTCGCCGTCGCGCGCGAACTCCATCGTGGAGCGCATGCGATCGGCGAGGAAGATGGCGATCGCCCGGTGAATGCGCGACGAGAATCCCACGTCGTCGGCGACCTTTTCCATCAGCACGTCGCGTGGCACCTTGAGCAACGCGACGTCGCCTTCGGCATCGATCGATGCCGACGCCGGCCGGGAATCCACGAGTGACATCTCGCCCACCAGCTCGCCGGCACCGATCTTGGCTATCACGCCCATCTTCTTCGTCGACACGCGCAGCGTGCCTTCGATCACGATGTACATGGCCTCGACCCGCTTGCCCTGCTCGATGAGCCGCGTGCCGTCGGTGATCCTGATCAGCGATCCCGTCTTGGCCAGCCATTCGCAGTCGTTGTCGTCGAGCTGGCCGAGCAGATAAAGCACTTTGCGCACGGGATGCTCCCCAAGGTGGGACTTCGCGCCGCTACTCTAGCCGTGTCGCAAGCGGCACACAACAGCACCGCAAGTGACAAGCAGGTTACCAATACAACATCCAGTTACCTTGGCACGATAGCGCGTGGCCCTGCAGTGTGATTCGCTCGTCGCCGTCGATGAGCCCTCTTGCGGGCGCCGCCTGGTGGACCCTGTGCCCCGAATGCAGGAAGAGCTGTCCGGGCTCGTAGGGAAAATAGTCCGGCGGGCTGTTGCCCGCGCGGCGCAGCAGAGTGTCGAGCGTCTCGCCGGCGATCTCGTCGTAATGGATCGGCCACACGCGAAGGCCCGCGCCGCACTTCGGAAGCGCGATCGACAAGGTGAACGACATCGCGGACCTGAAATCGTCGTGCGTGGCGCCCGCCCATTCGTGCAGCCGGTATTGCGTATCGCAATGGATCGACGCGATGGGACGCTCGAACACGGGATGGGAAAGGTAGATGTGATAGCCGGGCAGGGCCAGCTCGTCGGGAAACGCCACGCGTGCGCGAAAATGATCCGAAAGCGCTTTGGCGAGCCTCCGATAAAGCCAGCCGAAGTGCTGCGACAGCAGCGGATTCAGTTCGCGCGCCTTCACCAGGTAGCGCAGACGCTCTTCGGGAGCGTCCAGATAGCTCGCCGCGCCGAGCGTGAAGAAAGGAAATTCGGGACTGCGCGATTGCCAGTGGGAGCGAAGCCCGACGATGGCGGCGCGCACCTCGCGGCACTCGTCGCGGCTCAGCAGTTGCAGTCTCGCGATCCCGTCCATGCTTCTTCGCAGCCGACGGACTGCGCTGCCCGAGATGAGAAGAATTGGTCGGGGCGAGAAGATTCGAGCTTCCGACCCCTGCACCCCATGGAGGCGCACTTTACGTGATTTTCAACGGGCCGCCCTGGCCAGGTTGTTAATATGCTTTTCAAGGTGTATAATGACGATTAATATACCTTGAAATGCATATAAAATGCCCAACAACCAAACCGCCATCCGCTCGTTGCCCGCCGAAGTCCTCGACGGCCTGCGCACCCTCGGTGACCAGGTATCCGTTGCCCGCCGCCGTCGCCGCCAGACCCAGGAGGAGTTCGCCACCCGCATGGGCGTCGAGGTTCGGACCCTGCGCCGGCTCGAATCCGGTGACCCCGGCGTAGGGCTCGGAGTCTACGCGTCCGCGCTCTGGGCGCTGGGCCTGCTATCGAAGCTGCTCGATCTCACCGCCCCGGCCGCCGATGACGCAGGCACGTCCTTCGAGATCGACGAGCTTCCGCGGCGCGTTCGCCCCTCCCGTCCCAGGTTCTAGGCAACCGATGGAAATCGGCTACGCCTTCATCTTCCTGCCGGGCGAGCTCGCGCCGACGCGGCTTGGCACGCTCGAGCTCGATGAGAAAAGCGATCGGGAGATCTCCGGAAGCTTCACGTACTCGAAGGATTTCCTCGACCACCCGAAGCGCCATGAAATCGACCCGCGCCTGCCCACGAAGGTGCGCCGGCATGTCTTCGGCAACACCCAGCCGCTCTTTGGCGTCTTCGAGGATGCCTCCCCCGACGACTGGGGCAAGCGCGTGATCGAGCAGAAGCTGGGAGTCAACACGGCCAGCCGCATGCAGTATCTCGTGCACTCTTCGTCGAACCGCATCGGCGCCATCGTCGTGAACGACGCACCCGACTATGTCGAGCGCGATCCGGGCCACAAGATCATGCAGCTCTCGAAGCTCATGAAGGCCGCCGAGCTGGTCGAGGGTCGCAACGCGCTCACGCCGGAGCTTGCGGATCTGCTGGGGCCCGGGCCCTCCGCCGGCGGCGCTCGCCCGAAGGACACGCTCATGGATCGCGGCCGCCAGTGGCTCGCCAAGTTTCCAAGCCGCCAGGACAACTGGGATGTGTGCCGTGTCGAGGCCGCAACGCTGGCGATGGCGCGCGATGCCCGAATCAATGTTCCCGATTCCCGCTTGGTCAAGGTAGGCAACCGCGCGGCCCTGTTGATCGAGCGCTTCGACCGCGTGCGCGTCGGCAAGGGCGCATTCACCCGCCGCCATTGCATGAGCGCACTCACCGCCTTCGGCCTGGGCCCGAACGACACCACGCGCCTTTCGTACCCGAGGCTGGCCGCGCATCTGCGCCAGCTCGGCGGCGGCGACACCCTCGAGCGCGATTGCGAGTACCTCTTTCGTCGCATGGTCTTCAACCTGTTCATCCGAAACAACGACGACCACGGCAAGAACCACGCGTTCATGCTCGATGCAGATGGCGCGTTGGTGCTTTCGCCGACCTACGACATCGTTCCTCAGCCCAGGGCCGGGGAGACCTTCTACCTTGCGATTGGGCTATCCGATCGCAACGACCCGGTAGACAAGAATGCCGGACGCCTTGCCACCGTGGAGAACGCGCTCTCGCGTTGCGAGGTCTTCGGCTTGAAGCGCCCGCGCGCAATCGAGATCATGGAAGAAATCCGGCGCGTGGTGGTCCGCTTCCCCGATTACTTCAGGAAGGCTGGGGTCTTGGCGCCGATGGCGACCCAGGCGGTGCTGATGCCTTCGATCGATTTCGGCAGTGATCCGTCGACGCCTGCGATGTCTCGCGAGGCGACGCGCATCACCTCCCGCCGTAGTAATCGGCGAGCGCCTTGATGTCCGCGTCTGACATTCTCTTCGACATCTCCCGCATCACAGTGTCGCCATCGTTGTGGCGCTCTCCGGAGCGGAAGGCCTGCAGCTGCGCGGTTGTGTACGACGCTGACTGACCCAGGGGAGGCAGTATTGGCCCGCCACCGGTGGCGTCGCTTCCGTGACAGTCGATGCACGCCGGAATTGCGAGTGCGTTGTCTCCGTAGCGCGCGAGATGCCGCGCTCGCGCCGACCATCCCGTCGCACCCGTCTGGGCAGCAGGTGGATCCATCGAAGCGTAGTACCGAGCTACCGATGCGATGTCCGCATCGGTGAGCGCCTTGGCGATGGGAGCCATCATCGGATTTGGCCGCGTGCCTTCCCGATAGTCGAAAAGCTGCTTGGCCACGTACTCCATCGGCAAACCGGCGAGCCGCGGGAAAGGCGTGCCCGGCGGCGCGATCCCGTTAGCCCCGTGACAACCCGCGCACGCAATGGCTGCGCCCTTGCCACTAGTCACGATCGCCTTGCCGGCGGCCGTGCTCGTAGTGCCCTGGAGCGCGACCTGCCATGCGGGAGGTGGAGGCGAAAAGTCCTTCGACTGCGCCAAGGCCGCGATTGCAACGCCAACGCCCACCACGGCAACTGGCAGGGCGCGATTCATGCGATCAGCCTCCCCGGCGCGCGCAAGTAGTCGCGCTTCACGGCATCGGCCGCCCAATAGGCGAGCGCGCCGATGGTGCCCGTCGGATTGAAGCAGGAGTTCTGCGGAAATAGCGCGGAGCCGGTCACGAAAACATTCGGCACGTCCCAGCACTGGCCGAAGCGGTTGGTAACGCTCGTCTTCGGATCGTCGCCGATCGCCGCACCTCCATTGATATGCGTGGACTGGTATGAAGTCGACGCGTACGGCTTCTTGCGCGGGTTGCCGACCGCAAGAGTCACGCCCCGCATCGCCTTGCCGATCTCCGTGCCCTTGTCGGTGAGAAAGGCCGAAAGCTTGATGTCGTTGTCCGGAAGGTCATACGTAATGCGAAGTAGCGGCTGTCCCCAGGCGTCGGCGTAGGTCGGATCCAGGCTGAGATAGCCGCCCCGAACGGGCAGGTTGGAGCCGGTAATGGTGATCGGCATCGAGTGGTTGTAGTAGCGCTTCACCGCCTTCTTCCAGGTGCTGCCCCACCCCGGTGTACCCGGGGGTACCGCGCGGTTTCCGATGGGCGCCCCGGAAACGACCTGGATCTGGACGTAGCCGCCGCCCACGAAGCCATGCGGGCCGTGATCGAAGTTGTCGGTGCAGAAATCGTCCATCGTGACCGCAGCCGCTCCCGCCGCCATGAACGGATTCAACTTCGTCTCCTCGTCGAAGAAGAGGCTCACGGTGGAAGTCGTTTGGTGCGTGTAGTTGCGGCCGACCACACCCTCGCCTGTCGACGGGTCATAGGGCTTGCCGATGCCCGAGAGCAGCAGCAGGCGGGTGTTGTTGATGGCGAACGCGCACAGGAACACGATCTCGGCCGGCTGGAATGTCTCGACACCGGCTGCATCGACGTAGGTGACGCCCGTAGCGCGCTTGCGCTCGCGGTCGAGATTTACCCTAAGCACGTGCGAGTTGGTTCGCAGCTCGAAGGTCGGAAGTTTCAGCGCCG
>Ga0335071_10006614_pt1 | contig 11960 bp, 9 predicted proteins | sample Lox_Sample_15_FD_206724 | JGI IMG/M metagenome (GOLD analysis project Ga0335071, IMG submission 206724) | Soil microbial communities from Loxahatchee National Wildlife Refuge, Florida, United States - Lox_Sample_1.5 | ecosystem: Environmental > Terrestrial > Soil > Wetlands | place: USA: Florida...
GACTGCTAATGCCCGCGCCCCGAGCTCCTCGGGCGTCGTCCAATTGAGCCTGAAATGAACTCCCTCGACCATCGAATCGATCGTGATTACCTGCTGATGGCGTGACGCTGCCAGCACGGCGCAATCGTCGCCAACCCCCAGGATCGTGCGACGACTTTGCGGGAGATCGGCGCAAAGCCGCGCGATCAACTCAAATTCGCCCAACGGGCGGCTATTCTTACGTCGAGAAGTAGGGCTTGGGCTCAAGTCAGAGACGGATCACCCAAAGTAACTCCGCTGAGAGCGGCACAGAAGTGTCCATTCACTTAAAGGCTAAAGCATCGCCGTTGAGGCATCAAGGGCAGACCTTAGCCGGGGAGACTTTCCAGTGTCGAAACACTCTGATTTGCGCTATGTGTGATTGAGATTCTGCATCGATTGGGCGAGATGGACGGATGGTTGTTGAACAGAATCGGCCGGTAGCTCCAGGCGAAGCAATGCGGTTGGACGCGATTTCTTCACCGGTGGCGGACTGTGTGAACCTCCAATTCACGGAAGCAGATGGAGTCACCGTCCTGACGATCAATCGTCCGGAAGTTCACAATGCGATTAGTCTCGCGACGATGGCCGAAATCGAGCGCGTGCTCGATTGGCTTGAGGCTGCACCAGCAGTTGCTGCTTTGGTCCTGACCGGCGCGGGCGATCGCAGCTTCGTCTCCGGCGGCGACCTGAAAGATTTCGAGCGCATCACGACTCATGACGCGGCGGTCTCGATGTCCCGTCGGATGCAACTGATCACTGCACGCTTGCGTGCGCTCTCGTTTCCGGTGATCGGTGCTATTAACGGCGATTGCCTGGGCGGCGGATGCGAAGTCGCGCTTGCCTGCGATATTCGGATAGTAAGCGACAAGGCACGATTCGGTTTCAAACAGGTGAATCTCGGCATCACGCCGGCTTGGGGTGGTCGTCGCCGTCTCGTCCGGATCGTTGGCCGGTCACGAGCCTTGACCTTGCTGCTCACCGGCGATCTGATCGATGCGGCCGCAGCGCTACAGATGGGGCTCGCCAGCGAAGTTGTGGGGCAAGCGGAGGTTCTGGCGCGCGCTACCGCGCTAGCCCGTGCGATCGCAGGTAATCCGCGGATGGCGGTGCAGGCGATCAAGCGGATGGTCAACGAAGACGAAACTGCGGACGGGGAATATATTCGCGCGCTTGAAGCTGATCTTTTCGCTCGAACCTGGATCTCCAACGACCATCAGGAGGCGCTCGACGCACGCAAGGAACGCCGCGAGCCTCGCTTCAAGGGACGCTAACCCCACGGACGGGTAGAAGGAACTCAGCATGGCGGGTGAACTTCAGAGCAATTCAGTGGCAAGCATCAAGTCGGGCGAGTCTTCAAACGGCACCAAGGCCAATGGTGCGACGCACAGTCCCAAGGCGGCATCTCATACGCCGCGAACGTCATCCGGCCTCGAACTCGACGCAATCTATACCCCGGCCAGTATCGCGGGACTCGACCCCGCAAAAGATATCGGCGCTCCCGGCGAATATCCTTTTACGCGCGGCGTGCAGCCAACGATGTATCGCGGCCGGCTCTGGACGATGCGTCAGTACAGTGGTTTCGGCACGCCCAAGGAATCGAATCAGCGTTACAAATGGCTGCTCGAACAGGGCCAGACCGGTATTTCGGTAGCGCTCGACCTGCCCACCCAACTAGGACTCGATTCCGACGACCCCCAGGCGATCGATGACGTCGGACGTGTAGGCGTTGCGATCGACACGCTGGCCGACATGGAGATGCTCTTCGATGGTATCCCGCTCGAACGGGTCAGCACCTCCTTTACGATCAACTCTACGGCCGCGGTCCTGCTCGCGATGTACCTCATCGTCGTGGAGCGCCAAGGCGTACCTGCCAACAAGATCGCGGGGACAATCCAGAACGATATTCTCAAGGAATATGCGGCGCGCGGCACTTGGATTTTTCCGCCGGAGCCGTCATTGCGCCTGATCGTCGATACGATCGAACATTGCCTAACCCATGCTCCGCGCTTCAATCCGATCAGCGTGGCGGGCGCACATTTTCGCGACGCTGGGGCAACCGCTGTTCAGGAACTCGCCTTCACACTTGCCGACGGCTTGACCTACGTCCAACGATGCGTTGATCGGGGGATGAACGTTGATCAATTCGGCCAGATCATCAGCTTCTATTTCTATACGCACAACGATTTCTTCGAAGAAGTCGCCAAGTATCGCGCCGGTCGCCGCTTGTGGGCTCGCTTTATGAAAGAGCGTTTCGGCGCAACCGACCCGCGCGCGATGATGTTCCGCTTTGGCGTCGTATGCGGCGGCAGTACGCTCACCGCGCAGCAACCGCAGAACAACATCACGCGCGTCGCCTATCAGGCCCTGTCGTCGGTCCTGGGGGGCGTGCAATCCGTCTTCACTGCTGCCTGGGACGAAGCCTTCGCGATTCCCACAGAGCAGACAGCCGAACTCGCCCTGCGCACACAACAGGTGCTTGCTTACGAAACCGGCGTGCCCAACGTTGTCGATCCACTAGGCGGCTCCTACTTCGTCGAAGCGCTGACCGACAAGGTTGAACGCGAGGCCCGCGCGATTATCGAACGGATCGAGCAGAGGGGCGGGATGGTCTCTTGCATTCAGAGCGGAATGATCCAGAAAGAGATCGCGCTCGAGGCGTACCGCTATCAGCAGCGGGTCGAGAACGGTGAGCAGGTCGTGGTCGGCGTTAATCGCTTCACGCGCAACGAGCCGGAGCGTGCTCAGATGGCGCTCTACCAGGCGGATCCTGCCCTGGGTGCGCGTCAACGCGAGGAGCTGGCGCGCGTGAAGGTATCGCGTGATCAGACGCAGGTCACACGAGCACTGGCCAATTTGCGAGATGGAGCGCGGGGCAACGTCAATCTGATGGAACCGATCATCGAAGCGGTCAAGGCCTATGCAACCCTCGGCGAGATCTGTGGAGTACTGCGCGACGAATTCGGTGTCTTCAACGAACCTGTCGGATTGTGAGGATCGCTTCGATGGATCGCGCCATACGCATTCTTATCGCCAAACCCGGGCTCGACGGCCATGACCGCGGCGCTAAGGTAATCGCTTACGCACTCCGCGATGCGGGCATGGAGGTCGTCTATACGGGCCTTCGTCGTAGCACCGACGAGATTATCTCGGCCGCTCTGCAGGAAGATGTCGATGCGATCGGGCTTAGTATCCTCTCCGGGGCTCATATCGCGCTGACAGAGAAGATCCTCGCGAGCCTCAAAGAGTCTGGCGCCGATGAGATCGCCGTGTTTGTCGGCGGAACCATCCCACCTGGCGACGTCGAGCCACTCCAACAAATGGGCGCTGCCGGAGTCTTTCCTACGGGAACACCTCTCAGTGCGATTGCGCCAGCGATCCGCGAGGTGGTTAGCGCGCGTCGTGCCGCGCAAAGTTGAAGACCGCCTGACCCATCGAAACGCCTTAAGGTTGCTATGGCGATCACCTGCGCGCTCGGCTAAACCATTGCTTCATCCGACGCCGCAAGGCGCTCTCGATGAGGTACATAGCGATGCATCCGATCAAGTTTGGCCTTTTTCTTCCTACCGGCAATTTTCCGCAGGCTCGGAAAGCCGCCGAATGGGCCGATAACAACGGCTTCTTCTCGGTGTCGATCAACGATCACTTCTTCTCACCGCTCGGTACACCACAGACCGATCAGCTTGAATGCTTTTCAACCCTCGCGGCGGTCGCTTCGATCACGAAAAACGTGTGCCTGACTCCGGCGGTATCGGCTGTGGGCTTTCGCAATCCGGCGCTGCTCGCCAAAACGGCTTCGACCCTTGACCACATCAGCAACGGACGCTTCATCATGGGTATCGGTTCCGGATGGCAGCGCTCGGAATACGACGCCCATAGCTACCCCTATCCGAACAACGTCGAGCGTATCGATCAGCTGGCCGACGCGATCAAGCTGATCAAGGCGATGTGGACGCAGGAAGAGCCGACCTACCACGGCAAATATTTTTCCGTCGAGAAGGCTTACAACAATCCGCGCCCGGTGCAGAAGCCCCATCCACCAATCATGGTGGGCGGCTCCGGCAAGAAGATTCTCCAACTCGTCGCGGCCGAGGCTCAGATCGCCAACCTGATTCCACCGATTATCAACGGCAAGGATTTCGTGCAGGACCCCACGGCGGCAGTGAAGTTCGACAAGGCCGACCTCAAAAAGCGTATCGGCAATCTGCGCGGCTTCCTGAAGGCTGCCGGACGCGCGGAAGATTCCGTCGAGCTCAGCGTTATCAGCATGGTCTCGATTTCGCGCAGCAAAGCCGACTGTGAGGCAGCTCTCGCACGCACCGCTACCGGGATGGGCTTCCCCAACGTCGAGGCGGCGCGCGACTCGCCCGTCCTGCTCTTCGGCACCCCCGATGAAGTTAAGCGCGAGCTCCGCTCGCGTATCGAGGAACTGGGAACGACGTACTACATCGTCTTCCCGTCGTCAGAGGAATCGGGCGACCTGCTCGTTAAGGAGATTATGCCGGAGTTCGCCTCTCGCTAATCACGACGCGAACAGGCCGCCGTCGACCGGCATACTCACGCCGGTAACGTAGGAGGCCTGTTCCGAGCATAGCCATGCAACGGTCTGCGCGATTTCCTTGGGATTCGCGTACCGATGCATCGGCACAAATGCCTCGAACTCCTTGCGTCCGGGACGACCCTCGTTGTTGGCGATACGTTCCATCATCGGGGTGTCGACCGGACCGGGGCATACGGCATTGATTCGAACCCCGCTCGGCGCACATTCGATCGCCGCGCTCTTCGTCAGACCGACGACCGCATGCTTGCTCGCCACGTAGAGCGAGAGCGAGGGAAACCCGGCGAGGCCTGCGACGGAGGCCGTATTAACGATCGCGCCACTGCCCTGCTTGAGCATCTGCTTGATTTCGTACTTGAGGCAGAGCCACACACCCTTGACGTTAACCGCCATGATTTTGTCGAAATTACGCTCGGAGGCCTCGTGCGTTTCGATAACATCGCCTTCGACTCCTGCGTTGTTGAAAGCGCAGTCCAGACGACCGTGAGTGCTCACGATACGATTGATCAGTGCTTGCACCTGGTTTGGATCGGTAACGTCCGTCCGCACAAACTCGGCTTTACCGTTCGCCTCGCGAATCATCGCGACGGTCGCCTCGCCACCTGCCTGATCGACATCGGCGCAGGTGACAATCGCGCCCTCGCTCGCAAACTTCAGTGCGGTTGCGCGGCCGATACCGCTGCTGCATCCGGTAATCAAAGCGATTTTGCCATCAAGTAGGTTTGCCATCGGTGGAACTCCTCGCGAGAGGATCTAATACAGCTAACGATAAGTTGGTAGCGGAGCAGATCGGGCTTGACAGGCCTTCGGGACTAGGCGCACGTTTCGAGGGTAACGTTCTATAGTAGAGCCGCCGCACAGATGTGTTCCCGTACTCGTGCGAGCATTTGAAGGAGCCACGATGAGCTACTCCATTATCGACGTTGATACTCACGTAACCGAACTCCCTGATCTCTGGACCAGCCGGGCGCCGGCCAAGATGAAGGATCAGGTGCCTCGGGTAGAAACTGCAGCCGATGGCACGATGCGCTGGGTTATCGGCAACAGCGGGGGCATCGCAAGCGTCGGCATGACGGCCACCGCGGGGGTGGGAAGCTTCAAGCATCCACCGAAGAACTACGACCAGATGCATCCGGCCGCCTTCGATGCCAAAGAGCGGCTCAAGTACATGGACCACATGGGTATCTGGGCGATGGTGATGTATCCGAACGTCGGCGGCTTCGGCGCGCAGCAATTCCTGAAGCTGAACGACCCGGAGCTGATGATCACCTGCGTGCAGATCTATAACGACTGGCAGACCGAATGGGCCTCCGCCGACGCACGTCGCCTACTGCCGATCACCTCGATTCCCTTTTGGGACGTGAAAGAGGCGGTGAAGGAGATTCGGCGATGCGCCGCGATGGGTCACAAGGGCATCCTCTTCACCGGCGAGCCGCAATACTACAAGCTGCCGCTCATCGGCGAAGCCCATTGGAATCCGCTATGGGAAGTGGCGTGTGAGTTGGACCTTCCAATCAGCTTCCATATCGGCTCGGGCGATATGGCCGAAGGTCTGCTCCGCCCCAAGATGAAAGCCTACGGCAAGATGGCAGCCTTCGCTGAACTCGCCGTCGATATCTTCCTGCGCAACGGCCTACAGTTGAACGAACTGCTGACCTCCGGCGTGCTGGCGCGCTATCCGAAGATCAAGTTCGTCTCGGTCGAAAGCGGCATCGGATGGATTCCCTTCGCACTCGAAGCGATGGACTATCAGTTCCAGGGCAACAGCGTGCGCGAGGAGCGCCCCGAACTCGACATGCTCCCGTCGGAGTACTTCGCGCGGAACGTCTACGCCTGCTATTGGTTCGAGCAGACCGCGCCGCGCCGCCTGATCGACAAGATTGGCGAGGACAACATCCTTTTCGAGACCGATTTCCCGCATCCGACCTCGCTCTACGGCGACGAAGTCCACGCGCGTATCAAGGGTGGCCTCTCGGATTGTGAGCCGCGGGTGCGCAAAAAAATCCTGTGGGACAACGGCCAGAAGCTCTACAAAGTCGAAGGCCCAACTGCAGCCGATGAGGCGAAACAGGCAAGCGCCTGAGTCTATTGAACAACGTCCGCGTCCAATTCCGGCCGCGGGCGTTCCCGCACAAGTGAGCTCACGATGGCGTACACGATTATCGATGCCGACACGCATGTTACCGAGACGCCCGAATTATGGACGAGTCGCGCGCCCGCGAGCATGAAGGATCGCGTGCCGCGTATCGTCACCAACTCCAGGGGAACTCAGCGCTGGGTGCTCGGCGATAATCAGGGGATGCTGGCCGTCCCGGGCACGACCGCGACGGCGGGAGCCGGGACCTTCAAGAAGCCGCCGCGCACCTTCGACGAGATGCATCCGGGCGCCTACGACGCGAAGGCGCGCCTCAAGTACATGGACCAGATGGGCATTTGGGCGATGGTCATGTATCCGAATGTCGGCGGTTTCGGCGCGCAGCAGTTCCTGAAGCTGAATGACCCCGAGCTGATGCTCACCTGTGTGCAGATCTACAACGACTGGCAGACCGAGTGGGCCTCCGCCGATTCGCGCCGACTGCTCCCGATCACGTCGATTCCTTTCTGGGACGTAAAGGCGGCAGCGCAGGAGGTGCGACGATGCGCCGCGATGGGCCATCGGGGGATTCTCTTCACGGGCGAGCCGCAATACTTCGGTCAGCCGATGCTCGGTGATCCGCACTGGAATCCGTTGTGGGAAGTCGCTTGCGACCTCAACCTACCAATCAGTTTCCACGTCGGATCGGGCGATATGACGGAAGGACTGCTCAAGGACCGGGTAGCGACCTACGGTCTCGCACCAGCCTTCACGGCGCTTGCGATCGATATCCTGCTGCAGAACGGCAAGCAGGTGGCGGACCTGATCATGTCGGGCGTGCTGAACCGCTTCCCGACTATCCAGTTCGTTTCCGTGGAGAGCGGCATCGGTTGGATTCCGTTCATGCTCGAAGCGATGGACTATCAGTTCGAAGGTAACCAGGTCCGCGAGGACCATCCGGAATTCAAGCTGATGCCTTCCGAGTACTTCGCCCGCAACGTCTACGCCTGCTACTGGTTCGAGCAGACGGCACCGCGCCGACTAATCGACAAGATCGGCGCCAATCGCGTGATGTTCGAGACTGACTTCCCGCATCCAACCTCTCTTTACGCCGACGAGGTGCATAAACGGATCAATGGCGGCCTCGCCGATTGCGAGGCATCGGTGCGCCGCAAGATTCTGTGGAACAACGCCCAACGGCTCTACAGAGTAGAGAGCCCCACAGCGGCGGATGAGGCCAATCAGGCGACGGCCTAGAACTCCAGTAGAGAAGCACCCAATAGAAGGCCCGCTCCCTCGTGATGAGAGAGCGGGCCTTCTTTCGTTCTTAAGAGAGATGAACCCCGTTGGCTCTACAGCACTTTGCTCTTGAGCGTGATCGATACATTGCCGGGATTGGAACCGTAGCTGAAGGGATAACTCATCGGCTCGCTGAGTAATTGGCCACTCAACGTCCCGGGAGTCGGCTTAGCTTCAACACTCACCGAACAGCTTTGTCCTTTGGCGAGGATCGCATTGGTACAAGTGTCGAGAAGACCCGACTCGCCGAAATCAGGGCCAAATGTTGGTGAGGCTCCCAGCTGGATCGATACATCGCTGTGGTTGGTAATTTTGATCGACTTTGCGGGCCCCGTAGCGCCTGGCTTCGCCCCGTTGAGATTTTCTGTTTTCGGGCTGGCAGTAAGGGCTGCCTTGGTGGCGTTACCCACGAGAGCTGCGTCAACCTGACCACCGTTGTAGGAGAGCGTCAGGGTTCCGGTTTCGGGTCCGTCGGCTAACAGAGGCGCAAACGTCACACTAATCTTGCAGCTCTTTTTGGGATCGAGTGAGCTCGCACAAGTGCCCAGCGAGACTTGGAAGGAGCTTGCTGGTGCCGCCGCCGTGTTTAAAGAATCGATCACAGCTGGTGCAGAACCCTTATTGGTCACCGTAAAGCTGTGCGGTTTGCTCGAGCCCGTCGCTTGAACGTTGTGGAAGTTGAATGACAACGGAGCGAGAGTTAGGACCGTCGGCGACGGTGTCACGGTAGCCGTCGGAGTCGCAGTCGGTGTAGCGGTAGCCGTCGCCGTGGCGCTGGTGACGTTTACGCTGGCGAGAGCAGAGTGATTGATCCCTCCGCTCGACGTGACGGTGAAGGTCTTGGAACCGAGGGTGGCACCGCCCGTAGCTGTAAGGGTTAGAGTGGAGGACCCATTGGGCGTGAAGGACGATGGCACGAAACCCGGGGTAACGCCGGAAGGCAGTCCTACAGCACCCAGCGTAATTGAGCCAGGCGAACCGGACTTGATATTCGCAGTGACCGAGAAGGTTGCCGTCGCTCCGGGAGCCAGATTTGCGCTCGAAGGGGCTACGCTCAAGGTGTAGTCAGGCGTCGTCGAACTGCTGGTGATACAGCTGTTAAGTCGATTCGACCATTCCTTCTGGACGACGTACGTGACGCCATCATTGGGACCGACGACGCTGCCTTGGTTTGCGTTGCAGATATCGCCGATTTCGCCGTTGTTGTTGTTCGGATCATACCAGGCGAGCGGGGGTCCGAAGACGTTCGCGATCCCGACCTCCGGATCTGTGATCGTCTCGATCATTTCGTGCGATGCGACCGATGTATAGTTCCCAAAGGGCTGAGCCGCAGTCCCACAACCTGACTCGCATCCAGAGCCGCTCTGCATGTCGGGATGAACGCCGTAGTAGAACTCATAGCTCTTGCCGCCTACCATCACTGACGCGACCGTCCCGTGGTAAGCACAGAAGATTTGGCACGAGAGAGACCCGTCTAGATTGATGACAATGCCGTGCGGGAAGAAGACTGCGTAGTAGGTATGAGCATTTCCTTGGGCATCGTTAGTAGGGGTCGGGAGATTGCCCGCTATGATTTGACTGGCAAGTTCAGCCCGAATCTGATCGTCCGTTACCGTACTCGAGGTTACGCTTGGCGTGATGGTGAACTGATCAACAAAGGCACCGTGCTGGATATTTTGATTAGTACCTTGGCCCCCGACAAACGGAGTAGTTGCAGTATCGTATTCAACAAGCCAGTCCAAGTATGAGCTGTTGAGGACCTGATCATAAAAAGTCGCCATACTCGGGTCAGCTGTGCTGGAAACCTGGGAAAGATATGACCCGCTGCCCCAGAGCACTTGTACGACTTGTAGATCAGTTACCACTCGGCCGCCGTAATAATTCAAGTGTGCACTGACGGCGGGTGCTGCGGCCTTGCGTGCGGCAGGATCGATCAGCGGCATGATGTGCGGCCCACCCACTTTCAGGGAAGGAGCATTGCCTCCGAACGCCATCGCGGGCATGAGCAAAGCAAAAAGTAGCGCAAAGAGATTGAGGATCGAAAGGCGACAAACTTGCAGCTTGTTGTTTTTCATAAAGTATCTCGGGACTAATTAGTCGCCAAGATACAAAATCTGCAGCACTAGAACCACATGGATGGTCGCAGGATAAAGAAAAATCTTGCTGCCGAAGAATTAATTTCGCTTTAGTTTCGTATTTATGCGCAATTCGCCGTCAGTTACTGTCCGCGGCAGGCTCCCGACGAATCCTTCGCGGTACAAACATGAACCGGAATCGTACAGGCCATTCGGCAGATGGGGCTATCGTAAGCGCATGACTGGGCCTTGAAATCGGCCGCCATTCGATCGAGCTCAGCGGTGCTGTTGGGATTCACCGCCGCTTCGCACCGGCATACATCACGCAATGATCGCGGTCGCGACGCCGCACACGAATCGGCCACTGCGGGGTCGCACACCTGAGCCGCCTTGAGGGCTGTATCGTAATCAGCGGCTATCGTGGCGCAATCAGCCGCCACCGATGGACGGGCAAGACCGCAGAAGAGAAGTCCCACGGCGATGATGACCGTTACGAAAGATTTCATACTCGACCTCAGGGTAACGTCTGAACCTTTCTATCCCAGGTTAGTTCTCGCCGATTGCCTCAAGGATTCCCACCATCCGGCGGATACCGTTACCCAGCTCTTTTACTGAAATTCGCTCGTCGATGCCGTGAACGCCCTTTTCTTCTGCCGGGGTCAATTCGATTGGAATAAAACCGTAGGCCGTAATATCAAGCTGGCGGAAATAGTGACTGTCAGTAAAGCCGGCGATCATCATCGGTACGACCCGCATATGATCATTCTCGGCAACTTTATCAATCGCGGTCATCAGCAATGATTTACGAGACGATGACGCCGCCGGAAAATTCAACGTCACATCGAGCTTGATTGAGTTATCGTTAATGACCTTGCCCAGATTGGCGAGTACTTCCTTGGGATCAGCGCCGGGAAGAAGCCTCCCATCGATATCGGCCGTCGCGGTCGCCGGGATGATATTGGTCTTGGGACTCCCTTGAAGCATCGTGGGAGTAAAGGTATCGCGCACCAGCGCATTCTGTCGCGGAACACTGAGAAAACGCTGGAGGAATTCGGAGTTAGGCCGCAGCGCTCGACGTAGATCGAATAGTTCGGGCGGACCACCGTCGAGTTCCCCGATATCGTGGAAATAGTCGCGCACCGGCTCGATCAGACGTATCGGCGAGCGATATTCGATTATGCGCTGCAGAGCCTGCACGAGATGGGTCACCGCCGTCTGTTCGGGTGGGGCCGCTGCGTGCCCTTCGCCGCCCTGTGCGGTCATGCGGACCCATAGCGGAGTCTTCTCGGCAATCGAAACGCCGTAATAGTGCTTGCCGTTGGGGCGAGCCATGATGCCGCCACCTTCGTTCAGCACAAAACCAGCGTCAGAAATAACGTCCGACTCGTGCGCGACCATCCATCCCGCGCCGTTGCGACCACCCTCCTCCTCGTCGCCCGTAGCGAGGAAGATCACGTCGCGATTCAGCAACAGGCCGGCCCGCTTAACCGCCAGCATCGCCATCAACTCGATCGCGCCCGGCCCCTTGTCGTCGATCGCGCCGCGGCCCCAGATTTCGCCATCTCTCACCTGACCCGAAAACGGCGGAACCTGCCATTCCTTGGGATTGACGGGGACGACATCAAGATGACTCAACAGGACCAATGCCGCCGAATGGCGGCCCGTGCCGTGCAGGCGCGCAGCCACGATTCCGCGCCCCGGCTGCGGCTCCCATACGGTGGCGGGAATACCCTCGGACAGAAACTTCTCCTTGATCATCTTGGCCAAGGCGAGCTCGTTGCCCGGCGGATTGGTCGTATTGATGCGAATTTCGTTGGATAAAAAGTCAGTGGCTTCGGTGGTCAGCTTGTCGTAATCAATCGGTGTCCCGGGGTTTTCCTTCTTCGCGGGAGCACTGGGATGCTTGCGTGCAGCGAGCAGGACCGAAGGTAGAACC
>Ga0335071_10006615_pt1 | contig 11959 bp, 11 predicted proteins | sample Lox_Sample_15_FD_206724 | JGI IMG/M metagenome (GOLD analysis project Ga0335071, IMG submission 206724) | Soil microbial communities from Loxahatchee National Wildlife Refuge, Florida, United States - Lox_Sample_1.5 | ecosystem: Environmental > Terrestrial > Soil > Wetlands | place: USA...
TGAAGACGCGCGCCATGATGACGTCCCACTCGATGGGAAGCCAGCCCATGCCATGCATCTCCTCCACGCCTCGTATCAGTTCCGGCGGAAGGGCAGTGCGGATCGCCTCCCGGTCCGGCCGGGCGTTCACGGCCGCCATCTTCGTCTTCAGGTGGCGCGCACGCACATGGGGCACGCCCACAGTATCCCGGCCCGGAAGCGGAAATGCCAGCGGTGGCGACCGAGGAGCCGCCGGTCCTGTCGTTCGAGCACGGCCGAACCGGGTAGTGGCCTCGGCCGAGCCACCGTCAGTGAATGGCCAAGTGCTGGCGTCGCCGGGACACTCGTTTGCTCTGGCCGCCGCATTCCCTGCTCGTCTGCCTCCACACGGCTTCATGCCCCCGGAGTCCTCCCGAGACGATGAGGTGCGAAGTCGGCGAGCCGGGAAAAGGCACCTTCGAAAGGCGTTGCGACAGTGGAGCACGGTCGCCTGCCCGGCCGGCGGCCGAACGAACGGACGACCGCGCGACTCCGGGGGACGGTTGCTTGGGTCCATGGTACGAGATCGCTCGGGCCGCAGATCACTTCCGCCCTTCAGCACCACCGACCCTATCCATGCTCCAACACCCCATCTCCTCAAGAGGGACGTCTGCGCTCCCCGCCGATACCGTCGCTCTCCCCCGCGGTAGCTTCGCTCCGGCGTCGGCGCCTTTGCCGCCACGCTGGGCTCTGCCATCGGCCTCGGAAACATCTGGAAGTTCCCTTACCTCACCGGCTCGAATGGCGGCGCGGCCTTCGTCCTCGCCTACCTGCTCGCGGTGGCACTCGTCGGAGTGCCGGTCATGGTGGTGGAGCACGCCATCGGGCGGCGCATGCGCCTCGATGCGGTACGCGCCTACGGCAAGATCGTGCCGCGCCGGCCCGTCTGGTCGGCGATCGGGTGGGCCGGCCTCGTAGCGGCCGTGCTCATCATGGCCTTCTACACGGACGTGGCGGGCTGGGTATTTGCCTACGTGTACAAGTCTGCCGCTGCTGCCGTGGAGGGGCGGACCCTGTCAAAGGACACCTTCGGAGCACTGGCGGGCGGGACGGTCGAGCCGCTGGGGTGGCAAGCGGGTGTCCTTCTCCTCACCACGGTCATCATCGCGGCTGGGGTGTCTCGGGGCATAGAGCGGGCGACCAAGGTGCTCATGCCGCTGCTCTTCGTGCTCCTGGTGGTGTGCGACCTCCGTTCGATCACGCTCCCCCGGTCGTCGGCCGGCATCGCGTATCTCTTCCGGCCCGACCTGTCCAAGCTCTCGGGAGCGATGTTGCTCTCGGCACTGGGGCTGGCGTTCTTCAAGCTGTCGCTGGGGATGGGCACCATGACCACCTACGGCTCGTATCTGCCGGATCGGGTGCGCATCGTGCCCAACGCGGCACGGGTCGCCTTGGCCGATACCGCCGTCTCTCTTCTGGCCGGCCTCGCCATCTTCCCCGCGGTCTTCGCCTTCGGCGGCCAGCCCGCGGGCGGGCCGGGGCTCCTCTTCGCGACCATCCCGCTCATCTTCGCGCAGATGCCCTTGGGGAACCTCTTCACCGTGCTCTTCTTCGTCCTGGCGTCGGTTGCCACCATCGGCGCGATGGTGAGCCTCGTCGAGGTTCCAGTGGCCTGGCTGGTCGAGAAGGGAGACGTCCGCCGACCGCTGGCGGCCGCCCTGACCGGTGGCGGGATGTTTGCGCTTGGCGCGACCGCCACGCTCTCCCAAACCCCGGTGCTGGCCCGGGTGAAGCCGTTCGGCAGGACCCTCTTCGACCTCTATGACTTCTTGTCCTCCAACGTGCTTCTTCCGGTCGGCGGACTGGCGATCGCCATCGTAGGGGGTTGGCTCGTGTCGCGGGGCGATTTCACGAAGGAACTCGACAAGGGACAGGCGGGGACGTCCCGGAGCAACCTCTTCATCCGTGCCTTCGCTCGCTGGGTGACGCCCGTCCTGATCCTGCTCATCCTGCTTTCCAGCCTGGGCGTGTTCGGCACCTAGGCTGGACCCGGGCGGGGTGGCCAATTTCCGCTCCCGACCGTCTCTCGACCTTTGCCCGCCTGAACTCGCCGTCGAGGGCACGATCAGCAAGGGGTCCTCACTGGCCAGTTCCATGCCCAGGTGAGAGCATTGGGCATGCGCTCCTCCCTACCCGGGCCGCAGGACCTGGCCGCCCGCCGCCAGCTTCTCCTCTCCTTGCTGGGCGATCTGCCCGACCGCAGGGTCCCAGTCGGCGGACGCAAGCGCGGCGAGACGGAGCACGACGGCTACCTGCTTGAGTCCTGGGAGCTCGACCTGAACGGACTGGAGCCGGTGCCGGCTCTGCTCGCCCGCCCCATCGGCCGAAGTGGCCGCGCGCCGGCGATCCTGTTCAATCACTCCCATGGCCACGATTACAGCATGGGCAAGCGGGAGCTGATCGAGGGCCGCGAGTACCTGCAGCCAATTCCCTATGCCAGGGCCCTCACCGGCGAGGGCTTCACCGTTCTGTCCATCGACCACTGGTGCTTCGGCGAGCGCGCGCACGAGTCGGAGCTCGAGACCTTCAAGGCCATGCTCTGGGAGGGTCGGGTACTCTGGGGGATGATGGTCCACGACTCCTTGCGCGCCCTCGACTGGCTGGCGGCGCGCTCCGACGTCGACCGGACGCGGCTCGGGACGCTGGGAATGTCCATGGGCAGCTCGATGGCCCAATGGGTGGCAGCGCTCGACGAGCGTGTCCGGGTGACCGTCGACATCTGCTGCCTCACCGACTATCACGCGCTTCTGGCACGAAAGGGGCTCGCCGGACACAGCATCTATTACTTTGTGCCCAGTCTCCTGAAGCACTTCACCGCATCGGCGATCAACGCCCTCATCGCGCCGCGCGCTCACCTCGGGCTGGCCGGACTCCGCGATCCCTTGACGCCGGTTCCCGGCCTCGACGTCATCGATGGCGAGCTCTCGCGCGTGTACGCGCAGGCGGGCCACCCGGAACGGTGGAGACTCATGCGCTACGATGTCGGGCACGAGGAGACGCCCGAGGGACGCATCGAGGCCCTGGGCTTCCTGCGCGCACACCTCTGACGGGTTTGCGATGCGTGCAGTGGGGCTCGTTGCGCGCTCGATCCGCGCAAGACCCCGGCGGGCGAAGGCCCGGGAAGGTGCCCAGGCCTTGGCGGGGCTGACGGGGGCGGGCTCGACCCTTACATCCGGTCGCCATGACTCCCGCGACCCCCGAGGCGCTGAACGAGATGCTGGCCGCCCATGCCTTCACCCGCGAGGCCGGGTTCCGGGTCGCCGAACTCGGGAACGGCTGGTGCGAGCTCCTCGTCCCGTACTCTCCGGCGCACGAGCGGCCCGGGGGGATCCTGGCCGGCTCCGTGGCCATGCACGCCGCCGACGTCGCCTTCTGGTGCGCCATCAAGACCCGGCTCGGGATGGAGGATGGCTCGGTGACCAGCGGGATGACCACCGCCTTCGTGGAGCCCGCGCGCTGCGAGGACCTGAGCTGCCGAGCCGAGGTGCTGAAGCTCGGGCGCCGGTTGGTCTACGGCGTCGCCGAGTGCCGTGCTGCGGGGCGCCTCGTGGCGCACCATACGCTCACCTACGTGCGGCGGGAGGGCGGAGGATAGACGAGCAGGAGACCCTTGAGGTGGCGCGGGCGCATCGCACCGGCCGTCCGCCTCAGGCGAGCGGCGTCAGTACTCGCACCGTCAGGCTCGGCGAGTAGCCCTTCAGCCTCGGCGAGAGACGCACGTGATCGGGAGAAGCGCGCCAGCGAGTGGCGTGTTCCTCGCTCTCGAACTCCAGGGTCATCTGCAGCTCCTCGGTCGAGTCGGTGCTGCGGAGTAGACGGGCGGCGACGAAGCCCTTCTGCCGCGACATGGCCACGCGGTATTCCTCCTTGAAGAAGGTGACGAACTCGCCTTGCCGTTCGACCGGAACCTGGAGCGAGACCTGGCGAACGATCATGCGGCCTCCCCTGCTGCCGAGCCTCAGCGCTTGACCCGGCCGCTGGTATCGCCACCCATGAGTGCGACCACCTCGGCCCGGGAGACGAAGTTGAAGTCACCGCGGATGGTGTGGCAGAGGCAGGACGCCGCCGCGGCGAAGCCCGCGCAGGTGGCGGGGTCGCGGGACAGCTCGGCATCGTCCAGGGCATAGAGCAACGCCCCGGCGAAGGCATCGCCCGAGCCCACCCGATCGACGATGTCGGTGATGGGGTAGGGCTGGTAGCGTCCCTGGCGCAGCGGGGCGAAGTGGGCGCTCCCCCCGGTCCGGGTCCAGAGCATCGCCCCCCAGTTGTTGTGGGTGGCCGAGATGCTCTCGCGCAGGGTGATCGCGACCATGGAGACGTTGGTGAACCGGTCGGCGACCTGGCGGGCCACGTCTGGATAGCGATCCACGTCCAGGTTCCCACTCTGTACGCTCGACGCCCCCGCCTTGATCCCCAGGACGTCCTCGGCGTCCTCCTCGTTGCCGATGACCAGGTCCACGTAGGGGAGGATCTCCGCCATGATGCTGCGGGCGAGCTCGCGGGGGGCCACCCCCGGCTTCCAGTCCCACAGCTTCTTGCGAAAGTTGAGGTCGAGAGAGACCTTGAGGCCCGCGGCCCGTGCGCGCCGCACACACTCCAGCGAGGTCTGCGCTGCCGCTGCGGAGAGCGCGGGGGTGATGCCGGAGATGTGCAGGCGCCGTGCGCCGGCCAGCAGCGCTGGCCAGTCGTAGTCATCGGGTCCGAGGATTGCGATGGTGGAGCCGGCCCGGTCGTACCAGACGGTGCTGGGCCGCTGGCAGGCGCCCGACTCCAAGAAGAAGATGCCCATTCGTCCGGTTGGCCGGCGCAGGATCCGGGAGGTGTCCACTCCGACCGTGCGAAGGTAGGCGACGCAGGCGTCGGCCATCGGTCCGTGCGGCAACGCGGAGAGGAACGCCGCCTGGCCACCGAGCAGGGCGTAGGCCGCGGCCACGTTGGCCTCCGCGCCGGCGAAGGAAACCAGCGCCGACCCGGGCAACGCCTGCGCGAAGCGATAGGGCGGCGGAGGCTCGATGCGGGCCATGATCTCGCCGAAGGTCACAAGGTCAGGCATGGCGCTCCTCCCTGCGGCAGGCGCGTGCGGCCCGGGCGGCCGCCTCACCGATGCCCTGGAAGTCCCCGCTGGCGATCTTCTCTCGCGGGGCGATCCAGGAGCCTCCGACGGCGATGACGTGCCGCTCGGCCAGGTACTCGCGACAGTTGCCCTCGGAGACGCCGCCCAGCGGAATGTACTCCAGCCCGAGGTGGGCGTAGGGGGCGTGGATGGCGCGGAGGTAGGCCAGCCCGCCCTGCGGCTCGGCGGGGAAGTACTTCAGCACCCTGCAGCCGTACTCCAGCGCGGTCTCGATATCCGAGGGGACGGCGATCCCTGGCGCGAAGGGGATGCCGTGCTTGGCGGCAGCCTCGAGGACGGCGCGGTTGGTGCCGGGGGCGACCAAGAACGCGGCACCGCGGCGCTTGGCCTCCACCACCTGGTCCGGCGAGAGCACCGTTCCCACGCCGGCCATCATTTCCGGTACCGCCGAGGCGATGCGGTCCAGGGCATCGAGCGACGACGGGGTGCGGAGGGCGAGCTCCATGATGTCGACGCCGGCCGCGACGAGCGTTCTCGCCAGCGGTACGGCTCGGTCCACGTCATCGACGACCAGCACCGCCACCACCCCGGTGGTGCGCAGCCGCGACCTCAGACTCGCGGGGAAGAGACCACTCGACGTCGGTTGCATGCATCCTCCCGAAAGGCAAGATGCCCTCCCCGACCATCGAGCCGCGGAGGATCTCGCCGGAAGCCCGCGCCACGGAGGCGCGTGTCTAGCAGAGCTCCTAGGGCAGTATAAACTGTAGGAAGGCGTCGGGCGCCTGTCAACGAATCTGAAACTCAGTTTCTAATTCGTTGAGTACCGTGGCGGTATTCGTTACCCTGACGAATCGACGGTTCAAATTGGGGCCCGGGGAGGACGGGCATGGCCAGGAGAGGAGAGAAACCCGGCGAGGTGCAGGCGGTTGCGAGGACGCTCCGAATCCTCGAAGTGCTCGCCGCCGACGGCGAGCTCGGGCTCACCGAACTGGCGGCGCGGGTCGGCGTGCACAAGAGCACGCTCTACCGGTTCATGTGCACGCTGTGCGACCTGGGCTACGCTCGTCGCGATCCGGACACGGAGCGTTTCTCCCTGAGGCTCAAAATCTTCGAGATCGGGGCCAGCGTGCACGCGCGGCTGGACCTCGTCAAGGTCGCCACACCGACCTTGGAACGGCTCTCCTCGGCGACGCAGGAGACCGTCCATCTCGCCATCCTCGACGACGGCCAGCTCGTCTACCTGTCGAAGATCGAGTCGACGCGGTCGTTGCGGGTCAGCATGCAGTCGCGGGTGGGAATGACCGCCCCCGCCTACTGCACGGGGATTGGCAAGGTGCTCCTCGCCTGGGCCGGCAACGAGTTCCTCGAGCGGTACCTGAAGCACTGCGAGTTCGTCCGTTACACCCGGAACACCATCCCCGACAGGTTGAGGCTTGCCGCGGAGCTCCAGACCACCCGGAACCGGGGCTGGGCCTTCGACGACGAAGAGCACGAGGACGGAGTTCGGTGCATCGCCGCCCCGGTGCGCGAGAAGAGGGGCGCGGTGGTGGCAGCGCTCAGCATTGCCGGTCCCAGCGTACGCATGGGGTCGGATCGGCTGGACAGCATCCGAACGCTGGTGTGCGAGGCCGCCGAGGAGATCTCGGCGGCCCTCGGCTACTCCCGGCTGGAGCGGGAGGCGGCCGGTCCGCTCGGGGACCGCCGACTCGCCCACGGGGTGGGACGGGCCGCGGCCGGAGCGGTGCGCCGTCAGGGGAAAATCAAAACCTAGTTTCTATCCTCTTGACAGGTCGTAGATGCCGCTGCTCTGATCGCTGCGGAGCGGGATCGAGGGTGGCGCCTCTCGTTTGTCTCGCGGGAGGGCGGCGGGGCCGGTGCAGCCGGCAGCGGGCGCCCGGGATTTGCCTGGGGATCGGCAGGAATTGCCACGGCCAGTGGGCGGCGTGGAGAGAGCCGGCCCTCGGCGCGCAGAGCCTGGCGGAAGGAGAGACCCGATGAAGCTGAAGGGCAAAGTAGCGGTGATCACCGGCGCAGGCATCGGCATCGGCGCCGCCATCGCCCGTCTCTTCGCGCAGGAAGGTGCCCGCGTGGCGCTGATGGAGAAGGACGGCGCCCGGGGGGAGGAGACCGCCCGGAAGATCCGGGAAGCGGGTGGAGACTGCCGTTGCTACGTCGCCGACGTCTCTCGCGCGGATGAGGTGGCCCGGGCCGCGGCGCAGATCCTCGCGCAGTATCCGGTCATCGACATCCTTGTGAACAACGCCGGCATCTGGCGGCCGGGCCGGGTGGTCGACCTGAGCGAGGAGACCTGGGATAGCGTCCTCGGGACCAACCTTAAGGGTATCTTCCTCGTCTCCCGCCACTTCCTGCCCAAGATGATGGAGCGGAGGAGCGGGGTGTTGGTCAACGTGGCCTCGGTCGCCGGCCTGGTGGGGGCGGCGGGCGCTTCTTGCTACGCGGCCTCCAAGGGCGGGGTCGTGAACCTGTCCCGCAGCATGGCCCTCGACTTCGCCCCCTTCAACGTGCGGGTGAACTGCCTATGCCCCGGCATGACCGACACTGCTCAGGGAGACACCGTGGTCGGCCACTACAAGCCGACGGCAGACCCTACCGAGGCCAAGCGGCACTGGCAGCCTCTCGAGCGCGTCGGCACGCCGGAGGACGCTGCCAAGGCCGCGCTCTACCTCGCATCCGATGACTCGGAGTTCATGACCGGCTCCATCCACGTGCTGGACGGGGGGCTGACCGCTCAGTGAGCGGGGAGACACGGGTCGAAAGGAGGTGCACGCGAAGAGCGAGGAGCAGCGGGGCCAGAGGGAATCCGGAGGACCGGGTCCTGAGACCCGGAGGGTTCAAAGCAAAGAGGAGGTCAGGAATGAGACGGTTCGCATGGTCAATGCTTCTTCCTGCGCTTGGTCTGATTCTGTCCGTCACCCCTCGTCTCGCGGACGCTGCGGGCAAGACGACCCTGGTGGTGATGATCCGAGGGCTCGACAACCCCTACCACGCCAACTATGCGGTCGGAGCCAAGGAGTTGGGAAAGAAGCTGGGACTGCCGGTCGACGTCCTGACGAGCGAGGCGAACAGCCAGAAGCAGTTCGCCGATCTGAAGGCGGAGATCGCCAAGACCGGCGGTAACATGGTGGTGAGCTGCGATCCCAACGAGGCTCCCGACGTCGTCCCGATCGCCAAGATGCTGGAGGCGGCCGGGGCGTACTGGGTGAACTGGTGGAACAAGCCACCAGATGTGAAGGTGGCGAGCTACCCGCACTGGGTGTCCCACGTCCAGTTCGACGCGGTCGGGCAGGGGTACTACAACGCCAAGGAGCTCTTCAAGACGTTCAAGACTCCGAACCAGGGGAAGATCATCGCCATCCAGGGCATGCTGGCCAACAACGCGGCCATCGGCCGGTTCCAGGGCCTCCAGAAGGCGCTCAAGGAGAATCCCGGTGTCCAGCTGCTGCAGTGGGAGTCCGCGGAGTGGGACACCACCAAGGCGTACAATGCCACCAAGGCGCTGCTCGCCGCGCACCCGGACGTCGACGGCGTGTGGTGCGCGAACGACAACATGGCCATGGGGGCCATCCAGGCCCTCAAGGAGGCCGGGCTGGCAGGCAAGGTCCTCGTCACCGGTACCGACGGCAACCCCGAGGCCTTCGACGCCATCAAGGCGGGTTACATGGTCTCGACCGAGTTCCAGGACTCCCGCTACCAGGCCCAGTTCGGGCTGACCATGGCCCTGGCGGCGAAGGAGGGGAAGCTCGACGTCAAGTCGCTCCCCTCCAAGTACCGCAGCTGGATGATCCCCGGCGTGAAGGTGAACCGAGACAACGTCGACAAGTTCGTGGATGAGTACATCAAGTCGATGCCGAAATACGACCTGAGCAACTTCTTCGCGAACTGGGCGGGCGAGGCGCCCTAGCCCCGCCTAGTGGGCCGGAACCTCTGCGCGGCGGCAGTCGCCGCCGTGCGGAGTTTCCGGTACGCTCTACCTCAACTCCCAGACGAGGGTCCTCGGGCATGACGACAGCCACCGCCGGGCCAGGTCGGCTCACCCCCTTCCGAGAGCGGCTCCCCGGTCCTGTGCTGGCGACAGGCGCCTGGTTCCAGCGCACCGGCATCGCCGCCCAGCTGCTCACGCTGGCGATCGTGGTGGGCATCTTCGCCATGGGCACCGGCGGCAAGTACCTCGCCTGGTCGAACGTCCAGGTCATCCTTAGCCTTTCGGCCATCCCCGCCATCTTCGCGGTCGGGCTGCACCCGACCATCGTGGCTGGGGGCATCGACCTCTCTCTCCAGGGCGTCGCCTCGCTCATCGCCGTGTTCGTCGGCTTCTTGCTGCGGAACCAGTTCAACTCCCACGACCTGGGGTTGTGGATCATCCTCGTGGCCATGTTGATCGGGGCCATCGCCGGAGCGGTGAACGGGCTCCTCAACGCCGCGCTGCGGATCCCATCGTTCATCGCCTCGCTGGGGATGGGCTGGATACTCTACGGGCTGGCGGTCTTCATGGGCAAGGCGGTCAACGTTCCCCTCCTCGACACGCGCATCGGGAACTTCGCTTCCGCCAACGTGGTCGGCATCCCGCTCATCGCCGTTGTCGCCGCCGGCTTCACCGCCGCCGTTCAGCTGGTCGAGGACCGCACGCGACTGGGGCGGTACATGTACGCCATCGGCGGCGACGAGGTCATCGCCAGGCAGGCGGGCATCAACCTGGGCGTGATGAAGGTCGCCCTCTTCACCGCGGCCGGCATCATCTACGGACTGGCCTCGTTGCTGTTGACCTGCCGCCTGGGGATCTCCACCTCGCGCATGGGGCTCACGCTCCTCTTCCCCACCGTGACTGCCGTGGCGGTCGGCGGCGTGGCCTTGACGGGCGGGATCGGCGGGGCGAAGAACGCCGCCCTCGGCGCGCTGATCGTCACCGCCCTGAACGACGGGCTCGTGCTCATGCACGTGAGCCCGTACATCCAGCAGGCGGTGAACGGGGTGGTGCTGATCGTGGCCGTGGCGCTCACCATCGACCGCAGGAAGCTCGGCTTCATCAAGTGAAGCAGGCGGGACCATGAGCACGGGCACTGGCAGCCAGGAAGCGATCCTCGCGCTGCGCGGGATCACGAAGACCTTTCCCGGCGTGGCGGCCCTGGACCGGGTCGAGCTGGTCGTCCACCGGAACGAGGTGGTCGGCCTGGTGGGCGAGAATGGCGCCGGCAAGTCGGTGCTCATGAAGATCATGATCGGCCTGCTCCAGCCGGACGAGGGCTCCATCGGGCTCGACGGCAGGACGGTGACCTTGAAAAGCCCCTCGGACGCGATCCGGAGCGGCATCGGAATGGTCTTCCAGGAAGGGGCCCTGGTCCCCAACCTCACCGTAACGGAGAACCTCTTCCTTCGTCACGAGAACAGCTTCAGCAAGCTCGGATTCTTCTCGCTGCGCTCCATGCGCCAGGCCGCTCGGGAGCTTCTGGCCGAGCTGGACCTCGACATCGACGTCGATCTGACGGCGGCAGACATCGGGCCGGCGGCGCGCCAGATGGTGGAGATCGCGCGCCTTCTGTGGCTGTCCCGCTTGTACGGGCGCGACAACCCCGTACTCATCCTGGACGAGCCGACCACCGTGCTGGCGGACAAGGAGCGGGAGACCCTGTTCCGGATCATGCGGGAGCTGAAGAAGCGGGCGTCCGTGGTCTTCATCTCCCACCGCCTCCAGGAGGTGGTCGAGAACAGCGATCGGATCTGCGTGCTGAAGGACGGCAAGAACGTCGCGGAGATGGGAACGTCGGACGCTCGCATCACGCACATCGAGCAACTCATGGTGGGGCATACCTTCGCGGCCGACCGGTTCCACGAGGACGAGCAAGGCGCGCGCACCGGGCGGGAGCTCCTGAGGGTCGAGAACCTGAGCCGGGCCGGGGCGTTCGAGCCCCTCCATTTCACCATCGGGGAGGGAGAAATCGTCGGTCTCATCGGACTCGTCGGCTCCGGGAAGGAAGAAGTGTGCAGGTGCATCACCGGCCTGGAGAGGCCGGATACCGGTACCATCATCCTGGGCGGGCGGAAGCTCCGCACCGGCTCCCCGGACGCCGCGGTGCGAGCCGGGATCGGCCACATCCCCATCGACCGCCGCAACGAGGGGCTGGCGCTGATGATGAGCGTGGCCCAGAACGTGAACCTGCTGGTGCTCGACCAGTTGAAGACCGCCGGCCTCTTGAACCCGGCGCAGGAGCGGGGCAACGCTCAGCGCTGGGTCAGCGAATGTCAGATCAAGACCCCCTCGCTCTCGGCGCTGTGTGCCAACCTCAGCGGGGGTAACCAGCAGAAGGTGGTCATCTCGAAGTGGCTGTCCTCGAAGGTCCGGTTGCTGATCCTGGATCACCCGACGCGCGGCGTGGACGTGGGCGCCAAGGACGAGATCTACAAGCTCCTGCGCCGCCTGGCGAGGCAGGGCATCGGGATGCTTATCATGTGCGACACCCTGGAGGAGGACATCGGCCTGTCTGACCGCATGCTGGTGATGAAGGACGGCCGGCTCGTCCGAGAGGTCGACAGCGCCCCGCAAGAAAAGCCGAGCCCACAGAGCATCATCACCTTGATCGTGTAGCGCCCCCGACGGAAGGAGAACCGACGTGGAGGCCAGGAGGCAAGAGGAAGCTGCGGTCGATCTCGAGCCGAAGAGGCGGCGCGGGAGGAAGAGCCGGATCCCTCCCGTGTACCTCACCATCGCGTTGCTCGTGATCGTGACGGGGCTGTTCTACGCCGGGAACCAAAACTTCCTATCCTGGTACAATATCAACACTATCCTCAGCTTCTCGGCGATCCTCCTCACGGTGGCATTAGGCCAGATGTGCACGATCATCGTGGGGGGGA
>Ga0335071_10006616_pt1 | contig 11958 bp, 9 predicted proteins | sample Lox_Sample_15_FD_206724 | JGI IMG/M metagenome (GOLD analysis project Ga0335071, IMG submission 206724) | Soil microbial communities from Loxahatchee National Wildlife Refuge, Florida, United States - Lox_Sample_1.5 | ecosystem: Environmental > Terrestrial > Soil > Wetlands | place: USA: Florida...
CCATCGCCCCACTCGTACCGGTACCCGCCCCGCAGCGTGATCCGCGGCGTCAGGTCATACAGCACATCCACCTGCTCCCGGTTGTAATTCATCACCAGCCGGTCCGTGAAATCGGTGACGAGCGCCGCCGCCGCGGGCGTCAGGATCTGCTGGCTCAGCGCCTCCGACGACGCGCTGTGCAGCCTGTCCGTCATCCACGATTCGATGATCCGCAGCCGTTTCATCGGCCGGAGTTCGAAACCGAAGGTCCCCGTCGTGTGCGGTTCTTTCGCCGCCGCCGTCGCCAGATCCAGTTCACTCGTGTACAGCAGCAGCGTGGTCAGGTCCGTAAACTGCCCAGCGTTGTACTGCGCGTAATTCACATTTGTCGTGGGGCGGCTGTAGAGGAACTCACCGAAAACATCCATCCACGGAGTCGGATTCGCCGTCAGCAGGACCTTGCTGTAGATGCTGTCACCCCGCACGCCGTAAGCTTGGGTGAGATCGTTCAGGGACATCTGCTGGCCGAGGAAGGGCGTCGTGTTATTGCCGAAGTTTTGGGTGCTCGTGAAGACTTGCTGGTCATCCTTGAACGTCGTGCCGCCCTGCTCCAGCGTCACGTGAAATTTCTTCATCTCCACGCGCACGCCGCCGCGATAGTTCTCTGTCGAATCCCGAGGCTTATCGGCCACCGGGTAGGAATTCAGCCCGCTCACAAAATCCGTGATCCCCGTGCCGAAGCCCGAGTCGTGCGAGTACGCGAGGTAGGGCACGAGCCATTTACCCGGCCGCAAATCCAGTTCGAAGTCCATCATCCGCCGGTGCGAGTCGAACGATTGCTGATCGACAAAAATTCCGCTGCCCAGGGTCGGGTCCGCAAAGGAGGGCAGGAAGTTGAAATATGCGACATTGCGGTAGTCGAAGCTGAAGTTGTACCAGTCGTGCCGCGCCGCGTCCACGTGCGCCGTGTTATAAGGATCGCCGCCCCAACCCGCGCCACGCACGTTGATCCGGTCGAAGTACTTTTTGGTAGCGCTCTCCAGGGTCAAATCCAGTCCCAATAGCCGCACACCGGAGCCGAAGTCCACAACCGACCGGTACGTGTCCAGACTTCCGCCCGCGCCGCTGAACCATCGATATCCCAGATCCACGCTTCCGGTCCACGTTGTTTCCGTTTGCGTCAGCGGAGGAACCACGTTCGTGTCCTGCGCGGTCGTGGATGCCGGCGTCGCCGGCGTTTGCGCGGCGTCTTGCGCCGCCAGCGGCACGGCTACCAGTAGTAGCAACCAGGTTCTCATCGCACGAGCTCCTGGCTCACGTTCGATCCGTGAACCTTTACGTGGCACACCGTGCAGTTCTGGAACTGCGGACTCCGCAAATCGTGAAACGCCGGCGGAGTTCCGCCGATCGTACGTGACGCGGTGGCCGTCGCCGGTGTATTAGCATGGCACTCCAGGCAGACAAATCTCACTTCCTGGCGTGTCAGCATCCGTGGATTCGCGCTCCCGTGCGGCTCATGGCAGGTTTCGCAGCCCTCCAGCCGCACCGGCGCGTGCTCGAACACAAATGGCCCGCGCTTGTCTCCGTGGCAGTTGATACACCCGGGCTCGTTGGCCGAAACCGTCCGGATCGAGTGCGGCAGCGCGCTGCCATGCGGATTGTGGCAGTCCACACACGACATAGCCCCTTCCGGCAGCTTATGCTTGTACGGCTTCTGGAAACTGGCCCATACCGAAAGATGGCATGTCGCGCACTCCGTGTTGATTGCCGCCCGACGCCTGGGTACCAGTTCCTCCGCCGACTTGTGTATCGAGTGGCAACTCACGCAACTCACCTGGTTCCGTGCGTGACTGCTCTGGATTCGTCCAACATGTGTTGGTTGATTCAGGTGGCACGTCAGGCAGCCTTGGTCCGCTTCCGCTACCGGCAGTTTCTTCGGATTCCGAATGTCCGCCGCCGACGTGCTTTCCGCGTGTTTGCTGCCCGGGCCGTGGCAAGACTCGCAGGCCCGTGTTTCAAACCCGCGCTTCTTGTCTTTCTCGACGACAAAATGTGGATTCTTTTGAAAAGCCTTGGAGATATCCTCGTGGCACACTTGGCAGGCTTCCGAACCCACGTAGGTAGCGGGCCCATTTGCCGCCGGAGGAGTTTGCGCCCAACCGAGGCGCGAAAAGAAAATCATGACCGCCGCTATCGCCAGCGCTCGAGGATAACCCGCCCATAAGGGGCGGGTCCCAGGAGGAGGTGGGGGCGCGCTGGCGAGTGGCGGCGGCCAAGCTCGCAAAGTCAGGTCTGTGTCCCGCATTGGCTGCCTCCTCAGCCTTGCGAGTTACTGGGCATGCTCCGCGTCAACCGCGAACTGTGCTCCCGCGGCGTGGCATACGTTGCAGGCCTCTCCGAGCGACGTCGTGTTCGCCAGGAAATGCGATGCCTCGGGCTTGGAAACGTGACACCCGCTGCACGCCGACGACGCTGGTTGCACCGGATTGATCCACCCTTGTGGATCGGTAACCGCGTTCAGCCCGATCGGCAGCTTCTGCTCACTGCCACCCGTGTGGCACATCGAGCAGTTCTGCAAATAGGTCGCCTCGCCCTCCGGGCTCATGGCCGGGAACAGGACGTTGGAGAAGTCGTTGTGGCTTCCACCGAAACCGACGATCACATAGGGCTTGCCGCCAGCGGGCACCACATTCACGCCGTCGTGGATGCGGTGTACCATCATGGCGAAATTGATGCCCTGCGGTGGCGCCGCTTTGTCCGCCGCAACCGTGGCGTTCACTCGCTGGCTGATATCCGTATTCGACGGGTTGTGGCACAACACGCAATACTCGGTGTTGTTGCGCAGGCTGCCGTGGATCGAAAGTGCGACGTGGCAGTTGTTGCAGTTGTTGAGCGCAACCACCGTGCGCCGCGCTTGAACCGGCGAACCGTCCACCGAGAAATTCACTACCGGGTTTGAGGCACCTTCGGTGATCGTCTGTTGCGAGGTGGTACCCGCCAACACCGTCACGCTGGCGCGCGCTTCTCCGCCAATGGTGTACGTTCCCGTGGCATTTTTGGGAATTGTATTGGTGAAAGTGTACGTGCAGGTCCCGCTCGCCGCACAGGCCGCCTTCGCGGCGCTCTCCGTTACGTAACCCGGCGTCGTGGCGGTACCGAACGTAGTATAGCCGTAGTCGGTCGTGGGGCCGGCCAGCGTGAATTGAATCGTGGCGACCTTCGATAAGGGGATGGCGTTGCCGCTGTCATCCCGTACGGTAAAGGTCACCGTGGGCGCTTGCCCGGCAAGCGTATTGTTCACGGATACGATCGAGAAATTGATTCCCGGCAGCAGTGTATTCGGGTTTTGCGGGTACAGTTCCTTGGTATCCGTAGGTACGACGTGCGCCCCCGTGATGGAAGCATCGAAAGGCGTCTCCCCTTGCGCTACGTGGCAGTTGGAGCACTGGGAGTCATCCGCCTGGAATCCGCCCGGGTGGTTGGTGCCGGTGGCGAAATTCACGTCATCGTGGCAGGCGCCACAAGCCGCGCGGCTCGGCTTGGTCATGAAGTCTTTGGCCTGCGTCGCGCCCGTGGTTTGGCTGTGGCATACTTCGCATCGGCGCGGATCTGCGGGATCTACCACCTTCGAAAAATCATTGACCGAGTTCATGTACCCGATTACCTGGTACGGAGTGCCGGCGACCACGCTCGGCAACTGGGATCCCATGTGAATCTTGTGCGCAAAAACCTTCAAATCGAGCGAGTTGCCCGTCGCCGGATCGGCGTTTTGCGGCTGGTGGCACATAACGCACATATCCATGCCGTGCGCGTAGCCGCCGTGGAACGCCAACTGGTCGTGGCAGGAATTGCAGCTCTGGGTGCGGATAACGTCTCTCGTCACAGTCACCGCCGCACCGTTCGGAACGAAGTTGAATGTGGTGCCCGCATAGCTGGTCCCCAGGTTGAACGCTGTCAAATCGCGATTTCCATCGATGGCAACGGTGGTGGTCGCCGTGGGGTCGAAGTTCGAGGGAGCCTGAGCTTTGAAGGTGTACTTATACTGGCCTGGGCCTAAAGGCGTGACGGTACCCCCGCTTCCAAAAGCCGGCAGCTCGAAATCCGGCCGCGTAATTGTTCCCAGCGCCTTTCCCGTCGCGGGCGCTGTTGTGTATGCGACATATTGGTCTTGGCCTTTGGGAATATAGGCGGCAATATAGGCGAGCGTGACCGCGCCAGGAGTTGTAACACCTGATCCGTCGAGCGGGAGTCCAGTCGGATCGGTCAGGGTGTAGTTCACGCTGATCACGCCTGCGGCCGAAACGCTGGCCGAATTGATGGTGATCACCAGGCCTGGGCGCACAAAGTTGACCAGGGCCGCATCCGCATAGTAGGCCTTGCTGCGGGGGGAATAAGGCGACTTGGATCCGCCAACCAGGGCAGCCGCGCCGGCCACCAACAACAGGGCGGCGAGAATTCGAGAAACCCCGCGAGCTGAATAAGATATCCGCATAATCTCCTCCGATCGCCTGCGCTAAATGCCGCCGCGATCGCATTTGCGAACAACCACAACTGGAAATCGCATCCTCCTTAGTGCAGGAAACGGCCCAAACTCTCTCAAATCAACAAACAATCAATTTTGAAGGGAATTTGGCCGTTTTGACGAAGGTTAACCAGGGTGGCCGCGGGGACCCAATCGCGGGGAATACCCCCGAGGTATGGGTGAAAACCCGCTACTTGAGGCTGAATTTCTTCATCTTGTAACGCAAAGTATCCCGGGTAATGCTCAATAGACGGGCCGCCTGGGTCTGGTTGCCGCCGGTCTTCTCCAGGGCGCGCACCACCAGGTTCCTCTCGTTCTCTTCTAGCGAAATACCCTCGTCTGGTATCTGGAACGCTGAGTGGGGATGCATACCGTCGCTGGAGCCAGGAGTGGCGAGAGATACAGGGAGGCTCGTGGGCGTCAGTTGAGAGGTTTCCTCGAGAATCATGGCCCGTTCGACGGCGTTGCGAAGTTCGCGCACGTTGCCCGGCCAGGAATGCGCTACGAGCAAACGTTCGGCAGCGGGCGAGATTCCTTCGATTTGCCGACGGAATTTCCGGTTGTAATGCTCAATGAAGAACCGTGCCATGGGCAGAATGTCTTCGGGACGCTCTCGCAACGGCGGGATGCTGATTTGGATGACGTTGAGCCGAAAATAAAGATCCTGCCGGAAAGCGCCTTCCTTGACGGCCTCGCGAAGATTCTTGTTAGTGGCAGTGATGACACGAAGGTCGAGGTTGATATCCTTGAGCCCGCCCAGACGCCGGAAGCTCTGCTCCTCGAGCACGCGGAGTAGCTTGGCCTGCAGAGCGAGCGGCATTTCGCCGATTTCATCCAGAAACAGAGTGCCCTTGTCGGCCAGTTCGAAAATCCCCCGTTTTTGCGACCGGGCGTCGGTAAAGGCCCCTTTTTCGTAGCCGAAAAGCTCGCTTTCCAACAGAGTCTCGGGAATTGCCGCGCAGTTGATGGCAATGAACGGCTCGGCCTGGCGCATGCTCTCATAGTGCAGGGTTTTGGCGATCAGGTCCTTGCCTGTGCCGTTTTCGCCTTCGAGCATGATGGTTGTGGCTTCGCTCACTGCCACGCGCCGCATGAAATTCAGAACGTCGCGCATGGCGCGGGATTCAGCGACGATCTCGCGCTTCTTCGGGTCGGCCTCTTCGGTGATGTCGGTGACGGTGGCGACGATGCCTTGGACACTGCCATCGGCGTCATGAACGTGACTGGTGCGCATCACCGCCAGTCGCTCGCGTCCTGCTGCCGTGCGAAGCCGGACCGTGCATCGCGGCACCGGACCATTCTGGTTGAGGCCCACCAGCACCCCGCAATCGGGTTCGCAGACCGTGCAGCGAAAGACCTCTTTGCAGGTTTTTCCGACCATTTCGTCGGCGCTCATACCAAAGAGTTTCTCTGCGGCCTGATTGACGCCGGTAATCACCATGTCGCGGTCGTAAAGGACGATGGCGTCGGCAAGCTGATCGAACACGGCTTCGAGCACCGGGGCTCGCTGCCAGGCGAGGTCGAGCTTGGAAATCATTTGCTGTCAGTATAGCGCAGAGACGCTCAATTGGGGATGCGGAGGTGTGAAATGGGGCCTCTTGTGCGTACTATGCCCCTGCGGGAGAGGCGACGGCACCAACATTTTCTGGCACACTAAGATGGCCCCGAGATTGCATCTTTCAAAAAGGGGCAGAGAGGAAGTATTGAACAGATGAAGTTTGTGATCCCCATATTCGTTTTGTTGCTGGGTGCCGTCGTGAATTCCACCCTTTCGTATGGCAAGCCCGAGTACACAAAGAAAGAGAAGAAGGCTTGCACGTATTGCCACGTGAAGGCGAACTCGAAAGAGCTGAATGACGCCGGAAAATACTATAAGGACCACGATCACTCGCTCGAAGGCTACCAACCCAAATAAGTTCGGGCTGTAGCTTGGGAGGCAGCATGTACACCGTCCAACTCGCTGTGGGAAACGCGCCGTACGGAGCAACGCTTGCGGACTTGTTGACGCATACCGAAAGCTGCTCTGTGACGCCGGTTGATAAACCCGATCCGAACCAGCCAGGTGTGATGGTGGTCAACGAGAAGACGCTGGACAGCCTGCCCAATCCGATCGAGCGACCGGAGCGCATCGTCCTGATCACCCCCAACGAAGCCAGGCGCCTGGAACGCGCCTGGCAAGCTGGCATCCGTTGTGTCGTGTTCGACAGCGACCCACCGCGGACCATGGCTTTGGCGGTTATGGCGGCGGCACTAAGGGTGAGAACACCCAACCGGCTGGACCAGCCTGCGAGTATCACCCCAACTTCCCGTCGGGGAGACCTGAAACGTTCGAAAATCGGTTGATTCCCTTAGCTTTACTGATGGAGAACCGCGTGCACGGGGCACGATCGGGCGAAGGAGGGGGCAATGGAACGCTCATTAGAGGAACTGGAAACCATCATCCGGGACCAAGTGTGCCACGTCTGTTCCGACCGCAAAAATGACGGCACGTGCGGCCTTGAGGAGCCAAGCCGATGCGCGCTGTTCCGGATGTTTCCGCAGGTAGCGCGCGCCGTTCAAAGCACACATAGCGATGATATCCGGGATTACGTGCAAGCGATCCGGGACCAAGTCTGCACCGTGTGCGAAGAGCAGGCGCTTGACGGCTCCTGCGAGACCAGGGAAAACGTCGCCTGTGCCCTCGATGCATATCTTCTGTTGATCGTGGATGCCATCGAAGAGGCTGTGGGGCGAAAGTTCGAGCGGCCCGCCGGGTTCGGGAAACCGCAGACGGTCATTCCGCTCACAGTAAATTAGGGGGAAAGCGATGAACATCAACTTATTGCCATTTGGAGCTAGCTGGATTGTGCTGGCATGCGCAGTCCTTATTCTTGCGGTGTACCGCCATCGATTGTCGAGCCATGAAGACGACACGCTCCATGTCTCAGATGCGCAGGCTTCGCAGATTACCGAACAAGCAGTCACGGCGCACCGGATTGAGGTGATCGACCGGTGGGGTAAACTGCTGACGGTGATCGGCGCAGTATACGGCTTGTTGCTGGGCGCAGCCTATTTCTATCAGTACTGGGTGCAAAGCTCGCAGCAAATGTGGAAGTGACGGGGATGGCGAAGCGAGCCGGCGCCGGGCTGGGTGCCCGGCTCGCCGTTTGGGTGACCGTCACTTTTGGGGCAGCGGGGTTGACCTGCTTCGCGCAGGATCCCAGCGCCGCTTGTGCCGCCTGCCATGATGTCCGGCAGAAGATGGGCAAGGGGGCGCACGCCTCGCTGCCCTGCCAGACCTGCCACGTAAAGCACGAAGAGTATCCCCATCCAGAAGGCATTCCGAAGCCGGTGTGCGCGAGTTGCCATGTCCAAATTGGCGCCGAGCATGCGCGTAGTATCCACGGCCAAGAACTCAAGAAAGGTAACCAGGCGGCGCCGGAGTGCACCACCTGCCACGGAGCGGCGCACGAGGTGCAGGTAGCGCGCTCGGAGGCGTTTCGCGCCGCCGAGCCGGAAACCTGCGGCATGTGCCACACCGATGTCGCGGACGAATATAAGCGCAGCGTTCACTACAAAGCGGTCGCGAGAGGCATCACGCAGGCTCCTGTATGCACGGACTGCCACGGCGAGCATTCCATTTTGCCGCCGAGCAACGCAGCATCCCCGGTAAATGCGCGCAACATCCGCGACACATGCGGAAGCTGTCACGGCGATGTGCGGCTGGCGCGCGAGTTCGGATTTCCAGCCGACCGACTGGTGAGCTTTGATGCCTCGTATCACGGGATGGCGGCGAAGGCGGGGTCACAGACGGTGGCCAATTGCGCGAGCTGCCACGGGGTCCATAAGATCCTGCCTTCTTCGGATCCGCAGTCGATGATCAATCCAAAGCATCTGGCGGCGACCTGCGGACGCTGCCACCCGGGGGCGGGAAAGCGGTTTGCGATCGGTCCGGTTCACCTGACAGAAGCACGGATCCAGCCAACAGCCGTCGGCTGGGTGCGCGGGTTCTATCTCTGGGCCATCCCGGTGACGATAGGGCTGATGCTGCTGCACAACGCCGGCGATTGGGCACGCAAGCTATACAAGATGCGGTTGAGCCGAGCGGCGAACGCCAACGAGCGGGGGAATGGGCAGCCGCAGTTCCGCATGTTCGCGTTCGAGCGGCTGCAACACGCGTTGCTGGCCATCTCATTCGTGACCTTGGTGTGGTCAGGATTCGCATTGAAATACCCGGGGCAGTGGTGGGCCCGGCCGATGCTCCTATGGGAGGGGTTGACACCGGTGCGCAGTTTGGTACATCGTGTGGCGGCGGTGGTTTTCATTGCGGTGACCGCGATGCACGTGATTTCGCTGGTAACGAGCGCGAAGCTGCGGCACCATTGGAAAGAGCTGTGGCCGGCGCGGCGCGACATCACGGAAGGCGTTTTCACTTTTGGTTACAACGTGGGTCTCATCCATGACAAGCCTGCGGCTTCCGAACACTCTTATGTCGAGAAAGCCGAATACTGGGCGGTGGTATGGGGCGCAGCAGTGATGATTCTGAGCGGCGTGATTTTGTGGGCCACCAATTACACGCTGGCATGGATGCCGAAGATCGTGCTGGATGTGGCGACTTCGGTGCACTTTTACGAAGCGGTACTGGCGACCCTTGCCATTCTGGTGTGGCACTTCTATTCTGTGATTTTCGACCCCGATGTTTACCCTCTGGACAGCGCGGCGGTTACGGGTTTTAGCACGCGCCCCCGGCACTCGGAGCCGGAACCAACCGAGACTCCTGAAGAAACTGTTTCGAATTTATGACCAACTCCTCCGGTTCGCCCCGGCGCGGCTGGCTGTCGCCGGTAGTGTATCTCTCGAATAACTGGATCAGCCTGCTTGGCGTGGTCGTGGTCACCTCGGCCACGGTTTTCTGGCTGGTGCTGCTACCGTCCACTCTGCGGGGACAGTCGCCGAATCCGTACATGGGGATCCTGATGTATCTGGCGCTGCCGGGGGTATTCATCGGCGGCCTGGTGCTGATCCCGCTGGGCATCCTCTGGGAAAAGCGACGGGAGCGAATATCGGGACGAATGCCGGCGAGTTTTCCGCCGCTCGATTTTCAAAATCGCGAGTTGCGACGGCTGCTGACTTTTGTCGGCCTGGCTACGTTTGTAAACGTAGTGATCGCGAGCCAGCTTTCCTACAGCGCGGTGAACTATATGGACAGCGTGAGCTTCTGCGGGCAAACATGCCACACGGTCATGCAACCGGAGTTTACGGCGTACCAGAACTCGCCGCACTCGCGCGTGGAATGCGTGCAGTGTCACATTGGCCCGGGCGCGGGATGGTTTGTGCGCAGCAAACTGTCGGGCGTGCGGCAGGTTTTCGCCGTCACGTTCCACACGTACTCTCGGCCGATTGCAGCGCCGGTACACAATTTGCGGCCGGCGCGAGAGACGTGTGAGGCGTGCCACTGGCCGCAGCAGTATGGCGGAGACCGTTTGAAGGTGATTTCGAAGTTTGCCGATGATGAGCACAATTCGGAAACCAAGACCGTGCTCATGATGCATATTGGCGGGGGAAACGGCAGGCAGGGGATTCACGGGGTGCACATGGGGCCGGGAGTGCGCATTCGCTATGCGGCGAGCGACGAGAAGCGGCAGACGATTCCGTGGGTGGAGTATCAGGACGCATCGGGAAAAGCGACGGCGTACGTGGCGAGCGATGCCAAGGGCGCGATGCCGGGCAACCTGCCCCTGCGTGAGATGGATTGCATCGATTGTCATAACCGGCCCACGCACGTGTATCAACTGCCGGAACCGGCAGTGGATTTGAAACTGGCGGACGGATCGATTTCGCCGGCGCTGCCTTTCGCGAAGAAGACGGCAGTGGAACTGCTGAAGGCGGCGTACGGATCGCGCGAGGAAGCGGCGTCGAAAATACCGGCGGCGTTTGCGGCGTTCTACCGGGAGAAGTATCCAGACGTTTACGCGACGAAGCGTGCGGAGATTGAGCGATCGGGCGAGGCAGTATTGGCGGTCTATCAGCGGAATATATTTCCGCAGATGAACGTCACTTGGGGGACTTATCCGAACAATCTTGGGCACACGGATTTTCCGGGGTGCTTCCGTTGTCACGATGACAGCCACGTAGCGGCGGGCGGCGCAAAGGTGACGCAGGATTGCGCGGCGTGTCACAACATGCTGGCGATGGAAGAAGCTGCGCCGAAGGTGCTGGTGGAGTTGGGGCTGGCGAAGTAGCGGGGCATTGCCTAGCGAGGCGTACACAACTCCCAGAGTTTACGGCCGCAGGTCCCCGCAAACGGCGCATGGCCTTGCGCTACAGTTTCTTGGTGTAATCTGAGGCTCCCGGAATTAACAAACTGTTTAAAGATGTGACTCGCGCGAGTGAGTCAAATGGAAGAATGACTATAACGTCCGTTCTTCCGGTTCTGTTGACAGTCGTCGCGCTCGAAGGCGCGGCCTTGGCGCAAAGCACGTCTTTGCCCACTAATTCAGTTCTCGCTTCGGTGCCGAACGTCACTACCTCGACGGTGCCGGCCAACGGAGACTTGAATCCCTACGGTGTGGCGTTCGTACCGGCTGGGTTCCCCGCCGGAGTGAATATCGCGCCGGGCGATGTGCTGGTTTCCAATTTCAATGCGGCGAGCAATCTTCAGGGAACCGGTACGACCGTGGTGAGCATTTCGCCGGCGGGCCAGCAGTCCCTTTTTGTAACCTCGAGCCTTGTCGGAGTAGATACGGCTCTTGGTGTGTTGTCAGGCGGGTTCGTGCTCGTCGGAAATATCCCAGTGACCTATCCGAATGGCGTTTCGACTCCCGCCCAGGGGGCCCTGCAGATTTTCGATCGAAACGGGAATCTGGTTTCCACGCTCAGTGATGCGAACCTTCTCAACAGCCCGTGGGGAGTCGCGGTCAACGATTTGGGGGCCTCGGCTCAGGTATTCGTGAGCAACTTGAGCGGCACAGTGACGCGCCTGAGTTTTCTCGTAACAAGTACCGGGTTGACGCTGGAGAGCAAGACGCTGATCGGGTCTGGTTATGGGAGCCAGTTCGTTCCCGCGATTGTGGGTATAGGGCCGACGGGCTTGGCGTACGATGCCACACGCGACCTTTTGTTTGTCGCATCGACCGCTGACAACGCAATATTCGCGATCGAAACTGCCTCCAGCCGAACTCTCGATGCGGGCAAGGGTTTTATGCTGTATTCAGACGCCAAGCAACTACACGGCCCGCTGAGTTTGACGCTTGCCCCGAACGGAAACCTCATCATTGCCAATGGCGATGCCGTGAATGCAGGCGGCATGCAGAACAGTCTTGTCGAGATCACGGAGCAAGGAACTCTGGTGGCTACCTACCAGGTGGATGGCGGAGCGCCGGGGGCGGCCTTTGGAGTTGCCAGCACCGCCTGGCAGGGCGCGATTCGGCTTGCCGCGGTGGATGATGATCAGAACTCACTCACTGTCTGGACTCTGC
>Ga0335071_10006617_pt1 | contig 11955 bp, 10 predicted proteins | sample Lox_Sample_15_FD_206724 | JGI IMG/M metagenome (GOLD analysis project Ga0335071, IMG submission 206724) | Soil microbial communities from Loxahatchee National Wildlife Refuge, Florida, United States - Lox_Sample_1.5 | ecosystem: Environmental > Terrestrial > Soil > Wetlands | place: USA...
TGCCTGCAAGAGGCGGCGGGTGGGAAGACCTGCGGTGTTCCCTTCGCCAGCATTACCTGGAGCAGGTTCAACGGGTCTGCCGCGCTCCCGCACAGCACTCTCAGCCTTCGCGCTGACACCACATCAGCGACTGGTCGGCTCCCCTGCTTAATAGGCTAACTCTAGACTGCCCCCGCTGGTGGGTCAAGCCGGGGCTTTTGCTCGATAGACGGCGGCTCCGCTTGCTGGTCGTTACAGCGCCTCGCCGGCTGCGCGCTCCCTTGCCTGTCCGAATGGGCTCGCTTCGCAGCCCAGGCACTTCGGCGCCCGGTCCCGGCCGACGCAGCGAGACACAAGCCTGTTGCAGGCGCGTTGCTTGCGTGTTGCTTGCGTGTTGCTTGCGTGATGTACCATAGGGTCTCCATACGGTTTCCATAGGGGTTCCATACGGATTCCATAGGATTTCCCCCTTTTCTCCCCCTCCCGCCGTCCAGCCAGAGCCTGCCTCTGCCGCTTCGGCAGTCAGCCTTCTGCGCTTTACAGCTTACACCATATAGACAGTGCTGGCGCCAAAAAGGTTACGCTTCTTGACAGTACCGATGCTTCTTTCCCGGAAGCCCCGCACCTGAACCGTGCGAATCGCAGGCCGGGCCAGCGCGCCAACATCCGCCATCTGTGCTTTCCTCGCGGCGAACTTTCGTGTTTAGTCGCCGCCGACTATGAGCAAAACGGCACTCTTATTTGCAGGGCAAGGCGCGCAAGTGGTGGGTATGGGCAAAGACCTGGCGGCGAGTTCACCCGCCGCCAAGGCGTGGTTCGACCGCGCCAACGCGGCGCTCGGCTACGACCTCGCTTCAATCTGTTTCCAGGGCCCGGAGTCGGAGCTGACCAAGACCGAGCATGCGCAGCCGGGCATCTTCCTGGTGAGCTGGGTCGCATTCGAGCTGCTCAAGCAACGCGTGCCGGGGCTGGTATTCGGGGCCGCGGCCGGGTTGTCCCTGGGTGAGTTCACAGCCCTGACAGCGGCGGGCGCGATGAGCTTCGAGGAAGGCTTGCAAGTGGTGCGCCAACGCGGGCGCTTCATGCAGGAGGCTTGCGCCGCGACGCAGGGCGGCATGGCGGCCATCATCGGCCTCAACGAGGCGGCCACGCGCGAGGTCTGCGCCGAAACCGGGGTGGTGCTGGCCAATCTGAATTGCCCGAGCCAATTGGTGATTTCGGGCGCCAGCGACAAGTTGGCGCCGGCCTGCGTCCTCGCCAAGGCCAAGGGCGCGCTCAAGGCGGTGCCCCTGCCCGTGGCCGGTGCGTATCATTCACCCCTCATGGCCAGCGCTCAGCCCAAGCTGGCGGCGGAGTTAGCGCGCGTGACGCTGACGCCGCCGACCGTCCCGGTGATCGCGAATGTGACCGCCCAGCCCCACGACGGGTCCGAAGCGATTCGCGCGCGGCTGGTCGAGCAAGTGACCTCGTCAGTGCGTTGGGAGGAGTCCATGCGATATTTGCTCGCGCAAGGGTTCACCCGCTTTATTGAGCTCGGGCCGGGCCGGGCCTTGAGCGGCTTCATGAAGCGCATTGATAAGACCGCCCAGATGCTCAACGTGGAGGACCTGGCGACGCTGGAGTCCACGGCCAAAGCACTGGCCGCGTGAATTCTCAAAACGCGAATTGACAATGACCGGTAGATAGCAGACAAGAAGCGGGTTTTATGAGCGATTTAGTCAACCAAGTAGCGGTAGTGACCGGCGCCGGCCGCGGGATCGGCCAGGCCATCGCGCTGAAACTCGCCGCCGCCGGCGCGGACATCGCCTGCGTGGATTTGAAGCTGGAGTTCTGCGCCGAGACAGTGCAGCAGGCCCAGGCGCTGGGGCGCAAGTCCTGGCCCTTCGCTGCCAACGTCTCCGACGCCGCCAGCGTGGAGGCCACCGCCGAGCAGATCCTGACCGCCACCGGCAAGGTGGACATTCTCGTCAACAACGCCGGCATCACCAAGGACGGCTTGCTCATGCGCATGAGCGAAGCGGACTGGGACGCCGTGCTGGACATCAATCTCAAGGGCACATTCCTCTTCACCAAGGCTTTCAGCCGCAGCTTCCTCAAGCAGCGCTCGGGCCGCATCGTCAACATCGCCTCGGTCATCGGCCTGATCGGCAATGCCGGCCAGTGCAACTACGGCGCCAGCAAGGCCGGGGTGATCGGCTTTACCAAGTCGGCGGCCCGCGAGCTGGCCGGCCGCGGCATTACCGTGAACGCGATTGCCCCGGGCTTTATCGAGACGGCCATGACGGCGAAAATCAGTCCTGAGGCGCGCGAGCTGTTGTTGAAACAGATCCCGCTGGGCAGCCTGGGCCAACCCGACGACGTCGCCAGCGCGGTGCTGTTTCTCGCCAGCCCGGCGGCGCGCTACATCACGGGCCAGGTGCTGCCCGTGGACGGTGGCATGGCAATGTAACTTTTTTCGATTCCGGGCTTGACGGCCCGGAGATCGTGGCATAGACACACTGCAAAACTTAGAACCGGAGTACACCATGGCTGAGAAAACAATTGAGCAAAGAGTTAAGGACATCATCGTCGAGCAGTTGGGAGTGAACGCCGACCAGGTCACCCCCGACGCCAAATTCATCGAAGACCTGGGGGCCGATTCGCTCGATACGGTGGAATTGGTCATGGCGCTCGAGGAGGAATTCGGCAGCGAGATTCCCGACGAGCAGGCCGAAAAGCTTCAGAGCGTGGGCGATGTGATCAAGTACATCGAAGACCTGCAGCAGAAGTAACTGTGAGTCGAACACTTTCGGGGCGGCTTGGACTGGTATCAGCTTGAGCTGCCCCGTTTGATTTTATGGCCAGCAACTGGACCGAACGCCGGGTCGTCATTACCGGTCTGGGCGTCGTGGCGCCCCTGGGACATCAGGTGGCCGCCTTCTGGCAGAGCCTGCTCGCGGGCCAGTGCGGCATTGCCAGGATAGCCCGGTTTGACGCCTCGAAATTCGACTCCCAGATTGCGGCCGAAGTAAGGGATTTCGACCCCCTCTCCGCGCTGCCGTCGCCCAAGGAAATCCGGCGAACGGACCGATTTGCGCAGTTCGCCGTGCATGCGGGATGGCAGGCGCTGCGCGATTCCGGGCTCGATCTCGACCAGGTGAATCGCGATGAGGTTGGAGTGTTCATTGGCTCCGGCATCGGCGGCCTGCAAACGGTCTCCGAACAGTGCACGGTCCTGCTCCAGCGCGGCCCGGACCGGCTGTCGGCCTTCATGATCCCCATGCTCATTTCGAACATGGCGTCGGGCCTCTTCTCGATGTATCACAAGCTGAAGGGGCCAAACTTCGCAACCTGCTCGGCCTGCGCCACCTCCAACCATGCGCTTGGCGAAGCCTGGCGCACCATCAAGATGGGGGATGCGCAGATTATCTTTGCCGGTGGCGCCGAGGCCACCATCGTCCCCATCGGCATCGGGGGCTTCTGCGCCATGAAGGCGCTCAGCACCCGCAATGATGATCCAACCCACGCCTCCCGCCCATTTGACCGGGAACGCGACGGGTTTGTGATGGGCGAGGGCGCCGGGGTGTTGGTGCTCGAGGAACTCGAACATGCGAAGCGCCGCGGGGCGCGGATCTACTGCGAGCTGGCCGGCTATGGCAACACCGCCGATGCCAATCATGTGACCGCGCCGTCGCCAGAGGGCGAGGGCGCCGCGCGCTGCATGAAGATGGCCTTACGCAATGCCGGCCTGAACCCCGAGAACATCTCTTACATCAACGCCCACGGCACCTCCACGCCCCAGGGGGACATTGCCGAGACCAAGGCGATCAAGGCCGTGTTCGGCGAGCACGCGCGCAAACTGGCCGTCAGCTCCACCAAAGGCGCGACCGGCCACATGCTCGGCGCAGCCGGGGCGGTGGAGATGATCGTTTGCGCCAAGGCCATCGAAACCGGCATCATCCCCCCAACCATCAACTACCAGGTCCCCGACCCGGAGTGCGACCTGGACTATGTGCCTAACACGGCCCGCGAGTTGGAGGTCGAGGCCATCCTCAACAACTCGTTCGGCTTTGGCGGCCATAACGCCAGCATTCTGGCGAAGAAGTTTGTCGGTTGACGGGGCCGCTCCGCGGCGAGCCTCGGAGTTTTGGATTGCCTTCCGGCGCCACTCTGCGAAGGTCAGCAGGTGAATTTCCTCTCCCTCATCGAAGCCAAACGCGACGGGCATACCCTCGACGCGAGCCAGATCAAAGACGTCATCGCCGCGTACACGGCCGGAAACATCCTGGATTACCAGATGGCGGCGTTCCTCATGGCCGTCTACTTCCGCGGCCTGAACCGGGAGGAAACGCGCGCGCTCATGCTGGCCATGCGGGACTCCGGCGATGTGTTGCGCTTTCCCGACGGCCCCCGCCCGGTGGTGGATAAGCATTCCACCGGGGGCGTGGGGGACAAAGTCTCGCTGCCGCTGGCGCCCCTGCTCGCCTGTCTCGGCTTTCGCGTGCCGATGATCTCCGGCCGCGGCCTCGGCATCACGGGCGGCACGCTCGACAAGCTCGATTCCATTCCCGGGTTCGACAGTCTGCCCCCCACCGAGCGCATCATCGAGATCGTGGAAAGCGTGGGCTGCGTCATCTGCGGCCAAACGGCCCGCATGGTCCCCGCCGACAAAGGGCTCTACGCCTTGCGCGATGTGACGGCGACCGTGCCCTCGATTCCCCTGATCGTCGCTTCCATCCTCTCCAAGAAGCTCGCCGAGGGCCTGAACGCCCTGGTGCTCGACGTAAAATACGGCGTGGCGGCGTTCATGCCCACACTGGAAAAGGCGCGCGAACTGGCGCAAACGCTCGTCGCGCTGGGCAACGAGGGCGGCGTCAATACCCGCGCGTTGCTTACTAATATGGACATTCCACTCGGACGCGCCGCCGGCAACTGGCTGGAAGTGAAGGAATCTGTCGCCTGCCTGGAATCGGCGGGGACGCGTTCCGGCGTGTCCAATACTGATGGAATACCCAGGGACCCCGGGCAACGCGTCCCGACCGACTTGCGGGAGTTGGTTCTCGCCTGTGCCGCCCACCTGCTCATCCAAACCGGCAAGGCCACGAGTCTCACCGCCGCGCTCAAGCAGGCGGAAGACTGCCTGGCCTCCGGCAAACCGCGCGAGAAATGGAATGAAATGCTTGCCGCGCAGGGGGCCGACCTGGGCGCCTTCCATCGGAAACTGGGCTGCGACTTTACCGCGCCGGTGCTGGTCGAACTAAAGGCGAACGGCTCGGGATTTGTCTCGCGCTGCGACGCGCGTATCGTTGGCGAAGTGGTTCGCGACCTGGGCGGGGGCCGGTTCACCAAGGAGTCGGCGATCAACTACGACGTGGGGGTGGATAGCCTCGCCAAACCCGGCGAAGCGGTCCAGGCCGGGGGCGTGCTGGCACGGGTCCACGCCGCCGACCACACGCAGGCGGACGCGGCCTGCGCCCGGCTGCAGCGCGCCTTTGATATCTCCGACCACGCTCCGTCCGCGAAGCCACTGATGGCGGAGATCATCCACGCCCCGCGTTAGAGAGCGTCTCAGGCCAGAATCCCCCGCATGAACTTGCAGTTGGCCTGGTAACTTTCGAGCATCGGCTTGCCGGGCGGCACCGCGCCTTCAATTTGCAGCCAGCCGTGGTAGCCGATGTCGTCCAGGGCGGCCCGGACCTTGTGGAAATCCACCTTGCCCTGGCCGAGCAAGGCGCCATTTTCCTTGCAGTGGAACTCGCAGATGCGCTTGCCCAGTTGTCGAATCTCCTTGTAGATGTCGTAGCCGCGATCGTTCGAGTTACACACGTCATAATACACCTGCACCGACTTCGAGCCGACGCGCTCCAGGATTTCAAGATGTTGGTCGGCGCTGAGCCAGCTTTCGATGCCCAGAATGACTCCCGCCTTCTCCGCTTTGGGCGCCACCGCTTTGAGCCGCCGCACGACCTCATCCACGCCCGCCGGGTCCCCGCGCAAGTCGTCGTTGCTGAAGAAAGCGAGGAGCACCACGCGCACGCCAAAGGCCTGGCAGACATCAATACTGTCGCTCACCCACGGCACGGTGCGGGGGTCGCTTTTATAAGGGATATTGTTCAACTCACTGATGGCCAGGGAGGAGACGGCCAAACCAGTCCGCTTCGCGGCGTCCTTGTATTGCTGCTGCACGTCCGGCTTGCGCAGGTGCATGTCATCGGCCGCGGTACCCAGGCTCACCATTACGCCGTCGAGACCAATTTGCTTCGCGACGTCAAGCGCCTCCGGACTGCCCAGCTTGCCGATGGACCAATCGCACGCGCCAAGCCGGAAGCGTCGCTTCGCCGGCGCGGCAAAGAGGGGGGCGCAATTGGCCGCGAGGGTCAGCCAGGCCGCCGCCTGAACGGATTGGCGAAGCATCGCCCGCCGCGAGAGTCCAGCCAGATCCTTTTGCATAATTCCTTGTCCAGACGGTTTACTTCAGCTCAATGGCCTTGACCCGCAGATTCCGGTAAGCGACCGGGCCGTGATCCCCTTGAAGCCGGATCGGGCCCGTCGGCTTCTCCTCGTCCGACATGGCACCCCGCGTGGGACCATTGAGCTCGACGTTCTCGTGGACCACGACGCCGTTATGCACGAGCTTCACCACCTTCGCGTTGGCGATCTTCTTGCCGCTGGTATCAAAACGGGGCGCGCGGAAGGTGATGTCGAATGTCTGCCATTGGCCGGGCGGCTTGCTGGCGTTGACGCGCGGGGAGTGCCCTTCGACGTCCTGGGCGTTGATCCAGCGCGGGTAGATGCCGCCGCACTCGATCCCCGGATACTTATCCTTCACAACGCCAAAGCTGTCATAGACCTGCATCTCATACCGGCCCATCAGATAGACGCCTGAGTTGGAGTGCTTGGTGATGCAGAATTCGACGTGCGCCTGCATATCCCCGAACTCCGGCTCGCTAACGAGATCAACGGTGTGCCCCCTGGAACAGTTCACGAGCACGCCGTGGCCCGGGGCGAGCACGAACTTCTCCGGGTCAGCCGGGTCCAGCGACACAGCTTTGACCACGCTCCAGGTGCCGGTGGGAGTGCGCCAACCGGCCAGGTCCTTGCCGTCAAACAGGACTTGGGTCTTCTCAGCGCCGAAACCACCGGCCGGGGCCAGCCCCAGGAGGATGGCAACGAGCAGAGCTCGGTAATCGGGGATAGGCTTGGTAAAGATATCTGTGTGCATAATCTTCGTAAGTGATCCGACGATAAGTGTTCCCGGACTATTCGGCAAGCTCTTTGAGCATCTGCTCGGCGGCGGCACGGGGGTCCTCGGCGGCGCAAATCGGTCGGCCAATCACCAACCAATTGGCGCCCAGCGCCAGCGCTTCGCGCGCGGTGAGCGTTCGCTTCTGGTCGTCGGCGGGAGCCATTTGGGAACGGATGCCCGGTATGACCAACTGCGTGCTGGCCGGCACCATCTGCCGCACCTCGGCCACCTCTCGCGGCGAACAGACCAGGCCGCGCAGCCCGGCCTGGTTGGCCATATTGGCCAGGCGCCGGACCTGGCGACTGACGTTGGGATCGAGCCCGATCTGACTCAGCGCGGCGGCGTCCAGGCTGGTCAGCACCGTCACCGCCAGGACGAGCGGCGGCGAATGCCCAAGTTTCCACGCGCTTTCCTGGGCGATGTGCTCGGCAGCTTTGAGCATTTCCACGCCCCCGCTGGCATGCACCGTCAGCATCTGGACATCGAGCTGCACCGCGGCGGCGACCGCCTTGGCGACGGTGTTGGGGATGTCGTGGAACTTGAGGTCGAGAAAGACCGGGGATCCCCGCGCGCGAATCCGACGCACAATATCCGGCCCTGCGGCGGTGAAAAGCTCGCTGCCAATTTTGAACCCGCCGGAAACCGGGGCGAGTTGCTCCACCAGCTTGAGCGCGGCCTCTGCCGTCGGCACGTCCAAGGCGACAATGATCGGGTTCCGCATGCACGCATTGTAATTGCAACGCCGCCGCGTCACAAGCCGAGACTCCCATTTTGACTTCCTCGCGGCCATCCTCTAGCCTCCCCGCCCATGAATACCGTTCGCTACACCGACGCGAGCTTCTCCCGGCAACTGCGCGCGTTGGTCGCCGCTTCCAGCCTGTTCGACCCCGTCATCGAACAGCGGACGCGGGCCATCCTCGAAGACGTGCGGGCGCGAGGGGATGCGGCGCTGCTCGAGTTGACCGAACGGTTCGATGGCGCCAGGCTGCGCGCCGAGCAACTGGCGGTCACGCAAGCCGAATTGGTGGCCGCGTCGCTCAAAGCCGACGCCGCGCTGCGCGCGGCCATCGCCGAGGCGCAGGGGAATATCGCCGCCTTTGCCAGGAAATCGCGACGCAAGGATTGGCAGACCGCCAATTCGCATGGGGCCGCAGTCGGGGAACGGTTTGACCCATACCGCCGGGTTGGCATCTACATTCCCGGCGGCAAGGCCCCGCTGGTTTCAACGGCCCTGATGACGGTCACCCTGGCGCAGGTGGCCGAATGTCCTGAAATCGTCGTCTGCACCCCTTGCGGCAAAGACGGCAGCGTCCATCCCGCGCTGGTCTTCGCCGCGCGCGCGGCCGGAGCGACCGAGATTTACCGCGTTGGCGGCGCCCAGGCCATCGCGGCCATGGCCTATGGCACCAGCACCATCCACCGGGTGCAGAAGATCTTCGGTCCCGGCAATGCTTACGTGGTGACGGCCAAGCGCCTGGTGGTCGGCCACGTCGCCATTGACCTGCTCCCCGGCCCCAGCGAACTGCTGGTCCTGGCCGACGAGACGGCTAACCCGAGGTTCGTCGCGGCGGATATGCTTGCCCAAGCCGAGCATGGAACCGGCCATGAGCGGGTGTGGTTGGTCACTACCTCCGCCAAGCTGCTCCAGGCGGTGGCAAAAGAAATTGCCCGGCGACTGGCCCGGCACCCACGGCGGGAACTCGTCAAGCAGGTCCTCGACCGCAACGGCTGGCTGATCCTGGTCAAGACGCTCTCCGAAGGCGTGGCCGTCGCCAATGAACTTGCGCCGGAGCACTGCGAGGTGATGACCCGGAAGGGCGGCGAAGTGAGCCGCGGGATTCTCACGGCCGGCGCGATCTTTCTCGGCTCCTACTCCCCCACGGTGCTGGGTGACTACGTCGCCGGGCCCAACCATACTTTGCCCACCGGCGGCGCGGGCGCGTCTTTTGCCGGACTAACGATTGACCAATTCCAGCGGCGCACCAGTGTGGTGGATTACAACCGGGCCTCGCTCCGAAAGGCGCTCCGGGCGGTGCGTAAGTTCGCCGAGATCGAGGGGCTTAGCGCACATGGCGAGAGTGCGCAGGTCAGGTTTGGAAGTTGATTCCCAGGCCGTGCCCCCGGGGAACACGCAACCTATGTCATCGCGCCACTCGCAGCGGTTAATCCGCCCGCTCGTCCACGCCCTCCAGCCTTATGTCCCCGGTGAACAGCCGAAGATCAAAGGCCTGATCAAGCTGAACACGAACGAGAACCCGTATCCGCCTTCCTCCCGGGTCCTGGCCGCGACGCGCGCGGCCGTGGATGGCCGGTTGCGCCTCTATCCCAATCCGACGGCCCAATTGCTGCGCGAGAAACTCGCCCGACTGCACCATTGCCGGCCGGAGAACATAATCGTTGGCAATGGCTCGGATGAGTTGTTGGCCCTGGCGGTACGGGCATTCGTGGAGCCAACCGGAGGACAGGCGTCGCGCCTGGCGAGGGTGAGTGGGAAGCGAACCCTGCCTTCGAGCAAGTCCCGGGTCCAGTTCTTCACCCCGAGCTATTCCCTTTATCCGGTGTTGGCGGCTATCCACGGCGCGGCGACCAATCCCGTAGCCCTCAAGGCGGACTTCGACATGCCCGGCGTTGCCGATTTGAAACGCGCGCGGCGATGGGACTTCCGCGCCGCCCTGAGCCTGGTAACGACTCCGAATGCGCCCAGCGGTCGCGGCTACGCCACCGCGCAACTGGAAGCGCTGTGCCGCGCACAAAAGGGGGTCGTGCTCCTGGATGAGGCTTACGTGGACTTCGCCCACGATAACGCCATGGCGCTGGCGCTGAAATACCCGCACGTCCTGGTCGCGCGGACGTTCTCCAAGGCCTATTCGCTCTGCTTCCAACGGGTCGGTTACTGTGTCGGCCACCCGGACCTGATCGGCGCGCTCCACAGAATCCGCGACAGCTACAACGTCAACGGCCTCGGCCAGGTCGCAGCGCTGGCAACCCTCGATGACCTGCCTTACTACCGGGCGAACATCCGCAAGCTCCGTGCCACGCGCGAGCGCCTGAGCAGCGCGCTTGCCGGTCTCGGCTTCAAGGTCCTTCCAAGCCAGACCAATTTCATCCTGGTGCGCCCGCCGCGGTTCTCAGCTCACGCCTGGCTCGGCAAGCTGCGGGACCGCAAGATACTGGTGCGGTGGTTTGCTGACCCGCTGGTCCAGGACTATCTGCGAATCACGATCGGCACGCCCGCCGAGGCGGCGGCTCTTGTCCGCGCGGTGAAACCGGTCATCGGACGGGGAAGTCAGCACCCCCTTGGTTGAATCAACCAATACGTTCCGATGCGGTGCCGAGGTCGGGTGTTCTTTGTGACGCTCTTCCCGCCTGAGTCTGGCTGCCCAGAAGATAGACTGCGGGAGGGATGTCCCTTTTTTTGGAGGCTTCGTGCAAGATTTAGCTGGACTGTCAACCGGGAATTGAAGTATAGATACCCCGGTTAAGAGCGGTTAAACAACCTTTGACTATGGCGCGACTTGTCGTCCAGCCCGGCTCTCCCGCTGCTTGGGAAATCAAGCTCAAGGCGGGTGCTAATTCACTCGGGCGCGGCCCTGCTAATGACTTTACCCTCAACGACCCTTCGGTCTCCGGGTCGCACTGCCAAATCGTGCTGGAGGACGGCAACGCCGTTATTCGGGACCTGGGTTCCACCAACGGCACCTACGTGAACCGTGCCCCGGTGAAGGAAGCTGCGCTTCAACCTGGCCAGACGGTTCATCTGGGCGGGGTGGAAATGATGTTTTACTCCGATGCGCCGGCTGCTGCGGGAGTGGCGCCGCCGGCCGCCCCTCGCCTGGCGCCGGGCGCGCCCCCGTTGCCGCCGCCGCGAGCTGTCGCACCTGCCGGCGCCGCCCGGGCCGTCAGCGCGCCCACCATCGCTCTCGCTCGTGGTCAGCAACCCTCGGCCACCACTGCTCCGCCGGTGGTGGCGGCTCCGTCCGCCGCCGTCGGCTCCGGCCCGTGCAAGCACCACCCCAAAATACCGGGCCGCTACTTCTGCAGCCACTGCCAGCTCTACTTCTGCGACGCCTGCGTCACCACCCGCGCACAACAGAAGTTCTGCCGCCATTGCGGCACCGAATGTGTGCCCGTGCAGGTGCGGCTGGAGCGCCCGGCGTCGCCCAAGGGCTTCTTCACCCGCTTCCCCACCGCGTTCGTTTACCCCTTCCGCGGCAGCGGGTCGCTGATTCTGGTCGTGAGCACGCTCGTGCTCGCGGCAATGGAGTACATGGGCGGGAGCTGGTTCTTTATCATCTGGAAAGTGGCCGCCTACGGCTACCTCTTCTCCTTCATGCAGAACATCATTCACGCCACCGCCAACGACGAGGAGCAAATGCCGGATCTGCCAGGATTTGATGATGTCTTCGGCGGCGCGTTCCGCCTGGGCGTGACGGTGCTGGTCTGTTTTGCCCTGCCGATCACCTTCACCGCATTGAAGTTCTTCGATGTATTCGACATATCGCCGGGCGCCCTGATTGCCACGATGGTGCTGGGCTGCCTCTATTTCCCGATGGCCTTTCTCGCCGTCGCCATGAAAGACACGGCCCTGGCCTCCAACCCCCTAGTAGTGATTCCCGCTATCTTCAAAGTGCCGCTGGGATACCTCGTCACCCTCGTGGTTGTGATCGGCGTGTTCGCCCTGCGCCAATCGGGCGACGTGGTCGCGTCGTTGGCCGGCTCTACCGCCTATCATACCCGCGCCATGTCCACCT
>Ga0335071_10006618_pt1 | contig 11953 bp, 11 predicted proteins | sample Lox_Sample_15_FD_206724 | JGI IMG/M metagenome (GOLD analysis project Ga0335071, IMG submission 206724) | Soil microbial communities from Loxahatchee National Wildlife Refuge, Florida, United States - Lox_Sample_1.5 | ecosystem: Environmental > Terrestrial > Soil > Wetlands | place: USA...
GCCTTCTCCGCGTCGGTGCGGGCGCCGCGCTCCATCTCGCGGGCGCCGTTGAGCGCCGCCTCGCTGTCCCGGGAGACGACCGCGCCGAGCGCCTCGCCGGCGTGCACGGTGTCGCCGTCGGTGACGCGGAGCTCCGTGAGCGTGCCCGCGAAGGGGGTCTTGATCTTCTGCTGGGCGAGCGACGCCGTGTGACCCGGCGCGGCGACGACCTCGGTGACGGCTCGGCGGAGGACGGGGGAGGTCTTGACCGGGATGGCGACGGAGGACGGCGCCTCGGCGGCCCGGGGCCGGGCGGCTTCGGCCGGCGCGTCCGTGTCCCGGCACGCGGCCGGAGCGAGGCCGGCCGCGGCGACCAGCAGAGCGAGGAGGGTCTTCATGGCGTGCTCCAGCGCCGCAGCGACGCCTCGGCGATCCGGTAGCGGGCGAGCGCGTCGCTCAGCCGAACCCCGGCGTCGACGGAGGCGGCCTGGGCTTCGAGAACGTCGAGGTTCGTCGCGGCGCCCCCGCGGTAACGGCTTTCCGTCTCGAGGTAGGCGTCGCGCGCGTCCGGCACGGCGCGGGAGAGGATTTCGATCAGGGCGTAGAGGCGCTGCATCGCCGAGCGCGCCTTCTCCCAGGCGAGGCGGGCGTTGCGCCGCTCGAGCTCGACCTGGAGCGTGGCCTGACGCGCGGTCAGGCTTGCCTGTGCCTCGCGGGCCCTCGCGGCGCCCGTGTCCCAGACCGGCCACGCGAAGACGAGCGCGAACGAGTAGCCGGCGTCGCGCCAGACGCGGTCCCAGAAGCGCGAGTTCAGGTGCGTCGTGTCGTCGGCGAGAAATCCGCCGTCGGCCGAGAACAGGAGGCGAGGCCGGCGCTCGGCGGACGCGATCGTCACGTCGGCGCTGGCGGCGTCCGCGGCGGCTTGGGCGGCCGCGATCTCCGGCGCGCCGGCCCAGGCCCCTTCCGCGGCGGGTCCCGGCGCCTTCGGGGGCGGCAGCGGCGCGAGGACGAGCGGTCCGGCCGGATCTCGGCCCATCAGCTCGTTCAACGACAGGCGCGCGTCGTCGGCGCGCTGTTCGGCGTCGGCAACGGTGGCCTGCTCGAGCTCGATGCGGACGTCCGTCTTCAGGAGGTCGGCCGACACTCCCTGGCCGGCCGCCTGGCGGCTCTTGAGCGAGCTGCGGTAGGTGGCGAGCTGCTCGAGACCGGCCCGGCGCACCTCGATTTCGGTGCGGACGGCGACGAGCTCGCTGAAGCGGCTTCGGACCTCGAGCTCCACGTCGTTCTGCGCCATGCGGTAGCGCGCGGCCGCCGCTTCCTTCGCGGCGCCGGCCCGGGCGACGCCGGCCTTGAGCGCGCCGCCGGCGTAGATCGGCTGGCGCACCACGGCCTGGAGGCGGGCCTCGCCGAGGTTGGTGATGGCCTCGCTGTAACCGGGCGGCGCGTAGATGAAGTCTCCTTCGACGGCGACCTTCAGCCACCGCTCGGCGCGGGCTTCGCGCTCGCGCTCGGCGGCGAGGCTCACGTCGATCGCCGGCATCGGCAGGCGCGCGTTGGCGGCGAGCGCCTCGACGATGGCGCGCTCGACCGTGAGCGGCTCGTCGCCGCCCACGACGGGACAGGCCGCCGCGAGGGCGATCAGGGCGGCTCCGATCGCGCGGCCGCCCCTCCGCGTCACGCGTTTATGGCACATTGAGAAAACTCATGACGTCGGCGCGCTAAGATCCGCGCGCGGCCGGGGCCGCATCGAGGTGAGCATGCGCCGCAGTCGTCTCGCTCTGCTGGTCCTGACGTTCGCCGCGACGGCGCTCGCCCAGGCCGGCCCTCCGTATTCCGTCTCGAAGAAAGTTCGCGTCGGCGGCGACGGCGGCTGGGACTACCTGACGGTCGACGCCGCGGCGCGGCGATTGTACGTGACCCGCGGGTCGCACGTCATGGTCTTCGACGCCGACACGGTCGCGGTCGTCGGCGACATTCCGGACACCGCGGGAGTCCACGGCGTCGCGCTCGCGCCGGAGCTGTCCCGGGGCTTCACGAGCAACGGCCGCGCGGGCACGGTGACCGCCTTCGACCTGAAGACCCTTCGGCCCGTCGGCGAATGGAAGGTCACGGGCGAGAACCCCGACGCCATTCTTTACGACGGCTTCACACGGCGCATCTTCACCTTCAACGGCCGCTCGGCAAACGCGACGGTGCTCGATGCGGCGACCGGAACGGTCGTCGCGACGCTGCCCCTGGGCGGAAAGCCCGAGTTCGCCACGACGGACCTGGCGGGTCGCGTCTACGTCAACATCGAGGACACGAGCGAAGTCGTCGCGCTCGACGCGGCCAGACCCGCGGTGCTCTCGCGGTGGCCGCTCAAGCCCTGCGAGGAGCCCTCGGGGATGGCGATCGACCGCTCGAGCAAAACCCTGTTCGTCGGGTGCGGCAACAGGCTCGCGGCGGTCGTGGACGCGTCGAGCGGAAAGATTCTCGCGACGCTGCCGATCGGCGACGGGGTGGACGCCAACGCCTTCGACCCCGGGACGGGCCTCGCGTTCAGCTCGAACGGCGAGGGCACCCTGACCGTCATGGGCCGGGATGGGGCGGGGCACTATGCCGTCCTCCAGAACGTGGCCACCGAGAAGGGCGCGCGGACCATGGCTCTCGACGAAAAGACCCACCGGGTGTTTCTCGTGACCGCCGAATTCGGGCCCCGGCCCTCGCCGACGGCGGAGCAGCCACGGCCGAGGCCTCCCGTCGTTCCCGGCTCCTTCACCGTCCTGGTCGTTTCGCGCTGACCGCCGCCGCACCGGCGGCGGTCCGGGCCCGGTTCCATGGGCCGGAACTCCAGCGGGCGATCCGGCCGCGAAGATGAACCGAGGATAAAGGCGACCGACCCTGAAAGGGGACGCGCTCTCGCGCCGTATACTCAAACGTCATGCGGGTCCTCGTCGTCGAAGACGATCTGCACATGGCGAGCCTCCTCGGGCGGGTACTCCGGGAATCCGGATACGCGGTGGATCTCGTCGGAGACGGGACGGCCGCCGTGGAGCGGGCCTCGGCCACGGATTACGACCTCGTCATCCTCGACATCCTGCTGCCCGGCCTCGATGGGTTCGGCGTCTGCCGGCGCCTGCGCGCGGCCGGTTCTTCCACGCCGATCCTGATGTTGTCCGCACGCTCGGAGATCGCCGACCGCGTGCGAGGGCTCGAGATCGGCGCGGACGACTATCTCCCCAAGCCGTTCGCGGTTGGCGAGCTGCGCGCCCGGGTCGGCGCCCTGCTGCGGCGCCGGGCACTGCCGACCCAGATGACGCTGACTGTCGGGAACATCCGCCTCGATCGGGCCAAGCGGCTCGTGGACGTCGACAACCGGATGGTCGAGCTGACCGCCAAGGAATACGCCCTCCTCGAGTACCTCCTCCTGAACCGCGGCCGCACGGTTCCGCGGCGCGAGATCGCGGAACATGTCTGGGCCGACTCGTTCGACCCGACCTCGAACCTCATCGACGTTTACATCAGCCGCCTCCGCCAGAAACTCGACCCGGCGCCCGATCGCGGCGTCTCCTTTCTGACGACCCGGCGCGGCGAAGGCTACTTCGTCGCGGACGATCCCGAGAGGCCCGCCTGAACCGGCTGTCCATCCGCTGGAAGCTGACGGCCTGGTACGGCCTCGCGCTCTGCGTCATCCTCGTCCTGCAGTCCTTCGTGTCCTACTTCCGCTACCGCGCGTTCGCCTACCGCGCGTTCGACACCGACCTGGCCGACAACCTCCGGACGCTGCAGCGAGCGTACGCCGAGGAGCTCAAGGAGACGGTCCGCAAGACCGGCGAAGACCCGCTGCGCCGCGCGGCGCGGGAGACCCTGGATGCCTATCGCCTGAGCGGCATGGCCGCGGAGATCCGCGACGGCGCCGATGGCGCGACGCTGCTCGGCATCGTCTCGGAAGACGGCGCCGACGACGCGCCGAGCTTCCTGCCGTCTTCCCGGTGGCGGGAGATCGCGCGATCCGATGCCCTGGTCGTCCTGCCCTTGCGCGGCGAGCTGCGCGGCGCGATCCAGACGACCGCGGTCGGCAGCCGCGGCGACCGCGTCACGATCGCGGTCGCGGGGGACGCGCGGCCTCTCGTCGCCTCGGTCGCCACCTTCCGGCTCTTCCTGATCGAGCTCGCCGTCGGCGGCGTGCTGCTCGCGGTCGCCGGCGGCTACTGGCTCGCGAAAAGGACGCTCCATCCGATCGCGGCGCTCACCGACCAGGTCGAGGGCATGGCCGCCTCGACGCGGGCCGGCGCTTCCCACCGGGTGGCCGTCATGAATCCCGACGACGAGATCGGCCGCCTGGCGAGCGTCTTCAACCGGCTGCTGGCGCGCATCGACGCCTCCGCCCAGCAGGTGCGGACGTTCATCGCCGACGCCGCGCACGAGATGAAGACGCCCGTCGCGATCGTCCGAACCGAGGCGGAGTTGTCGCTCGGCGCCGATCGGAGCCGCGAGGACCTGCGCGAAGCCCTCGCCGCGATCGCCAACGAGAGCGAAAGGCTGTCGCGCCTCGTGCGTGACCTGACGCTGCTCGCCGAAGGACAGGTTCTCGAGCAGCCGGTCGAGCGGCGCCTCGTGGATCTGGCCGAGCTGGTGCGGGACGTCATCCACGGTCTCCGGAGTTTCGCGGCCGAGCGGCGCGTGCTCGTCGGGACCGAGTCGCGGGGATCCGTCGAGTACAAAGGCGACGAGCGGCTGCTGCGGCAGATCCTGAGCAACCTGGTCGAAAACGCGATCAAGTTCTCGCCGCCGTCGACCCTCATCGACGTGCGCGTCTCGCATACCGTGCGCGGCCACGAGATCGAGGTCCTGGATCAGGCGCCGACGCTCACGGCCGAGGAGCGCGTCCGGGTCTTCGAACGGTTCTACCGGGCGGCGGCATCCCGCGGCTCCGGGGTCCCCGGCAGCGGTCTCGGCCTCGCGATCGTCGAGTGGGCGGTGAAGCTTCACGGCGGGACGGTTTGCGTCGAGCCGCGCCCGATGGGCCGGGGCAATCGCTTCGTCGTCGTGCTGCCGCCCGAGTCGGAGGCCTCGCCCGAGAAGATCGTGGCCGACGTCCGGGCGGCGGCCGGCGCGCGCCTCTCCGGCGCCTCCTGAGTCCAACGCCGGCGGTCCATCCGGCAATCGGTTACGCTATCGCGAGCGGGGCCGTAGCTCAGTTGGATAGAGCAAGAGTTTCCTAAACTCTAGGTCGCCGGTTCGACTCCGGCCGGTCCCACCACCGAAACCCGTCCCGTGCGGTGCCTACGGCCGCCGCCGGCGCCCGTCGAGGTCGCGGATCCTGACGAGAAGGGCCGCGATCGAGACGCCGATCAGGCCGAGCGAAACGAGGAGACCCTGGCGGCGGAACGCGCGTTCCTTGCCGAGCCGGACGGCCTCGGCCTTCGCGGTGCGGGCGATCGTGAGGCCCCCGGCGACGGTCTGCTGGACCGCGTACGGATGAAAGCGATGGACGTCCGCGCGGGCCCGGGTGAGGGCCTCGTCGGCGCGCGAGAGATCGAACTGGGCCCGCGTGACGAGCATGCCCGCCTCGGCCTCGCGCCGGAGAGCGGCCTTCGCCTCGTCGGTCGCATTCTTGAGCGTCGTGATGTCCTGATACATGGCCGCCGCGGCCCGCGCCCCTTCGGAATCCTTGTCGTGGCAGGTGCCGCACTTGCCGTCGGGCCCCGTCGCGAGGAAGGCGTCGGTCGGGTGGACGATCTCGTGATTCTCGTGGCAGGTCACGCAGCCGGGGAGGCCGAGGTCCTCGAAGGCCTTGCCGTGCGGGCTCGCGGCAAACTGCTCGGCGAAGACCGCATGGCACGTCCCGCAGACGTGGGCGACCGAGGCCACCTGCGGGGGTGCCGCTCCGTGGTTTCCGTGGCAGGAGTTGCAGGTGGGCGACGAGAGGTCGCCCTTCTTCGTCATGGCCTCGAAGTGAACGCTCTTCGCGTACCGGGCGTAGACGTCGGAGGGAAGCTCGTGGGCGCTCATCAGCGCCGCGTCGCCGTGGCACCGGTTGCACGTCTGGGCGATCCGCGCGGGAAAGACCGGAGACCGGGAGTCCTTGACGCGCAGGATCCCGTGCGCGCCGTGGCAGCTGGCGCAGGTCGCGACGCTCTCATCGCCCCTCGCGAGCGCCTTCCCGTGGCCGCTGGTGCGGTATTCGGAGAGCTGGTCCACGCGCAGCGAGGGGTCGAACCGCTTCATGAACGCGGGATCGCCGTGACAGCCGCCGCAGATGGCCGGGACGTCCCTGGGCGCGGGCTTTCCCCGGAACCCCCTCTTCGCGTCGTGCGCCGCGTCCATGTCTTCGGTGCGCGGGTCGCCGCCGTGGCAGCTGGCGCACGTCAGGTTGGCCCTGGCGTGGACGTCTTCGGAAAAGAGCCGGGCGGGTGGACTGACCCGGGCGTCGTCGAGGGCGAGGTGGCAGGTGACGCAGCCGATCGATACCGGCGCGGTGGCGGCCGGCGTGGCAGCCGGCGGCGCGCCGCCGTCCGCGCGCGAAAGCGCCGCGGCCGCGACGAGCGCTTCGGCGGCGAGGAGAGCCCTTCTCACGGCGCGACTCCCGGTGGCGGCCGCAATGCGAGGAGCGTCAGCACCAGCGCGCCGGCGAGCGCGGCCGCGGCGAGCCGGTTCCACCAGGGCGAGGGCTCGCCGCGCGAGGCCTTCCGGTCCAGGAGCGGCACGAGAACGAGCCCCGCGCCGAGCGCGCCGAAGGCGAGGACGCCGATCATCTCGCCGGGGACGCCGCCGATCTCGGCCGGGAGGTACTTGAGCGCCTGGAACATCGACAGGAAGTACCACTCCGGCCGGATGCCGGCGGGCGCGGGGGAGAAGGGGTCGGCCTTGACGCCGAGCTCCCACGGGAAGAAGGCTGCGAGCGCCGCGAGCACGCCGACGGCGACGAGCCAGCCGACCATGTCCCGCAGGAGAAAGTCGGGCACGAACTTCATCGTGCGGTATGGCCGCTTCTCGACCGAGGGCGGGACGCTCATGCCCTTCTGCTGGACGAGGACGAGGTGGACCGCGAGGAGCGCGGTCGCCGTGGCCGGCAGGATCGCGACGTGGATCCCGTAGAAACGGGACAGCGTGGCTCCCGTGACGTCGGACCCGCCGCGCAGGATGCGCGACAGCAACGCGCCGACGACCGGGAGCTGGGCCGGGACGTCGGTGCCGACCTTCGTCGCGAAGAATGCGAGCGTGTTCCATGGAAGCAGATACCCCGAGAACCCGAACCCCAGCGCGAGAAAGAGGAGGAGGACGCCGCTGATCCAGGTCAGCTCCCGCGGTGCCCGGTAGGCTTTCAGGAAGAAGACCGAAACCATGTGGAGGACGACCACGCCGACGAACAGGTTCGCGCCCCAGGAGTGAATGGAACGGATGAGCCAGCCGAACGGAACCTCGGCCATGATGTATTGCACGCTCTCGAAGGCCTCGGCGGCGCTCGGGCGGTAGTAGAGGAGCAGCAGGATTCCCGTCGCGGCCTGGACGAGGAACAGAAAGAGCGCCATTCCCCCGAGGTAATAGAAGAGGCTGAAGCGCTGGATCGGGACCTCTTTCTTCTCGGCGAGGTGTGCGAGCGCCTCGAAGCCGAGGCGGTCCTTCAGCCAGCCCAGGGGTGAACCGGGAGCGGGCGGCTCAGGCGCGGCGGATGACAACTTTCTCCCCCCGCACGGCGACATCGAGGCGCGTCAACGGCCGCGGCGGCGGCCCGGAGATGTTGGTGCCGTTCGTGTCGTACACGCCGTTGTGGCAGGCGCACCAGATGTCGCTGCGGTCCTGGCGGAACTGGACGGTGCACGCCAGGTGGCTGCACGTCGCCGAAAGGGCGCGCAGCTCGCCGGCGGCGGTGCGGAAGAGGAGAACGGGCTTGCCGGCGAAGGGAACGATCCGGCCCGAGTTGGGGGCGATGTCGGCGGCCCGGACGTCGAGCTCGACCTCGGAGAGCGAGGGCTCGGACGTCGCGGGCGGGACGAGGTACCGGAGAACGGGGTAGAGGAACGAGACGCAGGTCGCGCCGAGACTCGTTCCGAGAAGGTAGCTCAGCCACTTCCGACGCGTCTCCGAAGGCGCCGCGACGTCCATGAGGTCGCTTGAGGGTAGCGCCGGCCGGGGGCGCTGACGTGATCCGCTTGCATCAGACCCGCCGGAACGGCGCGTCCGGGTTCCGCCGTCTTAGAGGACTTTCTTCGACCGCAGCTCGTCGAGGATCGTCCAGACCAGCAGGATCATGGCCAGGAGGAGAAGCGTCGGCCCGAGGAACATGAACGCGGCGAAGAGGTAGGCCGTTTCCTTGATCAGGAGCGCGATCGAGAGAACGACCGCAATCGCCGTCAGGGCCACGGCCCAGCGCAGGCGCTGGAAGCCGTGCGACGTGACGTCGCCGACGTTCCGGCTCACTTCGAGGCCTGCTTCGCCGGCGCCGCCTCTTCCGCGTGATGCGCCGGGCCATGGCAGTCGAGGCACGAGTCCTTGCCGGACACGAGGTTCGGAATCTCGTCCTTGTCGTGCTTGGCGAGAAAGTTCTGCGCGCCGTAGTGGCAGCCGAAGCACCGGATGTTCGAGTACGGCTTGCGGATCTTGATCGGCTTTTCGTACGTGCCGGTCGTGTTGTAGTAAACGTGGCCGAGCCCCTCGAGCTTGGCGCTGACCGTGCCGAACATCCCGTAGTCGCTGTGGCACGTGTAGCACTGGTTGGTCTGGATGTAGCGGTTCTTGTAATGGACGGCGGCCAGGGAGTCGCTTTTCGGGTTCTTCAAGTCGGCGACGTGGCTGTCCATGGCGTGGCACGCGCCGCAGGCCTCGACGCTCATGGACTCCTCCATGCCGTGGGCCGTGGCGAGGAAGACGACCATCACCGGCAGGACGAGGATCGCGCCGAAGAGCATCGCCTTGGAGGCCGCGGTGACCCCTTTCGCGCGGGCCGAGCGCCAGATCCAGAGCAGGAGAACGAGGTTCAGGACGGCGACGACCAGGCCGACGCCGCGCAGCCACTCGCTGGTCGTCCCGACCCAGCCGTGCGGCTGCGGCACGCCGAAATCCTGGGGCCCCGCCAGAAGCGGCGCTGCGGCGACCGCCAGGAACGCCGCAGCAGAGAACCGCCGGCTCACTTCTTGTTGCCGGGGTAGTCCTTGGCCCAGGCGCCGTCGACTGCCTTGGCCTTTTTCGCGTCCTTCTGAGCCATGAGCCACTTGCCGAGGTCGTTGAGCTCGTTCTGTCCTTCGCCCTTCTTCGGGAGGGCGACGGTGTGGCAGGTCTGGCAGTTCTTGGCGTCGACGCCCGCGGCCTTGGCCTGCTTCTGGATATCCATCGTGGCCGTGGAGGTTCCGGACAGGCCCATCCACGCCAGCGCGACGAGGAGAGCCGAAGTGCCGCCGATCCGGGTGCCGCGAGAGCTCATGGGGAGTACCTCCTTGGAAGAAGAGTCTAAGGCTGCAGGGGCGCCCTGCCAAGCCCTAAGGGCGCCAGTGGAGACCCACGTAGTAGCGGTTGCCGTTGTAGTTGGCCAGCGGCCCGGCCTGGTCGAAGGCGATGCGCTCGTCGTACTTGTCCTGCATCCACTCGAAGTCGAGGCCGAGGTTCTTCGTGAAGAAATACTCGGCCAGGACGCGAATCCGGTCCACGGTGAAGGGGATCGACCCGTTGTTGTTCATCCAGAGGTAGGCGGCGTCGAGGGAGAGGCTCTGCCACACGAAGTGGACGCCGCCCTCCCAGTTGTGCCCGAATTCCTGCTGCTCCGTCGGGGCGACCGAGAAGTCCTGCGGCTCCCGGATCAGGATCTGCCGATTCGTCAGGAATTCCCCGCCGGCGCCGCGGATCGTGAGCATGTCCTTCAGGAGCGTCACCTCGAAATCGCCCTGGAACTCGCGAATCCTGGTGCTGTAGCCGATCGTCACGATGTCGTCGTCGGCGTGAGTCTCGCGGAAGATCGCGCCGACCTTGAGGATGTCTTTGAAGTTCCAGAGACCCCGGAAGTTGTAGCGATCCCGGTGGATGTAGTCGGTGCGGAAGATGGGCTGGTCGGCCTCGTCGTGGTGGTAGTCGGCGGTCAGCGTCACGCCCCACTGGGAGAAGGTCGCGCCGCCGCCGTAGGTGTTGACGCGCCGTTCGTAACGCCCGCCCTGGCCGCCCGGGATCACGATCTCGGCGGCGTCCGGCGTGGCGGTGACGTTCTCCTGCGTCTGTGTCCAGCCGGCGTTCACCGAGAAGGGGCCGAGCATCCGGGCGTTGACGCCGGCGTTGTAGACGCGGTCCATCTCGTCGACCTGCGTCTTCGCGGTGATTTCCTGCAGGAGGTTGCCCGTGCTCTGGCCGGCGTAGGTGACGGTGTCGAGGTAGAGGTCCGAGATCAGCGCCGACCCGTCGAGGACGCGGCTCTTCTCGAGCCAGCCGCCGACGACCTGGACGTTGTTCGTGACCGAGAGCTCGGCCTGGCCGGAGGCCCTCCAGTAGTCCGTCCGCGCCTTGGAGTCCACGGTCTCGGCGAGACCGGAGAAGAAGCGGGCGATCTCGAAGGAGACGAACTTGCCGAGGTCGCCCTCGACGAAGTTGGTCTCGTCGCTCGCGTCCGCCTTGACGAACGTGCCGATGATCTTCAGGCGGCCGAAGAGGTTCGCGGACAGCCACGCGTTGGTCACGGGCGTGTTGACCTTGTCGTGTTCCGTGTTCGTGATGGTCTGCGCCGTGATGCTCTGGCCGATGATGGGCGTGGTCACGTTGCCGCTGCCCGCGCCGGGGGAGAGGGTCGTCACGTCCTGCCAGCTGTACTCCCGCCAGCCCTGCGTGAACCCGGCCTGAATGTTGTTCCAGTTGAAGCCGAGACCGATCCGGTAGAGCTGGTCGACCGAGTGGACCTGCTCGTCCATCAGGAAGTCGTTGCCGCCGACGTGGTAGGTCGTCGTGCCGGGCCCGTCGTAGACGTTGCGGGTGTAGCCGAGCAGGGGGCTGATGATCTTGCCCGGCAGCAGGTCGAGCGTGACGTCGTAGATGTTCCGCGTGCGGTTCCACGTCTGCTGCCCCGGGATGATGCCCTGGTCGATGAACGGGTTCGCGAAGGCCGGGAGCGCGCTGTAGAGGTCGGTCTCGCGCCAGGTGAAGTTCAGCCGGAAGGTGTCGGTCTTTCCGGCGAGGAACCGGAACTGCCCGGCCGGGCCCGCGCCGATGTCCGAGCCCGTGATCTGCAGGGTGTCGAGGAACCCGAGCGACCCGGGGGCGTAGTCGAGCGACCGCAGCAGGACGCCCGGGCGGTCGTTGATCTGCGTCCGGTACATCTGGTCGTTGCCGCTGACGTCCACGAAGCGGTAGCCGAGCTCGATGTCGACGGGAATCGCCTGGCCCGAGAGCGCCGCGGCGCCGAGAAAGAAGATCGCCGCGGTCGGGAGAGCGAGGAGGCGGAGGCGTCTCACGGCGGGCCTACTTCAAGAGCTGCGGCGACACGTTCGAGCCGTGAACGGCGACGTGGCACGTCGTGCAGTTGCGGTAGCGGGGCAGCGTCAGGTCGTGGAACGACGGCGGCTGCGACCCGTAGGTCTTCGGCGGGGGCGTCTGCGAGTGGCACGAGAGGCAGAGCTGGTCGACCCGCGCCCACAGGAGCATGTTCGGGTTGTTCGACCCGTGGGGCTGATGGCACGAGAGGCAGTCGCCGCCCGAGCCCGTGACGTGCTGGAAGACGAACGGCCCGCGCAGGTCGGCGTGGCAGCTGAGGCAGGGAAGCTCGCCCTGGACCGTCAGCTTCGTGGTCTCGCCGCGCGTGGCATGGGGGGAATGGCAGTCGAGGCACGTCATCCCGCCGCGGTTCAACCGGTGCGCGTAGGGCTTGTTGTCGAAGGAGGCGGACTCGGTGGTGTGGCAGCTCGCGCACAGCGTGCCGGGCGCCTGGGCGAGCAGGAACGGGCTCTTCGGGATCGCCTTGTGGATCGAGTGGCACGTCAGACAGTTGACGGCGGCCGTGTTGGCGTGCACCCCGGTGTCG
>Ga0335071_10006619_pt1 | contig 11953 bp, 7 predicted proteins | sample Lox_Sample_15_FD_206724 | JGI IMG/M metagenome (GOLD analysis project Ga0335071, IMG submission 206724) | Soil microbial communities from Loxahatchee National Wildlife Refuge, Florida, United States - Lox_Sample_1.5 | ecosystem: Environmental > Terrestrial > Soil > Wetlands | place: USA: Florida...
TCCGTGCTCCCTCCGTGTCCTTCTGGATCGGCGCGGGGGGGGGGGCGGGCCCCCCCCCCCCCCCACGACACGCGATCCAGCCCCCTAGCCGCCGCACCATCGCACAGGCGTACACGACGTTGCCACTGGCTGACTTCGTCGACAGCCTGCTGCATGGCCTCCTGCTCCTGAGCCTGGCGCTCACGCTGGGAGGCGTTGCGTGGGCACTCTGGGAGCTCAGAGCCTGGCGGCACGAGGTGCCGAGGACTCTCGTCCACCGCTGCCTGGCCCTGCTCGGAGCCGGCGCTCTCGTGCTGGCCTTCTGCCAGGCAGCCGTCCTCGCCCTGAGGATGCGCCTGCTCGCCGACTCGCTCGGCCCGGGTGCCGTGGGAAGCTTCCTCTCCACCACGCAGTGCCTCGCCGGGGCGGCGCGCATCGCCCTGGCGCTCGGCGTGGGAGCGGCGGTCTGGTGGCTCGTGCGGCAGCCTGCCCGCCGGGCACGATGGGTGACGCTGACGGCCCTCGCGTCACTCCTCGCCGCCAGCGGCGGCTGGATGACCCACGGCGCCGGTCGTCTCGACAGCCCGGCCTTGCTGATGGCGCTGACCGTTCTTCATCAGGTCGGGGCCGCCGTCTGGGTCGGCGGCCTCATCCAGCTCGCCTCGGCCTGGCTCGTGGCCCGCCACGACCCGCGCGTGGGATCGGCCTGGCCGGACCTCGTCGGCCGGTTCTCGAAGCTTGCGATGATCTCTGTGCTGGTGATGGTCGCAGCCGCGGCGCCGCTGGCGTGGATCTATGCCGGGAGCCTCGCGGGCCTGATGGGCACCGCATATGGGTCGTTGATCCTCATCAAGTCCATGCTGCTCGGGGCTGCCCTGTTGCTCGCGGCCTTCAACTTCGTGGCGGCGCGCAGCCACGACCGGCAGCCTCCGTCACCTGCGCTTCGCACTCGCCTGCCCTATCTCGTCGAGGCTGAGGTCATCGTCGTCGTCATGATTCTCTTCACCGCCGCCGCGCTCTCGGACCAGCCGCCGTCGGTGGATCTCCCGGCCTCCTACCAGGCGACCGCCCGGGAGGTCGCCGAGGTGTTCCGGCCGAAGCTGCCGAGTCTCCGGACGCCCTCGCTCGAGGCGATGCGCGAGGAGCACCTTCGGCCGGACGGGGCCGAGCGCAGCGCGGACGCGTATCTCTGGTCCAACTTCAGCCACAATGTCTCGGGGCTGATCCTCCTGGTCATGGGCGTCGTGGCCCTCGTCGGCGTCCTGCGGCAGGCGGCGTGGGAGCGCTACTGGCCGCTCGGCTTCGTGGCCATGGCCGCCTTCGTGTACCTGCGCGCGGCCGCCAATGACGGTGTCTGGCCATTCGGCCCGACGCGCGTCACGGCGCTCGACACCGAGGCCATGCAGCACTTCCTCGCGGCCTTTCTCGTGCTCGCCCTTGGTGTCTTCGAATGGCGGGCGCGCTCCGCAGGGTTCCGGCGCATCCTCTGGCGCTGTGTGTTCCCCGCGCTGGCGATGGCGGGCGGCGTCCTGTTGCTCACGCACTCACACACGAGCTTCGAGGCGAAGCCTTCGTTTCTCGTCCAGGTGACGCACACGACCATCGGGGCCCTCGCCGGCGTCATGGCCGCCGCCCGCTGGCTGGAGCTGCGCCTCCCATCTCCGGCAGGACGCATCGCGGGGGTGGTGGCGGCCGGGGCGATGATTGCCATCGCCCTCGTTCTCGTCTTTTACCGGGAGGCGAACGTCGTCGTGTCGGGGTGATCAGCCGACCGGCTCGACCGCAGCGCGGTGCGGGCCCGTCGGCGCCGGCGCGGCGAAGAGCTGGATCAGGACCGGCAGGACCGCCAGCGAGGCAAACAGAATCGCCGCGCATCCCACGGTGAGCAGGAGCCCGAGGCCGAAGATACCCCGATGGGTTGCCACCATGAGGCTGCCGAAGCCCCCCATCGTCATGGTCCCGTTCAGGACGACGGCCATCACGGTGCTCCGTCCAAGCATCGGGCCCCCGCTCTCCCGGGACTGCAGATACCGCACGTAGAGGTTCAGCCCGAACTCTGCGGCCGTGCCGATGATCAGTGGGAGCGCCCAGACGTTGGCCAGATTGAATCGGAGATCGAACAGTCGCATCAATCCGAGCGTCCAGAGGACGCCCAGGGCGAGCGGGACCATGGCCAGAGCCGTGTGGCGTGCACTCCGGAAAGTCACGGCGGCAACAACCGCGACAAGGATGAGCGCGTACAGGCTTCCGAGGAGATAGCCACGCCGGATGAGCCGGATGGCCTCGAAGCTCGTCACGGGCGGTCCCGTCACGTCGGCGTCCACTGACCGGATGTCGCGGACGAAACGTTCCGCGCCCTCGCGTTCCCAGATGTTCACGGCCGGCTCGATCCGGATGAGGAAGCGGCCGCTGGCGCCGACGTAGCGCTCCCGCAGCTCGGGGGGCAGCTCGTCCACCACGATGGGACGGGCGTGGAGGCTATCCTGGAACGTGTGCAGCTTGTCAGCGAAATCACGGGCGACGTTGACCTGGAGGGGGCCGAGCGCCGCGGCGAGAGACGCCGGGTCGGCGGTGGCCAGACGCGTCGACAGTGCCTCGGCGCTCGTGAGCGCCGTGCGCAGGTCAGTGGCGACCTTCGGATCCGTGGCCTCCCGCGCGAAGATCCCGAGCCGGCGCCGGAGCTCGCTCACCGACCGGCGGAGGCCGTCGGATTCGAACGGCGGGGTAGCGGCGACCCGGAGCGGCTCCACGAGCGGAGCCAGCTGGCGGATGATCGGGATCTTCTCGCCCTGGCGATCCGGTATGACCTTGAGAATGCTGTCAACCTTGGCCACCGAGGAAAGGGTGGCGAACGCTTCCTGCTTCCGACGGAGCTCCTCGAGATTCGGCGCGGTGGTGACCGCGGCGAATCCGGAGGCGCCGCCGGCGGCCAGGATCTTCTCCTGCCAGACCACGGATTCCGTGCCGTGGGCCTGCAGCTTCAGCAGGTTGTAGCTGAATTCGACGCCGCTGGCCCCCCAGATCGAGAGCACGGTCAGTAGGCCGGCCACGCCCAGGAGCGTCTTCTGATACCGCGTGAGCCGGGCGAGCCAGCGTGCTTCCTCCTCGCCGTCGCCCGTGGGCCCCGGCCGTCCCTGCCGCTCGTGCCACCGGGCAGCCAGAACGAGGAGCGCAGGAAAGAGGGTGACCATGGAGAGGCACGCGAACAGGATGGCGATGCCCGAGATGAGGCCGAACTCGCGGATGCCCTGGAAGTCCGTCAGCATCAGCACGATGAAGGTGCCGGCCGCCGTCAGCGCCGAGAGGAGGATGCCTGGCCCGGCACGCTCGGCGCCCCGGGACAGCGCCTCCCTCAAGGCGGCGCCAAGGGAGCGCTCCTCGTCGTACCGATAGAGGAGATAGATGCCGTAGTCGATCCCGATGCCCACCACGATGGAGATGAACATGACGGAGAAGATGTTGAGCTGCCCGACCACCAGCGTGATGACGCCCAGCGACCACACGAGGCTCACCGTGAGCGCCGCCAGCATCAACACCGGAGCGCCCACGCGGCGAAACGCGAGGAGCATCATCCCCAGCGTGACGGCGAAGGCCAGCGTGGTCGCCGTCTTGCTGTCGTGGAGGGCCGTGGCCATCTCGTCACTGGAGACGGCGGACGAGCCGGTCACTCCCGCCCGGACTCCGGGGAACTCGGCGGCCAAACGCTGGTTCGCCGCGCGCACGACCCGGATCAGCATCCGGACATCCAGATCACCTTCGCGCGGCTCCTCGACGAAGACGAACAGGAACCGGTCTTCCGACGAGAAGAAATACCCGGCGTCGGGGTCGTCCACCCGCCCGAGCGAGAAGGCCGTGGCCCATGGCGACCGGTAGCGCCCCCCGCCGTCGAGAGCGGCCAGGGTCTGGTCCAGGACGGCCCGGATGAAGCTGAGATCCGCGTCCCGGGCCCCGTCCTCGAGGCCCAGGTCGAAGAGGCCGCTCACCATCGAGCGGCGCATCTGCTGGTCCAGCGCCTGGTAGAGCCGCGCCAGCGTGGGCTGCTCGGCGTACGATTCGACGAAGTCCTGGTAGTCGTAGAGACGGTCGCGCAGCTTCGTCAGGTCCGCCATCGACAGATAGAGGGGCCCGCGGGCCTTGAAATACGCCGGATCGATGCGATACGTCACGTTCACCGCCAGTCCGGCCTTGCCGATCTCGCCGGCCAGTCGCGCGGCATACGCCTTGGCCACGTCCGGACGCGGCGCTTCGATTGCCACCACCACGCTCTGCATGGCGCCGAAGTCCTTCAGGTAGTCCTTGAGCATCACGACGTACCGGGCCCGCTGCGGCAGCAGGCGCACCGCTGACGTCACGAAGACCAGCGAGTGTACGGTGTAGAGGCCGGCGGCGAGCGCCAGCAGCAGGGACACGACGATCGTCAGCAGGGGCCGGCGGCTGCAGGCCCGCACGATCGCGGCAATCGCGCGGCCGCCGATATGGCTCGTCATCGGTCTGACGGACATGCCCTCACGGGCGGCGTGGGCATTCAATCTGGCTCTCGGGCGCCGAGCGCGCTTGTATAATGGCTCGCCATGTCACTTCGGAAATCCTCGATGTCGGCGGCGATCGTGGCGTTCAACACGGTCGGCCGCCCGCTGCAGCGGACCGGACTGCCTCTTTTCTCTCTCGACGATCGCGTGCTGCTCGATGAGGCAGTCCGCAGGACCGGACTCAGCGACTACGGCGGCAGCGAATTCCAGGAGCCCCTCCGCCTGCTGCTGCAATGTCTCGACCGCGAATCTCATCTCACTCCGCTGGGCCGCATCACGGCGCGGAACGACACGCTCGGCCTGCTGGAGAACCGCCTGCGCCTGGTCGAAGACCGCAAGCGCCACCCCGGCATCGCGGAGGTCGCGATTCGCTCGCCGCTCTTCATCGTCGGCCTGCCCAGGACCGGCAGCACCCTGCTTCATCATCTCCTCGCGCAGGATCCGGCCAGACGCGTGGCCCAGGCCTGGGAGGTGATGTACCCGTCTCCGCCGCCCGAGCGCGCCCGCTACGAGAAGGATCCGCGCATCGCCCAGGCCGAGAGGCAGCTCCGATGGCTCGATCGCATCGTGCCCGACTTCAAGAAGATCCATCCGCTCGGCGCACGGCTCGCCCTCGAATGTCTCGCCATCATGGCGGGGAGCTTCCAGAGCTGGCGGTTCAACACGATGTACCGCGTGCCCACGTACCAGGAATGGCTCGGGCATCAGGATCCAGGGCCAGCTTACCAGTTTCACCGGCGTTTTCTACAACATCTCGCCTGGAGCGCGCCCGGGGAGCGGTGGGTGCTCAAGGCGCCCTCGCACCTCCACGCGCTCGAGACGCTCTTCGAGACATACCCGGATGCCCTCGTCGTGCAGACGCACCGCGACCCCGTCACCGTCCTCGCGTCCGTCGCGAGCCTCACCGCCGTGCTGCGGGCCGGCTTCTCCAATCGCGTCGACCGGGTCGAGATCGGTCGCGACGTGCTCCAGCACTGGCTCAAGGGCATCGAGTCCGCGATCCGGATCCGCCAGGCCGGGCGAGTGCCGTCCCACCGGTTCCTCGACGTCCACTACCTCGATCTCGTCGCCGATCCCATCGCCACCGTGCGGGGGGTCTACGCGCACTTCGGGCTCACGTTCACCGAGGAGACGCAGGGGCGGATCCACGGCTACTTCGCCGAGCGGGCGAAGGACAGAAACGGCCAGCATGAGTACTCGCTCGACACGTTCGCGCTCGATCCCGAGGAGATCGCGGCGTCCTTCAAGGGCTACCGGGATCATTTCGGGGTGCGCGCGGAGCCCGCTCCCGGCACCTAGGGCCATGCGCGCATCGACCGTCGTCAAGGGAGCGATCGCGCGGTTCGGCATCCGCCCCTACCCCATCACGGTAGACTACGAGCTGACGTGGCGATGCAATCTCGAGTGCCTCTATTGCGACCGGCACACGCCGATGGCGCGCGAGCTGACCCGCGAGCAGATCTTCGCGGCGCTCGACGAGTTCCACGCGCTGGGCATGCGGCAGACGCACCTGGACGGCGGCGATCCCCTGACGCACCGGCACGTGGACGAGATCGTGGAGTGGCTCAGCGCGCGGGACATCGGCATCAGCATGAACACGAACGGCATCCTGGTGCCCCGCAAGCTCGACACGATCCGGAAGCTCGCGCGCATGACCATCAGCCTCGATGGGCCGCGCGAGAGCCACGACCAATTTCGCGGGCGCGGGAGCTTCGACAAGGCCATCGCCGGCGCCAAGGCCGCGCAGGGCGTCGGTGTCCCCGTCGAGCTCACCTGCACCGTGGGGCGGCACAACGAGCACGCCGTCGACCAGGCCATCGCGATCGCCGAGGCGCTGGGCACGTCGATCGTCTTCCAGCCCGCCACCAACAGCCTGTTCCTGGACACGTCCCGTGACGGGTCGGCGTGGCAGCTCGAGACGTCAGCGACCCGCGCCGTCTTCGCGCGCATCGAGGAGCTGAAGCAGGCGGGCCGGGCCGTGGGCAACCGCTGGTCGAGCCTCCGGCACTTCCGCAGGTTCCCCGAGGACGTGGCCCCCCCGTGCGCCGCCGGCTGGGTCGCTGTGACCATGGACCCGGAGGGCGTGCTCTTTCCGTGCGGTCAGCTCAACCGGGAGAATCGCGCCAACAGTGTGATCGATCTCGGGGTGGCGCGTGCCTTCGCGAATCTCTCCCGGAGCGGCTGCAGCCAGTGCTGGTGCGCCCGCCTCGTGGAGGACAACTACCTCTGGGGGCTGCGCTTCGACCAGATGCTGCGGCCGCTCAAGCGTCCCCCCGACTCGCCGCTCCCCGCCGGACCCGCTTCCGCCGGCCCCCGATAGCGGCGTCCCCGGCCCCGCGGCCTCAGCCCGGCGGCCGCGGCAACCCGATGATGCCTCGCTCCTCGAGGACCCGCACGATCTCCGCGGCGGCGTCTTCGGGGTTCGTCGCGGTGGTGTCGATCCGGATCTCCGCGTGCTCCGGCGCCTCGTAGGGCGAGTCGATGCCGGTGAAGTTCCGGAGTTCTCCGCGCCGCGCCTTCCGGTAGAGCCCCTTCGGATCCCGCGCTTCGGCCACGGGCAGCGGCGTATCGACGAAGACCTCGATGAACTCGCCCTCCTGGACCATGGCTCGAGCCATCCGCCGCTCCGACCGGAAGGGCGAGATGAAGGACACCAGCACGATGAGACCGGCATCGACCATGAGCCGGGCCACCTCGGCCACCCGCCGAATGTTCTCGACGCGATCTTCGTCCGTGAACCCCAGGTCCCGATTGAGCCCGTGGCGCACGTTGTCCCCGTCGAGCAGGTACGTGTGCAGCCCGCGCGCGTAAAGGGTCCGCTCGACCAGGTTCGCGATCGTCGACTTGCCTGCTCCCGGGAGTCCCGTGAACCACAGCACGCACGCCTGCTGGCTCTTCAGGCCGGCGCGGGCGGCCTTGTCGACGTCGGTCGCCTGCCAGTGGATGTTGTGGGACCGGCGCAGGGCGAAATGGAGCATCCCGGCCCCGACGGTCTCGCTCGACAACCGGTCGATGAGGACGAAGCTGCCCGTCTCGCGGTTGTCCCGGTAGGCATCGAAGGCGACCTGACGGTCCGTCGAGATGTTGCACACGCCGATGTCGTTCAGCTCGAGCCGCTTCACGGCGAGGTGCTCGAGCGTGTCCACGTTCACGCGATACTTGGGATGCGTGATGGTCGCCGTCACGGTCTTGGCCCCGAGCTTGAGCCAGTAGGGCCGCCCCGGCAGCATCGGCTGATCGCTCATCCAGACGATCGTGGCCTCGAACTGGTCGGCGACGCCCATGTCCGCCTCGGCGGACGTCAGAACGTCGCCGCGGCTGACATCGATCTCGTCGGCGAGCGTCAGCGTGACCGACTGGCCGGCCGCGGCCTGCGCCAGATCGCCGTCGAACGTGACGATGCGCGCCACCCGGGTCTCCCGGCCCGACGGCTGCACGCGGATCCGATCGCCCGGCCGGATGACGCCTCCCGCCACCATCCCGGCGAACCCGCGGAAGTCCGGGTGGGGGCGGCTGACCCACTGAACGGGCATGCGGAAGGGCGTCCGCTCCCGGCGCGCCTGGTCCACCTCCACCGTCTCGAGGAGGTCGAGCAGGGTCGGGCCGTGGTACCACGGAGTGCGCTCGCTCGCCGCCAGGATGTTGTCGCCTCGGAGCGCCGACACGGGGATGCACTGCACATGCGCCAGCCCGACCTGCGAGGCAAAGCGGCCATACGCGTCCTCGATGGCCGCGAACGTGGCCTGGGCGTAGTCGACCAGATCCATCTTGTTGACGGCCAGGACGACGTGGCGGACACCCAGCAGCGACAGCAGGTAGCTGTGCCGCCGCGTCTGCACCACGACGCCCTTGCGGGCATCGACGAGCACGATCGCGGCATCCGCCGTGGAGGCACCCGTGACCATGTTGCGCGTGTACTGCTCGTGGCCCGGCGTGTCGGCGACGATGAATTTCCGTCGGCCCGTGGAGAAGAACCGGTAGGCCACGTCGATGGTGATGCCCTGCTCGCGCTCGGCAATCAGCCCGTCCAGCAGCAGGGCGAAGTCCAGCTCGCCCCCCTGGGTGCCCATCTTTCTCGAATCGGCCTCGAGGGCGAGGAGCTCGTCCTCGAAGAGCAGGTTCGCCTCATAGAGCAGGCGCCCGATCAGCGTGCTCTTGCCGTCGTCCACGCTTCCGCACGTGACGAGGCGGAGCATTCCGCGCTCCGGCTGCGGGTCGCGGGCCCCGAGCTCGGCGCCGGCCATCAGAAATACCCTTCCTGCTTCTTCCGCTCCATAGAGGACGTCACGTCGAAGTCGATGACGCGGCCCTGCCGCTCGGACCTGGTCGTCCGGCTCATTTCAAGGATCACCGCGGCGACGGTGTCGGCGGTGGACTCGATGGCGCCCGTCAGCGGATAGCAGCCCAGGGTCCGGAAACGGACCGTGCGCATGGCGGGCGCTTCTCCGGGGTCGAGCGGCATGCGCTGGTCGTCGACCATGATGAGGGTCCCGCCGCGGTCCACCACCGGGCGCGCCTTCGCGAAATAGAGCGGCACCACCGGAATCCGCTCGCGGCGGATGTACTGCCACACGTCGAGCTCGGTCCAGTTGGAGAGCGGGAAGACGCGAATGCTCTCTCCCTGGCGCTTGCGGCAATTGTAGATGCGCCACAGCTCCGGGCGCTGGCTCTTGGGGTCCCAGTGATGCCGGGCCGACCGCACCGAGAAGATGCGCTCCTTGGCCCGCGACTTCTCCTCGTCCCGGCGCGCGCCGCCGAACGCCACGTCGAAGCCGTGCCGGTCGAGGGCCTGCTTGAGCGCCTGGGTCTTCATGATGTCCGTGTGAAGCGCCGAGCCATGCGTGAACGGATTCACGTTCATCGCCAGCCCCTCGGGATTCACGTGCACGATGAGCTCGAGGTTGAGCTCACGGGCCGTGTGATCCCGGAACTCGTACATCTCGCGGAACTTCCAGGTGGTGTCGATGTGGAGGAGCGGAAAGGGAAGCCGGGACGGGTGGAAGGCCTTTCGAGCCAGGTGCAGCATCACCGAGCTGTCCTTGCCGATCGAGTACAGCATCACCGGCTTCTCCGCCTCGGCCACCACCTCCCGCATGATGTGGATGCTTTCCGCTTCGAGGTGGTCGAGGTAGCTCAGCGTCATGGCGTCATGGCGTCATGGCGATTCTAGCGCAACGCGGGCGCAGCTACGCGGGGGGCCGATCGCATCCGGTGGCGCCGCGAGCCCCGCTAGGTCTTCTGCGCGACGGGGGCGTCCGCGCGGTGGGAGCGCATGAAGCGGAGGAAGTCGCGGCCTTCGGCGAGGCGCCGGCGCATCAGCTCCCGGTCGCGCAGCATCTGGACACCGAGCGAGATCATCTTGCGGGGGCGGAAGTAGAAGCGTCGGTAGACCTCGCTCACCGAGCCGTAGATCTCGGTCCGCCCGAGATGCGGGTAGCCGATGGCGCTCACCTGCACCCCGGCGTCGTCCACGAGCTGCTCGGCCTCGAGCCAGCCGTTCCGGCGCGCCTCTTCGTAGAGCGCCGTGCCCGGGTACGGCGCGGCCAGCGAGACCTGGATGGTATCGGGGTCGATCTCGCAGGCGAACCGGATCGTCTGCTGGATGGTCTCGCGCGTCTCGCCCGGCAGGCCGAGAATGAAGGTGCCGTGAATCGCGATGCCGAGCGCCTTGCAGTCGCGTGTGAAGCGCCGCGCGATGTCCAGGCGCACGCCCTTCTTGATGTTGTTGAGGATCTCCTGCACGCCCGACTCGTAGCCGACGAGCAGGAGCCGGAGCCCGTTGTCCTTGAGCACCTTGAGCGTGGCGTACGGCACGTTGGCCTTGGCATTCACCGACCACGTCATGCCGAGCCGGCCCAGCGCCCGCGCGATGGCCTCGGCCCGCGGGAGGTCGTCGGTGAACGTGTCGTCGTCGAAGAAGAACTCCTTCACCTGGGGGAAGAGCCGCTGGGCCTGCGCCATCTCCTCCGCCACGTGCTCGACGCTCCGGGTCCGGTAGCGCTGCCCGCCCACCGTCTGGGGCCACAGGCAGAAGGTGCACTTGGAGCGGCAGCCGCGCCCCGTATAGAGCGACACGTACGGGTGCCGGAGATACCCGATCGCGTAGTTCTCGACCGTGAGGTCGCGCTTGTAGACCGGCGTGACGAAGGGCAGCAGGTCCATGTTCTCGAGGATGGGACGCGGCGATGTATGTCGGACACGCCCGTCGACGCGATAGGACAGCCCCGCGACGTCCGCGAGCGGCCGCCCCTGCGCCACCTCCTGGATGGTGAAGTCGAACTCGGTGCCGGCCACGAAGTCGAGCGCGGGACTGGCCTTCAGCGACGCCTCCGGAGCCACCGCCACGGCGGCGCCGACCATCCCAACCATGAGCCCGGGGTTCTCGGCCTTGAGCGCCTCGGCGACGGCCACGTCGCCCGTGAAGGACGGCGTGCTCGTGTGCATCACGCAGAGGTCGTACTGCCGCGCCAGCGGGCGGATGTCCGCCAGCGTGAGCCCGTCCGGGGGCGCGTCGATCAGCTTCGAGCCGGGCACCAGCGCCGCGGGCTGGGCGAGCCAGGTCGGATACCAGAACGAGCGGATCTCGCGCTTGGCCTGATAGCGTGAGCCGGCACCGCCGTCGAAACCGTCCGGGGACGGCGGATGGAGGAAGAGCGTGCGCAGGTAGTCGGCCATCTGCGTGAAGGATAGCAGATAGCCCGCGACGCCGCGCCAGTTATGGTCTGCTACACTCCGCTCAGCTCTCTCGGGGAGGGGTGCATGCTGCGAGTCACGCGCGACATGAAGCTGCCCACCGCCATCACCGGCTCCTACCCGCGCCCGCTCTGGTACGACCAGAACCTGTCCGGCCGCTCGTTCTGCCCGCTCATCCAGGTCGAGGAGCCGCCGCACAGACGCCGAGCTACGAGCGCGCCCTCCCGCACCTGCTCCAGCTGGATGCCGACGTCATCACCTTCGAGTGTGCGAGCTCCGGTGGCATGGACCTGCCGCTCTTCGCGAAGTACCGCCCCGACAAGAAGATCGGCATCGGGGTGACCAGCCACTGCAACACGGTGATGGAGCCGGCCGGCGAGCGACGCCCGCCTCTGGTTCGCGGGCCGATCGCCGGCTGAGGCCCAGGGAGACAAGCATGGCAATGGCAGGCGTGCTCGGATTCGTCGGGCTCGGGGTCATGGGCGAGCCGATGTGTCGCAACCTGGCAAGGAAGTCGGGCGCCACGGTGGTCGCCTTCGACGAGCGGCCGGGCCCGCTCGCCGCGCTTGCGGCTGACGGCGTGCAGTCCGCCGCTTCGCTGGCCGACGTGGCACGACGCGCCGAAATCGTGTTCCTGTGCTTGCCGGGCGAGCCCCAGGTGCGCGCGGTCTGTCTGGGCGGCAGCGTCGGCGGAGGCCTTGCCGCCCTCGTGAAACCCGGTCAAACGGTGGTCGACATGAGCACCTGTCCGG
>Ga0335071_10006620_pt1 | contig 11951 bp, 7 predicted proteins | sample Lox_Sample_15_FD_206724 | JGI IMG/M metagenome (GOLD analysis project Ga0335071, IMG submission 206724) | Soil microbial communities from Loxahatchee National Wildlife Refuge, Florida, United States - Lox_Sample_1.5 | ecosystem: Environmental > Terrestrial > Soil > Wetlands | place: USA: Florida...
CGCCTACGTCTTCAAGATCGTGCGCCGGACGCCGTTCTGAGCGGAGGAGCTCGCCATGACGGGCATCTCCGGGAACGGGACAGGGGCCGGGCGGGGGATCCCGCGCTTCGCGGCCGGGCTTCTCCTATTCGCGGCGTTGGGCTTGGCCGCCTGCCGCCCCCCGCAGACGGCCCCGGTCCGCGTCCTTCTTCTGAGCGGGCAGAACAACCACGACTGGAAGACCACGACGCCCGCGCTCGAGGCCATCCTCGAGAGCGACGGCCGCTTCAGGGTCGATGTCACGGAGGACCCGGCCCGCCTCGGGGCCGCCGACCTCGAGTCCTACGACGTCATCCTGAGCAATTGGAATGCGTTCGGCCGGGACGCGGGGACGGCTGACTGGCCTGAAGAAACCCGACGCTCCTACCTCGAGTTCGTCAGGAACGGTAAAGGGCACGTCGTCGTCCACGCCGGCAGCTCGTCCTTTCCCGAGTGGAAGGATTACGCCGGGCTGACGCTGGCGGCCTGGAAGAACGGGCAGTCGAGCCACGGCCCCCGCCACGCATTCCGCGTCCGCATCGACGATCCCGGACACCCGGTCACGGCGGGCCTCGAGCCCTTCACGATAGAGGACGAGCTGTGGAACAGGCCCGGGGTCGAAAAGGGGGCCCAGGTTCTGGCTTCATCCTATTCGGCCGCGGACGAACAGGGCACGGGGGCCTGGGAGCCCTCGGTTTTGGCCGGCCGGTTTGGGAAGGGGCGAAGCCTGACCATCCTCCTCGGCCATGACGCCGCGGCCATGGAGAACCCGGGGTTCCAGGCCTTGCTTCGCCGCGGCGTCGAATGGGCGGCTACCGGCCGCGTGACGCCTCCGACGCGGACGTCGGCCCCGGCGTGGCGATGGGAGAAGAAGGAGGGCGCATCGCTGGCCCTCGTCGGACCGGACGGCCCCCTGTGGCGGTTCCTGTATGGGCCCGACCTCGACATCCCCTATTTCCATCCTCTGAGCACCGCGGACGGCCGCACCCTGACGTGGGACAAGCCTCCCGACCACATCTGGCACCACGGCCTCTGGTTTTGCTGGAAGTTCATCAACGGCGTAAATTACTGGGAGATCGACGCCAAAGCGGGGCGACCGGATGGAAAGACGTCCTGGTCGAACGTCGATATCGGGATCGGGGCGGGAGAGACGGCCCGGATCGCCATGGACCTCGCCTACCGGCCCGCCGGAGAAGCGTCTCCCGTCTTGGCCGAGAAGAGGGTGATCGAGGTTCGCCCGCTCGACGCGGAGGGCGTCTATGCCATGGATTGGACCTGCGATTTCCAGGCCGTCGGCAAGGTCATCCTGGACCGGACGCCGTTGCCCGGAGAGCCGGGCGGCCAGTCCTGGGGCGGCTACTCGGGCCTTTCCCTCCGCCTTGCGGGAGGAATGGAAGAGCGCTTGGCGATGACCGATGAAGGCCCGGTTGGAGAAACGCCCGACGGCCGCTACCGCGGCCGGCACGCGGCCCTGGACTATTCCGGCGTTCTTGCGGGAAAGGCGGTGGGAGTGGCCATCCTCGACCACCCCGCGAACCCTCGGGTCCCGACGCCCTGGTACGTTATCCGCTCAGCGGAGATGAGCTTTTTCAGCCCCGCCATCCTCTGCTACGGATCGATCAAACTTCGGCCGGGAGAGCGGATGACCCTCCGTTACCGGGTGATCGTCCATCCCGGCCGGTGGGACGTCGCCCGCCTCAAGGCGGCCTACGAGGAATTCTCCAAGAGGCCGCCGGGCTCTTGACGAGCAAGAAGGAGGAGTCGATGAGCGAAACGAGAATCAGCCGCCGGGGCTTCCTGCGCACCGCGGCGGCGCTGGCCGCGGCCCCGGCCATCGTGCCGGGCAGCGTCTTCGGCCGGCGCGCGCCGAGCAACCGGATCAATCTGGCGGCGATCGGCGTCGGCGGCCGCGGTTCGAGCAACGTCTGGGAGTCCTTCGTCAAGACCCAGGACGACGTCCGGCTCGTGGCCGCCTGCGACTGCTTCGCCGAGCGGCGGACGGGCTTCGCCGCCAAGGTCAACGAATTCTACGGGGGTAAGGTCTGCGACCCCGTGGCCGATTGGCGGGACGTCCTGGCCCGCAAGGACGTCGACGGGGTCATCATCAGCACGCCGGATCACTGGCATGTCCCCCTCGCCTATCACGCCGCCGTGGCCAAGAAGGACATGTATGTCGAGAAGCCGCTCGGCGTGGCGATGGCTTGGGCCTGGCAGCTTCGCCGGGCGGTCGCCGCGAACAGGGTCGTCTTTCAATACGGGACCCAGCAGCGGTCCTCGGGCGAATTCACCCGGGCCGTGGAGCTCGTCCGCAACGTCTACATCGGCGCGATCAAGCACATCGACGCCTGGTGCTCGGACATGATGTCGCCGGGCAACTACGCCGAAGTCTTCGCCCAGTATTTCAAGGACACGGCGCCCGCGCCCGTGCCGGCCGGCCTGGACTACGAGATGTGGATCGGCCCCGCCCCGATGAAGCCCTATACCAAGACGCGCTGCACTGAATGGGGAGCCTATCATATTTACGACTACGCTCTCGGCTTCATCGCCGGCTGGGGAGCCCACCCGTTGGACATCGCCCAGTGGGGCCTCGACATGGACCGGACGAGCCCCGTCCATTACGAAGGGAAGGGCGAGATCCCCCGGGGGGGCCTGTTCGACACCGTCGAGAACTGGGACGTCCGATGCCGCTACGCGAACGGCGTGACCCTGCGCTTCATGTCCGATCGCGTGGCCAAGGATGTCCCGGGGCTGATGGACGATCCCAAGAAGCGCCCGTTCATGGACCACGGCACCACGTTCTGGGGCGAGAAGGGCTGGATCAGCGTCAGCCGGGGGGCGCTCTACGCCAGCCCGAAAGAGCTGCAGACGACCCGGATCAAGGACAGCGAGAAGCCCGTCATCCGGAGCGCGAGCCAGGGCCGCAATTTCGTCGAGTCCATCCGGACGCGGCAGCCGACCATCAATCCTCTCGAGTCGGCCATCCGGTCCGACACGATCAGCCACCTCTCCGATATCGCCATCCGGCTCGGCCGTCCGGTCGAATGGGATCCGGACAGGGAACGGATCGTTGGGGACGAGGAGGCGACGAAGAGGCTGGACCGCCCGCTGCGCAGCCCCTGGAGGATGTGAGGCCCGCCGGCCGGCCTTCAACGGTTCTTTTCGATCTCCGCACGGAGAGCGGCGGCCAGCTTTTCGGGATGCCGCCGGCAGTCGTATTCGATCCGGCTCGAGTCCGGGTGCGCCTTGGCGTAGGTCCAGCCGAGCGACATGAGGTGCCGCTCGTGCATCTCATGGAGGAGGATGAACTCCCGCTCCCGGGGCATGACGTCGTCGTCGATCCAGACCTCGTTTGGCGGGACGAAGGCGTAGACCTTGTCGTGCCCGCCCTCGGTGAAGTCGATGTCGAAGACGTCCCGGACGAGCTCGCCGTCGACGATCCAAACTTTGACCCTGTCGCCGTACTCGGGCAGGAGCTGCTTGTGGATCCGGGCGATCAGCTCGCCGCGCCGGCCCGCTGCGAGCAGGGCCTTCCCTACCCGGGCGAGCGGCGTCGCGTCGCGGATGGCCTGCTCGGCCTTGTCGGCCTCGTCGAGCGCCGGATCGTAGTCCAGGCCTCCGGCCATGAGGCGGCGCTCGACGAGCAGGTGGGCGACGAAGAACGGCTCCTCGCCGGGGGCGTTCTGATCGTCGAGCCAGAATTCGTCCTTCGGGATGAAGCGGAAACCGTAATGCTGACCGAAGTTCGTGAATTCCTCGTCCAGGTGCTCGCGGACGTAGGGGCCATCGACGATCCATACGGCCGTGCCGCCGGCGCGGCCGAAAAGGCGGACATACGGCTTCCCCGGGACGCTCGGCGGGAAGATCGCGACCGCGCAGCCCTGGAACCACAGGAGGGCGAGCAGGACCGCGCCGCCGAAGGCGCGGAAGGGCAAACGCGTCCGGCCCGCGCGCGCCGTTTCGCCCCAGGCCCCGCCGCGCATCAAGCCGCCTCCGACGGCGCGGGCTCGATTCCGCCGGCCGGCGACGCTTCCCGCCGGACGCGGCCCTGGATCTCGCGGAGCGAGGTCGCGCTTTCGAGGAGGTCGGGGATGTACTCCGTGCTCGTGATGAACGTCCAGAGGTAGGCGACCACGGAATACGTCTTCCCCGTCGAGAGGTTGTCGATGTCGATCGCGATGTAGAGGACGACGAGGAAGATGAAGAGGAGGAACACGCGCAGGACGAAGAAGTTGAGCGCCCCCCAGCGGGCGATGCGGATCTGGGGCTGGGCCAGGCCTTCGTAATACGCGCGCACGCCCGCCAGGTCCTTCTTCTGGAAGACGCTGAAGAGCCGCTCCTTGCGGTCATGCAGGTCCTTGTGGTAGCGGGTGACCCGGTTCGTATAGAGGCGGTTGATATACATCAGCGGCCCGGCGACGACGAGGCAGCTCAGCGAGATCCGCCAGTCGAAGAAGGAGAGGGCGATCACCGTGCCGCCGAGGTCGAAGAACTGTTCGATGATGTCCGGGACGCGCCTTTGGAGGAAGGTGATGTACTCGCGCGACAGCTCCGTCCGGGCGGCCGCCGCGGCGTCGTCCAGCCCCTGATCCCGGCTCGATTCCGCGACCGAGACCGCGACGTTGATGAACATGTTCTGGTAGATGCGCTCGCCGGACGCGCGGCGCCAGGCGCCGACCCCCGAGTTGACGGCGAAAACGGAGATCCAGGCGAAGAGGGCCAGGCCGTATACGACGTGCGTCTTGTCCTGGACGGCGTCGATCAGACGATCGAGGAGATGGCCGAAAACGGTCGGTTCGACGATCCAGGCGAGCTTCTCGATGAGGACCAGGACGGTGGCAAACGCGACTCCCCGGCCGAATCTACGGATGATGTCGTTCAGAGTCATGGCCTTCTCTCCGCCTCCCTTGAATTAGACAAGCGGGAAGCGCCAAGCCCTAATGAATTGGCAACGGCGCGAAATCAACGAAGCGTCCAGAAACTGGACATGTTGGCGCGGATGGAAATCGTCTTCTCCGGGGAAGACAGCGTCGACGCCTGGGGATTATTTCCTTGGCTTGCCGAGGGCGCGGATCGAGTCGAGCCTCAATTCGCCCTTCGCTCCCCAGCCGCGGATGCCCTCGGGGATGACGGGCCTGAAATGCTCATAAAGGGCGAACGCTTTATCGTTCAGCTCCGCGGGCTCGTAGGCCGACGCCAGCTCGCGCATCGCGTTTTCGGCCTGCTCCAAGGCCTCCCCGAATTTATCGGAGAGGTACCTGAGGACGGGCCCCGGCTCTACCGGCTTTTCCTTATCGACGGCTCGGATCCCGACGCCCGTGTTTTTTGCCGGGATCATCCGGCCGAGAAGCTCGACCCAGAACTCCTCGCCGAGAGGGGCTTTCCGGGGAGGCTTGGATTCCACGCGCTCGGCGGGCTTGTAGATGCCGAGCCTCCGGCCTTTGGCCTGGGCGTTGAGGCCGGCCAGCGTCTTTCCCAACGAGAGGGCGGCCTCGCGGTCGAATCCCAGGCGCTCCGCGACGACGGCCGCCCAGAGCGTCAGGACCGGCGCCCGGTTGATGAGGATCGGATTCTGAGTCATGACAACTGAATTCGAATGCGCATTCAGAGCCGAAGCTTCAGCATCAGCCCGATATTGAACCCGTTCAACTCGAAGACGAAGGGCTTGGTGTTCCCGGCCGTATCCGAATAATAGAACTGTTCGCCTACGCCGGCGCCGTCCGTGGAGCCCGTGATTTTGAACGTGGCGATTTTCCCGAGAGCGTATCGAATGTCGATCCCGGCCGACAACGGTCCCAGGAGCCTGACGTCCGCGCCGACGTTAAGGTGCGGAAGGAGCGCCGAGCCTCTGGCGTCCGTTTCGTACGGGCTATCGACGTCCGACGATCCGTCGACATCGATCTTCATGGTCGTCGTGGTGCTCGTCGGACACCAATAATATCCGATTCCCGCACCCGCATAGAATCTCAACCGGCCCTCCAACGCGTAGAGATTGGCCCGCACGGACGCATAGAGCGAGAGGAGGGAGAATTTCGCCGTCACGCCCTCGTCGTAAGCCAGCGCGGAGCCCATGAAGTCGCCCTCGCCGTGGAGCGCCGCGGACCGCGTCTCCCGCCAATATCCTCCCCCCGCGACGACGGAAAGGACGGGCCCCAGGAACATCTCGACTTCACCGCCCCAATCCGCCGCGCCGGCGATCTTGGCCATCTCGGACAGGGTCGTCGTCAGCCCCATCGAGCTCAACATGTCGGCCGAGGCCGCCAGGCCGTCATTGTAGGCCCCGACGACATCCCCGTTGAAGGAAGCCGCCGACGGAAGGAGAGACCCCGCGCGGAACGCGAACGAAAATCTAGGACCGGCCAAGGCGACGGTCGACAAGGCGGTCCACGATAAGAAGAAGAGCGCATATCTAGGTTTTCTCATGATCTTCTCGCTAATAGATCGTTATGATTTTGCACCAATTTGACAGGACAGTGGCCGGGGCCGGAGAAAAATTGAAGCCGGTCGCATAGAAATCAGCATAATACGTGAAGGCCCCGCTCGGCCGGGCCAATTTCAATTGCCGGACTCCGCTGGTCCAGGCATATGTGCCCGCTTGGACGGGAGGGAACCAGCCGGCAGGCCCTCCCCATCCCATTACGGTGAGGCCTGCACTGCTGTCCAGCTTCAATTGGATATAGTATCCCAGAACGGGGATATTGCCCGGATTTCCGATGTAAAAGAAAAGCTGGTTATAGAACGAAACGGCAGATCCGATATAAGGATCGTTGACGAAAGAGACGCTCGTAAGGCGATTGCTATCCATATACAAGGTGAAGTTGAATACCCTGACGCCGATCGTGTCTTCGTACACAAGACCAGTATCGACCGTGACATTGACGTTGATATAGTGAACCGACAAGGCCGAATAGTTCCACGTATTCCACGAAAGATGGTAGATCCCCTGAGAATCGGGCGCGGCCTCCGGCTTCGCGGGGATCGAAGCCGAGCTGCTCTCGAACAGGGGAAGCGGCTCGAGTCCTTTAGGAATGCCTTCGGGAGTGGCCAGGGAACGATAGGTCCAGCGTCCCTCTCCCGGCGACACGGAGGCGTTTTCGGCCAATCCCAGCTCGAACGCGCCGGCCGCGGCATCGAATCTGGAAAACAGAACCGATCCGTCCTCCAACGGACAGGCCTCGACGACTTGCTCGGGAAGCGAAATATCGCTAAGCGTCCGGTTCTCCGAGGGATCGACGATCCTGATCTCCGTGGCGTCGGAGAACAACAATTTGTCTTCGAAGATTTCGATCTTCTGGGGCTCGTTCATGTCTCGCAGGGCCAGGGCTTTCAGCGCCGAATCGGGCCGTAAGCTCGTGTCGGGCGTGAAGAGGGAGAGAATGCATCGACCCGGCGAGGGCGGGATGCCGATGTCGCCCGCCGGCGTGACGCCGGACGCTTCGGCCCAGCGTTTCAGCCAGCGCTCGCCCGTATCCGGGACGTCCCCGGCGACCACGACCTGGCCGTCCCGCGTGGCGCTCCAGGCCAGGACGTTCATCCGATCGACCCATAGCGTGGAAGGCGAATCGCCGGCCTTCCAGCGCCTGAGGGCCGTCTCCCCGGCGACATTGCGGATGAAATAATAAGCGTATCCCTGATCGTCGGCCTGGATCGCGCGGCTGGCTAAGGCGTCGTGGGCAAGCGCCGCGAAATCGTCGTCGATCCCGACAAGCTGCTGCCCGGCGAGGTCGATGCGCATCAATCGATAGGAATTGCCATCGGCCGCGATCTGCGGCTTCTGGAAGGCGATGTATCCGCCCAGACTGTTCGCCTGGAAATAATCCACGCCGACATCGGGAGTCAGCACCGGCCGGCTGGTGCCGTCGGCCATCACTTTCCGGAGCTTTCCATCCAGACAGAGATAGGCGGCGATCCCGCCGTTCAAATCGACCGCCAGGCCGCTGGTCGTCGAAGCCGTCAAGTTGCCGATCTTCACCCCGTCGATATACGCTTCGACTTTCGTCACGGACCCCGCATAGGTTACGGAGGTCTGGATATCCACCGTGCCGGAAACTTGGGCGCCCGCGGCCGGCGACGTGATCTTGACGGTCGGCGGCAGGGTGCTGAATGCCACATGGATGGTCATGTTCCCGTGGACGGCATGAATGACCAGCGGATTCGCGGTGCTCGTGTAATCCCCCCACCAGCCGGTGAACTGGTAGCCCGCGCTCGCGACCGCGGTCACGGCCGTCGTATCGCCCCCGTAATTGACTTTCTGCGTCGTGTTCCCTGAGATCGTCCCGCCCGTCGTCCCGATGAAATTAACGGTCAAGACCATCGGAACGGCCGCGTAATTGGTCGTCTGGCTCGCCTTGATAGTCGTGTAAGTCGTCGAGGCCGGCGTGAACGTGTAGCCGGCCAGCGTCGGCGTCACCGTCCCCGACCAGCCGTAGTCCACAGTGCCTACATACCGGCCGGACGCGTCGGTTGTCACGGCGGTCGGGAAGCCCGCCATGGCCACGTTCGCGACGCCCGCCGATCCGAGCGTCACCGTGCCCGAGATCGTGATGGAGGGAAAGACGATCGTGAAGGCCGCCGGGCTCACGGCGTTCGTCGTCACGTTCGACACGTCGCTCACCCGGACCAGGCAGTTCGTCGAAGGCGTGTTCGGGACGGCCCAGGTGTAGCTGCCGGTATTGGCCGTCGAATCGACGACGGTGGAATAGCTCGCGCCTCCGTTGGTCGAATATTCGATCTTGACGTTGGCCAGGATCCCCGCCCAGGTCCAGGTAATCGCATGCGAGGACCCGACGTTCCAGCTCTCGCCGCCGACCGGCGAGGTCATGGTGATCGTCGTCGGGACGACGCCGGTCCCGGTCAGGTTGACGATATAGGGGCTCTTTCCCGGGACGTTGTTCGTGATCGAGACCTGGGCCGTCTTCCCGCCCGTCGTCGTAGGCAGGAAATGGAGGGTGGCCGGGACCGAAACGCCCGGGTTGATGCCGCCCGGCGGCATATTGCCGCTATAGGAAAATTGGTCGGCGTTGGTCCCGATGATCGACCCGTTTATCTTCAGGGTGACGTTCCCGGTGTTTTGGATGGCGATGCCGATGTCGGTCGTCGTGTTCAGGACATGCGTGCCGAAATCGATCGTCCCGCCCGAAGGAATTTCCGTCGCCCCCTGCAGGAACTTGATGCCGGCGGTCCCGGCGGTGAGCTGGGCGTCGATGCCGGAGGTCGTCTGGCTATCGTTCACGTGGACGGTCGCGGCGGCGGCGAACGAGGCCGCGTTGTTGTACCAGAGCGCGACATAGCCCGACGGCCCCGAATTGAAATAGACCTTGTAGTCGCCGGCCATAACGTTGAAGAAGTTATAAGTGCCGTTGCTCGCCGTGGTCAGGCTGGTCCGGAAGAACGTGCTGTCCGAGACGGAGAACAACTGCACGCTGATGTTGGGGAGCGGATTTCCAGACGTGTCCTTGACCGTTCCGGAAATAATCCCTCCCTTGGGCAGCTGGGCGTTGATATTGGGGATTGTCACCCCGGATTGCGTCGTGAGGGCGTCGGCCGGGCCGAGCGAGGGGTGATTGTTGTAGTACGAGTCGGCCCAGCCGTTGTGCCGGAACCGCAGCCGCGCACTCCCGACCGGAACGCCCGCGAGCGTATAGTTGCCGTTGTTGTCGGTATAGACGTAACTGCTGGAATTGCCGGCCGCATCGTAGCTCGTCACGGGGCCGTTGGACAGCGGCCCCCCGTTGGCGTTCGTCAGGCGGCCGGTCACGATCGCTCCGACGGCTATGGGGTAGGCCCCGAGGCTCAGGGTTTGGTCGGCCGCCAGGGCGACCACGTCGAGATCATTCTGCGACGCCTTATGGTTGTAGTATTCGGCCACGACGTTGGCATCGAGCTGATAGACGTAGGTGCCGGTTCCGTTATTCCCCGCGAAATAGAGGGCGTACTGCCCCGGGAGGTTGGCGATCGCGAAGTTCCCCGACGCGTCGGTGTAGACGGTCGGGAAGCTCACCCCCCAATCGTAGTACAGCCGCACATCGACGTTCGGAATCCCCTGGCCGCTCCCGTTCACGATCTTGCCGGTGACCGTGCCTAGCCCGAAGCTCGCCGCCGTCTCGATGTCGACGCTGTAGCGGGCGTATTGGCTGGAATCGGCATAGACCGTCGTGGCGCTTCCGACGTGGATGTAGTACCAGCCCGAGGAGACGGCCGGAAGATAGAGCGTCTCGTTGTCGGATCCGCTGAACGTGCTGGCCAGGTGCCGGAGCGAGCCGTCGTAGAGATCGAAATCGATGTCGCTCGCCCAACCCGCGGGGATTGGCGAAGGATAGGGCGAGGTGATCTTCACGTTCACCTTCAGGATCTTGCCCGCCTCCGAGGCCGGGACGAAGACCTTGTACCAATCGACGTCGCCGACGCTGCCGCCGTCGAAGACGAGATTGGCCGTCGTCGTCCCCAGCGTTAGGACAGCCGCCTGGGCCGAGCTGTTGTTCGGCTCGGTTCCGTCGCTCGTGAGATAGAATGTCGCGGCGGAAACGCCGTAGACCGAGGAGTCCGACGCGTCGCTGACCCGGACCAGGGCCTGCGTCGAGGGCATATAGGGCACGGCCATCGACATGGAACCTGAATTCGCGTAGGAGGCGACGGCGGTCGCCCAGCTCGACCCGTTATCCAGCGAATATTCGATCTTGACGTTGGCGATGGAGCCCGTCGACGTCCACGTGATCGTCTGCGAGGTATTCCACAGCCAGACTTCTCCCCCGTTCGGCGAGGTCACCGTGATGGACGACGGCGTCGAAGCGGACGAAAACAACGTGCACGCCGAAAAAACGAACCATGAAGCTAGAATTGCCCTAGAGGTTTTCATGATGGATTGACCTCCAATCCGCTGTTCGGTCGGGCATGGGACAAGGCCGGATACGGGCGGCCGACGACCTCAGAAAGAAAAAACATTGCCGACCTCCTTTATGGGGTCGCCTCACGCATTTTTCAAGATGCATCAGATACTACGCTTCGTGATTTTTTTTTGTCAAGTGTGAATTGCAAAAAAACAGGATTGCCAAAGAGCCCGCATCGCCGATCCTAGGAGATCCGACGCATGATCGAGGGCCGGACAGAAGGACACCGGACACGGGCGGGGGGAGGACCATGCGCTCTGCCGGAGCCGAAGCCTGCGCTTGTGAAGGCCAGGAAAAATCGCTAGACTTGCTGAACACGAGACAACCGCCGGCCATGAAAAGAATCAATGGCGCCTATCTGCGAAGGCACAACGAATTCAGCCTTCTTTTCAAGCTCGATCTGCTCAACCCGTTTCGACGGGCGGGAAAAAACCTCGAGAATCGGAAAAGGGTCCTGATCGTCGACAGCTACCTGATCGGGGATTTCATCTCCTCCCTTCATGCGATCCGGTACGTCCTCGACGCCGCGCCCGCCGCCGTCGACCTGCTCGTGCCGCCGGAAATCAAGCCGCTGGCCGAAAAAATCAAGGGCGTCCATCGCGTTTATGCGGTCGACCGGATCTCCGCCGGCGCGCGGGCAAGACCGGCCGCCACGGAGGCGTTTCCTCGATATGACCTGGTCCTGGTGCTGCGCATCTGTCCCGATTCCTACCGGATGGTGAAGGGGATGGAGTTCGACGGGATCCGGACGTATCTGCCGCAGGCGTTCGCCTTTCTCGCGAGCAGCGTTTGGGCGCTCCTCACCGGCCGAGAGGCGATGCAATGCCGGCGCTATGACTTCACGAAGATCGGGGAACCCGAGAGGGTTTACCGCTTCGAGGACATTTTTGATTTCGGGGATCGCGATCGGGAGAGGGTCAGGACGATCCCGGCCCTGCAGGGCCCGTCCCGAAAGATCGTCCTTCATACAGGCTCGGGTTGGATCGGAAAGCTATGGGACAACGAGAAATGGGCCGCGTTGCTGGAACGCATCAGCCCGACGGGATCCTT
>Ga0335071_10006624_pt1 | contig 11948 bp, 9 predicted proteins | sample Lox_Sample_15_FD_206724 | JGI IMG/M metagenome (GOLD analysis project Ga0335071, IMG submission 206724) | Soil microbial communities from Loxahatchee National Wildlife Refuge, Florida, United States - Lox_Sample_1.5 | ecosystem: Environmental > Terrestrial > Soil > Wetlands | place: USA: Florida...
AGGCGACGCCCCGGACGTCCCGCTCCCCGTCGATGAGCGCGAGCACTTCCCACTCCGGGGGCAGCAGATCGAGATCACCGGGATGGCCCTCGGTGGCGGGCGCGAAGCTCGGCACCACGCCGACGTGCGGGACCCGCTTCTCGATGCGGGACCATTCGTCGATGCGCCGGGCCCCCTCCATCAAGAGGGCCTCCGTGGGAATGCGCACGGCGGCCTCGGCGGGGGGAGCGGAGTCCGCGCCCTCACTGAACGAAAAGTACCCTTCCTGCCAGCCCATCACCTCGAAGACGACCTCCTCGACCTGGAACCGGACCTGGCGCTGGAGCTCGCGCGCGGTGATCGCGCCCATCTCGACCAGGATCTCGCCCACCCGCCGGTTGTCGCCCCCGCGCTGCTGCCGGTCGCGGGCCCGCTCGAGATCGGCCTCGGTGATCTTCCCGGTCCGGAGGAGGAGCCCGCCCAGGGGGTGTGGATTGCTCTGAATCTGCGCGAAGACGATGGCGCCGTTGTCGAAGTAGATGGTGCCCGAGTTGTGCCGCAGCTCGGACGTGACGCGCAGCGCTCCCGTCTTCCGGCTCAGGTCCAAGAGCTGGAAGACGTCGTGAATGCCGAGCTCCTTCAGCGGGCCTTCGATGGGCATAGGCTAGGCCGCGTCCGAGGCGAAAATGGTCTGCAGATCCGCGGCGGTCCGGGCGTGCATCTTCGCCCGGGCCGCGTAGGCACCCGCGGGGTCGACCTTGATCACCTTGTCCCAGGCCCGCACCGCCTCCGGGTACCGGTGGCGGCGGGCCAGCGTGACGCCCAGATGGAACAGGGCACCGGAGTGCTCCGGATCGAACTTGAGAATCCGGCGGAACGCTTCCGCCGCGGCGTCCATCCGCTTGTCGTCGATCAGGGCGCGGCCCAGGAGGAGCAGCGCCTCGAGATCGTAGGGGTCCTGCTCGAGCAGGCCGGCCAGATGCGCCACCGCGCCGCGCGCCCGGCCGCTCTTCCGGAGGAGATCGGCCAGGGCCAGGTTCGCTTCGTGGAAGGTCGGGAGGGTCTCGAGGGCGCGCTCGTACGCCCGCTGCGCGTCCTCCCACTCTTCCTTCTCTTCGTGCAGGCGCCCGAGGTCGAGCCACACCTGGACGTACCCGCGGTCCAGCTCGAGGGCGGTCCGGTACGCCGCGAGGCCGCCGGCGCGATCGCCCACCTTGAGGAGGACGTCGCCCTGCAGCTTGTGCAGGTCGGCCCGGCCCGGCGCCCGGGACTGCGCGTCCTGCAGCGCCGTGAGCGCTCCGGCCGCGTCCCCCGCCCCGGCCCGCGCCTTCGCCACCGCGACGAGGGCATCCACGTCGCCGGGCGCCCGGGCCAGCCACTCCTCGGCGAGGGGCGCCGCCTCTTCCATCCGCCCGATGGCCACCAGCGCCTGGACTTCCCCGGCCCGGGCGTCGACGCGCTCGGCGTCCAGGGCGCGGGCCTCCCGGAAGCGCTCGAGGGCCTCACCGTGCAGGCCGCGCTTGGCGTAGCTCCCGCCGATCAGCACGGAAGCCTCGCCGCGGTCCGCGCCGCGGGACACGGCGCGGATGGCCTCGGCGGCGGCGAGGTCGTGGAGGCCCTTGCTCACGTAGTCGCGGGCCAGCGCCAGCGCGTCGTCCTTCGGCTTCCCGTCCGCCGCGGGCGGCGGGGGCGCCGCGGCGGGCGCGAGCTCCTGGAAGATGTTGTCGAGGATCCGCTGGTCGAAGGTGAAGTCGGCGCCCAGGTTCTCCGCGGTCACGTCGGCCGAGATCTCCGGCGCGACCCCGATCGTCCCCTGCTCGTATTGCAGGTCGATGGCCAGCTGGAACTTCTGCGAGACGTAGTAGGGGTCCAGCTCGAGGGCCCGTTTGGTGGCGCGCAGGGCGCCGTCGAAATCCCCGAGGTTGGACAGCGCGAACGACAGGTTGTAGTGCGCCCCCGCGTGGTCGGGCTCCGCCTCCACGGCCCGGGCGAACGCGTTGCGGGCGTCGGCGAAGCGCTTCAGCTCGAGGAGCACGAGGCCGACGCCGTTCCACGCCGCCGCCGATTTCGGCTGCTCGGCCAGGACCTGGCGGTACGCTTCGAGCGACAGCTGGAAGCGCCGGAGATGGAAGAGCAGGAGCGCGAGATTGAGCCGGGCCACGGCGAAGTCCGACTGCACCCGCAGGGCCGAGCGGAACGCCTCGATCGCCTCGTCGGTGGCGCCCTGGTGGCCGAGCACCACGCCGGCGTTGTTCGCGGCGAGGGCGTAGCGGCCGTCGACCTCCAGCGCCTGGCGGTACGCGCCGAGGGCATCGGCGGTCCGCCCCGCCTGGTGGAGCACCACGCCCCGCTCGTTCCAGAGCTTGGGAGACTGCGGCGAGTCCTGGAGGAGCGAGTCGTACAGCTCGAGGGCGGCGGCGAGATCGCGCCGGAGGAGATGCACCTCGGCCATCGCCTGCAGGGTGATCTTCCGGTCCTCGCCCCGGTCGAGCGCCAGCCGGTACTCCCGCAGGGCCTCGGCGTAGTAGCCCTTCTGCCGGAAGGCGAGGCCGAGGTTGTAGTGCGCGAGCTCCCCGCCCTCCACCAGGTCCGCGTCGGGAAGGTCCCGCAGCCGGAGCTGCTGGCTCTTCCGCTCGGCGTTGTAGCGCTCGAGGGAGAGGTTGGCCTGCGCGCGGGCGAGCGGCGGATTCAGCTCGATGGCGCGCTTGGACGCGGCGCGCGCCTCCTGGTGGCGCCCCATGTCTCCGAGCACGAAGGCCATCAGGTAGTGGGCGTTGGCGTTGTCGGGATTGAGCTCCACCGCCTTCTTCAGGGCGGTGAGCGCGGCGTCGTTGAGACCCCGGTTGTAGTAGACCTCGCCGAGGTAGAACTGCACCACGCTGGACGCGGGCTCGAGCTCCTGGGCGCGGAGCAGCCACTCGGTGGCCACTTCGAAGCGTCCCCGGCTCTTCTCGGCCTGGCCCAGCTGGAGCATGGCCGCGGTGTCCTTCGGGTGATGGGCGAGGAGCTGCTCGAACTCCCCCACGGCCGCGTCATAGACGCCGAGGATGTGGTAGGCACGGCCCAGCTCCCAGCGGGCGTCGCGGTCGTCGGGGGCGGTACGCAGGCGCTCGCGCAGCTCGGCGACGAGCTGGTCGTAGTAGCCGGTGTTGTGGTAGGCGATTTCCAGGTTGCGCTGGGCAACCTGCATCTTGGCGTCGAGCTCGAGGGCGCGGGTGAACTCGGCGATGGCCTCGCTCACCATCCCCTTCTGGAAGTACACCACGCCGAGGTTGTTGTGGGCCCCGGCGTCCGAGGGATCGATCCGGCGGGCGAAGGACCGGAGGACGGCGAGGTCGCGTTCGGAGAGCGCCGGCGCCGCCACGGGTCAGGTCACGCGGATGGCGTCGAAGATCGCCTTCAGCGACGCCAGGTCGGGCAGGAGCAGGAAGTGCCCCCGCAGGCCGTCCACGTCGTCGAAGCGGAACTCCGTCTCCACGCAGAAGACGAAGTCCCGGTCGTGCCCGAAGTTCAAATAGGTGGTGGTCAGCACCGCGGCCGAGAGGTCCACGACGAGGCTCGGAACCGACGGCAGGAGCAGCATCCCCATGAAGTCGGACAGGGCGTTCATGTAGGCGCCGGAGAGGATGTTGCCGGCTTCCTTGAGCGCCGACTGCTCCAAGGCGTCGAACGCCGTCGTGACGCCCTCGGTGCGGCGGAGGAGCATGTCGCAGAGCCGGCGGGCCGTCTTCTCCGGGAACAGGAGCAGGGTGCGGCCCGTGAGGTCGCCCAGCATGTGCATCAGCACCGCGGCCACCACGTCCTGCGGATTCCCCAGCAGGTTGGGGACGTCCTCCAGCCGGGTGATGTTGATCTGCGGCACCGAGATCATGATCCGGCGGTTGGTGAGCTGCGACAGCGCCGTCGCCGCATGGCCGGCGCCGATGTTGGCCACCTCCCGCAGGGCGTCGATCTGCAGCGTCTTCAAGTCGCGGACGTCGTCCATGGCCCTGTCTCCGCCTAGAGCAACCCGCCGGCGTCAAGAATCAACGCCGGCACGCCGTCGCCCATGATGGTAGCACCGCTGAAGACGGGCAGCGTTCCCCGGGGCGCTTCGAATCCCTTCACCACGATCTCCTGCTGGCCCAGCATCCCGTCCACGACCACGCCGGTCCGCCGCTCGCCCATCTCGAGCACGATCACCGGGCGGCGCGGCGGCGGCGCGGCGCCGGGCACGTTCAGGAGGCCGCGCAGGTGCACCAGCGGCACCACGCGGTCCCGCAGGACCATCGCCTCGCGCCCTTCGACCGTGGTCGTGGGCACGGCGCCGAACTCGACCGTCTCGGACACGTAGGTGAGGGGCAGCGCGTACCGCTCCTCCCCCACCGCCGCGATCAGCGCCCGCACGATGGCCAGGGTCACCGGCATCCGCAAGACGAACGTGGTGCCCTTCCCCTGCTCGGTGCGGACTTCGACCGTGCCGCCCAGGGCGCGGATCCGGTTCATCACGACGTCGATACCCACGCCGCGTCCCGAGACGCTGGTCACCGCGCTCGCCGTCGAAAAGCCCGGCCGCGCGATCACGCGCAGGAGCTGATCGTCGGTGAGCGCCTCCAGGTGCGGATCCACCAGCCCCTCGCGCTTCGCTTTGTCGAGGATCTTGCGGCGGTCGATCCCCCGCCCGTCGTCCGAGATGGTGATCGCGACGCTGGCGCGCTCCCGGACCGCCGCCAGGACGATCTCCCCCTCTTCCTTCTTACCCGCCTTCCGGCGCTCGGTCGGCGTCTCGATGCCGTGATCGACGGCGTTCCGGAGCAGGTGCAGGAGCGGGTCCCCGAGCTCGTCCAGGATGGCCCGGTCCAGCTCGATTTCCTTGCCCTCCACCCGGAACGAGACGTGCCGCTCGAGCTGGCGCGCGATGTCCCGCACGAGGCGCGGGAAGCGGTCGAACACCTGCCACACCGGCGTCATCCGGGCCTGCACGATCTCGCTCTGGAGATCGGACGACAGGCGCGAGATCTGGACCGCGACGTCGTCCAGCTGCGGATCGCGCCGCTCGCCCGCCAGCTGGTTCAGCCGGCCCCGGGCCGTGGTCAGCTCGCCGATCAGGTCCATCAGGACGTCGAGCCGCCGGAGGTCGACACGGATGTGGCGGCTCTTCCCGCCTTCGACCCCGCCGTCGATCCGGGGCGCCTCGGCCTCGGGCTCACCGACGGCCACCCGTTCCACGTCGCCGGCGGCGCGCAGCGCGCGCTCGATGACGTCGGTCGGCGCCGGCGCGTCCAGGCGGAAGGCGAAGCGCCCGTCGAAATCGTCGGACTCGAACGCCGCCTGGGGCGGCGTCACCGCGCTCACCGCCCCGAGGGCCTCGGCCCGCTTCAGGACCAGCAGCGCCCGCCCGCCCTTCAGGGCCGCGTCGAACCGGAGCGTGACCTGCACCAGGCGTCCCGCGGCCGCCGCGACGATGTCGGGAATCGGCAGCGCGGGCGGCGTGGCGCGGCCGGCGGACACCGGCCCCGAGGTCCGCGCCGGCGCGGCGGCCGCGGGAGCCGCGGGGGCCGGCGTCGCCGGGCCGAGCTTGGCCGCGGCCCGGTCCAGCTCGGCGGCGATCCCGCGGATGTCCGCGTCGCGCTCCTTGCCGGTCACCGCGAGGCCCACGGCGCGCTCGAGCGTGTCGGTGGCGCGGAACAGCAGCTGCAGCACGTCGTCCCCCGGCCGCGTCGACCCGCGCCGCAGGGCGTCGAGCAGGTTCTCCATCCGGTGCGCCAGATCGGCCACCACCGTGTACCCCATGGTGGCCGCCATACCCTTGATGGTGTGGACCGAACGGAACAGCCCGGTGACGGGCTCGGTGGCGCCGGGCGCGCGCTCCCACTGCAGCAGGAGCTGGTTGCACGCGCTCAAGTGTTCGCGGGCTTCCGCCAGGAACAGTTCGGCATACTGCGATAGATCCACGGAAGCCTACCCGAGAACCCGCTGGACGGCCTCGAGCACCCGCGACGGCTGGAAGGGTTTCACCACGAAGTCCTTGGCTCCGGCCTGGATGGCCTCGACCACCAGGGCCTGCTGGCCCATGGCGCTGCACATCAGGATCTTGGCGTCCGGGTCGCCCTTCACGATCTCCCGGACGGCGTCGATGCCGCCCATGTCCGGCATCACGATGTCCATCGTGACCAGATCGGGCTTGAGCTGCTTGTATTTCTCCACCGCCTGAGCGCCGGTCTCGGCCTCACCCACGACCTCGAACCCCGCTTGCGCGAGAATGTCGCTGATCATCGTCCGCATGAAGATGGCGTCGTCGCAGACGAGAACCGTGTGACTCACACGACCTCCCTAGGAAGACAGAATGGGACCGAGCAAACGATCGGTGTCGAGGACCACGAACGCCTGGGCGCCCCGGCGGCCCACCGCCCGGACGATGGTCGGGTCGAGTCCCGGCAGGGACTGCCGCCGCTCCAGCGTCTCTCCCGGCACCGCCAGAAGGTCCACCACCTCGTCCACGGTCAGCGCCACCATCCGGCGGCCGCCGTCCACCTCGAGGAGCACGGTCGTCCCCGCACCCGGCGCCGGCGCCGCCTGCCCCAGCGCCCGCCACCCGTCCACCACTGTCACCAGCGCTCCCCGCACGTTCACCATCCCGGCCACTTCCGGCGGGGCGCCGGGGATCCTCGTCACGGACAGACGCGGCAAAATCTCCCGCACGGTTTCCACTTCGGCGGCGCAGGAGAGCGTACCCACCCGAAACACCAGCAGCCGAACGACCGCCGCGTCAATCATCTGATGTGAAGAAGCCAAGATACTGCAAGGGGTTGCGTTCAGCAAGCAAATGTCGATCGCCGCTCGTTTCGACGAGCGCGTCACGCAAGTCGTCGGGCCATTCCGACCGCACCACCACCGGCGCGTCAGTCACCGGATGCTTGAACGACAGCTCCGCGGCGTGCAGCAGCTGGCGCGGCGCGAGCTCGTCGAGCCGCTCCGCGGCGCGCCGGAGCGACGGCGTGACGCGCCGGCTCCCGCCGAACGAATACTCCCGGTCCCCCACCACCGGATGGCCCACGTGCCCCAGATGCACGCGGATCTGATGGGTGCGGCCGGTGCCGAGCCGGATCCGCAACAGCTCGGTCAGATCGAACCGCGCGATCACCCGGGCGTGAGTCACCGCGTGCCGGCCCCCGGCGGCCACCGTCATCCGCTTCCGGTCCCGGGGATTCCGGCCGATGGGCGCCTCGATGTCGAGCGGGCTCTTCGCCAGGTGTCCCCAGGTGACCGCCGCGTAGACCCGGCGGACCTCCCGGCGCTCGATGGCCCGGGCCAGCCGCCGGTGGGCGAGGTCGGTCTTGGCGAGCAGGAGCAGGCCCGAGGTGTCGCGGTCCAGGCGATGGACGATGCCGGGCCGCCCCTCCCCTCCCCCTTCGGACAGCTCCATGCCCCGTCCCACCAGCACGTTCACCAGGGTGTCGTCCCAGTGGCCGGGCCCCGGATGCACCACCAGCCCGGCCGGCTTGTCCAGCACGGCGAGGTCGTCGTCTTCGTAGGCGAACCGCAGATCGGCGTGGGCCGGCGCGTAGGTGCGCACCGGAGCTTCGGGGGGGAACTCGACGCTGATTTCGGCGCCCCGCTCGAGCCGGGCCGACGCGCGAAGGGCCTGGCCGGCGCATTGGACGCGTTTATCGGCGACGAGTCGGGCGGCCTGGGTGCGGGAGAGGGACAGCTGATCGGCGAGGAAACGGTCGAGCCGCTCCGTCACGGGAACCACGATGGAGAAGGCGACGGTCACGCCGGTCACGGCGCGGCGGCTCCGGCCTCCTTCGCGGGTTCCGGGGCGGGCGCACGCCCTTCGAGCCAGAGCGAGAGCGCCAGCGCGATGGCGCCCACCGTGATCGCCGAGTCGGCCACATTGAAGGTCGGGAACCGGTGCGGGCCGACGCCCACTTCGATGAAATCCACCACGCCCTGCGCCGAGCGGATCCGGTCGATCAGGTTGCCGGAGGCGCCGCCGCAGACCAGGGCCAGGGCCACCAGGCGGAGCCGGTCGCCGGCACGGGTGCCGCGCACCATCGCGCCCAGGACCATCAACGCCACGCAGGCGAGTCCGAGGAAGATCCAGCGGGACGCCGGCCCCAGCGAGATGCCGAACGCCGCGCCCTCGTTGTACACCAGCCGGAGGACGGCGTAGTCCCCCACCACCGGCATCGGGCGCACCGCGAGGTACGTCGCCGCGAGCATCTTGGTGACCAGATCCCCGGCGACGACGCCGAGCGTCACGGTCCAGAACAGCCGGCGGTCAGCGCCGTTTGCCATCTTCTTCCTTCGCCTTGCACTTGATGCACAGGCGGGCGTGCGGGAGCGCGTCCAGGCGGTCGAATCCGATGTCCTCGCCGCACTGCTCGCACCGGCCGAACCGCTCCGGCGTCCGGTAGAGCCGCCGCAGGGCTTCGTTCACGTGCCAGAGATACCGCCCCTCCTGGGACGCGAACAGGAACGCCTTTTCGCGCTCCATCGCGTCGGTGCCCTGATCCGCCATATGGAACGAATAACTCGAGAGGTCCCCATTGGACGCCTGCAGGCTCGAGTTGAAGGACTCGTCGTAATGCCCGAGCTCCTTCATCACCCGGGCCCGCTCCTCGAGAAGGCGCTTCTCGAGATGGGCGAGCTGTTTCTTGTTGAGGCCCTTGCTCGTCTTCGTCGGCATTATCGGGTCCCACCCTTTCGTCCGTCGTGTCGGCGCACGGCGAGCGTCACCGTGCGGCCGTCGATCTCCACGTCCTTCGCCAGGTCGGGCTCCGCCAGCCCTTCGAACGTGATCCGCTTCGCCAGCGTTTCGCCCGCGATGAAGTCCTGGTACGCCTCCCCCGCGCGCACCACGTCGGCGTCGCCCGAGAGTCCCAGCTCGATCCGCGTCGTGTACTCATACCCCGCATCCTTGCGGAGTCGCTGGACCCGGTTCACCACCTCGCGGGCCAGCCCTTCCTGCTCGAGGTCGGGCGTCAGGTGCGGGTCGAGCGCCACGACGTACGCCCCGTCCGACTGCACCACCCAGTCGCTCGTGACCTCACGGGTGATCGTCACGTCGTCGGGCCCGACGTCCCAGTCGCCCGCGCGGACCGTCTCGCCCCGCTCCAGCGCCTGCAGGAGACCCGCGCCGAGCGCCGCCACCGCCTCCACGACGCGCGGCGTGTCCTTGCCGTAGCGCTTCCCGAGCGTCCGGAAGTTGCCCTTGCCCTTCAGGCGGACCAGGTCGTGATCCGACTCGACCACTTCCACGGTCTTCACGTTCACTTCCGAGGCCAGGATATCTAACAGGTCTGCCAAGGCCGGGCCCTTCACGAACGCCGGAACCGCCACCTGCATCCGGGCGAGCGGCTGGCGGACGTTCAAGCCCCGGTCCTGCCGCCCGGCGTGGGCCAGCGAGGCCAGCCGGCGGACCGCCGCCATCGCCCCCATCAGCTCGGGGTCGCGGCGCCCACGGTCGACCGGAAACGACGCCAGGTGGACCGAGGTTCCCGTCAGCGACCGGTGCAGCCAGTCCGCGAGGAACGGCGCGGCGGGCGCCAGCAGGCGGGCCGCGGAGGTCAGGGCTTCGTGCATCGCTTCGAGGGCGAGCGGGTCGGTCGCCCGGTCGGGTGCCCAGAACCGCGGCCGGTTCCGCCGGACGTACCAGCGGGACAAGTCCTCGGTGACGAAGTCGAGGATCGCGCGCACGCCGGCCGTCACGTCGTAGCCGCCCCAGGCCTGGCGGACCGCCGCGACGACTTCGTCGAGCCGGGCCAGCAGCCAGCGGTCCACGAGCGGGCGCTTCTCGAACGGCACCCCGGTCCCTTCCGCGGGCGGCGTCCACGCTTCGGCGTACCGGGCGAAGAAGTCGTAGGTCGAGCGCAGGGTATTCAGGAATCCGCCGGCGAGCTCCGGGATCTGCTTCGCGTCGAAGCGCTTCGGCAGCCACACCTGGCTCTGCCCCAGGAGGTAGATCCGGATGGCGTCGGCGCCGTACTGCTCGATGGCGGACCAGGGGTTCACCACGTTCCCCCGGCTCTTCGACATCTTCTGCCCCTGCGCGTCCAGCACCAGCTCGTTCACGATGACGTGCTTGTAGGCCGGCGCGTCGAACGCGCCCGCCGCGATGGCCAGCAGCGAATAGAACCACCCGCGGGTCTGGTCCACGCCCTCGCAGATGTAGTCGGCCGGGAAGTGGGCCTGGAAGTCGGCGCCGTGCTCGAACGGGTAATGCCACTGGGCATACGGCATCGCCCCCGAGTCGAACCAGGCGTCGATGACCTCCGGCACCCGGCGCATCGTCCCGCCGCAGGATGCGCAGGTCCAGGTGTAGGCGTCGATGAAGGGCTTGTGCGGATCGAAATTCGCGGGGAGGTCCTTCCCCCACCGCGACGACAGGTCGCCGTACCCCCCGACGACGTCCCGGTGCTCGGGCGTGCGGTCGCACTCCCAGACGTTGAGCGGCGTGCCCCAGAAGCGGTCGCGGGAGAGCGCCCAGTCCACGTTGTTCTCGAGCCAGCCTCCGAACCGGCCGCTCCCCACCTCGGGCGGGTGCCAGTCCACCTGCGCGTTCAGCTCCAGCATGCGCGACTTGAAGGCCGTGGTGCGGATGAACCACGAGGACTTGGCGTAATAGATGAGTGCCGAGTCGCAGCGCCAGCAGAACGGATAGGTGTGGGTGATGGGCTTGGTGTCGAGCCACCGGCCGTCCTGCTTCAGGCGGTCGATCACCAGCCGGTTCGTCTCCTTGTCGGTGACGAGCTTGCCTTCAATTTCGGGCCAGCGCGTTCCCTGGAAGGTCCCGTCGGGGCCCACCGGATTCACGAACGCCAGGCCGTACTGCTGGGACACGGCGTAGTCGTCGGCACCGAAGGCCGGCGCCATGTGGACCAGGCCGGTCCCCTCCTCCGCCGACACGAACCCGCCGCCGACCACCACGCCGCGCTGCCCTTCCGGCGGGAGCGGCACGACCTCGAGCGGCCGGACGTAGCGGAGCCCGATCAGGTCCCGCCCCAGGTAGCCCTTCACGCGCGTCCCCGACGTGAGCGGCTTGCCCCCCACGTGCACAGTGGACGCGAGCGCGGACGCCGCGATGTAGCGGGTGCCGTTCAGGTCATACTCGCCGTACTCGAGGTCCGGATGGACGGCGACGGCGACGTTGGCCAGCAGGGTCCACGGCGTGGTGGTCCAGACCACCAGCTGGCGGGTGGGGTCCTTCTCGACCGGGAACGACACGTAGACCGAGTTGGTCTGGACGCTCTCGTAGCCCTGGGCCAGCTCGTGGGACGACAAGGCCGTGCCGCAGCGCGGGCAGTACGGCAGCACCTTGTACCCCCGGTACAGCAGTCCCTTGTCGAAGAGGCGCCGGAGGAGCCACCACACCGTCTCGATGTACTCGTTGGTGTAGGTGACGTACGGGTGATCGTAGTCCAGCCAGTAGGCGATCCGGTCGGAGAGCGACTCCCAGTCGGTCTTATAGGTGAAGACCGAGTCGCGGCAGAGGCGGTTGAACGCCTCGATGCCGTACTCCTCGATGGCCTTCTTGCCGTTGATCTGGAGCTGCTTCTCGACTTCGATTTCCACCGGCAGGCCGTGGGTGTCCCAGCCGGCGATGCGCGTGACGCTCCGCCCCTGCATCGACTGGAAGCGGCAGATCAGGTCCTTGATGGTCCGGGCGAAGACGTGATGGATCCCCGGGCGCCCGTTGGCGGTGGGCGGACCCTCGAAGAACACGAACGGGGGACCGTACCGGGCGTTCTCCTGAACCTTCTGGAACAGCCGCTCGTGCTTCCAGGTGGCGAGCAGCTGCTTTTCGAGTGCGTCCGGGGTCAGGTCCTGGGGCAGCTGGGGATACTTCACCCGTCCTGCCGCTCCAGTGCCCGCAGCTCCGCGGCCTGGCGCTCGAGGAGCGCCCGGAAGCCCGCCAGATACCCCTGGAACTGCCGCTGCACTTCGGCCACGCGGTCCCGCAGGTCCGCCTCCGCGGCCCGCCCATC
>Ga0335071_10006625_pt1 | contig 11948 bp, 10 predicted proteins | sample Lox_Sample_15_FD_206724 | JGI IMG/M metagenome (GOLD analysis project Ga0335071, IMG submission 206724) | Soil microbial communities from Loxahatchee National Wildlife Refuge, Florida, United States - Lox_Sample_1.5 | ecosystem: Environmental > Terrestrial > Soil > Wetlands | place: USA...
GACTACTACGGGGCCGTCGAGGACGAGGTGATGTCGGAGACCGTCACCAAGGTGCTGTACCCCAACGACGAGCCGGAGGCCGGTAAGCAGCTGCGCCTCCTGCAGCAGTACTTCTTCGTGTCCTGCTCGCTGCAGCACGTGCTGCACATCATGGACGACCTCGCCGACGCGGGCGTGCGCGAGCTTCCGCAGCGATTCGCGTTGCAGCTCAACGACACTCACCCCTCGATCGGGGTCGCCGAGCTGATGCGGTTGCTGGTCGACGAGCGCGAGTTGGATTGGGACGAGGCCTGGGACATCACGGTCGCGACGTTCGGCTACACCAACCACACCCTGCTGCCCGAGGCGCTGGAGACCTGGCCGCTGGAGCTGTTCGCCGAGTCGCTGCCCCGCCACCTCGAGATCATCTACGAGATCAACCGGCGATTCCTCGACGAGGTGCGCACCCGGTTCCCCGGCGACGAGGACCGGGTCCGCCGGATGTCGCTCATCGGCGAGAACGGCGGCAAGAACGTCCGGATGGCACACCTGGCCACCGTCGGCAGCCACGCCATCAACGGTGTCGCCGCGCTGCACTCGGAGCTGCTGAAAACCAGTGTGCTCAAAGACTTTTACGAGATGTGGCCGGAGCGGTTCAGCAACAAGACGAACGGGGTGACGCCACGCCGTTTCCTCGCGCTGGCCAATGCCGGGCTGCGGGAGCTGCTGGACCGCACCGTCGGTGACGGCTGGTTGACCGACCTGGGCCGCCTGCGCGGGCTGGAGCCGTTCGTCGAGGATGCGTCGTTCCGCCAGGAGTGGCGCGACATCAAGCGCACCAACAAGGCGCGGCTGGCCAAGTACATCCGCTCGGTGGCGGGCGTCGAGCTCAACCCGGACTGGATGTTCGACGTCCAGGTCAAGCGCATCCACGAGTACAAGCGCCAGCACCTCAACGTCCTGCACATGGTCGCGCTGTATCACCGGCTCAAGCAGAACCCGGGGCTGTCGATTCCGCCGCGCGCCTTCATCTTCGGCGGCAAGGCGGCGCCGGGCTACTTCATGGCGAAACGGATCATCAAGCTGATCAACGCCGTCGGGGAGACCGTCAACGCCGACCCGGACGTCAACTGCTTCATGAAGGTGGCGTTCGTGCCGAACTTCAACGTGCAGAACGCGCACATGATCTACCCCGCCGCCGACCTGTCCGAGCAGATCTCCACCGCGGGCAAGGAAGCGTCGGGCACCGGGAACATGAAGTTCATGATCAACGGCGCGCTGACCATCGGCACGCTCGACGGGGCCAACGTCGAGATGCGCGACGAGGTCGGGCCGGAGAACTTCTTCCTGTTCGGCCTCACCGAGCACAAAGTGGAGGCGGTCAAGGCGGCCGGGTATCACCCGGCGGACTACATCGACGGCGACGACGAGCTGCGCGCGGTGCTGGATCTGATTGCGGGCGGGACCTTTTCGCACGGCGACACCGAGGTGTTCCGGCCGCTGGTGGACAACCTTCGCCATGACGACCCGTTCCTGGTCTGCGCCGACTTCGCGTCCTACATGAATTGCCAGGAGCAGGTGAGCGCGGCCTGGCAGGACAGGGATTCCTGGACGAAGATGTCCATCCTGAATACCGCACGCAGCGGCAAGTTCTCGTCGGACCGCGCCATCGCCGAATACTGCGACGAGATCTGGAAGGTCTGGCCGCTGACCGTCAAGATGTGAGCCCGACTCAGCAGTAGCCCGGCAGATCGGGCACGCCGCTGGCCGTCAGCCAGCCGCCGCCGTCGACAACCAGGGTCGCCCCCGTGACGTACGAGGCCGCGTCACTGGCCAGGAACAGCAACGCTTCGGCGACCTCGGTGGTCGAACCGGGTCGCCGCAGCGGGTTTTGGGTGGTCTGGTGCTGGTTGTCGCGGACTCGGGCGAGTCATCATGGTGTCCTCCATCCGCTGGTCGCGGTGCTGCTGCAGCCAGCTATACCAGTTCCTTACCCATGCGTTTCGGCGGGCTGATGTCGGTGCGTCGCCATTGAAAACCGGCTTCGTCCTCATAGTCGATCGTGACGTGCAACGTGTACTCCGGCTTTGTCGTTGTGTAGGCCATCACAGTGTGATGATTCGGCGGCAGGGTCCGCTGCCACTCCGTGGCCAGGTGGCCAACCAAGGCGTTTCGCAGTGCGCGGTTTAGCGCGGGGGATAATCGCCCGCTTAGCTCCGAGATTTCCACGTCGTCGCCCACCAGCACCGCGCGGACGGATCGATCGAAGACCTCGTCGACCGGCATGGTATTGCTGGCCTGCCGACAGCCACCCGGCACGTGAACACCGTTGGCATCTAACGCCGCAACATCGACGGCAAGGATCGTCGCCACGGCGTTGCTCGTGTTGTCGATTCTCACCGTCCACCACGAGTCACCAAACATCGGCGCTCGCATGCAAGAGGGGACGACCTTGCGGGCCTGCGCCGCGACACGTTTGCGCACCGCTCGACGGAGCGCGTCCACCTGCGCTTTATGGCGTCGGCGTTCTTCGACCGCTTTCCTGGGCTCGCGGATGACCGCGACGTAGAGCGCGATCAGCACGCCGACCGTCGTTGCGACCGCGGCTATCGCCTGGGTTCCCTGCAGCCATAGCGCCACATGATCTAGAGCGTCAATCTTCACTGAAGCTCTCCAGGCGCTAGGAGGCGATCGCCGACTGCGTTGGGCGCGGGTAATCGTCGTAGAAGCCCGCGCCGGATTTGACCCCCAACCTCCCGCGCTGCAGATAGCTGCGCAGCAGCCGACGAGGGCCTTCGGGGTACTCCGGGTGCTCAGCGCAATAGTGCTCTTCGATGTCCAAAACGACGTCCAGGCCAACCTGGTCCATCATGCGGAAAGGGCCGGCGGCCGAGCCGGTGTTGATCTCAAACATCCGGTCCACCTCCTGCGCGGTGGCGACGCCTTCGGCCACCACCTCCAAAGACTCCCGCTTCACCGCGGCCCATATCCGGTTGAAGATGAAACCCGTACTCTCCCTGCGTGCCTCGAACGGGTAGAAGCCGAACCGCGGCAGCGTCGCCATCACGAACTCAATAACGCCGCGGTCGGTCTTGCCGCACGACATGACGTCGACGGCATTCTGTTTGGGCGGCATGTAGAAGTGCACGTTCAGCACGCGCTCGGGGTGATTGACCTCGTCCAAAAACATGCGGCTGGCATACGACGAAGAATTGCTGGCAAGGATGGCATCAGCGGCCGACAGCCGGTCGAGCTGTCCGAATATCTGCCGCTTCAGCTCAATCCTCTCAGGAACCGCCTCGATCACGAGCCAGGCGGTACCCACCGCATCAACGAGGTCGGCATGGGCCGAAACATTGCCGGGCGCATTGTCATTGGTGCGCCGCGTCAGCGCCGGCATGCCGTCGGTTACATAGTCGACGGCCACGCGGCGCTGCTCGTCGCTGAGGTCATAGATTCGCACCTCTGCGCCGTGCGCGGCGAACATCAGCGCGATGCGCCGCCCAAGGGTGCCGGCGCCGATCACGGCCACCGGTCGGCGGACAAGTTCGGTTGGCACATTGAAACTCATCGCTTGCTCCTAATTTCGGGTACCGCTGCATACGCGATACCAGTGAGGTTGCCTTGCACGGCACGGATGGGTCTGCTGCCGGAGCCGTCGAGTGCGGCCGCCCAGACGTTGCCCCCCAGGTCGGTGACGAACATCCGGTTGTGCCGTGGATCGAGCGCTATGCCGATGCCTTCCATCAAGTGGGTCAAGACGATTTCGGGAGCGCTGTGGCCGATGGTGTCCAATTCAGCCCGGTTGACGGTGTTACCGTCTGGCGGGTCACCACGGTCGGTCCAGTACAGCGTCCGCGAGGTGGTGTCGATTTCGAGGTCGATCGGCTCGGGAAGGTCCTTGAAAATCACCTCGACGTCGCTGCGGTGCGCCGCGGTTTCGCCCGCGGGAACGTCAATTCCGGCCCGCAGGATCCTGCCGAGCCCGGCGTCGCTGGGACCCTTCTGTGTCCAGTACAGATACCCGCCGACGTGGTCCACGGCGACCCCGACGCACCAGTTCGTCTCGTCGCGGCGGTCCTCGTCCCCGTACCCGGTCTGCACCAGGACCTCAACGTTGGAGCCGTCGAGGTCGCAGCGCATGACCCGCATGCCTTCCCGGTCGCCCCAGTACAACTTCCTGCCGACTTCGTCGAGATGCAGTTGCTTGGGGGTGTACGTGCAGCCGCTGGGAACGACCGTGGTGCGGTTGCCCCCGTCGAGGTCCACGCGTTCGATCGAGCCGTCGTTGGCGCTCGGGACACCCATGTTGGTCCAGTAGATGTGACCGGCTTGGACGTCGACCGCGACACCGTCGGGGACGGGGCATCCGGTGACCAGAAACGTCTTGCCTGAGCCGTCGGGGTTGATGGAAAACAGACGTCCGCCTCCGCTTGCTTCGAGCACGAACAATTTTCCGGTGATTTCAGTCATGGCTATCGGTCCTCTCAGATTCGATGATTTCGGTTGTGGTTGAAGGCTGAGGCGTGACGCAGGGCTCGGGGGTCGCATCATTGCGCGACACCAGTAAGTAACCCGAAACACCGAAGGTTATGGGTATCAATGCCGACACCCCATACATCACGCTCAACATCGTTATCTCCCTATAGGGCAGCCTGTTTCATTTGGTAGTCACCCCATACTCGGCGCGAAGCGCCAGCAGCCCGAACAGCATCTCGTCGCGCTGGGCTTCGAGTTCTCCGATCGATTGGCCGTCCGCCTCCTCGAGGACGCCCTTGACGATCTGGTGCGCCAGCTCCGGGGTCAGCTCCGGGTTGCCAAGCCCCGGCCATCCGGCGGCCATGCGCGGCATCAGGTGGTCCATGAAGTGCTGGATGCCGCCCTGCCCGCCGCCGAGATGCCACAACAGGTTCGGCCCCATCACGCCCCAGCGCAGGCCGGGGCCCCACGACACCGCGTCGTCGGCGTCGGCGACGTCGAGCACGCCCTGACTGATCAGGTAGACCACCTCCCGGTACAGCGCCGACTGTAGGCGGTTGGCGACGTGACCGGGTAGCTCCTTCTTCAGGTGGATGGGCTTCTTCCCGATCGAGGCGTAGAACACCATCGCGTCCTGAATGGTTTGCGGAGCGGTCTTCGACCCACCGACCACCTCCACCAGCGGGATGATGTGAGGCGGGTTGAACGGGTGGCCGATCACCGTGCGCTCCGGGCGCCGGCACTCGGCCTGCATCACGCTCATCGTGATCCCCGACGAGCTCGAGGCGATGATCGACTCGGGCGGGGTGGCGTCGTCGATGTCAGCGAACAGCTTGACCTTCAGCTCCGGCCGCTCAGGTGCGTTCTCCTGAACGAAGTCGGCGTCGGCGAGGGCGGACGGCAGATCGGAGGTGAACTTCAGGCGGTCCGGTGATGCGCCGGGCGTCAGTCCGAGTGTCCTGGCCCCCTCCCACGCGCCTGCCACGTACGACCGCAGCGCCGCCTCGGCGCCCGGCGCCGGGTCGGTGGCCGTGACATCGAAGCCGCGGGCGAGGTAGTGGGTCGCCCAACTCGCGCCGATGGTGCCGGTACCGACAATTGCGATGTGCTGCACTGGCTTTTGCGAATTCATGATCATTGCTCCCTTATTTGGTGGTTAGCGCCCGCGCCAGACGGGTGCACGTTTTTCGGCGAACGCCAGGGCTCCCTCGTGGGCGTCCTCGCTGTCCAGCAGGCTCGAGGCGCTTTGGGCTTGACGCTTGAACGCCTCGGTGTCGTTGAGGCCCTGCGTTTCTCGCAGGACTTCCTTGACCCTCGCCAGGGCAAGCGGCGCGTTGCCGGCGATACGCCGAGCGAGCTCCTGCGCCCCGGCCAATGCGGCCCCAGAAGCGGTCAGCTCGCTGACGAGTCCGTACTGCTTGGCATCGACGGCCGACAGCGGCTCGCCGGTGAGCAGCACCTTGAGGGCGACGTGGTAAGGGATGCGCTGCGGCAGGCGGATGACGCCGCCCTCCCCGGCGATCAGTCCCCGTTTCACCTCGGGCAAACCGAATTTGGCGTCCTCGCCGGCGACGATCAGGTCGCAGCCCAGCGCCATCTCGAAACCACCGCCGAGCGCCCAGCCTTCGACGGCGGCGATCAGCGGCTTGCGCACCACCGCTTGGGTGACCCCGCCGAATCCGCGGCCGGGGAGGATCGGGGTCTGCCCGCCCGCGAATGCCTTCAGGTCCATGCCCGCGCTGAACGTCCCGCCGGCGCCGGTGAGCACGCCCACCGACAGCGACGGATCGGAATCCAACAGATCCAGGGCGGACGCCACTGCGAGGGCCACGTCCCGGTTGACGGCGTTACGTTGGGCCGGGCGGTTGATGGTGATCGTCAGGACGCCGTCATGACGCTCGGTGAGCACCAGCTCGGTGGCCTGTTCTGTTGTGGTCATTTCGTTGTCTCCTGTTCTGCCGCAACGGGGATCGCTCCCTGGGCTTGCAGTTGAATCACTTCGTCCACCGTGAATCCCAGCTGTACGAGGATTTCGGTGTTGTGCTCCCCGTGCTCGGGTGCACGCCGCGCTGGCACCCGTGCCATCCCGCGCAGGGTGAGCGGGTTGTTGACCGTGTACTCCAGATCCGGGGCACCCTCGATCGGCACGACGATTTCGGTGGCACGCAGTTGCGGATCCGCAGCCGCTTCCTCGGGCGTCTGGATGATGCCGTAGGGGATGCGAGCCTTGTCGAGAACCTCTTTCCAATGCGCCAGGGGCTGGGCACGGAATTCGTTTTCGAGCAGAGTGGCCAATTCAGCGGCGTGCTTGCTGACAGCCTCGACATCGGCGAAGCGCGGATCGGACAGGAGGTCCGACCGCCCGATGGCGTTGGCCAACACCGGCCATGCCGATCGCTTGGCGGCCAGCATGATCCAGCGGTCGTCGCCGCTCTGGTACGGATTCGTCAGCGCGTTGACGGGCTCGTTGCGGTCATGCAGCTCGTACGTCGTGCCGCCGGCCAGGGCCGCCGACACCAGCGTTCCGGTCGCCCACACCCCCGTGGCCAGCAGCGAGGTGCCGACGTTGGCGCCCTTGCCGGTCCGTTCGCGGTGATACAGCGCGGTGGTGATCGCCGCGTAGATCGCCGTTGCGGTGGTGTAGTCCCCGCTGCCCCACACTGGCGCCGTTGGAGGCGCCCCGGCGTCGCGGGTTGCGGCCAGCAGCCCGCTACGTGACCAGAAAGCGGTCAGGTCGAAGCCGGGCAGCTTGGCGTCCGGTCCGGCATCCCCGAACCCGGTGATGTCGGCATAGATGATCCGCGGGTTCCAGGACGATACTTCTTCGTAGCCCAGGTGCAGACCTTCGCGGGTGCCGTGCGGGAAGTTGGTGATCAACACGTCGGCCCATTCGACCAGACGCTTGAGGATCTGCGTGCCGCCTTCGGACTTCAGGTTGATCGACATTCCGCGCTTGTTGCGATTGGCCATGTGCCAGTTGTAGTTACCCAGCGCTGCAGGGCTCGGCGGCACCGAACCCAGCAGGCGCTGCGGGTCACCCATCCCCGGCGCCTCGACCTTGATGACATCGGCTCCGAAGTCCGACAGCATGGTCGCTGCAGCGGGCGCGGCGATAAAGCTTGCCAGTTCAACAACTTTCAGGCCAGAAAACACGGATTGCGTAGGTTGCGTTGTCATTGCCGTTGTCTCCTTAAACGAATGCGCTCAGGCCGGTGACGGACTTGCCCACGATCAGCGTCTGCATCTCGCGGGTGCCCTCGTACGAGTAGAGGGCCTCAGAGTCGGCAACGAATCGGCCGATGTTGTAGTCGAGCACGATGCCGTTGCCGCCAAACAACTCCCGGGCCCAGTGCACGGTCTCGCGCATCCGCGAGCAGCAGTAGGCCTTCGCGAGCGCGGACTGCTCGTCGCGGTACACGCCGTCGTGCTGCAGCTGGGCCAGCCGCACCATCATCCCCGCGCACGCCGTCGCGTTGCCAAGCATCTTCACGAGCAGGTCCTGAACCATCTGGAACTTGCCGATCGGCTTGCCAAACTGCGTCCGCTCCTTCGCGTACTGCAACGCGAGCTCGTAGGCGGCGAACTGCACGCCCACCGCCTGCCACGCCACCCCGCTGCGGGTGCGGCGCAGGATCTCTGCGGTGTCCCGGAACGAGTTCGCGTTCTGCAGCCGGTTGGCCTCAGCAACCCGGCACTCGTCGAGCACGATGTCGGCGTTCTGCACCATCCGCAGCGCGAACTTGTTCTCGATCTTGGTGGCGGTGAACCCGGGAGTGCCCTTCTCCACGACGAAGCCCAAAACCTTGTTGGTCTCGACGTCGCGGGCCCATACCACGATTACGTCGGCAAAGGTGGCGTTGCCGATCCAGCGCTTGGCGCCGTTGAGCACCCAACCGTCGCCCTCGCGGCGTGCGGTGGTCTCCATGCCGCCGGCCACGTCGGAGCCACCGTGCGGCTCGGTCAACGCGAACGCGCCGATCTTCTCGAAACGGCTCATCGCCGGCAGCCAGCGGCGCTTCTGCTCCTCGGACCCGCAGCTGACGATGGAGCCCATCGCCAGCCCCGAGTGCACTCCGAAGAACACCGAGAGCGACGGGTCGGCGTGCGCCATCTCCAGCGCGGTGATGCCCGTCATCAGGTTGCTCGGCGCCGGCTCCGAGGAATCGGGATCGGCCCAATCCAGCAGGCCCAGCTTCGCGAACCCCTTGACGAGCTCGTGCGGGAACTCCGCCCGCGCCCAGTACTCCTCGACGATCGGCGCGGTCTCCGTGCGGAAGAATTCGCGGATACGGGCGACCTTCTCGCGTTCCGAATCCGACAGCATCTCCTCGTAGGAGTAGAAATCGGCCGGCAGCAGCCCGCGGTCCAGATAAGGCTGGGGCGTCGTCGGCAAAGTCACTGTGGTGGTCATGGCGTCCTCTCTGAAATCGGTGTTTCGGGCTGATTGGCTCGCTGGCCACCAACCCGTTCATCCACCATCAGCCCGCCGCGTCGTGGTCGGGGATACCGCCTTTATCCCCGGTACCGGCAGGGACAGGTTTAAGCTCGGGTGATGGCTGTCGAGGCCAACGCGTTGGGTGATTACCTCCGCGCGCGGCGTCAGCAGGTGCGCCCCGAGGACGTCGGGCTGATTCCGGCGCGCGCCGGCGCGTCGCGGGTTTGCGCCGCGAGGAACTGGCAATGTCCCGCTATCGCGCCGAGCCCGGCAACAACTCCGCCAGGGCGCTCAAGCAGCGGCGGTCCAAGGAGGTGTGCTAACTATGACGGCGAAAACGAACGCCCTGGGGGATTACCTGCGTGCGAGGCGCCAGCAGGTGCGTCCTGAAGACGTCGGGCTGATTCCCGGCGCCCGCCGACGCGTCGAGGGTCTGCGGCGCGAGGAGTTGGCGATGCTGGCGGGCATCAGCGCCGAGTACTACCTGCGCTTGGAGGTGGGTCGCGACAAAAACCCGTCGCAGCAGGTTATCGACGCGCTCGCGCGGGCACTTCGGCTGAACCCGCTGGCCAGGCAGCATCTGCAATATCTGGCCGCTCCGACCGGTACGGATCTCTGCCATGTGGAGGCGGCGGCGGCCTATGCGTTCCCCGAACTAATCGATCAGTTTTTGCTCCCGGCCGCTCTGGCCAACAGGTACCTGGACGTCTTGGCGGCAAATCCGATCGCACGCGCCCTGTCACCAGAATTCACACCTGGCCAAAACTTCCTGCGCTGGCGCCTTTTGGACCCCGCCGCCCAGAAGCTCTACGTTGATTGGGACGAGGCGACCGCTAGTGCGGTCGCCGGGTTGCGCGACCTTGGCGGTCGTTGGCCCGACGATCCTCAGATGCAGGCGTTAGTAGCCGAATTATCCTCGGCCAGTGAACGTTTCCGTGAACTCTGGCCACGCGCAGATGTGGGTTACCTCCTGGGAATCCATCACTACTGTCATCCGCTCGTGGGCGAACTTTATCTGCACCGGGCCCGGCTCAACGCTCCGTACCCGGGCGGCGAGCACGTGGTGATGTATCGCGCCATACCAGGTAGCGACTCGGCCAGCGCCCTCGAAAAACTGCGGTCGCTGTCGGCCGCCGAGTGCTAGCGCGCGCTCAGCCGAGGCTCGAACGGGGGGCGCCACGCCCGCGCCGAGGGTGACGCGGTTGCGGGGGCTGCGCCCATTTCGCTCCGCTGGCTTCGAACAACCGGCCGATCTCGTCCATGTGCTTGTCGGCGAGGTCCCACACGTCGGGCACCAGATCGCGGTCGACGATGAAGCCGAAGTCGAGCCGGTCGAGGTAACTCACCACCGTGATGTTGAGTCCCTGCCCGTCCGTGACGATCGACACCGGGAACTGATGGCACAGTTGGGCACCCGCGAAATACAGCGGCTGGCGCGGCCCCGGCACGTTGGAGATCACGAGGTTGAACGGCTGGGCGATGCGGTCGGCCAACCGCAGCCGCGACGCGAGCCGCACCGCCGAGGTCGCCAGCACCGGACAGGAGAGCTGGGTGAGGTCGACGAGCTCGTCGGCCGGAACCAAGTCGAGGGTGCGCTTGGCGTTACGCATGGCGTCGCTGCACCGGGCGACGCGTTCGAGCGGATCGGCGCAATCGGTGGGCAACTCGGCGACCAAGCCCGAGACGCGGTTCGTCCACGGGTCGTCCTCCTCACCCGTCCGAGTCGACACCGGCACCATGGCCCGCAGCGGGCGGTCGGGCAGCGCGTCATGAGACAGCAGGTACTGGCGAAGACCGCCCGCGCAGATCGCCATCACGATGTCATTCACCGTGCCGCCGGTGGCGTTCTTGAGTGCCTTGACGTTCTCCAAAGACGTTGTGCGCATGGCGAACCTGCGATGGCCCGTGATGGACTTGTTCCACGGGGTCGGCGGCGCGTGCGTTGTCGGCAGGGAGATGCGCGGACCGTCGGGGCGGCCGAGTCGGGCGATGCCCTTGACCGCCGCCCCGGCCCGGCCGGCCGCACTGCTGACGCTGTTCACACCCGCCACATCGGCGACCCTGCTGACGAGCCGCGCTTGAACCCGCATGGCCCGGAGGGGATTCAGGGCCAGCCTGGCCGCCGTGCGACGCAGCAGGTCCGCGGTGCCCGGGACAGTCTCGGCGTTCCACGCGGGGCTATCGCCGGGCGGCGGAGCATCCGGGTCGGCATCGGTCACGATCTCCAGCATCAGTTGGCCGGCGGCGCCGTCGATGGTGGCGTGGTGGTACTTGGTGAGCAGCGCCCACCGCCCGCTGTGCAGCCCGTCGATGACATACACCTCCCAGAGCGGACGCGTTCGATCCATGGGGCGACCGACAATTCGCGAAACCTGTTCGGCCAGTTGATCGACCATGCCCGGCTTGGCCAGATGGATCTCCCTGATATGGAAGTCGAGATCGAAGTTCGGGTCGGCCACCCAATACGGATGGTCCAGTCCGAACGGCACCTCGACGAGGCGGCGGTGCAGAGGTTCGAGTTCGCCGACGAGCGAGGCGTACTTGGCATAAACGGCCGCGAACGGATCGTGCTCCGCGCTGGGACGCTCGAAAATCATCAGGCCCGTGACGTGTCCGAAGGTCGTCGGCGTCTCCATGTACAGAAACGCCGCGTCCAGGCCGCTGAGTTGCTTCACTGCATAGCTCCGAGGTGGTGGCCGCTTTCGACGCGGCTGATCGCTCGGGCTACTCCGGGATGGTGCAGTGCCAGTTCGTCCATGAGCGTGGTCGTGATTCCGCGGAACGTGAGCATGGGCGAGACCCAGGCCGGAGCAGTCACCCGGGGGGAGCGACGTTCGATGCCGTCGATGACCGCTGCCGCTGCCTCTGCGACGGGCATCGGATGTGTAATGAAGCCGGGCAGGGCTTTTCGAACGTCTTCGATGTGTCCTTGGGCGAATGCGTCGGCGGCGAGGTCGGTGTCGATGAAGCCCAGGTAGGCGAGGCCGGCGGTGGCGCGGTGGGGGGCGAGTTCGACACGGACGGCGCGGACTAACTGCTCGACGCCGGCCTTGCT
>Ga0335071_10006626_pt1 | contig 11948 bp, 8 predicted proteins | sample Lox_Sample_15_FD_206724 | JGI IMG/M metagenome (GOLD analysis project Ga0335071, IMG submission 206724) | Soil microbial communities from Loxahatchee National Wildlife Refuge, Florida, United States - Lox_Sample_1.5 | ecosystem: Environmental > Terrestrial > Soil > Wetlands | place: USA: Florida...
GGTGCGTCTCGTGCGGAGGGTGCGTCTGGCTCGGGCGGCGCGACCGGCTGCTCGGGCGCGGCCGCCGCCGCGGCCAGCAGGTCGAACAGCGTGCCGCTCCAGGGCGTCGTCACCCTCAGCGTCTCGGGCGGCACGACGGTCGGCTCGGCGGCGCCGAACAGGGCGGCGGGCAGCGGCGAGGCGGCGAGCGGCGCCGCGACGAGCAGGAGCGCCACCGGCGGGGGCCCGGCGCGGTCGCTTACGACGGCGCCGCGCCCCCGCCGGCCAGCCGTGCCTTCAGGTCTTCGATGGCCGTGACCGGAGCGGGGTCGACGCCGTACAACAGGGCGAGGTAGAGCGAGGCGAAGTCGCCCACGTAGGCGCTCGAGAGCACGCGGGCCAGGGGGAGCCCGCCACGCGCCGCGACGCGCACGACGCCGGCCACGCTCGGCTGCACGATCGCGGCCGTCAGGTCCATGCGGCGGCGCAGGCGCTCGTCGCCGGCCGGGTCGTCGAGCAGCACGAGCACGACCCGGGCCGTCACGCCGGGGTTGGTCGCCCAGCCGGCGAGCTCGTTGTGGTCGAGCTCGGGCAGCTCGTTGAAGAAGGCGGGAGTCTTGGCGTTCTCGTTCAACTGACCCTTCCAGCGCCGCGCCGCCGGCGCCGTGACCCCGGCGCCGTAGACGACCGGCAGGCGGTTGAGCAGGCGCCGGGCGATGCTCTTGGCCTCGTTGTCGGGATCGTCGACCTCGGGGATGAGCTCGGCGCGCAGAGCGGCGGTGACGGCCATGGCCTCGGCCACCTGCTCGTCGAACCCGGGTGCGAGCCCGGCCGCCTCGAGCGCGGCCCCGATCGGGGCCGCGAGGTAGCCGATCGAGGCCCGCGGCTGCTGGCCGGGCGGCGTCGCGACCAGTGGCAGGTCGCGCCGGGTGGCGAGCTCGGCGAGCCGTCCGCCCGAGGTGACGCACACCGGGCGGCAGCCGCGCGGCAGAGCCCGCTCCACGCAGGCGAGCGTCTCCTCGGTGTTGCCCGAGTAGCTCACCGCGATCACGAGGGTGCGGTCGGAGACCCAGGCCGGCAGCTCGTAGCCGCGCACGACCTGGTAGGGCACGGGCACGGCGCCGAGGCAGGCGCCGACCACGTCGCCGCCGATGGCGGAGCCGCCCATGCCGCAGACGACGGCGCCGTCGGGCCGGTCGGCCGCGGTCAGGCGCTTGCCGACCAGGGCGGCCACGGCCCGCGTGTAGCCGGCCTCGAGCTGGTCGGGCAGCGTGGCGGCCGCGGCGAACTGGCCGGCCGGGTCGAGCCCGACCAGTCCGGCCGTCCCCAGGTCGGAGCCGGCCAGGCGCGAGCCGGTGCTCCCTGCCACGTCGGTGTTCATGAGGCGTCCTCCATGATGACCGCCAGCACGAGGTCGCGCTTTTCCTCCATCTGCTCGGCGCTCTCGGCGCCGAGGTTGAGGCGCAGCAGCGGCTCGGTGTTCGAGGCCCGCACGTTGAAGTGCCAGTCGGGGTAGTCGATCGAGACGCCGTCGAGGTGGCCGATCTCGCCGTCGGCGAAGCGCCGCTCCAGGCGCCCCAGGGCGGCCGGCACGTCGGCGACGCGCGAGTTGATCTCGCCCGAGATGAAGTAGGTCGCGCGCAGCGGCTCGAGCAGCTCCGCCATCGTGGCCCCCTTGCGCGAGAGCAGCTCGAGGATGAGCAGCGCCGGGATGAAGCCTGAGTCGGCGTTGTAGTTGGCCTGGAAGTAGTAGTGCCCCGAGACCTCGCCGCCGAAGAGCACCGACTCGCGGCGCATGCGCTGCTTGAAGAAAGCGTGGCCGACGCGGTTGACGAGCGCCTCGCCGCCGTTGGCTCGGATCGTGTCGGGCACTGCCCGGCTGGCGCGCAGGTCGTACAGGATCTTCGCGCCGGGATGGCGCAGGAGCAGGGCCTCGGCCAGCAGGGCGGTCACGAAGTCGCCGGGCACGAATGCGCCGTGCTCGTCGATGAAGAAGCAGCGGTCGGCGTCGCCGTCCCAGGCGATGCCGAGGTCGGCCTTCTCGGCCACCACGCGCTCGCGCAGCGCGCGGCTGTTCTCTTCGAGCAGCGGGTTGGGCTCGTGATCGGGGAAACGGCCGTCGACCGTGAAAGAAAGCTCGATGCGCTCGATGGGCGTCTCGTCGAAGAGCAGCGGCGCGAGCTTGCCGGCGGCCCCGTTGGCGGCGTCCATGACCACGCGGTAGGGGCGCAGCGCGGCGGGGTCGATCTGGGCAAGCAGGTGGCGCACGTAGTCGGGGTAGAGATCGTCGAAGTCGACCGGCGGCAGGCCGGCCGGCGGGGCCTCGGTCATGTCGAGCACGCGCCGCTTGAGCTCGGGGATGCCGGCGTCGCCCGAGAGCGGCAGGGCGCCCTCGCCGACCAGCTTCATGCCGTTGTACTGGGGCGGGTTATGCGAGGCGGTCACGGCGGCGCCGCCGTCGAAGCCGCGGTCGGCCACGCCGAAGTAGAGCATCTCGGTCGGCGTCATGCCGAAGCTCGTCACGCCGGCGCCCGCCGCGGCGGCGCCGGTCGCGAAGGCGTCGGACAGCTCGGGCGACGAGAGCCGGGGGTCGTGGGCGACGGCCAGGCGCCGGGCGCCGAGCTGGGCTGCCAGGGCCGCGCCGATGCGCCGGGCGCCCTCGGCGTCGAGCTCCTGCGGGTAGAGGCCGCGGATGTCGTAGGCCTTGAAAGCCTCGGGCGATACCGTCATCGGTCGTCTCCCCGGTCGAGCGCCGTCATCGGTCGTCTTCCCCGTCGCGAGCCGTCATCGTCCGTCTCCGCCGTCGAGCTCGCGGAACTGGACGGCGCCGTCGGCGAGCACCGTCTCGGGAAACAGGCAGCAGCCGTTGGCGATCACGTTGTCGGCGCCGATCTGGCAGCCGTCGCCGATCACGGCGTTGCGGATGTGGCTGTTGTCGCCGATGCTCGCGCCGCTCACGACGACGCTGCGCGTGACCGCCGCCTGCGCGCCGATCGTCACGCCATCTTGCACGACCGACTCGGTCACCTCGGCGCCGGCCGCTATCGCACAGCCGGCGCCGATCACGGCGAGCGGGCCGATGCGGCTGCCGGCGGCGAGCGTCGTGCCGCTGCCCACGTGCGCCGGCGGCACCACCTTGGCGCCCGACTCGACGACGGCGTCGGGCGCGACGAACAGGTACGAGGGGCCGAGGTCGGCCGAGACGCTGGTCGCGATCGTGCTCTGCAGCAGGTCGAAGTGGGCCTGCAGGTAGCTCTCGGGAGTGCCGATGTCGCGCCAGTACGCATCGGAGACGAAGGCGTAGAGACGACCGGTGGCGGCGAGCTCGGGGAACACGCCGCGCTCGACCGAGAGCTGACGCCCTGCCGGGATCATGGCGAGCACCTCGGGCTCGAGCAGGTAGACGCCGGCGTTGATGAGCGCGCCGTGGGCGGGCACGGCGTACTCGGCGCCGGGCTTCTCGACGAACTCGAGCACCCGGCCGTCGTCGGCGACCTCGACCAGGCCGTAGCGGCGCGGGTCGTCGACCCGCGTGAGGAGGATGGTGGCGAGCCCGCCGTGGGCCGCGTGGGACTCGCGCATGGCGCTCAGGTCGACGTCGGTCAGCACGTCGCCGTTGAAGGCGAAGAGCGGCCCCGCGTCGAGCTCGGCCTCGACGTTCTTGATGGCGCCGGCCGTGCCCAGCGGGTGGTCTTCGACCACGTAGCGCACGTCGAGGCCGTAGCCGTCGCCCCCGCCGATCACGTCGCGCAGCGTCTCGGCCAGGTAGCCGGCCGAGAACACGGCCCGGTGCACGCCGTGGCGGGCGAGGTTCTCGAGGATGTAGCCCACGAACGGCCGGCCGGCCAACGGCACGATCGGCTTGGGCACGCGCGAGGTGATGGGCCGCAGCCGGGTGCCCTCGCCGCCGACCAGCACGACCGCCTGACGGCACACTGCGTCGCCGGCCATGCCTCCGGCCTACCTGGCCTCGTCGGAGGTGACCGCATCGGCGCTCGGGAGCGGCTGGTCGAAGGTGCCGATGCCGCCGTAGACGAGCCCGGCCGCCGCGATGGCGGCGGCGTCGAGCGCGTTTCGCCCGTCGATGACGTGGCGGCCGCGCATGCGCTCGCCGACCGCGCTCCAGTCGAGCTCTACGATCTCGGGCCACTCGGTGACGAGCACGACCGCGTCGGCGCCGTCGAGAGCCTCGAGCGCGCTGGTGGCGATCTCGACGCCGGGGAACAGGTCGCCGTGCGAGCCGGGCGGCACCATGGGGTCGTAGGCCGAGACGTGCACGCCCTCGGCGCGCAGGCGCGCCGCGAGCACGATCGAGGCGGCCTCGCGCAGGTCGTCGGTGTGCGGCTTGAAGGTGAGGCCGAGGAGCGTCACGCGGCGCCCGCGCAGTGCGCCGACGCGCTCCTTGAGCTTGCCGATCACACGGCGCTTCTGGAGATGGTTCACCTCGATGACGGCGTTCAGGAGCTGGAAGTGATAGCCGGAGTTGCCGGCGAGCTGTTTGAGGGCCTGGACGTCTTTGGGGAAGCACGAGCCACCATAGCCGATGCCGGCCTGCAGGAAGTGCGAGCCGATACGGTGGTCGAGGCCCATGCCGTCGGCCACCGTGCGCACGTCGGCGCCGACGGCCTCGCAGACGTTGGCGATCTCATTGATGAACGAGATCTTGGTGGCCAGGAACGCGTTGGACGCGTACTTGATCATCTCGGCCGTCGCCACGCTCGTGCGCACGACGGTGGTCTCTATGCCGGCGAAAAGCGCTTCGATCTCGTCGCCGTCGGCGTCGCGGTACGATCCGATCACGATGCGATCGGGGTGCAGCACATCGTCGACGGCGGCGCCCTCGCGCAGGAACTCCGGGTTGGAGACGTAACCGATCGACGACGCGCCGGCCGCCCGCAGCTCGGCGACCACGTGCTCGCCGGTGCCGACCGGCACCGTGCTCTTCATGACCCGCAGGCGCTCGCCGTCGTGAGCGACGATCTCGCGCACGACGCTCTCGACACGCGACAGGTCGGCGTCGCCCGACGGGGAGGGCGGCGTGTCGACGGCGATGAACAGCGTGCGGGCCTGCTCGCAGAGCTCGTCGTAGGAGGTGGTGAAGGTGAGCCGCTCGCGGGCGGCGGCCAGGAGGTCCTCGAGACCGGGCTCATAGATGGGCACGCGGCCGTCGCGCAGAGCCGCGATCTTGGCTTCGTCGACGTCGAGGCAGACGACGTGATGGCCGAGGTGAGCGACGCAGACGGCCGTGACCAGGCCCACGTACCCGACTCCGATGACCCCGACTGGGCGCTGTGTCTGTGGCACGGTTCGCTGCTCCCCTCGCTCGTGCTGGCGGTCGCCTAGTCTACCATAGGGGTGCAGGCCCCCGGCGACCCTTCGGACCGCCCCGCGAAGGCGCCAGCCGGGGTGTGCCCGCCCTCTCGCGCGCCGACATTCAGGGGGCCGCCGTAGGGGCGAGCGCCGCCTGGAGCTCGTCGAGGGAATTGGGGTCGTGGGGGTTGAGCGCGAGCGCACGGCGCAGCGAGAGCGCCGCCTGGTCGCGCTGGCCCAGCACGTCGAGCTGCATGAGCGCGAGCTCGTAGTAGGTCGCGAAGTTCTGCGGCTGCAGGCGGACCGCCTGCTGGAGGGTCGCGAGCGCCGCCGACGCCCTGCCCTGCTGCTGCTCGACCTGGGCCAGCGTGAACAGCGGCTCGACGGCCAGCGGGTCGAGCCGGTGAGCGCGCCGCGCCTGGGCCGCGGCCGGCGCCGTACGCTGCTCGCTGGCCAGCACGACGGCGCGCGACAGGGCGCGACCTGACAGGAACGGGGCCACGAAGCCAAGCGCGAGCAGCGCGAGCAGGCCGGTGGCCAGCACCCGCGAAGCCGGGCCGAAGCGCACGCTCACGCCACGGCGCGACCGCGCCGGCGCCTTGGCCGAGCCGGATCCGTCGGTCTTGCCTCGTCGGTCGGCTCGCGCGCCTTCCGCGTCTGCGACGGCTTCGGCGATGACCTCGGCCTGCGCGGCCGTGGCGGCCTCCGCGGCCGCTGTGGCGAGCTGCGCCCGGCGGCCGCGAACGTAGGCGGCCGCCACCCCGGCGAGCAGCAGGAAGGCGAGCGCGGCCGCGGCCATGTCCCAGTCCCAGTCGATGGTCAGGTGGACGACGAAGGCGATGCTCGCGGCCTGCAGGGCGGCCAGCAGGCCGCGATCGGCGTCGCGCCCCGCTCGGCCCAGCGGCCGCAGCGCCGCGACCAGCAGCCCGCCCACGAAGAGCACGAACAAGACGATGCCCACGACCCCCGTCTCGCTCGCCACGTTGACCCATTGGTTGTGGGCGTGCCTCACGATGATCGAGCCGTTGGCACGGTACAGGTCGTTGATGAACCGGAACGTGCCGGCGCCGGTGCCGGTGAGCGGGTGGCGGGCGAAGCTGCGCAAGCCGTCGCGGGCCATCGGGATGCGCCCGTTGCTGCCCAGGTTGAGCAGCCGTCCGGCGCCGTTCGAGGACGTGCTGCCGCCCGAGCCGGACGAGGTGAACTGCCGCGCCACCTTGTCTGTCACGCCGCTCACGCCGCCGTTGCGCGACGCGTAGGCCAGGCCGCCCACCGTCACCAGGACGACGACCGCGACGAGCGCCGCGGCGCCGACCGCGATGCGCGCCCTGCCGATGAGCGCGCCGCGCCGGGTGATCAGCGCCGCGCCGACCTGAAGCGCGGCCGCGGAAACGATGGCGAGCAGCGCCGAGCGGGCGAAGTCGTGGCCCTGACTCGTGCGCAGGGCGTCGTTCACGGTTGCGTTGAAGAGCGTGTGGAGGTGGCGCGCGCCGTAGAGGGCAAGAGCCACCGGCGCGCCGGCGAGCGCCAGGCTGAGCATGCCCTGCAGGCGCTCGTTGGTGAGGGCGAAGTAGACGACGAGCGCCAGGACCAGGGCGAGCGAACCCCCGCGCGAGAACGAGAAGAACTGGGTGAGCAGGAACAGCGCCAGGGCGCCGGCGCAGGCGCCTCGCGCCGCGGCCGGCAGGCCGCGGCGCGAGGCGCCCTCGAGCGCCGGCACGATGGCCATGACCTGCAGGATGGCAAGCACGTTCCAGTACCCGACGGGAGCGCTCAAACGGGCGTAGAGATGGGCCTGCGTCAGCTTGTCCGGCAACACTTTCCCGAGCATCGCGTACACGGCCACGGGAACCATGGCGGCCACGAAGCCGTAGCCGGCCAGGCGCAGCTGCCAGACGCCTGTCGGGCTGCCCAGGACGACGGCCGCCACGACCACGTAGAACGCGGTCAGATCGAAGGCCAGCCAGGACAGGTCGGGACCGACCGACCAGGCGATCGAGAGCCCCTCCCAGAGGGCGAACAGCGCGAAGGCCGAAAGGGCGACGAGCGTCACGCGGTCGAACGTGAGGCGCTTCGGAGCGAGCCACACCCACACCGCCGCCAACGGCAAGGCGACGAGTACTAGCGGGGCTGTGCGGGAAAAGATGTAGCCGCCTGAGAGGAAGGACAGGGCGACGACGGCGGCGAGCACGGCCGAGATCGGGAGGAGGGCCGAGAAACTGCGCACAGCGCGGACTCGCGACGCGTGCGGGACCGGGTGCGGGATGTCGGTACGAATCGCTGCTGACTGATCCTCCACAGGACGCATTATAGGACCTGTGACGGAGGCCCGATGAAGGCAACGGGCGCTCGTTGAAAACGTCCGAGCCGCATGGTATAAGGAATTCCTATCCGAATAAGACGGGAATTGGGACCGGGATCGAGGGGGTTGCGTTGAAGCTCAGAATCGTGACTATCGCAGTACTCGTGATCGTCGCGGTGCTCATGGTGGCTGCAGTGGCGCAAGCGGCATCCAATACCACCACGGCGATCATCAAGGACGCTCAGGACGGCCATCTCGATGGCAACTACACCGCGGCGCAGGTCCAGGCCGCACTCGCGTTCCTGAAGAGCGACCCGTCGCTCGAGCAGTACACCAATGTCGAGGGCGTGCTCAACGACTTCCTCGCCAGCGAAGCGGCGCCGGCCACGCAGAACGGCGGCCTCATGTTCACCGGCGGCTCGACGGTGGTCATCTTCACCGTGGGCCTCGCGCTCATGGGAAGCGGCCTGCTGCTCCGTCGACGGCTCACTGCCTGACGATCCTTTGTGACATCCGCAAGTCCACGGCGAGCGCCCCGGCGACGGGGCGCTCGCCGTTTGTGCGACCGGGCACCGGCCGGACGGGCGGGCGCGAGACCTCAGCTTGGCAGGACGACCGCGAGCGGCGCAGGCCCGCTACTCGACGGGGCGATCTGCGAAGGGAGCAGACCGAGGTCGCCGGCCAGGGCGAGCGCCTGCCGCTTGTCGGACTTGGCGTAGTACACGATGGTCTGGGCGGCCGACGGAAGTCCAGGGCCGGCCGCGGTGACCGCCGCCGCATAGCCCATCACGTCGAGCCGGGCGGCGAGCAGCGCGGCGGACGCGGCGGGCCCCACCACGGCGACCTTGGTGAGCGTGCGCTCGTAGTAGCTCACCCCGAGGTGGGTCGCCGCCAGGTGAGGCGCGAAGAACGCGGGCTGCACGACACGCACGAAGGTGGCCGCATCGAGGCGGGCCCAGCGGGCCACCTCGACCGGGCCCAAGGCGCGCGCGACCGGGGCGGCAGGCGTGGCGGTGGCGGCGGGCGCGGCGCTCACGCTCGGCGTGGCGGTGGCGGCGGACGTGGCGCTCACGCTCGGCGTGGCGCTCCCGCTCGGCGTGGCACCGGCCGGCGGGCTGGTGGCGGCGCCGACGGCGGGGATCGCAAGCAGCGCGGCCACGGGAGCAAGCGGCAGGCCGGCGCCAGCCGCCTGCGCCGCGATGATGTGGTTCACCGCGTCGCCGGCGTCGGGCACGTCAGAGACGATGGCCGGCAGCGCTTCGGCACGCACGCCGGCGAGCGCCGCGGCGAGGGTCGATCTGAAGATCTTCTGCGAAGCGGCCGTGTCTGCCGGTCGGCCCAGCGCCACCACGACCCCGAGCGGCGCCGGCGCCGTCGGGCTCTGGGCGAGCGCTCGGGCGACGGCGGTCGCGCTCGAGCAGGGACGCAGGCGCACGATGACGTCGCCCACACCGTAGCCGCGCAGGGCGCGCGCGAAGGCGGTGCGGTAGGTCGCCGCGCGCGCGCCGAGCGGCGAGGTCAGCACGAGCACGGTGTGACCGGCGGGGCGCGTCTGCACCGTCGGCTCGTACACCGGCGAGGTGGCGTCGAAGGCGAAGGACTGCCGCAGGGCGAGCAGCGCGCCCGCGGCGGGCAGCCAGCGCTCGTAGCGGCCACGGCGGTCGACGGTCACCGGCAGCGAGCTCGTCACGAGGTCGCCGGGGCCGGTCGCGTCGAGGGCGGCACCGATCGCCGACGCGGCCTGCAGCGTGAGGGCGGTGTGGACGTCGTTGGAGCCGAGGATGTAGTTCATGAAGGCGACCAGGTTCAGCTCGTCGGCCAGGCCGTTGCGCAGCACGGCGCGCAGGTAGTGCACCTGGCGGTGGAGCGCCAGAGCCGGCGGCTGGTCGGTCGCCCAGACACCGGCCAGAGGCACCGCTCGCCCGTGCACCGGCGTCGGCACGCTGATGAAGCCCGGCAGCGCGGCGCGCACCGCCAGCGGGTCGACCGTGATCCACGAGCCGAACGAGACCGCGAGCCGTTTGCCCAAGGCGTGCGCCGCGACTTTTGGTCCGGCCTGGTCGGCGATCTCGGCGAGCGGCTGCAGCCCGCCGCCGGGCAGTTCGCAGGTGAGCCGAGCCGGCACCACGACGCCCGTGAAGCGTCCCTCGTCGATGGCGATGTGCAGCCACACGACCCCGGCGCAGCCCTGCTTGCCCGGTCCGTCCACGAAGACGGCGATGTCGCGAGGTGGCGGCGCTGGGGCGAGCGGAGGGCGCTTGGCGACGGCCGGCACCACGCGATGCCACGGCCCGGGCGTGGCGAACAGGATGATGACGCCCAGCGTCACGAGGACACCGAGCAGCACGGCGGCCCAGCCGTCGAGACGCCGTGACGGCGGCGTCGTGCGACTCACTTCACGCGGACGAACGACGTGGCGAGGGCCATCATCGCGTCGTTGCTGATCTCATTGTCGAGGGTGTTGCTCACCCATATGAGGGTGCCGCCGGTCTTCCAGGCGACCATGTGCAGCTGGGTGCCGTTGTAGAACTGCAGGTAACGCACACCCTTGACGGTGCGCGCGACGTCGGGCGAGGCGACGGCCGGCGGGTCGGTCCAGCGGGTCTCCTCGATATGCCAGTAGCCGCCGCTCGTCGTCGTGCCCACCACGACGGCCGCGCCACGGTTGCCGTGGCCCGTGGGGATGGTGTAGGCGCGCGACATGGCCCAGTCGTACGAGTAGCCGGGCAGCCACGACGTCGGCATGCGCAGCACGAGCTTGGTCGTGTGCGAGATCTGCTGCCACTGTGCCGTGTCCTGCGAGACGTGGGTGAGGACGGTCGGGCCGGCCGCCGCCTTCTGTGGCAGCACGAGCGTGCCGCTGTACGAGGCGCCGAGCACGACGGCGACGCCGCCCTGCACGCCGGGGGCGCGCGCCACCGTGACGACCCGGCTGGGCGGCAGCATGGTCGCGATCTTGCGCGCGTTGCCGACGTAGGCCTGCGTCGCGTAGATGAGCGTGGCCTGGGTGTCGCCCTGCACGACGTTGCCGGTCACGGAGGTCCGGTAGCCCTGGGCGGCGAGCTGCGTGGCGGTGCCGGCGGCGCTGCCGGCGGTGGCGCCGCCGTTGCTCACCGAGACCGTGAACGTGCTCCTGGCTTGCGACTCGCCGCGCGGCTGGGCCACCGGCGGACGCTGCGGGTGCAGGAACTGGTCGACCACGGCGGCGACCTCGGACTGTGAGGCCTGCAGCTCGTCGGCGCCGCCCACCACGATCGGCTCGCCCACCAGATGCGTCTGGTAGATGCGCGAGGTGTCGACGTTGAGGCCGAGCTGGACGAGCGCGAGAAACTGCTTGATCGACGAGATGTCGGAGATGGTGTTGTGCGTGAAGAGGCGGATCAGCTTGGGGAACTTGAGCACGTTCTGCCAGCGCAGCGCCTGACGCTTGAGCTCGCGCAGGAACAACTGCTGGCGCTGCATGCGGCCCCAGTCGCCGAACTGGTCGTGCCGATAGCGCACGAAGCTGAGCGCGTCGGCGCCGTCGAGCCGCTGGTAGCCGGCGGCGATGTCGATCGACGAGTAGCCGGTGACGGCGGTGTTGTTGTAGTACTGGCGGTCGACGTCGAGATAGACGCCGCCGAGGTAGTCGACCATGTCGGTGAAGCCGGCGAAGTTGACGTCGAGGAAGTGGTTGACCGGCAGCCCGGTGAGTGCCTTGAACGTGGCCACCGACAGGGCCGGTCCGCCGTCGGAGTAGGCGGCGTTGATGCGGTCGGTGCCCCACCCCGGGATCTCGACGCGCAGGTCGCGCGGTATCGACAGCATCGAGATGCTCTTGCTGGCCGGGTCGATGCGCAGCAGCATGATGCTGTCGGAGCGCCCCTTGTCGCCGGCCATGTGCTCGCGACGGTCGCTGCCCAGCACGAGGATGTTCACCGGCTCGTGCGAAGTGTGCGTGACCGTGAGCTGCTTCTTGACGGCCTTGACGGTGGCCTTGTCGGCCTTCGTGCCGCCGCCGGCCTGGGCCAGGGTGTCCTGCAGGTAGCCGAAGGCGATCCCTGCCGAAGCGGCCGACGCGACCACGATGACGAGCACCGTCCACTTGAGAACGCGAACCCAGGCCGGCGTGTGCGGCCGGCGAGGCGTTACGGTGTAGCGGGTGTACTGCGGCACTCTCGCGCGCCTTCCGTGACGGAGCTAGGACAAGCGTCGTGGCCTGTGCCACGCGCTTGATTGTACCGCACGCCCCAAGCGGACAGGAGCCGACCCGGGCGTCAGAGGCTCGAGGCGGCGGCCTCGCCGGCGCCCTCGAGGCGCCGCCCGGCGCCGCGCCGCACGTCGGCTCCCAGGCCAGTGAGCTTGACGTCGAAGGCCT